>ENA-OQCS01001146-OQCS01001146.1-human-gut-metagenome-genome-assembly--contig:-NODE-1146-length-14109-cov-3.305035_pt1 | contig 14109 bp, 23 predicted proteins | sample MGYA00242757_ERZ504575 | MGnify/ENA primary metagenome ERZ504575 (study PRJEB26092, sample SAMD00036297) | human gut metagenome | host: Homo sapiens | study: EMG produced TPA metagenomics assembly of...
CCAAATTGCAGAAATTATTTGAGGCATATAAAAGCGTTGAAAAAAGAAGAGTCTAATTTTTTCAGCCCTTATTTATATATGTCCTTTAGGACATCTGGCGTTGTTTTATGTGGATATGCCCGGGTGATTCTTTATCGATATTTGCGTTATTTGTGGGTATCCTTTTGCAGTTTCAGTCGGCGCTTTGGCTCGTTACGGTTTGACAGACCACCCATTGGGTGGTATAATGATTACATTACATATTTCAATAATGTGAGGATGGTACTATGACAATCAAAGAAGCTAGGTATCTTTCTGGTTTGACGCAAAAGGAAGTGAGCGTATTGTTGGAGATTCCGCTTCGAACGCTGGAAAACTGGGAGTCTGGTGTGAGAGTTCCTCCAGTGTACGTCGAAAAATTAATTGTCGAAAAATTGGTTTCGGTGAAGAAGGAAAGGAGGTAGGAGGATGCAAAAGAGTGTGATTTTTTTTAAGCAATCTTTGCCTGAAAAGGTAATGACTCTATTAGTATCCATTGCAAATGAAGCATTTAATAACCGCGAAGGGCAGATCACGGGTATTAGAGAATCTTCTCATTGTTTGTCTTTTGGTGGTGATGAGAATTTGTATGGCTGTTTGCAATTAGGAATGCTGGAATTGGAGGACAACAAAGAGTTTCTGAAGTGTGTACGTGACTGGAAATGGTCGATGAGGAATATCCTGAGGAGAATTATAACGTATGGAGAATAATGGCCAGGTCCCTATAATAGCAGAAAGGGATAGATATCGTAAGCAGTTGACATTTGATATTGATACAAAGACTTTAGAAATTTATTATCCTAAAGCTAATTGGCGTCATGGTTATGATGATATTCGCGGATTTTTAAAAAGAGAAGGATTTGATTGGTGTGAAGGAACGGTATATGTTTCTAAAAAGCCATTGGAATCTTATGAAGTAACAAAAATAGTAAGGGATCTTGTAAAAAGGTATCCCTGGTTGAATAAGTGTATGAGGGATTGTAGGCAAGCTAATATAGGCAGACAGCATAGTCTAAATTATATATTTAGTAAAAATGCGAAGTACCAACCAGAGAAGAATTGAATGCCTCAAAGGATCCTCATTCTGCAAAAAAAAGATCAACAGGACTCAAAAAGAAGACTCCAGATCAAATGAAACTTCATAATTTTTTTGAAATGAATGTAATGGAACGTTAGTATAGGAGAAAATTATGGCAAGACGAAATACGATTGACGAAAATCAAATCGAAATGGTAGTGGTAGAAAGACCTAATGAGAAAGGTCCTGCAGAACTTGTTATATCACCCAAATTGCCGGAAAAAGCGGTAAAGACGAAAGATAATGTTAGTTCTTTTATTACTCAGAATCTTTTGGATGCCGGTGAACAATTACTTGAAATGGAAAAGGGCGGTAGGGTAAAAAAACAAATCCGAACAAAAGTAACTTTTTCATATGAAGGTATTGATATTCTTACGAAAAAGGAATTTACTCTGTTCGATCAGGAAGTACATGATGCTGTGGTAACTCTTTTTAAAGCCGGTAATCATTTTATCACTTCGGCCATGGTATATAGAGCCATGACCGGCAAAACAAATTCCGAGTACATACATCCAGACAAACTCAAAGAAATTGAAGAATCTATAGATAAGTGTATGTTCTCAAAACTTGTTATTGATGCCACCGAAGAAGCTGCCTATTATGGGTTCGAGGAAGCAAAGTACGATGGATCATTGTTATCAGCAGAAAAAATGACTATAAAAATGGGTGGAAGGAGAGTTGCTGCTTACAAAATCTTGGTAGAGCCGTTATTGTACCGGTATGCAAAGGCCGGAAAACAAATATCAGCTATTGATATCAAGCTTTTGGATACTCCTGTATCAAAGACTAATGATATTATTGTTCTACAGGGATTTTTGCTACGAAAAATTGAGGCGATGAAGTCAGATCGGACTGCAGACAGAATTATACTATATGATGATATTTATAAAATTCTCGGTATTAATGAACCGCAAAAAGTGAAAAATCAACTCCAAAGAATAAGAAAATATATGGATACCATGCTGGAATATTGGAAAGGAGAAAAGTATATTACTGATTTTATTGTAAATAAAAAAGGTAAATCTTATTATTCTGTGACCATATACATTTAATAAAAAATAAATTATAGTCTCTTTGCTACTACCCTATTTTACCTTAAAAAACGGGTCAAAATAGTTACTTTGTCTCGTTTTCAACAATACAATAAAAATAGTCATAAATCAAGTATATTTTTTTGCATTATAACGAATTATTATAATTTTTCAATAAAATAGCGAAGACTTCTTATGCTTCAAAGTCCTCGCTATACAATCGCTAAAAAATATCTAATAGACTGGATCCATTAATGGAGCCCATAATTTGATAGATTAAGGCGGATATAAAAATGATAACTCCAATCGCCGATCCAATAACCTTTACAGATCTTTTACTCATACAGACTACTCATCTCCTCTCGTATTTTGTTACAGATTCTTTTAGATTGGACAAAGTTTCTATTGACGTTTCCAACTCTTTGATGAAAGTACTTAGGTCGAGTTCTATTTGCTCAGAGTCTGTTAAATAGTTGTAAAAATCTCTTTCAAGCTGTTTCGTTTTCTTTTGGATGGCCAAAGCTGTACTCTGAATTTTATCATTCTCTTTATCCTTGTTTTCTTTCAATTTTTTTGCAGCTTTCTTTTTCAACTCTTCAAAATCTTCATTTTCAGCAGAAAAATCAGAAGTTGTCTCTTCTTTTATGGAACCAGCATTATCGTTGTCGGGTTGAATATCTGAAGATGATTCTTCACTACTATTATTAGACTCAGTAGTCCAATCAACCATATCTCGTATTTCTTCTATAGAAGGTAAAGTTAATTTCTCTCCAGGAATATGATATTGTTTTATATAATGAGCGAGTAATGCTTGTTCATCCACTGTTAATGTATGGTAAGTACTTATCTCTGATATGGACATACCATGGTTTATAACTACCTCTTTTAGTTCATCAATTAAGCTGTCAAAATTTTTATACCGGATGATTTGACGGACCGTATATTTACCTTTCAGATCATCAGCAATTCGTTGATTGACGTTGAAACGTTGTTCTTTCGGTAGGTTTTTATTTTGTCGAGTATAAATTTCGGCAAGTTCATTAATCTTTTCGGCGGTGCGCAGGGCATCAAAAGGACGAACGGATTCGTTATGTACGATGATACGTGCTCTTACACTATCTCTGTCAGTATCGCCCTTTTCAACCATACAATCAATACCGTTTACATAAAGAGGATGGATATTTTTGCAATATAATTTGTATTCCACTGTGTCTTCAACACCATCAATGTTTTCATAGCGTTGGAACAAGTTCTGTAAAGCATGCAGTCTTCTATCGCCACTTTCCAATTCGTAGATATCATTATCTTCTATGTAATTGACGTTCAGGGGATTCAGCAGACCATATTGTAAAAGGAGCTGCTCCATTTCTTCAATGTTATCTATGGGATAATCATTGAGTTCGCTGCTCTTGATTTTCTTATAAGATATTCTTTTAAAGGTTCTGGGTGAAGTATCCGGTACAGAAGTTCTATTTCCTTCCTGTGAAGGGTTAAGGCTTCCGAGACCTTGAAGAGACTGTTTCGCTGAATCTTTTAATTCATTTCCAAGCATATTTAAATTCATTCGGGGTTTAGTACTCATATAAATTCCTTTCCTAAAGTGACATCATGTCACTTCTACTTATTTCACTGTTCCAAATGCAAATCTTGCAGAGTGTTTTTGGGAGATTGACGTTGGCCTAAAACCCATGTTTTCTCCAAACTCTTTTTCATGTAGTTAAGAAATGGGGTGATATCACCGGTATTGTCATAATGGTCTAAGGCTTTATAATACTGATCTTTTGTTTCTGAATATACTACTAAAGGTGGATAGTTATTGATCATCAAGTAATAATTCATGAGGGTTCGTCCTACTCTTCCATTCCCATCGGCAAATGCATGGATATTTTCAAATTTACAATGGATATAAGCAGCTGTTTTTAAAATGTTTTCGCCCTTATCAGGAATGTTTAAAATTTCGTCACATAATTCCTCAATTTCAGATGGAACTTCTTCTGGCAAGGCACCTTGATCTGATTGACCAATTACATAATCATGTATTTTATATTGTCCAGGTCGTTCACCCCTTGCCCAACGGCGCTCATCATAAGCACCTTGCATAAGTTGATAATGGACATTTTTTTACAAAATCAGAGGTAATAGGATCCTTATTTATAATTTTAGGGGCCAGATAATTGTAACATTTTCTTTGGTTTTCGATTTCAAAAATGGTTCGAGTATCACCAGAAAAATTTACTACTTTACCATTTTCGAAGATTTCTCTGGTATCATGATATGTAATTTGAGAATTTTCTATCGCACCAGAGTTGTATGCAAAGATAATACGAAAATTACTAAGCTGTTGATCTAATTTTTCAATGCTATCTATTTTCTTCTCTTTCCATTTTTTTATTATGTCAACATAGGTCACTACAAAATAGCCTCCTTTTTTAATCATGAAAATAATTTTTACCAAAGAAGTGACATCATGTCACTTCTGCTTTTCCAATTCATGAATAGCCCAGCTCAAAGCACTCTTGGTGTTTTCGTTGCAATTCTTAGTCTCTAACAATTCGTAGAGTCTTTCAATTTTTTTAGACTCTATTGTACTATATGAACTCTCTAATTCGAAGGTAGCCCATATCAAAGCACCATCAGTATTTTCATTGAAATTGCCGGTCTCTAACAATTCATACAGTGTATCCATTTTCATTTTTTCCATATACTTACCCCTTTTAAATATAGATTAGAGGTGACATGATGTCACTTCTGTAAAATTAACATGCGTAAGCGGCCTTTATTGCTTATGGTATCATCATCCAATATGCCCATGGCAATGAGTAACATGCAATAATCGTAGAGGACATTGGATGATGATGTATATTTTATCAGATCGCTGCCGGAAATAGAAAGAACTTCATTTACTTTGATGTCTTTACGAATGCTGGGAAGATTTTTGCACCAAGGAGCTCTTCATATTGAGCATTCAGTTCTTTATATATGTTGGTTGAGGTTTCCGCAGCGGTCTGATATGCTCCCAAAAATTGAGCAGCTATTTCATATTCATCCTGCAATTCCCGGAGTTTTGCCAGGACTTCTTTGAAGCCTTTAAAAGAAAATCCTTCAGATCGAACAGGAATTACTACATAATCCGATATCATAAGACTATTAACAATCAGTATATCATTACGCGGAGCCGTATCAATAAAAATATAATCATAATCATCTATAATAGTCTGCAATGCTCTCTTTAAGATAATTTGATTGTTTAAGTTATTTGTCTTACTTTGTAACAAAAGGAAATCGGGAATAAGTGATAAACGTTTGCTTGCAGGTAAAATATCTATGTACTCGCCGACATTATAGATACAAGATTTTACTTCTTCCGCGGATCTGTACCGAAATTTAAAAATTTCAGAGACATTTTTTTGCGGAGCCATAGTAAGGCCGCTCATAATGTCAGCGCTGTCCTCCTGAAAATGATTAAAGAGCAGAGATAAGTTTCCCGATTCGTCTGTGTCTACAAGCAATACTCTTTTTCCAAAAAGGGCCAGAATTTCTCCAAAAAAGCTGTTGACGTGGTTTTTCCAACGCCACCTTTGTTATTAACTACACTAATTACTTCGCTGCCATAATATACTCCTTCTTTTATTTGTTATTGCAGATTTTTTTACATGAAAAATTAAAAAGATTGATTAATTCATTTATTACATCTTGAGCTGACTGCTCGCTAACAGATGAATTTTCTAATGCCTTTTTACAGAAAGATTTAATGATATCATTAAAAGCAGAACTGTCTACCATAGTATAGATATCTTCTTTATCACAGGTTGCTAAAAAATCGTAAACCCTAATTTTTTAGCAGCCTCATCTTCTGCAATCTCTCCACGTTTAAGGAGTAATCTGTAGCTGCTGGCCAGCAATTCATATCCATTCATTGTAAAATCCTCTCTTTCTTAATGCTGAAGTGACATGATGTCACTTCAGGTTTTCCAGTACTGTATTCGCTATAATTGTCTCCGCTTCGTGTATAGAATAGCCCGTTGCTACAAGCCTGCGCAATTCATTGTCAATTTGTTTTTGCCGTTCTTTCTGTCTTTTATCTTGGGCAATCTCATACAACAAATTATTTCTATGCTTATTGAGTTCGACTAATATTGCTTCACTCTTCGTCAACTCATTGTCAGCGACTTTCTTTGCCTTTCTTAATTTTTCAAGTAGTTTATCATGCGTAGATCCGGAAAAAACATCGCCAGAATATGCACCCATAAGATCGTCTTCTGTAAAAAAAATTTCCCCTTTATAGGTAACATATGCACGTTTGGCTTTTTCCCTTTCTTTTATAGCTTTCTTTTGAAACTTCTCGACGATTTTATCAATAGCTTCTACTATTAATTCATTCGTCACTATTTCTGACTCTGTCATTGCTGGATTTATAACCTCCCAATAAATTATAGTTTATTTTATAATTTATTATAACACTATTTATAGTGCTATGCAATAATTAAAGAAAATATTTTTTCTTTTCTTCTTCACTGGCAGATATTTCAATGATGTCTCCCGGCTGGCAATCTAAAAGTAGACATAAAATATTAAGGGTTGCAATAGTAATATTTCCGCCGCGGCGCAGGTTTGTCAGCGTTGCCTGAGACAAAAAATTATTATCTCGCAAAATGCTGTTGGTATAACCGTGTTTGTTTAATTCGTCAATTACATTTATTTTATAGATAATCATATTAGAGAAGCCTCCTTACGTGATTTATTGTATCACGCTATTCAGTGTGATACAACACGGATATGATAAAAAATCTCAAATCGTCTTTTTGAAGAAGTGACACGATGTCACCTCAGCTTTTGAATTTAAAAAAAAGTGGGAATCATTTCCCACTCTCATATGATTGCTGTATTAATTTTTTTATAAAGTCTGATTTACTTATAGATTGTCGCTCCAGATAATCAAATAAGTATAATTCATCAGTCTTAAAAGCTATGCTTAGATTTTTCTGCCCAGAACGATATTTCTGATGCGCTTGGCGTTGTGCTGCTGTCTCTGCCATTACTGTTCCTCCACAATTTTTAAATATACTCGATGTCCTTTTTTGTCTCTGTCAAGAGCGTAAAAACAAGGAGTTTCATTACCTTCCAATATTTCATTTATTTCATAGCAAAAGCCCCATTCAGTTTCTACCATTAACAGACCTTCGTGATTTTTATAAATATGGAATACATCATTCGCAGGTAAATAAACTTCATTTCATCACTGCATACAGCGTGGCAATGCTCGCATCCATATGTGTAAACATTTCTTTTTTCCGCTCCTAACACACCGTAGTTGCAATAGATTTCAAAAGATTCTGAATTACTATATTTCTTTTCTTTTGCCATTTTTCTCGCTCCTTTTCTGCCGGAGAATAACCGCCCCGGCCCGGCTTTATTTTTTATTTACCAAACTGTTCATCGAGTTCTTTGTTCGTCATTATCAATTCTATTTCATTTGCTTTCTGCAATACAGATCTTGAACTAAATGTTTCTCTGTTTTTAATATACAGAGCAGCATCATCACATTTTTCAAAGCAATCCAGTAACTCTTCTTTGCATTTTTCAAATGCTTTAATGGTACGCTCGTAAGATTTCACATTTGCGGCTTTCATTCTATCAATATTGCGCTGTAAAGTATCAAGTGCGGTTTTCTGAATATTTTCTGCCCATGTGATTTGCTTTTCTGCCCCTTTCATTTCTGTTACCTCCCGTTGTTGTTTAATTCCCGTTCCTTATGATATTATTATATAGCCACGGCTATATATTGTCAATACTTTTAAAAAAAAAAATTTTATTTTTTTTAACTTTGAAGAAGTGACATGATGTCACCTCAGGAGCAGGCCGAGGGGAATCTGAACAGTATCCTGAAAAGATGAAGGAGCTAAGTAGATCGTCTTTTGAAGAAGTGACACGATGTCACTTCTACTTCTGAATCTTTCAACAGGTCTTAGTAACCACAAATTGCAGCATTTTGTGAAAAGATTTAGAGAGAGAATCAGAGGTGACATGATGTCACCTCTGGATCATATATCTGGCAAACCTTGCCAGATATATGCCATCAAGTCCTCTTTGAAGACTTGATAACCCCACATATATATTTCTTATATATGTGGCAGGAAGGAGTAATAAGAAAATGGATAATGAAGAAATGAACTTAGCAGAACTCTTAAAACAGACAGCAGAGGAAAACCAAACAAGAAAGATTTTAGCAATCTTAGAAGAAAGTGAGAGTTTAGAAGATGCAAAAGAAAAAGTAAAAGCCCTACTTAATAAGTAGGGCGAAGATACAAAGGCTTAGCACGAGGGGGCAGAAAACCGAAACAATTCCTGCCACCTGCCCCCAAGTGTTTTTATTATCATAGCAGGAAGATAGAAGAATTTCAAGAGGTAAAAAACGATGAAAGGAAAAAGCGGAAAATTTAACCAAATATCTTACCAAAACGAGTATATAAAAGAAAAGTACGATAGAATAAATTTAACAGTGCCCAAAGGCAGGAAAGAGGAAATAAAAAAGAAAGCGGCATCAACAGGGCAAAGTGTGAATGAATATATAAATACGCTTATTGATAAGGACAAATGAAACAAGACAGTTTTTAAGGGCGGCAGGTAGATTATACCAGCCGCCCTTCGTCGCGCATTAAGGTAATCCTGGCACACTTCTTTTTTTGTCTTGAGGTGACATGATGTTCACTTCTTATATGTTATTATATATAATAACATACATATGGGCTGCAATAAAACAGCATTTGGATAATATAAAGAGAGAATCAGAGGTGACATCGTGTCACCTCTGGATCCTATATCGGGCAAAGAATTGCCCGATATAGGTCCTCAAGGCATCTGCGATGGCTTGAGGAACCCCACATATATGTAGAGCATATATGTGGCAGGAATAGGGGCAAGGAACGCCCAGTATACATATTATCGGACAAGCCGATAAATAAAGGAATTTTAGTAATAAGGAACATAATAAAAATAATATTTATATGTTCCTTAAATTACTAAAATAATATAGAAAAAATGCGATTTTATTGGACTTTTTTATGAGGAACATATATCATTATAACCAGAGGTGACATCATGTCACTTCTGGATTGCAAAATACTGATAAGGAGAAAAAACATGCCGAGACGTAAAGAAGACAGACATTCTGTTCAGGTCCTTTTTACTACAGAGGAATATGAAAACTTAAAAAGATACGCAGCTTTAAAAAATATATCTATGAGCAGTCTTGTCAGGGAATATACGATGCAAGGAATACGGGGAATACTGACACAGGAAAATATAGATTTTCTCACTCCGATTATCAGATCACAATTAAAGTCTGTGGTTGATATACAGGCAGATCGAATTGCTGGATTAGTTGCTAAGACATGTATACAGGCTGGTGCAGCAGCATATCTGTCAGCAGAAGCTCTTAATAGTTTTGTGCCTGAAAAAGAGCGCAAGAGTTTTGTAGAAGCTTACGATGCAGCAAGGAAAAAGGCGGTATCATACATAAGAGCATCAGACACAACAGAAAATAGCAAAAGCAAGATATCTAATTTAAAAATAGAGGTGACATCATGTCACTTCATGGAGACACAATGGGACATGGATTTAAACCGCTTGTATCAAAGATAAGATGCTGGAACCCAAACAAAGGGGGATATACTAAGAAAAATTATAATTATATGCACTATATCGCTACCAGAGAAGGTGTAGACTTATCTCAGATTAACCGCATTGAAGATATGGTTAATGTAAATGCTGATCTTAATGATTATGGTGAAGATCTGATAGGCAAAGAAGCGGATAATAGTACATACCTGAAATATATTACAAACAGACCAAGAAGCCATGGATTGTTCGGAAATATAGATACTGATAATTTCTCTGAGGTATCAAAAAAATTAAATGAGGTAACAAAGCAGGATCGAATTATATTCAGGGGTATCATATCATTATCAAAAGAAGATGCTGAGGCATTAGAATATACATCAGCAGAAAAATGGAATACTTATCTGCGGTCAGTAATGCCAGATATTGCCAAAGAGCTATCGGTAAGCCCTAATAATATGACTTGGGTAGCTGCTTTTCATGCAGAGGCGAATCACCCACATGTACATTATATGCTTTGGGATAATAGGGATAAGGTTATGTCACCGTATATACATGTAGCAAGGCAGGAGCATGTCGAAAGATTTGTCAGGATGCAATGTTCACTCCGGAGAATGAAGCCTTAATAAGATCTATAACAGAAGCAGAGCGGAAAGAACTTTATGCGAAGCAGAATGCGTCACGGAATGAAATTACATCTTATATCAAAAAAATGTATCAGGAAGAATATGTTCCTGGGGTATTGAAGGAAATTCTTCCTGACAGAACATCACCGGAAGATCATAAGAGGCTGAATGAATTATATGAAAAAATATTGAACACAATGCCAGGCTCCGGCAGAATTGCATATAAATTTATGCCACCGGAATGTAAGGGCTATATTGATAAAGTAACGGATATTTTGTTCAAAAGACCCGATATAGGTGTACAGTATGATGTTTATATGAAAGCGGTAGGAGATATTCATCGGGTTTTGGGAAAAACGAGCCGTGAAATTTCGAAGGAGATGAACTCGGCCAAAGAAGATCTTTATAACAGAACCGGAAACATAATCCTGCAATCCGTATGCTGTTTAAAAGAGCAGATTTTGGGAGATAAGGATTTCGTATATGCCGATTTTATATATCCTGATTCTGAGGAGGAAAACATAGATCTAACAGATTCAAATGACTTTGAGGAAGACTATGATGACAGTGAGGAAGAGAAAGATAATCCCTTAAAAGAAGAAAAAAAATTTAGGGAAATAGTGAATAATAGCTCCAGTGACAAAATAATACAGAAGCATTAAATTCTTTGGCACGTCTCTATACCAATGAAGGATCCACTCTGTATGACTATAATAAGGCATTATCATGTCTTAATGAGAGTGTAGCAATTAGCAAAAATTTCGATGCATATACGATGCTGGGAGGTATTTATAGCGATAAAAATGATAAATTCTATGATCCGGAAAAAGCAGAGTTATATTATAAATGGGCTATTAACCAGAATCCTAATAGGTCAAATTATGTAAAGTTGCGGTTGAGCCGGTTGTATGCTGACAATGAATCTGTATTATGCGATTATGAGGAGGCACTGGAAGTTCTTAATGGAGCTTCTGATACAAAAGGGTCAGTATCTTTGCAACAGGGAAATATATACAACAATTCCAATTATGCAGGTTATGATAAAAAACGGCCTATGAATGCTATGAAAAAGCTGCTCATAATGGAAATGCATATGGAATGTTTCAAAAGGGATCTATGCTGATTGATGATAGAAATACTTTCTATAATTTAAGAGAAGGAGTAAAGGAACTAGAAAAGTCTATTCAACTAGGAAAAGAACCGAGATATCCGGGGGACACCAAACAACCGGAATTTGTAGCAGCACATATAAAATTGGCTGGACTATATCTTAATAAAAATTATGAGGTCTATAACGTAGAACTTGCAGAGCAGCATTTAAAGGAGGCACTGGGAGATATTCAGCATAGACTTCAGAAAAAATACACTCGAAAAACTGAAAGAGATATATCGTCATTAGAATCTATATATCTTAATCTGGGTAAATGCGCATTGGAAAAAGATGATCCTCAAACTGCAAAGGAATTTTTCACAAAATGTATTCAGGAGAGTCAGAGCGGTGAGATAAGAGATAATTGGTATACTGAAGAAGCAAGGATAGCTTTGTCTGAAGTATATTTGGAAGAGCAAGACTATGATGCTGCGTTGAAAGTTTTAACAGAGCCAGAGCAGAAGGATGAAAAAGGAAGAATTGCGATTCAAGAGGCAAAAATTCATCTAAGTCTTGGTGATATTCCAGCAGCAATGAGATACTATGATAAGGCTGTGGAAAAAGGAAATCTGACGGGAAGATATTACCAGGCAAAAATATATAGTACAGCTGAATATGGAGTATATGATATTCCAAAGGCATTGCAATATATGGGAGAAGCAGCAGAGGCAGATATATTTGTGGCGAAAGCAGGACTCGCAAAATTGTATTTGAGAAAGGATGCATATAATCCTAACCTGGCATATGAACAGCTTCATAAGGTGTTGTTAGAATTTCAGTCGAAAGAACTATTGAATGATCTATCGAAAAGTGAATTGAGACAGAGATCAGCCATTTATGAAATGCTCGGAGACTTACATAAGGATAAGAACTGTATGTATTACGACTGTGAGAAAGCGGTAGCATATTATAACAAGGCATTGATGGATAACCCAGAAGCTGTTACCGGAAGATTATCGCTGGCGAAGATATACGCAGATGTACAAAATCAAGAAAATGGTCACTATAACCTGAGTTTTGCCATGAAGCAGCTACAGCTCCTGGACACATTAAATAATAAAGATATTGATAGAAATTATGATAGAATCCAAATGGCCATCAGTCGCATATATGCTGATAAAAATTATGAAGGTTGCAACTATGGTCTGGCATTGTCTACATTAGCAAAGATACAAGATGATGAAAAGGGATTTATAGATTTACAGAAAGGTAATATTTATGCTATAGAAGACTCTCCATATTATGATATGAAAAAAGCTGTAGCCTGTTATACTTCAGCAGCACAAAAGAATAATACAAATGCTATGGTTAAGTTGGCCAAATGCTATCTTTATGGATTGGGAGTTGACCGGGACAAAGAAGCCGCTAAATTATGGCTTCAGGAGGCTGATCGGCAGGGAGATGAATATGCCAGAGAGTACTTAAAAAATATAGATCGAACAAGTTACAATCCTATAACATATACATTGGTTAAGCAACTGCTCAATAGCCTTGCACAGAGTAAAGATAAAAAAGTACAGCAGCTTCGAGAACAAGAATTTAAGTCCCAAAGTAAGCAGGCCAAAAAGGAACAATATCTACATCGCAATTAATGTGTAACCAGGCTTAATTAGCCTGGTTACTTTTAGGTAAGTCAAATTTTTCAGCATATTCATCAGATAATGCATAGACATCAGGTCCGAATTCTTCAGGGGTCTTATACCATTCATTTTTAGAATCATTACACCGGCTGCTTAATAATCTGCAGTAGGCCAGAGCAAAGGCATTGGCTTCTATTTCTCTCTTGTCTCTCGTTTCTTCTGTAAATGATTTAGAAGATGTACGCCATTGATATTCATGATACATTTCATGTGCAAGAATAAAGAACATGGTAGTCCATTTTTCATCAAATCTAACAAAAATCATTGAAGGAGTATATTTTTTGGTAATGTGGAGACCTCTAGTTCCATCATAGAGATTGATGTTTCTTGGGTATATGTAAATATAAGGTTTTTTCTTCAAATCTAAGATTTGACATAATTCATTAACAGACTCTTGTAGGTTGGCATAAAAAAACCATCATTATCATTTAGATACTGTAGCGCTACAGGTTTAAAAGTAAAACGCTTTAATTCTTTCTTCATAAGAATATCCTTTCCAAATTTAAAAATAATTAATGTCACATATTTTAATAATAACATACAATCAATTAAACCACCTTCTTATCTATATATGTGAAATTATTTCTTGTTTCTAAGGAAAATGGAAGAGAAACTTCATATTTCAACATTATCATGACCTCAAGCGGAAGTATATGATAAAGGAAAAGGGAGGCAAACCGGTCAGCGGTTTGCTCTGAAGGAAGGCCCCCTTGGATCACGCTCATCGTCATGTCGTGACCCATCCCCCGGAGAGAGAGTTTGAGGCGCACCGGCAAAGTATTCCCGGTGTGCCTTAATGCTGGCCAGACCGCAGGATGCCAAAACCGGAAGTGCATGATAAAGGAAAAGGGAGGCAAACCGGTCAGCGGTTTGCTCTGAAGGAAGGCCCTTGGACTCGACGCCCATCGTCCATGCCGGTGACCCATCCCCGGAGGGGAGACGACGTTGGA
>ENA-OQCS01001148-OQCS01001148.1-human-gut-metagenome-genome-assembly--contig:-NODE-1148-length-14081-cov-2.114662_pt1 | contig 14081 bp, 21 predicted proteins | sample MGYA00242757_ERZ504575 | MGnify/ENA primary metagenome ERZ504575 (study PRJEB26092, sample SAMD00036297) | human gut metagenome | host: Homo sapiens | study: EMG produced TPA metagenomics assembly of...
ATCAGCGCATTGCTCATACGGTTCTTGCCTCGAATTTGAACGGTTTTGTTACAACGCCGACAGTCAGAATGCCCATTTCTTTTGCAACGCCTGCTACAACCGGTGCTGCACCTGTTCCGGTTCCGCCGCCCATACCGCAGGTGACGAATACCATATCAGCGCCTTCCATGATCTGTTTGAGCTCTTCGATGCTCTCCTCGGCTGCTTTCTCTCCAACCTCAGGTTTTGCTCCTGCGCCCAGTCCCTTGGTCAGCTTCTCGCCGATCTGGAGAATGGTAGGTGCCTTACAGAGGGTCAGCGCCTGTTTATCGGTGTTGATTCCAACGAATTCAACGCCGCCGATGGATTCCTCCACCATTCTATTTACAGCATTATTTCCTGCACCACCTACACCGATTACGATAATCTTTGCAGATGATTCTGCCTCATTTGTCATGATCTCTAACAATTTCAACTTCCTCCTTTTGATTATGAACTGCTGTCTATCTCAAAATAGTCTGATATTCTGATGGTCATACATAAAGATATAATATAATTTCTTCGGAAAATAATCAACTGTTTTTTTCGTATTTCATAAAAAATTCAGGATTATTGCGTTTTTTTGACGGCTTTCCTTTCCTCTTATACATCTTTCGAGAAGACAAAGCTGCTGTCGCCGTCCTTGTAATCCTCCATATGGAGTTCTCCGGAAAGACCGGAAAGGCTCGGCAGGATTGCTGCTACGCGCGTCATCTTTTCTTCTAACGCCGTATCGGTTCCAAGCAGAATCCGCACGGTATCATAGTAATGCAGAATAATTTCGCTGTTCTCATTAAATTCCACACTGTCCGGCGTGATATTGTATTTCTCCGTCATTCTCGTAAGTGCGAGCATGGTGCGGAAAACTGCCGGTTTTTCAACCGGGAGCTGCTTGTTCACGGTCACATAGTCAAACGTAAGTCCTGTTACAAGCGGAACATCGGAAAGGGTCGGCTGAAAGTCTGTCGTTGTCACACGTGCACTTTTAATCGTATCCGCCGAGAGCGCACCGTCGGACGTACTGCTTTCGGATGCTGTGCCATCGGATGATACGCTTTCGGATGCAAGCGGCTCACTCGTAAGGGATCCATCCGCACTCGTTCCATCGGAGGCAGTTCCGTCGGAAGGCTCACCCTCCGCAGGTGTTTCCTGCTCCTCGTCCACGCACTCCAGCACGATGCCGTTCTTGTCAAAATAGACCTTCTGGCCTTCGTACTCGACATAACCGACCACTTTTTCTCATTTACCTGGATGCAGATGGTGTCATAGCTTACAAACGTAAACTCCACGGAGTTCATAAAAGGAATATCGCTCATATCAACCTTCGAATGAAACGTCGTAAGAAGCACCGTGTTTTTCATCCACTTGTCGTCCGCGACCATCTCTTTGATTTCATCTTTTGTATACCGGGTGTTCCCCGCCACCTGGATATTGCGGATTTTGAACACATTAAAAAACAAGGCACCTGCAAGGCCGGCGCCAAGCACCACCCCGGTCAGAATCCGTATTTTTCTGTTTTTCTTCTTTTTTCTGTTTTTTTTCTGTCTCATATTTCTTTTTCTACGATAATCTTGGCTCCGAGTTCCCGGAGCGTTTCTGGAAACCGTTCATACCCCCGCTCAATCAGTTCTGTCTGCCGGATTGTGGAAAATCCTTCTGCGGCAAGCGCCGCCGATACGAGTGCCGCGCCGCCCGAAGATCCTGGGAAACAACTTCTGCACCGTGCAGACGGCTTTTTTCGGCCGTCAGCCATTTTCCGCAGATCTGCAGCGTACCGCCCATTTTCTGCAGCTCCTCTGCCGTCCGGAGGCGGTCCTCAAATACATTTTCACAGATACAGCTCTTTCCTTCCAGCGTCATCGCTGCCGCCAGATACAGCGACTGCAGATCCGTCGGAAAACCGGGATATTCCTCTGTCTCCACGTACGGAACAGCATGCTGCACGTTTTTGCTGTCTGCTACCAGTGTACCACTCTTCCTTGTATATTGTCCACCTATTTTCTGATAGAGGGACAGAACCGCCCCCATTTCGTCCAGCGGCGCGCCGGAAAGCGTCAGGTGCCCCCGCGTCGCCGCGCCCATCAGAAGATACGTCCCTGCCGCGATCCGGTCACCCGGAACACGATACCGGCAGCCGGACAGCAGTCTCTTTCCCTGCCTTCCGTAAACGGTAATCTGCTCCGTCCCCTCGCCGGTAATCTCCGCTCCCATGGCCTTAAGAAACCGGCAGAGATGAACCACTTCCGGCTCCCGCGCACAGTGCTCCAGCCTTGTTGCACCTTCCGCTCCGACAGCAAAAAGAACCGCATTTTCCGTCGCCCCGACACTCTTTTTCGGAAAGCAGAGCACGGCTCCTTTCGGATGATCTGCCTTTGCCCGAATGGTGCCGTCCTCCTCGAAGACCTCGGCTCCCAGAAGCTCCATTGCCCTCTGATGCAGGTCCGTCGGCCGCTTTCGATCCGGCAGCCGCCGGCCCCTGCAAGGTATGCCTCCCCTGTCCTTGCAAGAAGATTCCCAGAAACAAAAGAGAGGCGCGCAGTCTCTTCGAAAGCGCTCCCTCCACACGGCTTTTTTCGATCTTTTCACAGTTCAGGTGGAGCGCATTCCTCTCCCACCAGACTGTTCCGCCAAGGCTTCTTACAATCTCCGCCATATCCTCCACATCGGAAATCTTCGGGCAGCCTTCCAGCACGACCTCCTCTTTTGTCAGAACCGCCGCCGCGATCATGGGAAGAACGGCATTTTTGGAACCCTGGACTGTTACCGTTCCGCAAAGCCGCCTTCCGCCGAGAATCTGATATACTCCCACCTGTTCTCTCCCATCCGGCCTCTCTTTTTACGGTATGCATTACACTCCCGTTTTGTTCCCGTTCTGCAGCGCTTTTCCGCCTTTTTAATCGGTGTCCCTCGAGACCGACAGGGCAAGCCCCATCTCGCCGAGCAGAAACAACACGGAGGTGCCGCCATAACTGATAAAAGGCAGCGTAATGCCGGTATTCGGAATCGTATTTGTCACAACCGCGATGTTCAGAATCACCTGAAGCGCAATATGTCCCATAATTCCGCCCGCAATCAGTGCTCCGCCAAGATCCCGCGCATGGATCGAAATAACCATCAAGCGCCAGATCAGCACCGCAAACACGGCGATCACCAGGCAGGCGCCGAACAGTCCGCCCTCCTCACAGATAATCGAAAATATCATATCATTCTGCGCTTCCGGCACAAAGCCAAGCTTCTGCAGGCCTTTTCCAAGCCCGCAGCCAAAGATTCTCCCGCTGCCGATCGCATAGAGTCCCTGAATGGTCTGGAACCCCTTCTCGTACGCCTCCGGGTTGCGCCAGATGGCAAGGCGTTCGAGGCGGTAGCTCTCCATCATCAGAAAAACGGCAATAAACCCGATGCCGGCGCCTCCGATTCCGAGAAACGCAGGTAGCCGGATGTGAAATAAAGATCAGAAATGCACAGATTCCGAGCAAAATAATCGCCGTACTTAAGTTATTGCTTCCGACAAGCGCTGCAATCGGCAGGGTGCACAGCACCGCCTTTGTCATAAACCAGAGACTGTCGGACCGGCCTTTCGTGTGCTCCATCACCCAGGGCAGGAAGAGAATCACCGCCATCTTGGCAAATTCCGAGGCTGGAACGATAAGGGGCCAAGCTTTAACCACCGCTTCGAGCCGTTGTACTCACTTCCGAAAAAGAGCACCGCCGTCGAGAGCGCAAGGGAAGCCGCATAAAACCACGGTGCCAGTGCAAACAGCCGCCGGTAATCTATTTTTGCAACCGCATACATACCGATCACACCGAGCGCACTTGCAAAGAGCTGCTTCTTGAAATAATAAGCCGGTCATGGAATCTGACCCGGCCGTTATACGCGCTGGCGCTGTACAGAATCACAAGGCCAAGGCCAAGCAGAATCCATACCGTCACCAGCAGCGTCCCATCTATTTTTTTCTCTTTTTCCTTCCGCATCCGCGCCACACCCGCCGTTCGCTCTTTTTCAGCTTATGCGGGATAGTTTCCTGATATGACGTTTTTACAGTGCTCTTACGTACTCCTTAAACAACTCACCGCGCTGCTCATAGCTCTTAAACTGATCCCAGCTTGCGCAGGCCGGGGAAAGAAGAACCGCATCCCCTGCATTTGCCTTGTCGTGGCAGATCTGTACGGCTTCTTTTAAGTTGTCTGCCATGATAATGTCGTTGAATCCGACGTTTCTTGCCGCTTTGCGATCTTCTCTTTCGTATCTCCGATCAAAACCAGGAACGTACCTTTCCATCGAATGCCTGAATCCACTCTTCGTAGGTGGACTGCTTGTCGTAGCCGCCGCCGATCAGCAGAGTCGGGCGGTTCATCGCCTGGATGCCTTTGATGGCCGCATCCGGATTCGTTCCCTTGGAATCGTTGTAATATGCCACGCCGTCCTTCTCGCAGACATACTCGATGCGGTGCTCTACCCCTGCAAACTCCTGAATGACTTTGCGGACAGTTTCCATCGGCACGCCTGCATGAAGTGCATCGCAGAAGCAACCATGACGTTTTCAAAATTATGTAGGCCGAGCAGTTTTAAGTCGTCGGTTCTGGTCAGAAGCTCCGTCTCGCCGTTCTTTGCAATGCGGATTTCGCCGTCCTGATAATAGATGCCGTCCTTTAACGCACGCAGACTCGAGAAGTACATCACCTGTACTTTCTTCTCTGCCATCAGTTTCTCGCCGAACGGGCGCAGGATTTCGTCCTCATAATTCAGCACACAGAGATCATCCATCGTCTGATTTTCGGTGATACACTCTTTCACGCGGATATACTCTTCCATCGTGTGATGGCGGTTCAGATGATCCTCGGTAATGTTTGTGATCGCACTTGCCGCCGGATGGAACTCTTTGATGGTTTCCAGCTGGAAGCTGCTGATCTCGGCAACCGTTACGGTATCATCTGTCGTGTCGAGTGCCGCGGATGTGTACGGGGTTCCGATGTTTCCGACCACTTTTACTTCCGGCTGATATGCTTTCATGATCTCGCCGAGCAGCGATGTTGTGGTGGTCTTTCCGTTAGTACCGGTAATCGCAAGCACTTTTCCGCGGCTTACCTGATACGCCAGCTCCACTTCACCGATGACCGGGATCTCTTTTTCTTTCATTTTAAGGACAACCGGCAGATCCGTCGGACGCCCGGGCTTAAAAACGACAAGATCAAGGCTGTCGAGCATCTCCTCCGGGAGCTCGCCTAAGACAACTTCCACGCTGTCACGGCTCTCTAATTTTTTTAAGATTTCTTCTTTTTCGAGTTTGTCATTTCCATCGTAAAGAACGACAGAAGCACCTTTCTTGTGCAGCAGCTCCTCCGCTGCAATTCCACTCTTTCCGGTTCCGAAAACCAGTACTTTTTTTCCTGCGAAAATCATGTTTGATTACCTCCATATTTTAAAGCCCCATCAATGCGATCAGGCATAGTATCGCTGTGATTGTAGCAAACACCGTCACAATCTGTGTCTCCGACCAGCCATCAGCTCGAATGGTGATGGATCGGCGTCATCTTGAAGATCCGTTTTCCCTTCGTCAGTTTGAAGAATGACACCTGCAGGATCACAGAGAGAATCTCCATCATATAAATGAATCCCACAAGCGGCAGAAATAAGGGGAGACGTAAGAAACACGCCATTCCCGAGACGAAACCGCCGAGTGCCAGACTTCCGGTATCGCCCATAAAGACGCGGGCAGGAAATACATTGAATACCAGAAAACCCAGCAGACTCCCGATAACCGCAAGCGGGGACGGGGAAACACCGTTTCCGAGGCCGATCGATGCCACGGAAAAGAAAACAGCATTTAAAATCGTCACACTCGCCGCCAGTCCGTCAAGGCCGTCGGTAAAGTTGACACCGTTGACCGTTCCAAGAATCACAAAGGCGAGAAACGGAATCGTAAAAATCCCTGCGTCCAGCTCTTTGCCTGGAAGGAACGGAATGCGCATCCGGAGGGAAATTCCGGAAAAACGCGCCAAATACCACAGAAAAACTGCTGTAATCACTGCCTGCAGTGCCATTTTCTGCTTCGGGTACAGCCCATCGCTGCGGTGCAGCACGACTTTCAGATAGTCATCGAGAAAGCCAATCAGGCCAAAACCAAGCGTCAGAAACAGCACCGGAACCACTTCCGCTCCCTCTTTCCGGAAAGGAGGGAAACTGCGGTAAACGCCGCCAGAAACATCACGCCGCCCATCGTCGGGGTTCCCGCTTTTTTCTGGTGGCTCGGCACACCCTCTTCCCGCTCCTTCTGCCCCGCTTTGACTTTCGCAGAAACGGGATCAGAACCGGCCCCAGCGCCAGGCTGATGCCAAAGGAAAGAAGAACCGGCAGGATCATTTCTCTTTTCATAGACGCACCTCTTCCTTTTTGTACGGATTGTGTACGGAACAGGCATGTCAAAATATTTTCTCCAGCCTATTCAGTATATAGCTTTTTGTTCTGTTTCGCAACCTTCTTTTATAATCCAAGTTACGGTTCGCTCAGCAGTGAAACACTTGCTGTTTCGCTGCGTAAGAAAGTGATTCAGGTGTGAGCAGCCCTCCTTTTGCGAAGCAACTTTAAATGAGGGCTGCGAAGGACACAATTCTCAGGTTTCCTGAGAATTGTGTCCAATACCGAGATACGGAAGTACATTGGAAAAGATATCGCGGATCACCGGCGCGCAGATCGTTCCGCCGTAGTAGACGCCCTGCGGATTGCGGATAATGCAAAGCCCCAGCACCGTCGGATGCTCCGCCGGGGTGAAGCCGAGGAATGAGGAAATATAGCGGTTGGCGCTCCGCGGAAGTGTCTGCGAAGTTGCCGTCTTTCCGCCGATGGAATATCCCTCGAGGTACGCATTCTTTCCAGACCCTTCTGAAACGACGCTTTCCAGAATTTCGCGCACCGTCCTGGAAGTTTCTTCCGAAACGAACCCCTTTCTTTTCCGGAATTCAGATGCTTTACAACATTTCCTTCTTCATCGAGCACATCCGTTGCGACATGCGGCGTCACCATTTTTCCGCCGTTGACGAGCGCAGAGACCGTCGCCGCCAGGCGGATCGGCGTGATCTGGAAGGACTGGCCGAATGCCATCGTCGCAAGCTCAACCTCTCCGATGTTTTCCTCCTTGTGCATAATCGTCGATGCCTCGCCCGGCAGATCGATCCCCGTCTTTTCCATCAGGCCGAAATTCCGGAAGTAATCACAGAACTTTTCCACACCGAGCCGCAGCCCCACTTCAATGAACACCGGGTTGCACGAGTTCTGCGCGCCCTGCACGAAGTTTTCGGCTCCGTGTCCCGTCCGCTTGTGGCAGTGATCCGGCGGTCCTCCACGATTTTGTAGCCGGGACAGAAAAACGAATCGTTCGGCGACACAACGCCCTCCGAAAGTCCCGCCGACATCGTGATGATCTTAAAGGTAGATCCCGGCTCGTACGTATCGTTGATGCAGGCATTCCGCCACATCTGGTTCAGCAGATCCTGAATTTCTTTTTCCGAAAGTCCCGTTGTATCCTGCTGCAGCGTGAACGGATCGTTGAGGTCGAACTCCGGCACATTGACACAGGCATAGATTTCTCCGTTCTGCGGATTCATAAGAAGAATCGAGACGCTGTCCGCCTGTTTTTCTGCCATCGCCTTTCCGCTGCCTGCTGGCAGTACGCCTGGATATTGACATCCAGGCTGACCTTTAAGTCCCTTCCCGCCACCGGCTCCTGGCGGCTCTCCCCGATGCCGTTCTGCTCAATCCCGCGCGCATCCGTTGTCGTCAGGATTTTTCCGTTGATTCCTTTTAAAATTTCCTCATATTCCACCTCCAGCCCGATGATGCCCTGATTATCGCCTCCGGTGAAGCCGATAACGCGCGACGCCAGCTTCCCTTTGGGGTAATACCGCTTGAAATCCTCATCCACTTTTACCCCCGCGTATCCGTACGACCGGATGGTATCACCCGTCTTCTTGTCCACATTCGTCTTGACACGCTCGATTGAAGACCGCTTCTCCACTCGTTTCCGCGCCGTCTCCTCCGAAATTCCAAGCTCTTTTACCAGCATCGCAATCACCGCCTCCGGCTCCTCGATCTGGCTGTGGATCACGGAAATCGTACAGACCGTGCGGTTTGCCGCGAGAACTTCCCCGTTTGCATCAAGAATCCGGCCGCGCGCCGCCTTGATCCCGCGCTCCCGCTCATGCAGATCATCCGCCTTCTCGAATAATAGACGGACCGGAACACACACAGATACACCAGCCGCCCGGCAAGTCCGACCATCATTCCCATGCAGAGTACCCACAGAAGAACCGTCTTTTTCCGGTGATACGTTTTGTTTTTACGCATAGAATACCCCATAGCCGAATCCATTATGATAACACTATATGGAAACTGCTATGGGGTTATGTCTTTTGTTTTTTATGTTTTTTTACTCTTCATTGATGAGATCCAGCTCGGCATTTGTCAGACCGCCGTTCTCGATATTGCTGTTTTCAGCACTGTTTTCCGTATCGTCTTCCTGTACCGGTGCCGCTACGTTTGGATCATCCGTTCCGGTCTCGGAGCCTTCGCCCGTCACACCGTCCGTATCATCCGGGAATACGTTCAAATACGGCAGCAGTTCTGTGTAGATCTCTTTTACGATCTCCTGTGCCAGCACACTGTTCGCCTGATTTTCTACATCCGGCTCGTCCACAATCGCGTAAACAACAGCTTTCGGGTTTTCTACCGGTGCAAATCCGATAAAGGAAACGAGATATTTTCCATTGCCTCGCGGATACTTCTGTGCAGTACCTGTTTTTCCTCCATCGTGTAACCGGCAACCTTTGCACTCTGGCCGCTTCCATCGGTCACGACTCCCTGGAGGAAACTTCTCATTTTATCGCTGATTTCCGCGGAAACCGTCTGACGCACCAGATTCGGCTCATTGCTCTCAACAACAGCTCCTGTGCTGTCCGTGATCGTCTTCATCACATGCGGCTGGTAATAATTGCCTCCGTTGATCAGAGAGGAAAACGCAGCTGCCTGCTGTACCATCGTCACGGTATAGCCCTGTCCGAATGTACTCGTTGCAAGCTCGGTCGGTCCCATAGTATCCTCCGTGTGAACCAGGCCGTACGCCTCACCCGGCAGGTCAATTCCTGTCAGACTGCCGAAACCGAAAATATCCTGATAGCGGAGAAATTCCGCTGCTCCCATCTTCTGTCCGATCTGCATCATACCAGCGTTGCAGGAGTTTTTCAGTACATCGGCCGGTGTCTGTACGCCATGTGTTCCCGGATAAGCTCCGCAGCGGATCATCTGCCCTGCAATCGTCTCAAACCCCTCACAGTCAAACAGGTATCATCATCGATTACATCGAGGGAATATGCCGCCGCCACGTTCATCGGTTTTGCCGTGGAACCTGGCTCATATGCATCGGAAATACAGTAGTTTTTCCAGATGGCACTCAAAGCTCCATTGTCTCGTTATCGTTCATCGCATCAATTTCTTCCTGCGAATAGAACGGTGTCAGATCTCTTGGATTGTTCAGGTCATACCAGTCGGAAGAATCATACCAAGAATCTCTCCATTGTTCGGATCCATCACGACAACGCCGATATTCTTTGCCGCTTTTGTCTGACGGTTCGTCTCAGTGTCCGATTCGTCCGCGCCGTTCTGGACATGAATCCGCTCATTGTAATTCTCGATCGCCGTGCGGATGATCTTCTGAATATTTACATCAATCGTCGTAACCACGTTTTTGCCCGGCTGCGCTCGATGATCGTCTGTTCCATATCCGCATCTTCGTTGTAATAGCCGAACTGGCGGCCATTCACGCCATTTAAGATACTGGAATAATACCCTTCGATTCCCCAGTCTGCCGTGTCTCCTGAATACGTAAAGCCGATCAGATCGCAGGCAAGTGAATTTAACGGATACGTTCTGTGGTAGGATTCCTCGAACCAGACGCCGCGGATGTTGGCACGGTATGCTTTTTCCGCCTGCTCGTTCTCATCGAGCTCCTTGTTCTTTTTGTCCGCGTACTCGTCCACATAGGCCTCAAACGCTTTTTTCGCGTCCATCGAGACCTCTCTGGCGAGAACCTGGTACTGGCTTTCTTTTGTCGTTTCGCCGGTCAGACGATCCCGGATATCCGTCTCGTCGAGTCCGAAGTATTCAACCAGTGCTGCTACGGTCGGATCGACGTACGGATGGGTATCGTTCTTTTCTTCATCTTTTACCGTCGTATTGGCAAGTTTACAGTCGAGAATAACGTTGTAAACCTTCTCACTCGTTGCCAGAATCGTTCCGTTCCGGTCGGTGATACTTCCCCGCTGGAATGGAATTGTCCTGCTGTCGTAGGACTGCTGCGTCTGGCTTAAAACTTGTCTTTCGTATTTTTCTCCCTTTGTGGCATTCACATACGTAATGTCAATCGCTAAAGCAACAAAAACCAGCATCACTCCCAAAAAGAGTGCTACCAGTTTTCTGCTCATACGCCCACTTGTCTTCCGTCTCCGGAATGCCCCGCTTCGTTTTTTATTTTTTTTCTGTTTACTCACGTTTTCACCTATTTCGCATCCGGAACATCCTGATACTGTCTCACATAGCTGTTTTCTGAATCATCGAAATAAATTACCTTGGACTCATCTGCATATTTCATGCCGAGCCGGTTCTGTGCTGCTTCTTTGACTGCCTCAAGATCTTCGGAGGCAACCGTTGTATTGTAATAGGCGTCATTGTCCGCCTTCAGATCGCTCAATTCTTTTTCTTTGCTGGTAATGTCTTCCGCCTGCGTGGTAACCACGGTCTGCAACTTGACATACGCAACACACGCCGCGATACACAGTGTGCAGACAATGGCAAGAAAAACAGCGTAGCCCGCGCTGATCTGTGTCGCCCGTGCCGGTTTCTTCTTGTCTGGCTGCTCACACCCGATTTCAGAGGCCGTGCTTCTTTTGGTGCTTCCTGCGGCTGTGCTGCAAGACGCCGTACCGCACTTCCGTCCTCAAACGTATCTGGCGTATAACGTTTCGTTCTATCTGTCGAATTTACCCTTCCATCTGCGTCTGGCCATAACTTCTCTGTCTCCTTCGTGCCGAGCCGTCACACTTTCGTTCAAAGACGCGCAGTTTTGCGCTCTTGGAACGGGGATTTGTTTCCATTTCCTCTTCTCCCGGCAAGATCGGTTTCCGAGTTACTACGGTTCCCTTGGACTTCTTTCCGCATACACAGACCGGAAATTCCGGCGGACACGTACATGGATGCTCGTTTTTTCTGAAAATGTTTTTTACGATACGGTCTTCCAGAGAATGAAAGGTGATGACACAAAGTCTTCCACCGTCATTTAAGAGATCAATCATGCCGTCCAGTGACTCCGACAGAACGGTAAGTTCCTGGTTCACTTCGATACGGATTGCCTGAAAGGTTCTCTTGGCCGGATGGCCGCCCGTCGCCCTTATTTTTGCCGGAATCGAGCGCTTGATGATTTCGATTAACTCCCCAGTTGTTCGAATCGGCGCCTGCTGCCGGCTTACGCATATATTGTGTGCAATTTTTCTTGCAAAACGCTCTTCTCCATATTCATGGAGAATACGCGAAAGATTCTCTTCACTGTAATCGTTCACGACTTCGTACGCGGAAAGAGCATTTCTCTGATCCATCCGCATATCCAGCGGAACATCCTCACGGTATGTGAATCCACGCTCTGCATTATCCAGCTGATAGGATGAAACTCCAAGATCCAGCAGGATTCCGTCTACCCCGGTGACTCCGATTTCGGCAAGACGCGGAACCATATCGCAATAATTGCTGCGGATAATCGTGACCTGGTTCTGATATGGTTCCAGGCGTTTACCCGCAGCAGCTATCGCAGCTTCGTCCTGATCTATGCCTATTAATCTCCCCCGTGGCAGATAAGCGCTCACATATATGACTGGAATGTCCAGCGCCTCCCAACGTCCCGTCCACGTAGATTCCGTCCGGTTTTATCTTAAGGTTTTCAATGGTTTCCTTCAGTAATACTGATGTATGCGAAAATTCCATGGTCATCTCCTGTATCCCAACGAAACAGATCAGATCACAATGCCCATCTCTTCCATTGATTCGGCGATGGCATCCATATCATCATAATTGCTGTTTTCGTTCCATTTTTCCTTGCTCCAGATTTCAATCCGGTTGATATTTCCGGTAAGGACTACATCTTTTTCCAGACCAGCAAATTCCCGCAGCGTTGCCGGTACGAGAATCCTCCCTGCTTGTCCAGTTCACATGACGTAGCACCTGCTACAAAGAAACGGGAAAAAGTTCTGGCGTTTTTGTTTGTAAGTGGTAAGGCTCTCAGCTTCTCTTCAAAGGCAGCCCATTCGTCGTTTGGGTAAATGGAAAGGCATCCGTCCAATCCCTTCGTCAGTACAAACTCTTCTCCCAGCTGTTCTCTGAACTTGGACGGTATGATCAATCTTCCCTTCGCGTCAATCGTATGACTGTACTCTCCCATGAACATAATGAAAACCCTCTTATCACCTGAAATGGCGGTCTCCCCACGCACCACTTCATGTATCGCGCCGCAGCCAGACTGCCACATCCGCTCCACAACGCACCACTTTTCACCACTTTCTACCACTTATATTTTTATTCTATATCAACTCAGGGAAATAGCAAGGTCTTTTTTCTATTTCATTTTTAAGATTTTCCCCAAAATGCAACATTTTTATGCGCATTTTCCGCCTTTTTTATACCAATTTTGTATCAAAAAAGAGAAAACCTTTTTTGCCGGTTTTCCCCTTTTCTGTATTTTTATTCTGTTTTTTTCACTGTTTTATCCTTAAGAATGGCTGTCTCCCCACCGGATGATAATTTTTTTCGTTTCCATACCACCAAGATGGTACATCCCACCACAAGGCACCCCGAAAGGAGCTGGGAAACCGGAAGTCCCACCACCGGAAGCAGAAGCTGGTCGGTGCGGAGTCCCTCGATCCAGATTCTTCCAAGGCCGTATCCTATCAGATACATCAGGAACACTTCGCCGTTAAATTTTTTTCTTTTCCGAAACCAGAAAAGAAAAAGCAGGACACCCACATTCCATAAACTTTCATATAAAAAGGTGGGATGCACCTGAATATACTCGACACCGTTTACCGTCACCACATGATCCCACATTTTCTGTGTGATTTCATTGGCACGGACCGCGGAAACCGGAAGCTGCATCGCAAACAGGTTGTTAGTGTAGTCACCGAATGCCTCACGGTTAAAGAAGTTTCCCCACCGTCCCATAATCTGACCGAACACGATGCTCATGCTCGCGGTATCCATCAGAAGGCTGAAGTTCTGTTTCTTCTTTCTGCTGTAAATCACCACCGCAATGCAGGCACCGATGATGCCGCCGTAGATGGCAAGTCCGCCCTGGCGGATGTTGAAAATACTCAAAAGATCATCCTTATAATAATCCCAGGCAAATATAACGTAGTAAATCCGTGCCCCGAGAATACCGGCTGCGATGCCGATCATCGCAAGATCGAGGTACTGCTCCGGGTTCTGCCCCGTCCGCTTTGCCTCTCTTTGGGCAATCCAGATCGCAATCATCATACCGGTTACGATCACGATGCGTAATAGGCAATGGAAAATCCGAAAATACTGATGTTTTTTCCCACATGATCGAGATAAATCCCGAGATTGGGGAAATTAATTTCCATATCCATAGATTTTATTCTCTCTGATTTTCAGTTCATTGTTTCAACTCACAGTCGGTATTTTCACGGAGTCTGACATGTCGAAAATAGTTCGACTGTGACCTGCCTCATGTCAGTGGAGGATACCGATTTCTCTCCGCCCGCCACTGCCGTTATGTTTCTTTTAACAATTCATCACCGCTTTAGAAGCGGGGGACTTCTTGTCTACTGGTGTTAAACGTAAAACGGAACAGGATGACATCGCCGTCGCGGACATGTAATCTTTTCCTTCCATACGCACAAGGCCTTTCTCTCTTGCTCCTCGCGTAGGAACCGCAGTCGAGCAGATCCTGATAATTGACAACCTCGGCTTTGATGAATCCGCGCTCGAAATCGGTGTTGGATTTTCCGGCTGC
>ENA-OQCS01001149-OQCS01001149.1-human-gut-metagenome-genome-assembly--contig:-NODE-1149-length-14076-cov-1.519822_pt1 | contig 14076 bp, 26 predicted proteins | sample MGYA00242757_ERZ504575 | MGnify/ENA primary metagenome ERZ504575 (study PRJEB26092, sample SAMD00036297) | human gut metagenome | host: Homo sapiens | study: EMG produced TPA metagenomics assembly of...
GAATGATGAGGCGGACTTCAACCCGCAGACCGCAATCGACGAGATCGGCACCCACCGCCAAGATGGTGTTCCGCAAGCTCGTCCGCCACGGGTGAGGAGATCCTGAGCGGTGACGACGTGGCTTCCGCAAGCGCTGCCTACAACGAGACCGAAGGCTGGGTCGTCCAGCTGAAGTTCAACTCTGCGGGCGCATCTGCCTTTGCCACGGCCACCACCGAGCTGGCAGCCAGCAACGGCACGATCTCCATCTGGCTGGATGACAATAACATTTCCACCGCCACGGTCAACGAGGCCATCACCGGCGGTGAGGCCATCATCAAGGGCAACTTCGATCAGGACAGCGCCTCCACGCTGGCGAACCAGATCAACTCCGGCTCTCTGCCGTTTGCCCTGTCCGCTGAGAGCTACTCCACCATCAGCGTCTCTGGGTGCCAAGAGCCTGGACGTCATGGTGCAGGCCGGTATCATTGCCTTCATTCTGGTCGCGATCCTGATGATCGTGCGCTACCGTCTGCCCGGCACCATCGCGGTCATCTCCCTGATGGGCCAGGCCGCCGCCACGCTGGCTGTTGTGTCCGGCTATTTCACGGTTTTCCCCGGCTCCACGCTGACGCTGCCCGGCATTGCCGGTATTATCCTCGGCATCGGCATGGGTGTTGACGCCAACGTTATCACCGCCGAGCGCATTAAGGAGGAGCTGTCCAAGAACAAGACCCTCGAGGGCGCTGTCAACAGCGGCTTCAAGATGGGCCTGACCCCCATCATCGACGCAACGTGACCATCGTCATCGTCGCCGCCATCCTGATGGGCGCCTTTGGCCCGACGGACGGTTTCTGGGCCAAGGTCTTTAACCCGATCTTCTACTGGTTCGGACCTTCCACTGCCGGTACGATCTATTCCTTTGGCTTCACCCTGCTGACCAGCGTTCTGCTGAACTTTGTCTTTGGCGTCTGGGCGACCCGCGTTATGATTCGCGGCGCTGTCCACTTCAAGCCGCTGCGCAAGGCATGGCTGTTCGGCGGCAAGAAGGAGGGCGGTGCCGACTTCAAGACCCCGTCCATCAACTTCATCGGCAACCGCAAGAAGTTCTACACCTTCTCCTGTGCGCTGATCGCTGTCGTGCTTGTGTTCTGCGGCATCTTCGGCGTCAAGATGGATGTCGAGTTCAAGGGCGGTTCCATGATCACGCTGGCCTATGAGGCGACGCTGACCTGAACGACCTGAAGTCCACCATCGGCACCGAGCTGGGCAAGTCCAATCTGACCCTGCAGACCGGCTCTGATATTTCCGGCAACCAGACATTGACTGTCACCCTGCCCGGCAGTGACACGCTGACCACCGAGCAGCTCGACAACCTGCTGGCTGCCCTGAATGAGCAGTACCCCGACAACAACTTCGTCCAGACGAGGTCAGCAACGTCGATGCCACCATCGGTAAGGAGTTCCTGCTTAAGAGCGTTGTCGCGCTGGTTGCGGCCTGCGTGCTGATCCTGCTCTATGTGGCCTACCGCTTCCGCAAGATCGGCGGCCTCAAGGCCGGTTCTACCGCCATTGTGGCTTTGCTGCACGACATGTTCGTCGTCTTCGGCGTCTTTGTCCTCCTGCGCATTCCCCTGAACGGCAACTTTATTGCTGCCCTGCTGACCATCCTGGGCTACTCCATCAACGATACCGTCGTTATCTATGACCGTATCCGCGAGAACAGCGCCCTGTACGGCAAGAAGCAGATGAGCCTGGCCGAGCTGGTCAACCTGTCCGTCAACCAGAGCTTTGCCCGTTCTCTGATGACCTCCATCACGACCTGCCTCGCTCTGGGCGTTGTCTGCGTGGTCTCGGTCATCTACCGTCTGGACAGCATCTACTCCTTCGCGTTCCCGCTGCTGTTCGGCATGGTCAGCGGCGTCTACAGCACGATCTGCATTGCCACGCCGCTGTGGGTCGACTGGAAGAACAAGAAGAAGGCTGCCAAGAAGGCCTGAGCTTGTAGAAAAGGAGGGAACCCGATATGAAATGCCCCTATTGCGGTGAAGTTGACTCCAAGGTCATCGACTCCCGCCCGACGGAGGACGGTGAAAAGATTCGCCGCCGCCGCGAGTGCCTGAACTGCAAAAGCGCTTTACCACCTACGAGATCGTTGAGACGGTCCCGCTGATGGTCGTGAAGAAGGATCGCTCCCGCGAGGTCTTTGACCGCCAGAAGCTGCTGAACGGCATGCTGCGCGCCTGCGAGAAGCGCCCCGTCAGCTACACCCAGCTGGATGCCGCCGTGGACCGCATTGAGCAGCAGCTGCTCAACTCCTATGACCGCGAGGTTTCCTCCATCCATATCGGCGATCTGGCCATGCAGGAGCTCAAGCAGATGGACGATGTCGCTACGTGCGCTTTGCCTCCGTCTACCGTCAGTTCAGCGATGTCAACACCTTTATGGAAGAACTGAAGGATATGCTGGACAGCCGCTCAAAATCCGCTGAAAATGATTGCCGCACCTGTTCGATCTGGGTGTAGGCGCGCTGCGTCTCCATCTCGAGGTCTGCCAGGCTGTCGGCCTCGGCACAGGGCGGCAGCACGGCCAGCGTCTGGTTGAGCTGATCCAGAATATTGCGGCGCACAAGCAGGCCCAGGACTGCGTGCTGCGCAGTGCCCGGTTGCCGCACGGCTGTACGCGCGGCGTGCGGCAGGGTAGTCACCCTGCTCCGCCAGAGCGTAGGCTGCTTCAAGCTGCCGCTGCATTCCGGCTGTGGTGCGGTCCACATACTGCCCCGCCCGGAACAGCAGCACGCACAGAGCCAGCAAAATGATTGCGGCATACCAATTTCGTTTCATACACACACCTTTTCAGGCCGCCCCTTTCGGGGCGGCCTTTTTCTGTATCAGAATGGATTTTTTGCCGTTGTAGAGCAGCAGCAGAACCGCCTCGCGGGTCGTCTGCTCACGGCGCAGCAGTGCATCCAGCGCTGCCGTATCCATGCCGAAGAACGCAAGATTTTCCTTGCAAACTGCCTTATCGATGAGCAGCGGCAGCATAGGCGGCTCGCCGCCGTCCTGCGGCATTGGGGCCGCTGTGATGCTGCCGTTCGGCTCGATCACGCCCCAGTAAACATCCTTGGGGGAAAAGATGTCCTTGCCGCGCAGGGCCTCGGCCAGGTCGGATGCCGTGATGCGCAGCTGTGCCAGCTCGTCCTGCAATATTTCCCCGTTGCGGATGATCGTCACCGGCTTTCCCAAAAGCAGCTGGGCATATTTCGGGCAAAACCAAACCAGCGTGGAGTTCAGAATTTCAAGAGCCGTGATTAAGAAAATCGGCACCAGGCTGGCCGAGAGCGGTAGATCCGGCTCGTCGATGCAGATGGATGCGACGTTGGAGATCAGCAGCGTCGTCACCAGCTCGGCGGGCTGCAGCTCTCCCAGCTGGCGCTTGCCCATCAGCCGCATGGCCACCACCACAGCCAGATACACCAGCACCGTGCGCACAACCGAAGAAATCATCCCGGCACCTCCTCATAAATTCCCGCAAAGGCGGCCACACTATCCTGCGTGAGAGGGGGAGAACCATGACGCAGAAACCGCTGTACCGCTCGCTGGATGCCAACCTTGCGCTTCTGGAGGAAATGTTTGGCCGTTCCGACGATTTTTATACCAAGCGCCTGATGCTTGCCGGTATCCCGTGCGCTATCGTCATGTTCACAGGCTGTCCTCGCCGGAAAAGCTCTGCCGCATGGCGTTGGACATGCTGGACCGCGACCCCGCCATGTTGGGCGGCGGGGAGGGGCTGTGCGACTATCTGCTGACACAGAGCCGCGTCCCCGCCGAGCCTGACGCGGTGGAGGATTGCACCGCGCTGGTGGAGCTGCTCTCCAACGGACTGTCCGTTTTGCTCATCGACGCGTGCGGCGCGCGTCGCGTTTTCGACGCAGGAGATGCCCCAGCGCTCGATCTCGACGCCGATGAGCGAGGGCAACCTGCGCGGCCCGCAGGAGGCATTCACCGAGCTGCTGCGCAATAACATTTCGCTGCTGCGGCGGCAGTTCCGCACCGGAACGCTTGTGGCAGAAATCTCCACCGCCAGGACCCGTGCCAAGACCGAATACTGTCTGTGCTACGACAGTACCCTGGCCCCAAAGGAAACCATCGACGCTCTGCGGGAGCGGCTAGAGCAGGTGGAGATTCCCGTTCTGCTGGACAGTGCCTACTTTGCGTCGTTCCTCAAGCAGGACAAGCTGAATCTTTCCCGGCAGCTGCCTACACCGAACGCCCCGCCACGGCCTGTGCCCAGCCTGTGTGAGGCAAAGCCGTCGTTCTTGTAGCGGGCTGTCCGTATGCGCTCATTGTGCCCAGCTTTTTTGCCGAGCACTTCGAGTGCCTCGACGACTACGCCTCGGGCGCAGTGTTCGCCGGACTTATCCGTATTTTAAAATATCTCGCCTTCCTGCTGGCCGTGTTCGGGCCGGGGCTCTACGTCATGGCCGTGGCCTTTGCGCCGGAGATCATCCCTATCCGGCTTTTGACCAAGCTGCACAGGGCGAGGCATCCACGCCGCTGCCGCCAATGCTGGAAATGCTCTGCGTAACGCTGCTTTTAGAAATCGTCCGCGAGGCCGGGCTGCGTGCGCCGCAGTCTATCAGCACACGGTCAGCTGGTCGCGCGCTCATCATCGGCGAGACCGCCGTCAGCGCGGGCATCGTCAGCGTGCGGTTTTAACGATGGCCGCTGCGGCGACGATTGCCACGCTGGCTGTGCCGTCGCTGTATGAGCAGTCGATCCTGTTCCGCTTTGCCGTCATCGTGCTGGCCGGGTGCTTCGGCGTGCCGGGGATGGCCTGCGCCGCACTGACGATTCTGGCGATGGCCTGCGGCAGTGAGCCGTTCGGGTACGACTATCTCTACCCGCTCATGCCGCCGGGCCGGGCCAGTGTGCGGGACGGCTTTGTGCGCAGCATCTGGAGCCGCCTTGCTAAATCTGGGGGAGGTGATCAGCCGCCATGAAGCGTGGAACCTGGTACTCAACGAGGCCGAAAAGGACAACCCGCAACATGAAACGGATGGCGGAACAGTTCAAGCTGTTCAACCTCCAACTGACCTATCCGGCAGACGGACCACTGCGTGGAGGGGGAAACAGAATTATAGACCGCAAGGCCAGACAGTCGGAAAAGCCCGTCATTGTCACAAGGAAAAGCACGCGGTCACAAAACAAGTACAGAGTGTAAACTTCAATACCTATCATTATGAGCAAATTTATCGAACTTTCAGACTACGACGCGAGCATACACCGAGAGATTCTGGACGCACTGACAAGGAGGATGACGCTGTCGTGGAGATATGTGAGGACCGCGCCGTCGCCGAGATGCGCTGCTACCTTTCCAGACGTTACGACTGTGACAAAATATTCACGGCAACCGGTGACAAACGCAACCAGCTTGTCTGATGATGGCCATCGACATAGCCGTGTACCACATCTTCTGCATACATAACCCGAGGAACCTGTCACCGCTGCGGAAGGAACGCCACGAAAGGGCGGTCGAATGGCTGAAAGCCGTGGCGGCCGAGGAGATATCGGTGGACGGCCTGCCCCTGCTGTCCGAAGAGACGAGGACGGCAAAATCAAATTTCCTTATCAAAAGCAACCGTAAACGTGTAAACCATTGGTAATATGAGCAAAAGAAAGAAAGGGGCCGGAAAGATAACCCAAAGCGGGAACCTGCCGAGGCCCGGGCAGAAAGGACCCGCAACCATCATACTGACACAGCCCAGAAGGTTCGGTATAGACATAGCGGACTACATGCTCGCGGTAAGGGCTTCGAGAATGTGGACTACTCCAGACGCTTCAGGCTGTACGACCTGTTCAGCGACATACTCATGGACACGCACCTGACAAGTGTCATAGAGAAACGGAAGAATGCCGCACTGGCATCTTCCATAGAATTCCGCAGGAACGGGAAACCGGACGAGAAGGTGAACAAGCAGATCAGTCCCCATGGTTCCGGAAGTTCATAGGGGACATCCTGGACGCCAAATTCTGGGGGTTCTCACTCGTGCAGTTCTACCGAAAGGGGGAATGGGTGAACTACGACCTGATACCGCGCAAACACGTCGATCCCGTGCGCAGGCTCATACTGCGGCACCAGACGGACACCACCGGGACGTCCTGGGACGAGTACCCGGACCTGTTGTTCATCGGTTCACCCGACGATCCCGGGCTGCTGGTGAAAGCAGCTATCTGGGTGATATACAAACGTAACGACGTGGCGGACTGGGCACAGTTCGCGGAAGTGTTCGGAGCGCCCATCAGGGAGTACACGTATCCCACGGATGACGACGAGGCACGGCAGAGGGCGCTGAACGATGCGGACAGCACCGGAAGCCTGTCGGTTTTCGTGCACGCGGAGGATACGTGCTCAAGCTCGTGGAAGCCGCGAACAAGACAGGGAGCGCGGACCTCTACGACAAGCTCTGCGAGCGCTGCAACAACGAAATCTCAAAGCTGTTCCTCGGAAACACGCTCACCACCGAAGCCTCCGACAAGGGCACACAGGCACTGGGAACCGTACACAAGGATGTGGAGGAGAAGTGACGCTCTCCGACAGGCAGGACATCCTCGACGTGCTCAACTATGACATGGCCGACATATTCGCAATGCTCGGAATAGACACCACAGGCGGGGAGTTCTGCTATCCGGAAAAGAAGCTTATCGACCGGAGAAAAAGATGTCCATCCTCACACAACTGCGCACGAACTTCAACCTGCCGGTGGGTGACGACTATCTCTACGAGGAATTCGGGATCGAGAAACCGGCAAACTATGACGAACTGAAGAAACGCCAGGAGGAGAAAGCGGCGGAAATCGAGGCGGCGAAGGCCCGAGAGACTGAAAAGACGGAAGAGGATAAACCGGATCCGGAAGAAGAACCGGAACTGGAAAAGCACGGTAAAGGAACACCCAAAGAAAAGAAAAATGCCTTAAAAACGCGTACAACTGGCTGAAACGTTTTTTCGGGAAAGCCCCGGGGAGAGACGGGGCAGCTTTAGAATGGTGATGAACGACCTCTACAGAATGGAGGACAAACAGGTGGAAACTTTATTCTCGTTCGATGAAGAGGTACTGAAGAAAGCCCTGAAGAACATCTATAGTAAAGACTTCCACCCCCTGACGGAAATCGAGGAGAACCTGTTCGAAGCCACATGGAAAACAATAAACGAGGCAGCGGACAAGGGGTTTGGGACACGAAAGCCCGACGATCCGGATTATGACTTCTACCGGGAAATCCGAATGAACAACGCCGTGTTCGCAGCTTTCAAGGTACACAGGGCACAGAACGACATGGCAGCGCTGCTGCTGGACAAAAACGGAAGTTTAAAGCCGTTTGAACAGTGGGTAAAGGAAGCCATGCCCATAGCCGACCATCAGATGGTCCATTGGCTGCGTACAGAATACGACACGGCCGTCATACGGGCACACCAGGCCGCGGACTGGAGGCAGTTCGAAAGGGAAAAGGACGTATTGCCGAATCTCAAATGGATGCCTTCCACATCCATACATCCGGGAAGCGACCACAGGATTTTCTGGGGGACCATACGTCCAATAGATGATCCGTTCTGGAACGTGCACAGGCCCGGGGACAGATGGAACTGCAAGTGCACGCTCTCATCAACGGATGAAGCGCCGACAGCGGTACCGGACGAAAACGGGCAGAACAAGGCACATGACGGTCTGGAAAACAATCCGGGAAAAGACGGCAAACTGTTTTCAGACAAACACCCCTACGTTACTGAAGCGCATCCGGGAGCAAAAAAAGCCGTGGACGCACTGACCAGACGCATCAACGAGATGATAGTGAAATGCCAGACAACCTGACGCTGGAGGAAAAAACCGACATCGCCCGCAACAATCTCAAGATAGAAAAGGCACTCGGCGTTACCAAAGGTAAGCGATGACATACGAACAGGCAAACAAGGGAAAGGAAAATCCAAAATTCGGAAAAGAGGAAGGATACCGCGTGAATTGCCAGACCTGCACCGTAACACACATGCTCAGAAGGTTAGGGTTTGACACCGAAGCAAAACCCAACATCAGACAAAGCGCATACAATGAAATGGCAAAACAAGGTATCACATGGGAAGAACGTTTCCTGAACCGGGATGGAACAAAGCCGGATTATGACTATACCTATAAATGGCAGGTCAGAAAGGGATATCAAGTAATGAATGCAAACCGACTGAAGGAATACTTCAGGGAAAAATTCAGAGAGGATGGAATATACGAGATATATTGTGCCTGGAAAGGCGGCTCCGCACACGTGTTCTGCGCGGAGGTGAACTGAAGGAAAGACAAGGTTCTTCGACCCGCAAACCGGAAAGGATGATGCAAGCAATTACATACAGAGCATGAAAGCGGGCCGTGTGGGAGTGATAAGAATAGACAACAAACTGGTAAATCCCAAAATCATGGGACTATTCATCACCAAATAAACGGGAAGAAAGTGCCAGCCCCTCCTCACCGTCCACCAGACGGCAGGACTGGCCGTCGAACAGAATAAAGGCGGGAAGACCGACAGGCAACTCAAAACCATCCCCGTCAACACAGCCCACGGAATAGATGCTTCCTTCAGGGGAACTGGCTGATAAGACAACGGAGTTGTAACCGCTACTGTTTGCTAATTCCGACACTTGTTAGGTATTTCCATAACGCAAAAAAGGCACATAAAAAAACGCCTTGCTGCAAAAGTATAAAATTATTTTTTAATTCAGTCATTCATGGACATAAAAGAATATTCAAAACTGATAAAAGCCAAACGGAAAGAACTGGATGGGCTAATGAAACGGAAGATGCCGGTTATCGCTGGACGAATGGCAAAAGACCATTTCCAGGACAACTTCCGCCGGGAAGGTTTCGTAAACGGAGGATTACACCCGTGGCCGAAAGCGAAAAGGCTGTCCTCGGGACGGACCGATGCGGCAGGAACTACGGGACGCTGCTCTCCGGAAGGAACCATCTCTTCAGCTCCGTCAAATACATGCCGGGAGAATACCGGGTGAGGGTGGCAAACGAACTCGTCTATGCGCCAGTCAATAACTGGGGAGGAGAAGTTCATCCGACTGTTACGCCCCAAATGCGGCGTTGCATGGGCAAAGTATTACCAGGCTTCAGGCAAGGCTAAAAAAGCCGCCACGGGCAAAAGAAAAGGCAAAAAGAAGGGTTCTGCCGCAAACAATGAACCACAGGAAAATCAGGAAGCGCTGAAATGGAAAAGGCTGGCGCTGACCAAAAAGAAAAAGCTCCGGATAAAAATACCGCAACGCCAGTTTATCGGAGAAAGCCGGGAACTGTCCGAAAAGATAGACCGGAAAATGGAGAATGAAATCAGAAATATTTTAAACTTATAACAACATGGAAGAAATTTTTATCGCGATCATGGAACGCATCGCCGAAAAGATGCCTGAACTGTCATACATTGACGAGGACTATGGACAGCTTGAAGCCGGGCGGAGGAGGACCACTATCCGGTAACCTTCCCCTGCGTGCTCGTCGGGAACGCCGAATCGGACTGGAATGATCTCGGTTACGGGGTACAGAAAAGCGAGTCACTCATCACCATACGACTGGCCATTGACTGCTACGATGACACCCACTACACCTCCGGAACCTATAACAAGGTAAGGGAACGGCAGCTGAAGGCCAAAGAGCTGTACAAGGCCTTGCAGGAGTTCCAGTGCACGGAAGAGACCAGCCCGCTGGTCAGGGTAAAGAGCCGGGACTATTCGCTGCCGGGAAACATCAAGGTGTACGAGACGGTTTATTCCTTCACGCTGCATGACGAGTCGGCCATGCAGGAAGGCGCGGCAAGGTTTATTCTCCCGTAAAGAGCGAGAGCTGGACGGCTGTCAGGCGGGGCTTCTTCACTTTCGGAACGGGCTTCACCTCCAGGTCCTTCAGCTCCCGGCACTTGCGCCGGATAATGGACATGATACGTTCCTCGGAAATGAAAATTCCTGCCGGGACAACACTTTCAGGCGTCATCAAAGCGCAGGCGCTGCACCTCCGTCCAGTAATAGTAACGGCGGCACAGGGCTTCATCACGGAGTTCTATCAGGTTCTTGTCTCGTCCTTTGGCCATAATTGTGGGATACTTGCTGCAAAATTAGGCATTTAACCGGTCATTATAGATAAAAAAACGCCGCATCGTATATGAATGCGGCGTTTTTCTGTTTAGAGTGTGAACAAAATCACATGGTCATCAGTTCTGTGTCATCTTCACCCGGGACAAACGGTTCGACGCGGGTGATCACCTTGCTCTGCACCTTCACCCGTCCGCTGCCATTACAGACCGGACATTTTGCGGATAAAGGAGCTCCTCCCTGGTCCAGGTAAAAGATACGTCCCTTGCCTTCACAGCGCTTGCAGGCCATGACGTGCGGCGCGATGTTCTTCGTCTTTTCCATAACTACAACCGGCAGAATGAGGGCTCGATACGGCGCCAGACACCGTTCTCGTCACGTTTATGGAAATAGTAGTTCACCGCGGTCTTGTACACCACGTTGCTCTCACGGAAGAGGTCCATAATCTCCGTGTATTCACTGTCGAAACGGTCCTCCAGCTCGTACAGCTTGCTCACCGACTTGTAGTCAGATCACCCTGGCGGTTACGCTCGATCATGGTCATACCGAGCTGTACATCGGATCATCGGTACCGAGTTCCCGGCTCATGGCGTAACGCTTCAGGTAATCCACCAGACGCTCAGCGGCGAGGTTGGCACGCTCGTCGAAGCTCTTCACCTTGTTACTCCTCACTTCCAGCTTCATGTCACCGTCTACGATGGTAAAACTTGCCTGATCATCCTTGCGGAGCTGGCCATAGTCGCGCATCAGGTCGCGGAAAGAGGCGGCTTCCTTCTCCACCCAGTCACGGAAGGCTTTCACGTCATCCACGACTGGAAACAGCTTGTTCTTCACTTCAAGCATGAACTGCGCACGAAGCCCCTCGTAGGCGTCGCGACGGTTGCGCTTGTTTTCCTTCTCTTCCTGCTGGAGCTGTTTCAAAAGCTCCTTTCTGTCCTGGACGGACAGGCTTTTTAATTGTTCTTTCAAGTCCATAACTAAAAAATTAAATGGTTATTACTGTTGTTTATTCTCACGTTTGCGGCGGATGGCGCGCAGCTTCACCTGCAACGTGTCCAACGCCTCACAGTCAAGTTCACGGAACTCCATACCAGCGATACGGCTGTCCAGGCAGAAAGCGTTCACCTTGTCCCAGTCGGCCGTATTGATGCCCAGCAGCTGCATCTGGTGCAGTACCGCGGAACGCTTCTGACGGAGAATCTTCCGGAGTTCTTCCTGGTGAGTGGGCGGCACCAGCTTACGCATCCCGGCTATGGCCGCACTGTATTCCTTCAGTGTCATGTCGCGCAGACTCGTGGTACGTCCGTCCGTGTACTGGGAAACTACGCTTTCCTTCAAAGCATCGCGGTCAGATGTCGGAAGGCGGTTCAAAAGACTATAAAACACCGCATAATTCTCGGGTTTATTTAACTGCTTGCGGCTGTTGATGTCTATCTGCATGGCTATGCTGTTTTTTTTTGTTTATTTTAAGGTCATTAATTTCCTTAATCACTCTCTTTACTCTGATAGTACACAAATAATCAAGAAGATGCTCTTTTTTCATTTTTTGTACACTTATACTGGTCGAAAAATTCAAGTATGCCCATTCTATTCAGATTTTCATTAACTCAAACTATTCATACCACATCAGCACAACTCTATTATTTCACCCACGGCAGCCTGCAAAAGTACGCAAGACCGAAGGGTTTCCGCTATCATAGATGACTTCCACACAACACTCATGGCGTGCGTTACGTGACACAACCAGCTCGCAAGTCATATTCTCACAGAGCCATTTTTCCACTACTTTACGGACACCAACGGCGGTGACCACAATTACCATTTTTTTACTCATAATATTGACCGTGCTGTATGTTATTCAACTCTTATTCTCCCGGTGTACTGGTTTCCCCGAAACTTCATCCCCTTGGTGAAGCCGCCTGGATATCCCAGTTCCTTGCTTCTCGCGTTTGCCAGCAACAAATGTTCCCGGCTAAGGGAGGCTACAAAACCTTTGTCCTTTTCCAGTCCCATTTCTCGGGCCTTCCGGGTGACGCTGCGTTCGGAAACACCGAGCATTTCAGCCAGCTCCCGGTTGAGGGTATTGTGATAGTGGCGACGCATGATGGAAAGCATATTGCCGTTCCAAAAGATACGGGTGGAATATCCCTTATGCTCGACGAGCCGTCCCAGTGTCCGGTGCATGAAAGTACCGTCAGCAACCTTCCGGTGCTTGCGGTACTGTTCACGCTTGTACGCCAGCACACATTCATGACACCAGGAACTCCGTCCCCCATTCTTCAACGGATAGAACTCACGCATCCACAACTTTCGGCCGCAATGCGGACAGACACGTTTACGTTTCTGCTTGTTGTTATTTTCACTCATAGCTGTTTATGCTGCATTCATCAGTTCATATTCAAATTTTCATCGAACGGAATAGTATTAATGTCAGCCTTTCTCGTATAGGCCTGCATAAGCCCCATGGAAAGCAGTATATAGACATTCTTATTCGCTTTGACAACCCCAGAAATAGAGCCGACAATATGTTCAGTCTTGCCGGTAATGATTGAGCCGGCTATCTGCTCAAGCCCGTCCGGATGGTCCTCACTGGCCGCAACGCTCATAAAGGCACTAAGATTATTTTCCTTACAAAAGTTATCCACGTATTGGCAGAGTTCCTTTACTGCCTCTTTCTGTTTTTCTGTAATCATTTCAGTTAAATTTTAATGGTTAATAATTATATGTTGAAATCGCGAAATCTCTTTTTTGATACTGGCTGTACATAGTTTCCTCCCAATCCGTCTCTTCCTCCTCCGGAAGGTCATCCTCATCAAGTTCTACCTCCTTACGGTAAATCAGATACCGTGCCTCCAGAAAGAAGAGGACCACGCGACGCAGGAACTCACGGGCGGAGGCGATGCCGTGCTTTTCCATGAAGGCGGCGATACGGTCCGAACCGATAGTGTTCGTGCGGATGCTCACCAGACACTGCCGGCGGAAGTCCTTCAGCGTGCTGCCCCTCACCTCGAGCACGCGGTCAGCAATACGGCCGAGACTCTCCGGAATATGGTATCCGGAACCTTCGTCATCCGTTCCCACCAGCAGTTCAGCGGCGGCCGTCAGCATACCCTCCACGCTCATGCGCTGGGCAGCGGCCGTCTCCTTCAGGAACACGTACTGGTAATTGCTCACGTAGGTATGTATGAGATAACCTTCCGGACGGCGGAACACCTCTCCGGCGGCAAGCTCCATCGAAAGGTTGTTCAACGTCACACCGGCACCGCAGCAGAAAGCGCATACCAGGCGGACGGCAAGACGCTGGCGGTTGCCCAGCCCCGGAAACCGATGGCACGCTGTAGCTGTCGGCAACGGCCGGATCCATCTCGAAGAACAGCACCGCCTTCTCCTGGCGCGGAAGAAGAACGACATGTCCGGAATACGGTCCATGCAGAGAAGGATACGCCGGGTGGCAGTAGAAACCCTGCCACCGTCCGTCATGCGGATATAGGACTTTACCAGGTGTTCATCACTACCGTCATGTCGGAAAATGATAGTCGGCAACTTTCCCGCGGAACAGTTCATGAAGCAGAACGGGCAGCTTCACAACGTAGTTGTAATACTCCTTTCTCATGGCTTACTTGCTTGAAGGTTTCCAGTCCACTGTTATAATCGCATCCAGCTCACCGCTACCGCCACACACCGGCAGGACACATGCACGTCCTCGCGGCTGCCCTCTTCCGTTCCCCAGAACCACGCACTTACCCTTGCAGTAACCACACTTGTGACCGGTACTGACGAAGTTCTCACGGTTAGGCCCCTTACACATATAGGCGGGAGGACAAATCGCCAGCTGTTTCTTTATCCTGCTCATGCCTGGCCTCCTTTCTGTTTCGGTCCCGTCACATTCCAATAGTCATAGGCACCCTTCTCCCAGATTGTGTATTCACCAGTGGCCCCCTGATACGTCCCTTACTGAAGCGACGTAGCC
>ENA-OQCS01001150-OQCS01001150.1-human-gut-metagenome-genome-assembly--contig:-NODE-1150-length-14058-cov-1.872802_pt1 | contig 14058 bp, 19 predicted proteins | sample MGYA00242757_ERZ504575 | MGnify/ENA primary metagenome ERZ504575 (study PRJEB26092, sample SAMD00036297) | human gut metagenome | host: Homo sapiens | study: EMG produced TPA metagenomics assembly of...
GCTGCCCAAGTGCGGAAGCGTGAGTCGCGCAAGGGATCGGCTGTCCAACTGTTTACGGCCCAGCGCAGGTAACCGTCATAGCCTCCGGCGATGGCATGCAGGGCTGTCCAAGTAGCTTCGGCCGGATCGGAGAAGTAAGGTGTTCGGGAAGGCTTCCGAGCAACACGTGTAGACCGTGCTGATCTGTCCTTTGCGTTCGCGTTCGGCTTTTACGTTTTCTGGAAATTTATGGCCGTAAGGGATACTCAGGTAATACAAGTCGGATTGGATTTCAGGATGATAGTTGCCCGCCAGCGTGATCTTGAATTCGGGATCGGCCTGCTTGATGACTTTGATGCTTCGCGCATGGCTTCCATAGGACGTTCGTCCATAGAGATGGCAGTCTTTTCAAACCAGCCTTTTTTACGCAGGTGACGGGAGAAGTCTTTCAGGAACGAACCCCAGTATTCGGTATATTCGGCATCGCCAGGTTTGACATTGATAAACTGTACCCGGCTGGTCGCTTCATCGTAATAGTCGAAAGTCAAAGCCCAAGGGATCATGGTGTAGCAACTGATCATATCTTTGATCCCCACTTCGTTCATCATGAATTCCACCCATTTGTCAAATACGTCATAACTGTATACCCATGTCCCGTCGATTTTCTTGATACGGGTTACCATGCTGTCGAAATGGTCTTCCGTCTGGCCGGCCCAAGGTTTATGCATGATGCTGGTCGTGATGGCCCGTTGTCCGGCATTGGCCAACATCTTCATGATCGGAAGCATGGCGTCGAAATGCTCCTTGCTCCAAAGAGGAACCTGGTAGTAACGGGCTACGGAATAGGGATTTTGCCACAGGTCCAGATGGAAAGCCCAGTCTTGCGGAGCTGGCAGCGTACGGTTCAGCACGTCGATTTCTATCTGGAGTTTCATATCTTGGAAATTCTTTCCTGAAACGGTCAACGTCCCCTTATATTTCCCTGCGCGGGCATCTGATGGAACCCATACGTTCAGCCAGATCGGTTGTGTCGTACAAGCTTTGATATCCTGTATTTTTACAATATCCAAGACATCGGCTACGACAGACGAATCCCATTCGGCCTTGTTCTCGCGATGTCCGCAACCACCTTTGCGGTCCTTGTTCAGCTCGTCGGTCATGACATAGCGTACGAAGTTCGTCGTGATGGCAGAAGCCGGGATGACGGCCGAGCCGCTTTTCAGTTCGCTGACGGTGACCGTTACGTCGTCTAACGCTTCTTTAGTCCACAACACGGCTTGTGCATTGATGCGTTCCCCTTTCCAGGCTTTCCCTTGCCAGCGGGTTGTCTTCTTGATGTCGGGGACATTCAGTTTTTTGTAGCGGATATCCGTTGTTCCCCAGCTGAGGCAGGTTGGCGTTGTCATTTTGTTCCAGACTTCTGCGCCGTCATGCGGTTTGGTGTCTGTAAGTTCCTCATAATTGCCCCAAAGGATACTTTTTCTGCTGTTTGAGCGAAACAGACCGGCCCTAATGTCAGCAAGGCCCGATAGGATAAGAGCATTTTTTCATGAAATGATTGATGTTTTTTTAGTTTACGTGGGTAAAGATAGGAAACAATTGACAATTGACAATGGAGAATTGATAATTAGGGAGGGAAAGATATTGTCAATTGCTCTTTGTCAATTCTCAATTCTCCGATAATGACAGGTGATCAGGTCGCCGCTATCGTCATGGAGATGCATACCGCTTCCTTCGCAATAGCGGAACATGTCGCAGTCTGCGCACTGTCCTTTTCGTGCCCATTCCCGATTGCGATATTCTTTGAAGCCGTTGTTCCAGACATCAACCAAGCTGTCTTTGTAGATATTTCCCTGATGGAAGTTGGCACGGATGCTCGGACAGCCGGATATAGATCCGTCGATCAGTACCGATGCCGTGCTGATACCAGCATTGCAGTGAAAAATCTGGTCGCGTACTTCCCCCTCGTAATTGCCGAGGAAACCTTCACAGGCAAAACTAGCATGTATCTTTCCCTCGCGCGGCAATGACGGATGAATTTGAGGATCCAAGTGAATTGTGTGTCGTCGATCTGCAATTCCGGTGTCTCTGCCGCCCGGCCCACAGGAAAAATGGTGAAGATACGCCAGTTCTTGACTCCCAGCTCGATCAGAAAATCCTTGAGCAGCATCAGGTCCTTGAAGTTTTTCTGATTGACGCAGGTCACGACGTCCCAGACGATTTCCTTCTCTTCTGCCAGCATCGCAATGGCATTGACAGCGCCTTCGAAGCTCCGTCGGTTTCCCCTGAGCCAGTTGTGCGCCTCTTCGAACCCGTCGAGGCTGATGGTGATGGAGTGCATTCCGGCCGCCAATAGCGAGTCCAGTCGTGTGCGGTTGAGCAGCAATCCGTTGGAGACGATTCCCCAGGGATATTCACGTTTGTTCAATTCCCGTCCGCATGCTTCGATATCTTTACGGACCAATGCTTCTCCGCCGGTAAACGTGATCATTACCTTATGCGGGTCCACGTGAGGCGTGATTTCGTCTATCACTTCAGGAAATCTTCGACCGGCATGTCCGGATGGGCGGACGAGACATGGCAGTCGCTACCGCAATGGAGGCAGGAGGCGTTACAACGGAGCGTGCACTCCCAAAAGAGCGTACGCAATTCATGTATCTTGGCTCGGTTCTTCCGGATGCTTCTGAATAATTCTAATGCAAGGCGTTTGCGTAATCCGGGACGTTTATTCATTCTTTGTCTTTTCTTTTAAGGTTGAACTTTATTTCTTTTTCGACAGAGCCTTTAAACCAACTTCCTGTGTTTCCCTTATAATCATCGCTGGAAAGTGTAAGGTTCGTAGAGTCTTTTTCGTATGAACCGTTTTGGGGACCGTCTATATCCGTTGCTATGATCCGTAATTTGTCGGTTGGAAATTCTTCAAACTGGCAATGAAAGACTCCAGCAGGATCTGTGGAAACAGCTGGTATCGTGTCAAACCAATGTCTGTTATCGCCATGATGTTCTACCAGACATTTTATTTCAATATCCGGAATCGGCATATTTTCTTGGTTTACGACTTTTCCTTTGATTGTAAAGTCGGCATGAGGAGTACCGTACATGGCGGCTCCCGGTTCAGAGTCACATGTGGAGAAACCTAGCAGCATTAGTACGCTGGTTAATAGCCAATTGAGACTTTTCAGGAAGGAGGAAGAGATCTTTTTCATACTTTTATAGCATTTGTTTATACTATATTGATGCAAATATACTTTTTATAGTTGCTTCTTTATCATTTTCTTTTGGATATATTATATTCTTCTATGGAATAGATTCGTTTTTCGGATACGATCCATAAGTTCTGCTTGGCGGCGGACGACTTATGAGAGTAATCTGAAGCCTAAAAGAGCAGGGCTGGCGGGCTAAAGAATAAGGATGGACGAAATAAAGTACAGCGGGAATGCCCGGAATCAGCCGGATATTGAGTAACTTGCGCCCCAAATTCAATTGATCGATCAAACATGAAGGATTTTCTGCGTATACTGAGGCGTTTTGTGCCTCCCTATAAGAAATTTATGGTGTGGAATGTGATATTTAACGTCCTGTCTGCCATTTTGAACCTGTTCTCTTTTGCATTAATCATCCCGATTCTGAATATCTTGTTTAAAATCAGTGACGAAACCTATACCTATACGGATTGGACGTTCGCCCCTTTCTCGTTCGAAGCCTGGAAAGCGACTCCGGAATTGCTGAAAACAACTTTTTTGGTTCGTGTCCGACATGATCGAGACGAAAGGCGGTTCCTTCACGCTGATCATATTGGGTGTTTTCCTGATCGTGTCGACTTTCTTGAAGGTCGGGACAATGTATATGGCTTTTTATACGATGATCCCGATCCGTACGGGTGTCGTCCGCGACATCCGCAACCAGATCAACCGCAAAATAACGGAACTCCCTCTGGCTTTTTTTCGGAAGAGCGGAAGGGGGATATAATCGCACGCGTTTCGGGAGATGTGAACGAGATCGAGACTTCGATCATGAGTTCGCTTGATATGCTCTTCAAAAACCCGATCCTGATCTTGATCTACCTGATCGGGATGATCGCCATCAGCTGGCAGCTGACGCTTTTTGTCTTCATCCTGCTGCCTTTCGCCGGATATGTGATGGGAACGGTCGGAAAGAAGTTGAAACGGAAATCGTTCGAGGGACAGCAACAATGGGGGTATCTGATGAGTCAGATAGAGGAGACGTTGGGTGGCCTGCGTGTTATCAAGGCTTTCAATGCGGAGGCCAAGATACAGGACCGTTTTGAGAAAAGCAACGAAACGTTTCGGCGGCTGACGAACCGCATTTACCGCCGCCAGCAGATGGCGCATCCTATGAGCGAGTTCTTGGGGACAGCACGATCGCGATCGTGCTGTGGTATGGCGGTACGCTGATCCTGAGCAGTAACAGTCCGATCGACGCCTCTACTTTCATCTACTACTTGGTGATTTTTTACAGTATAATCAATCCGGCGAAGGATCTTAGCAAGGCCTCTTATGCCATTCAGAAAGGGCTTGCATCTATGGATCGCGTCGATAAGATCCTGAAGGCGGAAAGCAATATTAACGATCCTGAGGATCCGAAACCGATTGCTCTGACGGAAAGTATTTGCTACCGGGATGTCTGGTTCAAGTACCAGCATGAATGGGTGCTGAAAGGCATTGACCTGACGATTCCGAAAGGACGTACGGTAGCGCTGGTCGCCAGTCGGGGTCGGGAAAGAGCACGTTGGTGGATTTGCTGCCTCGTTTCTATGATGTGGACAAGGGGAGCATAACGATCGACGGAACGGATGTGCGTGATGCGACCTTGTACGATCTGCGCAGCCTGATGGGGAATGTCAACCAGGAGGCGATTCTTTTTAACGACACATTTTTCAATAATATCTCTTTCGGAGTGGAAGGGGCTACACTCGAACAGGTCCAAGAGGCGGCCCGTATCGCCAATGCGCATGATTTTATCATGGCGAGCGAAGATGGATACGATACCAATATCGGTGACCGCGGCGGTAAGTTGTCGGGCGGACAGCGCCAGCGTATCAGCATTGCACGTGCCATTCTGAAGAACCCGCCGATCCTGATCCTCGACGAGGCGACTTCGGCGCTCGACACCGAGTCGGAACGCTTGGTGCAGGAGGCTTTGGAGAACCTGATGCGTAACCGTACGACGATCGTGATTGCACACCGGCTCTCGACGATTCGTAATGCGGACGAGATTTGCGTGATGCATGAAGGGGAGATTGTGGAACGCGGACGGCACGAGGAGCTGATTGCATTGGATGGATATTATAAAAGATTGTGCGATATGCAAAGTTTTTGATAAGGAATAATAGCTAAAGTGTTGATAATCTAAATATAATAGTTTTATGGAAAAGAAAGCATGGTTGATTTGTATTTGTTGTCTTTGTTGTATGTGTGGTGTTTCTGCACCGAAAAAGAACAATTTTTCGGTTAAGAGAGGCGTCAATATCAGTCATTGGTTGTCACAAAGTAATGTAAGAGGTGAAAATAGGGCTGTCTTTTTTACGGAGGCTGATGTTAAATTTTTGTCAGAAGTAGGATTTGACCATTTGCGCTTGCCTGTGGATGAAGAACAGATGTTTGCGCCCGATGGCAGTAAAGAAAAAGAAGCTTTTTCTTTGCTGCATAATGCTTTGTCGTGGTGTCAAAAATATCGGTTAAAAGCAATCGTGGATTTGCATATATTGCGTTCGCACCATTTTAATGCGAAGGAAAAACCTCTTTTTACTGATCGGAAAGAGCAGATTCGATTTTATGATTTATGGAAGCAACTAAGTCAGGAATTGCATACCTATTCAGTCGATTTTTTAGCTTACGAATTGATGAACGAACCGGTAGCTGACGACCATGAACAGTGGAATAATATTGTAGCTGAATGTGTTCGGACCATTCGTTTGTTAGAACCCGAACGGTCGTTACTTGTTGGTTCTAATAGGTGGCAAGGATATGAAACGATGCGATATTTGAAGATACCTGAGAATGATCCGAACTTGATTATTAGTTTTCATTATTATAATCCTTCTTGTTGACCCATTATAGGGCAGGTTGGACGGATGTAAAAGACTATACCGGAAAGGTGCATTATCCGGGAAAATTGATTGCTGATGAAGATTTGAAACACTTAAAAGGTGAATTGTATGACAAGTTCGCCTATTGGAATAAAGTGGAATTTAACAAAGAGGTGATTGAAAAACATTTCAAGGAGGTGGTCGATTTTGCCCGTTTACATCAACTCCCGTTGTATTGTGGTGAATTTGGTTGTATCGCCGCAACCCCAAAAGCCGATAAAGAACGTTGGTATCAAGATATGATAGAGTTGTTTGATAAGTATGAAATTGCGAGAGCCAATTGGGATTACAAAGGTGGTTTCGGAATTATAGAGCAAGGTATACCGCAAACGGATCTGATATATATACTTACAGGAAGAAATATCAAATAATTGTAATTATGAAATATAACGCATTTGTTTTTCTGTTTATGATTCTGATAGGATGCAATATGCCGGAAGTGAAAACGGGCAAACCGCTGTCTTATCATTTCGATGCCCCAGCCGGAATTTGGGAAGCATCGTTTCCGTTGGGTAACGGACGCCTCGGATTGATGCCGGACGGAGGTGTCGACACGGAAAATATTGTCTTGAACGAGATCTCCATGTGGTCGGGCAGTAAGCAGGATACAGATAACCCGCAGGCATATCACTCGTTGGGCACGATCCGGAAACTTCTGTTCGAAGGACGTAACGACGAAGCACAGGAACTGATGTACAATACTTTCGTCTGCAAAGGCGAAGGGAGCGGACAGGGGCAAGGGGCAAATGTCCCGTATGGCAGTTACCAACTGCTAGGTAACCTCGTGCTGAATTACGATTATCAAGGTACTTCCGATTCGATCTTCGGATATAGACGAGAATTGAATCTTGACAACGCGATTGCAACAGCTTCTTTTAGAAGGGGAAAGGTGACGTATAACCGCGAAGTCTTTACCTCTTTTGCCGATGATTTGGGGGTGATTCATTTGACTGCCGATGCGGATAGGGCGCTGAACTTCTCGTTTGGGATGAACCGTCCCGAACATTATAAGGTGACTGCCGACGGTAATGACCTTCTGATGCAGGGGCAGTTGCCTGACGGTGTCGATACGCTGGAGGTGAAAGGCCTCCGCTATGCATCGCGTGTCCGCGTCATCCTGCCGAAAGGGGGAAATGTGACTCCGGGGGATTCGACTGTTTCCGTGCGGAATGCCTCCGAAGCGATTCTGCTGGTGAGCATGGCAACCGATTATTTCGATAAGGATTTGGCAGGGAAGGTCTCTTCCCTGCTGCTAATGCCGAAAAGAAAGATTTCGCCTCTTTGAAGAAAGGGCATATTGCTGCTTACCGTTCCCTGTTCGGCCGTGTGGAACTGGATTTGGGACATTCTTCCCGCGAAAACTTGCCTATGGACGAGCGTTTGGCTGCTTTCCACGAAAACCCGGACGATCCTTCGTTGGCTGCGCTTTATTTCCAGTTCGGCCGTTATCTGCTGATCTCGTCCACGCGTGTGGGCTTGCTGCCTCCCAATCTACAGGGGCTTTGGTGTAATACGATCAATACGCCCTGGAACGGCGACTATCATTTGAATATCAATCTTCAGATGAACCATTGGCCTGCGGAGGTGGCGAACCTTTCCGAACTTCATCTTCCGCTTGTGGAGTGGACGAAACAACAGGTTGCCAGTGGCGAACGGACCGCTAAGGCTTATTATACGCCCGTGGATGGGTGACGCATATCTTGGGAAATGTCTGGGAATTCACTGCACCGGGCGAACATCCGTCATGGGGGGCAACCAATACTTCCGCCGCTTGGCTTTGCGAACATTTGTACATGCATTATCTTTATACGTTGGATAAGGAATATCTGAAAGATGTGTATCCGGTTTTGAAAGGAGCTTCCCTGTTCTTTGTGGATATGTTGGTGGAAGATCCCCGCAACAAATATCTGGTGACGGCCCCGACCACTTCGCCTGAAAACGGTTATAAGTTGCCGAATGGCAAGACGGCGCATATCTGTGCCGGTTCGACGATGGACAACCAGATCGTCCGCGAACTGTTCACCAATACGATCGAGCTGCCGACATATTAGGACTTGATTCTGCTTTCGCCGGCGAACTGGCTGCCAAGCGTGCCCGTTTGATGCCGACGACGATCGGCAAGGACGGGCGTATCATGGAATGGCTCGAACCCTACGAAGAGGTTGAACCTCATCATCGCCATGTGTCTCATCTCTATGGACTGTATCCGGGCAATGAGATATCAACGGAGCGTACACCTGAACTTGCCGAAGCTGCCCGTAAGTCGCTGATTGCCCGTGGCGATAAGAGCACGATGTCGATGGGGTGGAAAATGAATTTCTGGGCGCGTCTGCATGACGGCGACCATGCCTATAAGTTGTTTGCCGACCTACTCCGTCCGTGTGTGGACCGTAAGACAAATATGACGAACGGCGGCGGGACATATCCGAACCTGTTTTGTGCGCATCCTCCTTTCCAGATAGACGGTAACTTTGGCGGTTGTGCCGGTATTGCCGAAATGCTGGTACAGAGCCAGACGGGAGAAATCGAACTGCTTCCCGCCCTGCCTTCCGTCTGGAAAAGCGGCAGTTTCAAAGGACTGAAAGTTCGCGGAGGCGGCGAAGTGTCTGCCAAATGGAAAGAAGGCCGCTTGGCGGAAGCCGGTTTGAAAGCCCTGGTTCCCGGTTCGTTCCGTATTAAACTCCCGGCCGATTCGGCGAATATGAGCATCAAGATCAACCAAAAAGCCGTATCTCTCCCGGTTGTCGACGGCATGTTGAAAGTAGAATTGCAGGCTGGAGATCAGTTGGTACTGATGTTTTGATCAATACAGCGGCAACTTGTATATGAACCCTACCGACAAGCGTTGTGTGTTTTCAATGGAAGCACACAGCGCTTTTGCTTTTTCCGTCAGATTGTAAAAGCGGGCTGTTCCGGTGAGGAAGATATGCAGGTTTTCATCCGCCATCGGATAAAATTCGATGCCGGTCTGCAAGCCCCATGCCGTACGGTATTTCCCGTCCGGGAGTTCTTCTTCTTCATCTCCCGCTTTATAGACCGCCCCGGTTTCGTACATTCCTTTGGCGAAGGCGTTCCATTTCGGATGAAAGCGGTAATTCATCTCGCTACAAGTGAAAGATACTGGACGTTACGCAAGCAGACAGGTCCTTCCTCATTCTCGGCGGACGGAGGGACTAACTCGGTCAGGATACCTAACGGATCGAGTGAGCCGCGTGTGTACATCACATCGAAATAGCCGTCAAACGGCCGGTGCAAACATTGTGCCCGGCCCATGCCATATACATCCATTTCCCTTTGGCCTGTTCTCCGACCGTGGCGGAATAGCGGAGGTTCAAAATCTCGTCCAGATAACTGCTGTTCCAGTTAAATGTGTAGAAAAGCGGGGCACGTGGCTTTTCGATTCCGGCGGGAAGCAGGCGTAAGCGTCTTCCATGCTCCCGATTCGGTTGTCTGTTACTTGCAAACGTAGTTCCTGGGAAGGAGTCGGCTGATAACCAAGTGTGATTCCTGTAAAATAGCAATCCATGTATTCGTTCATGTCGCTGTATTCATATATAGCATACGGATCGAGGTCATATTCGAACCCTCCCCAGGCTGCATCCTGTTTCCCTAAGGTAATCGTGAATTTATCGTTGAGGCGATAGCCGATCATCGCATATTCGATCGATTCCGGCAGGTTCTCCAGATCCATGCCTTCATTCCCCTGGTTGAGGTTCTGGCGGTACCAGTAGAAAAGACGGTCGTTTACTTCACCGGTCGCCTCGATCTTGATATGGTTGAAACGGAAAGCAGCTTCATCCAGCTTGTGCCCGGTGAAGAAAGTATTGAAAGAAGCGTGCATTTCCAGATCCAGGTTGAATACATTATTGCGCTTGGGAATCTTCGTTGCATATTCGAACAGGGAAATATCGGAGGAATCCCGTTCGGGAATAAATGATTGCGCCTGTACGGAAATAGTGCATAAAAAGCAGGCTGACAGCCAGAATGCCGTTAGTCGTTTCATTGTCGATTACGATTATGTTTGATTCTGGCTGCAAAGATATTACTTTTCTTCCGTTTTGCCGATGTGCTTCATCACCTTCGCATCCAGGTAGAAGATCAGTTCTTCTGCAATGTTGGTGCAATGGTCGCCGAAGCGTTCCATCTTGCGGATGCGCCCGCCATGTAAAGGCCGGGCAAGTGCGCTGCCCGGATGCGCTTCGATATACTGGGCGATCAGAGGAGTCGAATCGTGATTGATCTCATCGATGATGTTGTCTTTCAGGAAAATGCGTGACGCGATTTCGGAACTTTCCTTTTCAAAAGCCTCCTGAGCCAATGATATCATGCGAGAAGTTCGTGTAACATTTCTTCTACGCGTGCGATTTTACCAGTTCCGGATCGATCGGTTCTCCTTCCGGCAGGTTGACGGAGAAGCGTGCGATACTTTCGGCGAAGTCGCCGAGGCGTTCCAGGTTTGTATTGATCTTGTACATGGCAAGTACGAAACGCAGGTCGATAGCCACCGGTGCGTACAAGGCAATGATATCCTCGCAATCACTGTCGATCTTCAGCTCGAATGCATTCACGCGGCGTTCACGGCTGAGCACTTTGTAGGCCAGTTCCTTGTCTCCGGTCAGCATCGCTTCACCGGCATTGTATATCTGCTGGTGGACGAGTGCCCACATCTCGTTGATCTATTCTTTAACGCCGCTATTTCTTGTTCAATAACCTTCATGTTTTGATTTGTGATTTATGATTTATAATTTATGGATTATGAATTATGATTTATGTGTCGATGATAAATCATAAATCTTCTCACCCGAATCTCCCTGTGATATAATTCTGGGTCGATTCTTTTTCCGGATTGGTGAAGATCTTACGCGTATCACCATATTCGACCAGTTCACCCAAATAAAAATATCCTGTCTTGTCGCTTACACGCGCAGCTTGCTGCATGTTGTGTGTGACGATCACGATCGTATATTCCTTTTTCAGTTCATGGATCAAATCCTCGATCTTGCTTGTAGAGATCGGATCGAGGGCTGAAGTGGGCTCGTCCATCAGCAGGATGAAGGTGAGATGGCCAATGCCCGTGCGATACAAAGGCGTTGCTGCTGGCCGCCGGAGAGAGCGAAGGCCGAATCTTTCAGCTTGTCCTTGACCTCGTCCCAGAGAACGACCTGTTTCAAGCTTTTGACTACGGTTTCTTCGATGTATCCGTTATCCTTAATGCCGTTTACGCGTAGACCGTAAGCCACATTTTCAAAAATTGTCTTCGGGAACGGGTTCGGTTTCTGAAACACCATCCCGACGTTTTTACGGAGCGTATCGACTTTTTCCCCTTTGCTGTATATGTCCCGCCCGTCGATGAATATCTTACCTCAGACGTGTGTCGGGGATCAGGTCATTCATGCGGTTGAACAAACGGAGGAAGGTAGATTTGCCACAACCCGACGGGCCGATAAAGGCTACCGAGGTGTTGGCTTCTATCTGCATCGAAATGTTCTTCAGCGCATGAAAGTCTCCGTAATGGAAATCTACGTTTTGAGCATCAATCTTTATCATAAATAATTTTCAATTAATTCATTTTTACTTTCTTAGCGAAATAATTACGCAATAGATTTGCCAGCAGGTTGACAACCAAGACGATGGCAATCAACACCAAAGCCGTTCCGTATGCCATGCCGCGGGAGGCTTCTATATCCGTTCCGCTCGTGGATATTACATACAAGTGGTAAGGCAGTGCCATGCACTGGTCGAAGATGCTTCCCGGCAATTGGGGAAGGAAATAGGCTGCCACGGTGAACAGAATCGGAGCTGTTTCGCCCGATACGCGTCCGACCGACAAGATCAGGCCGGTGATGATATTCGGGAAAGCCATCGGAAGCACGACACGGCGGATGGTCTGTAACTTCGTTGCGCCTAAAGCCAGGCTACCGTGCCGGAACGAGTCGTCGATACTTTTCAGAGCCTCTTCCGTCGTGCGGATAATCAGGGGAAGCGACATCAATGCCAGCGTAAACGAACCGGCTATGATCGAATCTCCCCAACCCAGTGCATTGACGAACAGCGACATACCGAACAAACCGAATACGACTGACGGGACTCCGCTCAGGTTATTTGTCATGATACGGATGAAGCGGACCACTTTGCCGTTTGTCGCATATTCATTCATGTAGATGCCGCTCATGATCCCGATCGGGAACTGATGATACTGCTTCCGACGATCAGGTAAAAGGTTCCGACGATCGCCGGGAAGATTCCTCCTTTCGTCATTCCCTCTTCCGGCGCTTTTGTCAGGAAGTCCCAGCTTATCACGCTGCCTCCTTTGATGATGATGAAGCCTAAGATCACGAATAGGATCGCTACGACCAGATAACTCAACAGGGTGAAGAAGCCGAATGCAAACTTTTGGGAGGTTCGTTTCTTTAAATCTATATTTCCTAACTTTTGTACAGGTGCCATAATGCTAATCAGATTTTTCTTTTAGATGAAATATACTCGACGGAGATACTCAATATCAACGTGATCAGGAAGAGGACGGCGCCGAGCAGGAACAAGGCTTCGTAGTGTGCGCCTCCGGCGGGAGCCTCTCCCAGTTCGGCGGCGATCGTCGCGGGAATAGTCCGCACCGGCTCGAAGAAGGAGGTCGGGATGACGGCCGCATTGCCGGTTACCATCAGGACTGCCATCGTCTCGCCTATCGCACGTCCGATACCCAGCACGACTGCGGATGTAATGCCGGAAATGGAATATGGATGATTACTTTATATATTGTCTGCCATTGGGTCGCACCCAAGGCGAGGCTTGCCTCCTTCATGGCGCGGGGTGTTGTCCGCATGGCATCTTCCGCAACGGTGATAATCGTTGGGAGCGCATGATCGCCAGGACCACGCTGCCGGCAAAAGCCGTTTCGCCGACAGGCAGGTCGAATGTCTTCTGTATGAGCGGCACGATTACCACCAAGCCGAAGAAACCATAGACGACAGACGGAATGCCCGCGAGCAGTTCGATGATAGGTTTCAAGAGGTCGCGTGTCCGCTTGTTCGCTATTTCCGCCATGTAGATGGCAACCGCAATTCCGAAAGGAAGTGAAAGTACGATTGCGCCGATACTGACCAGTAATGTGCCCAACAACAAAGGAATCAATCCGAATATAGGGGCCGGTGTCGAGGTCGGATACCATTTCGTCCCTCCGAAGAACTCCCCTAATGTGATCTTCTCTTCCGGCAGTACCTTTCCCTGGAACCTTTTTCCAGTAAATACTGTTTGGGGAAGAAAGCGATGATACCTGGTTCTTTCGCCACCAGTTCGCTGATCTTTTGCGGGACGTATTGAAATTCGTCGCCCAGTTCCTCCTCCGTATAATAGTTGGTCAGATCGGAGAAACGGAATATCAGGATATCCTGATCCATCCCGCTGATATCTTTCCAGTTGGTTATATTACCGTCGAAAATGTCCATGATCTTCTCCGGTGATAATTTTCCGACATCGTTGCTTTTATTTACGGCAAGAACATAGCCTTCTTCTGTGGCCGGAGTATTGAAAAGGCCGCCGGCCTCTTTGAACAGAAAGAACACGATCAGCAAAATCGTAAAGCTGCTGACGCTTCCGCTGATGAGTAACCCCCCTTCTACAATCTTTTCGAAAAATTTTCTCACTTTGTTTACCTTTTTATTCTACCTGCAAAGGAACGAAACAAATATTACGAAGCGGTTACATGGGATTGAATGAGATGTTACGATATTGTTACGTTTGTATTTCAAGAAATAGTCTGTATTTAAGAAAAAGCGGAACCGGTTAAATGCAGGTTTGACAGTGAAAGTGGCTTCACTGCTTATGTTTGCCTTCATCAGAGATCAAGTCGGTCCCGGATGGTTCTGTTTAAGCGACAATAGCTATGGTTTCTGTTGTCAAACAGCCCGGTCATAAACCTTTTGCCTTTAGTCGAATACGTTTTCGCCCTTGGTCAAAAGCCCTTTCGACAC
>ENA-OQCS01001152-OQCS01001152.1-human-gut-metagenome-genome-assembly--contig:-NODE-1152-length-14048-cov-1.758997_pt1 | contig 14048 bp, 24 predicted proteins | sample MGYA00242757_ERZ504575 | MGnify/ENA primary metagenome ERZ504575 (study PRJEB26092, sample SAMD00036297) | human gut metagenome | host: Homo sapiens | study: EMG produced TPA metagenomics assembly of...
CAGCGGCGGCTGGGCACCATGGCTTTGGCTATGGCGCGGCCATCGGCGCGCAGATGGCGCTGGGCCGGGAGCAGCGGGTGGTCATGTTCACGGGCGACGGTTCCTTCCACATGAACCTGAACGAGGCCTGCACCGCCGTGAGCTATGAGCTGCCCATCATCACCGTGATCTTCAACAACTCGGTGCTGGGCATGGTGCGCCAGTGGCAGACCACTTTCTACGAAAAGCGCTACTCCCAGACCGACCCCCACCGCCGCACTGACTTTGTCAAGCTGGCCGAGGCTTTGGCCTGAAGGCTACCGCTGCACCAACCTCCCCCAGTTCCAGGCCGCATTTGCCGATGCCTCAAGCAGAAGGGCCCCACCTGGATCGAGTGCATCATCGACAAGGACGAAAAGGTCCTGCCCATGATCCCCGGCGGCGGCGACATCAATGATATCATCATGGAATAAGGAGGACTGACCCATGGAATCCAAACGCAGAGTCATCAGTCTGCTGGTGGACAACCAGAGCGGTGTTCTGGCCCGGGTGTCCAACCTGTTCTGCCGCCGCGGCTTCAACATCGACAGCCTGACGGTGTCCGCCACCAACGACCCGGCGGTCAGCCGCATCACCGTGACCATCACCAGCGATGAAAAGGCGCTGAGCCAGCTCATCCTCCAGACCGAGCGGCTGGAAGTGACCCGGCAGGTGTTCGTGCTGGATCACGAGAATTCGCTGGAGCGGGAGCTGCTGCTGCTCAAGGTGGCTGCCCGACCGTCAACCAATACTACGTCGAGCATTTCGTAACGAGTGTACAGTTTTACAGTACCGGCACCAACCTGACGGCTCAATGCAGAGTAAGCACCCAGCAACAGCTGCTGACCTGTCTGACCTTTAGCGTAGAATGTACGAGATACCTGTGCACCACCGAATGAACGGTTAGCCAATGTACCACCGTATTCACGAGCGAAAGGAACACCCTGTGCCACGCACTGGTCGATGATGTTGTTTGATACTTCAGCCAGACGGTAAACGTTAGCTTCACGAGCACGGTAGTCACCACCTTTCACTGTATCGTAGAACAGACGATAGATAGAGTCACCGTCGTTCTGGTAGTTCTTGGCAGCGTTGATACCACCCTGTGCAGCGATAGAGTGTGCACGGCGAGGAGAGTCCTGGATACAGAAGTTGAACACACGGAATCCCATTTCACCTAAAGAAGCAGCAGCAGAAGCACCTGCCAGACCTGTACCTACCACGATGATGTCCAGACGACGTTTGTTAGCCGGGTTCACCAGTTTCTGGTGAGCTTTATAATTGGTCCATTTCTCAGCTATCGGGCCTTCAGGAATCTTAGAATCGATTATCTTAGTCATAATGTTTTTTCAATTTAATCAGTTACACTTAAATTAGCAAGCACCGCAACCCATCATGTTTTTCAGGAAGAACACAACGGCTACCAGCATGAAGCCAAGTACGATGATGGTAGAATAGATGTTAGAGATGCATTTCCAACGGTTAATCCAGATGGTGTTGTTCAACCCAAGTCTGCATAGAGCTCCAGAATCCGTGAGTCAGGTGGAACCACAAGGCAATCAGCCAGATGATATACAACACGAAGAACACCGGATTAGAGAATGTCTGCATGATGTAGCCGTAACCGTCGGCTGCATGAAGACCACCCATCATCGGGTTGCCGATGATTTCAGCGAACTGCATTTTGTACCAGAAGTTAACGAAGTGAAGAGCCAGACCCAGGATTACAATGATACCCAGTACCAGCATGTTCTGAGATGCCCATTCCACGTTTTTCGGTTTTGCTGTCACTGCATAGCGTTCGTGACCGCGAGCTGCACGGTTCTGCATCGTCAGCCAGAAGCGTAGATGATGTGAATTACAAACAGGGCAGCCAGTCCGACAGTAGCTACCAGCGCATACCAGTTGGCACCGAGGAACTCACAAACCATGTTGTACGCCTCGCCCGAGAACAATGCAACAAGGTTCATCGCCATGTGAAATGTCAGAAACAGGACAAGGGCGATACCAGTAACACTCATCACCACTTTCCTTCCAATAGATGAATTACTTAACCACATAAATGATTGAATTTAAATTATTTAATTGTTAGAACTATAAATTCGCACTCGAAGGTCCAAATTATGATGCAAAATTAGAAGATTTATTGAGATAACACAACAGATTATGGAAAAAATTCTGTAATCGGAAGCCGTGAGCCACACGTAAAAAGCCTATCTTTTGGGAAAATTCATGCCGGGCTTGCGCAGTAGTTCAATGGCCTTTTTCATGCTGTCGTTCAGCGTGTTAATCACCTGGAAGTATTCGTTCATGTCCCAGATGTCGCGGGCCAGCAGGCTTTCAGCTGGGTCTTGACCAGCGGAAGTGCGTACGGAACTGGGCCTCGTTGTAGGTGATGCCCATGGAGGTGCCTTGTGCCACCAGCTCATCGAGCATGGCCTGGCTCACCTCAAACTCGCGGTTGAAGCGGTCGAACGTCTTATACTGCTGGAGCCATTCTTTCCGGTGGCGGTCAATCAGCTTGATGTTCAGCTGCACCATGGCGCCTTTGTCGCGCAATGACAGATAATAGTTGGTGTACATCGTGGTGTCGATGGGCACGAAATAGTCGGGCATGATGCCTCCGCCACCGTACACGGTACGTCCTAGCTTCAGGGTCTTGGCCTTGAGCGAGTCGGGGAAGTGGATGCTGTCGGCACTCATCATCTCACCCCGGTTGTAACGGTCTATCAAGTCTTTATTGTATTGCTCGATGCTTTCGTAAGGTTTCTGGATACAACGGCCCGAAGGGGTGTAGTAACGGGCGTGGTCAGACGGATCACGGAACCGTCGGGCAAATCGATGGGGCGCTGTACGAGTCCTTTTCCGAAGGTACGCCGGCCTACTACGATACCTCTGTCCCAATCCTGAATGGCTCCGGTGACAATCTCACTGGCGGAAGCCGAGAATTCATCGACGAGCACCACCAGACGACCTTTCTGGAAATCGCCGTCGCCCTTGGCTTCAAATTCCGAACGGGGGTTGCGGCGGCCTTCGGTATAGACGATGAGTTCTTTCTTACCCAAAATCTGGTCGCACAGGATGATGGCGGCATTCAGGTAACCGCCTCCGTTGCCTTGCAAATCGAGAATCAGGTCTTTCATGCCTTGCTTCTGCAACTTGTGGAGGCATCGGTAAATTCTTGTCCGGTGGTAGCGGCAAAGCGGTTCACACGGATATAACCGATTTTCCTTCTACCATGTACGAAGCATCCAGACTGTATACGGGAATCTTGTCGCGCTTGATAGTGAAGGGCAGCAACTCTTTCACACCGGCACGCAGCACTTTTACCGTCACCGTGGAGCCTTTCGGTCCGCGCAAGCGGCGCATCACTTCGTCGGTGTTCATCTTCACACCGGCAATGACCGTGTCGTTCACTTCGATGATGCGGTCGCCGGCCAGGATACCGACTTTCTCGGAAGGTCCTCCCGATACGGCTGGATGACAAAGAGGGTATCGGTAGCCATATTAAACTGAATACCGATGCCGTCGAAGTTTCCCTGAAGGGGTTCGTTGAGCCGCTTCACTTCTTCCGGGTCGGAATAGGTGGAATGCGGGTCGAAGCTCTTCCAGCATGCTGACAATGGCGGTTTCCACCAACTTGTCTTCGTCTACCTTATCTACATAGAGATTGGAGATGGCGAACTCGGCCAGCTGCAGCTTGCGCGAAGGCGAATCGAGCAGCTTGTTCTGGGCAGGCAGGGCAGTCCATGCCGCACATCCTGCCAATAAAGCGAATAGGTATTTTCTGATTTTCATGTGCATTCTTTCATTTTATTCCACTTCCATGCCTTCGGGCAGAAAGTCGGATACATCCTTGCCATACTGCAGGAGTTCACGGACGATGGTGGAACTGATGGAGTCAGTTCGGGCTCCGTAAAGAGCAGGATGGTTTCTACGCCGGCCAGCTTGCGGTTGATGTCGGCAATGGTTTCTTCGTATTCAAAGTCGTGTACGGTACGGATGCCGCGGATAATGAATCCGGCCTCGCGCTCGCGGGCAAAATCAACGGTAAGGTTGTTGTATGCCTCGACCTTGATGCGCGGCTCGTCGGCATAAAGTTTGCGAATCATCTCTACGCGCTTCTCGGTGGGGAACCAGGTTTTCTTTTTGTCGTTCACCCCAATGCCGATGATGATTTCGTCCATAAAGGTCAGGGCACGCTTCACCACGGAATAGTGCCCGATAGTAAACGGGTCGAATGTGCCCGGAAATATCGCTCTTTTCATCACTGATGACTGGCAGTTTTTAATTATTAATTCTTCATTCCTCATTCTTAATCAGGTCTTCCTCTACCACCAGGTTGTCGATGATGAAGTTCTGGCGTTCCATGGTGTTCTTTCCCATGTAGAACTCCAGCAGTTCCTTCACAGCGTCGGTCTTGCGAAGGGTGACCTGCTCCAGACGCATGTCCTTGCCGATGAAATGGCGAAACTCGTCGGGCGAGATTTCTCCCAATCCTTTGAATCGGGTGATTTCGGGGTTGGGACTCAGCTTCTCGATGGCAGCCACGCGCTCTTCTTCCGAATAGCAGTAGATGGTTTCGTACACCCCTTTCTTGCGGTTACGCACGCGGAACAGGGGGGTCTGCAGGATGTACACATGACCTTTCTTTATCAGGTCGGGGAAGAACTGGAGGAAGAAGGTTATCATCAGCAGACGGATGTGCATACCGTCCACATCGGCATCGGTGGCCACGATTACCTTATTATATCGGAGTCCGTCGAGCCCTTCTTCAATGTTCAGGCAGCCTGCAGGAGGTTGAACTCTTCGTTCTCGTAGACCACCTTCTTGGTGAGTCCAAAAGAATTCAGCGGCTTACCGCGCAAGCTGAACACGGCCTGCGTATTGACATCGCGGCTTTTCGTGATGGAACCGCTGGCGGAGTCTCCCTCGGTGATGAAGATGGAACTTTCCAGACGGGGGTCGTCTTCTTCTTTTCTTTCCGCCTTTCTGGTCGTTCAGGTGGATGCGGCAGTCGCGCAACTTACGGTTGTGCAGGTTGGCTTTCTTGGCACGCTCACGGGCTATCTTCGTGACGCCGGCAATGGCCTTGCGTTCTTTTTCGGATTCCTGGATTTTCTGCAGCAGGACTTCGGCCACATCGGGATGCTTGTGGAGGTAGTTGTCTACCTGCTCTTTTACGAAATCGCCCACAAACTTGTTGACGCTGACGCCCGACAAAGGATAGGGGTTGCTTCGGAATCTTTCTCCGGTGCCATAGACAGTGAGCCCAACTTGATTTGGTCTGGCTTTCGAACGTAGGTTCAATCACGTTGATGGCAATGGCAGCCACCAGTCCGTTACGGATGTCCTGAAACTCCAGGTTCTTTCCGTAGAACTCCTTGATGGCACGGGCTATGTGTTCCTTGAACGCGCTCTGGTGGGTTCCTCCTGCGTGGTGTGCTGACCGTTGACAAAGGAATAGTATTCCTCGCCATACTGCGCACTGTGGGTAAAGGCTATCTCAATGTCTTCGCCCGTCAGGTGCACAATGGGATACAGTCCCGGCGCAGTCATGTTGTCGTTCAGCAAGTCTTCCAGTCCGTTACGGCTCACAATGCGGTGTCCGTTATAATAGATGGAAAGGCCCGTATTTAAATAGGTATAATTGCGGAGCATGGTCTCAATGAACTCCGGACGGAAGTGGTAGTTCTGGAACAGGGTATCGTCGGGCTCAAAGAAGATGTAGGTTCCGTTTTCTTCGTCCGTGGCGCAGGTCTCGTCGCTGACCAGTTCTCCACGTTCGAACACGGCCTTGCGCATCTGTCCGTCGCGGGCACTCCAGGCCACGAACGGCTGCTCAATGCATTGACCGCCTTGGCTCCCACTCCGTTCAGACCGACACTCATAATGTTGCGGAAAGGGGTAAAATCATCGTCCCCTCTGGCACTGTCCACGCCGTCATTGATGGCGATAAGTCGCACGCCACGCTGACGCAGGATTTCCATAATCTGACCGACTTCAGATAGTCACGACCCATGCGGCTCATGTCCTTGATACACAGGTACTCCACATTCCCGGCTTCCACTTCTTTCATCATTGCTAAAAATCCGGGACGGTCAAAGCAAGTACCACTAATGCCATCGTCCGTGAAATGGACAATGTTCGTAAACCCCTGCCGTGCGGCGAACTCCTCCAACATAGCCTTTTGATTGGAAATGGAATTGCTCTCACGCTGTTGGTCATCATCTTTGCCAAAGTCATCACGCTCAGTCGTTCGTACAGAGCTGTGATTTTCTCGTTTTTTCTCATAACTTGCGCTCCTTTCTTCGGTTTTAGGTTGTGTGTTCTAAGAGACTTCCCAACCGCTTGATTAAGAAGTCTTTTAGAGCATACAACACCGCTGGCCAGCTTGTATTTGGCATATTGGCGCACAGCGAAGTGCTGGGGATTGCGCTTTGCAAGGCCGTCAAACATATAGTCCACAGCGTTTTTGAAGCTCTCGTCATCCTCCCGGACTTCCATGCTGTTTATCATTTCCACCAGCGTATTCATGTTCCGTTCTTCCTCCGGCCCCTCAAAGACGATATAGGCCACAAGAGCACAGTACAGAAGGTTTCCGCTTTCGTCCAGACTCGTCACCTTCCTTGCCGTCCCCCTTGGTATTGGCAATCAGGGCGTTGACGAACTTCAAAACATCGCTTTCCGTCTTGATATAGGCCATGGGGTTGTAGTGCATGGATTTTGAAAAATCTATGCTGTTGAACACCTTGACCTTTGTAGCCCTTCTTCTTTTGTAGAAAATAGCCGCATTGGGAGAGTGTGCCGCCCTTGGGGTCTACCACCACATAGGAAGAATGAGCCTGCAAAAGCTGGGGCGTGAGCCAGAAGCGGGTCTTGCCCGAGCCTGACGAGCCGATGACGCAGCGTTTAGGTTGCGGGCGTTGGCCGGGATTTTTGGCCGGGTGTTCATGGTCAAGAACTCCGTCCCGGTCAGGATGACATTATTTTCAAACTTGGGGTCAACAAATGGCTTTATATCTGCCTCTGTACCCCAGCGGGCCGAGCCATATTCCATATCCCGGCGAAATTTCCGGGCGTTTTTGATTTTGGACTGTACCACGAAATACAGTATCACGGCCCCAGCTACACCTACGGCAAGGTCAAGGAGGCCCAGCCCCGGTGCATAGCTCTGAAATACCAGGCCGATGGTCTTGACCATACCGAACAGCTTTTCTCCGAGGTTGGCTCCCGCCGCCATGCGGTAGCTGTGCCACACTTGGAGAAAAACCAAAATGATATGAGATAAGGGAAATATGGAAGTACATATTTCTTGATTTTCTTACTTATCGTTCCTCCTTCACCGCCTCTCTGACCTGTTCTTTCTGCTTTGGCCTTGCCGCAATCTGCGCTACGAATTGTCGAAGCTGACCGAGAATAGATGGCCTGTCCTGACTGCGGCCCATGACCTTTTCCGTATATTTGCCGAAAGCCGCTTGAATGGCGTCGGCCTGATCTGCCTTGAAAAACAGCAGATAGTGGCCGGGGCCTGTCTTGTGGAAAGCGTAGTCCACATGGAACTCCTTGGCGATACGGTCAAAATCCTTGGGAGCCCCCACATATTTCATGGCGCTTTTACCGCCGTGGTGGTTCATCAGTTTCCGCACGCTCTGCCGACCTTGGGCCGTTTGGCGGCTTCTTGCTGTTTTGCAATTTCCGCAAATACCTTTTTGCAGGCCGCAGCCAGCACCTTACCCGAAAGTTTGGCCGCTTTCACGGATATGGCGATTGTCCGTTCTTCTACATATTCCTGCATACTGCCTCCTTTCCTCCGAGTGGGTCAGAAAACCGGACGCCTCGGAACATCGCCCGGAAGGGAGAGCCTCGGGCCAAGTTGGCCCGAGGTCTACCGTTCCTCATGGGAAGGCCCCGCCTTCTCCTTGTGAGGAGTAGGTGGGCTCCTTAAAGTGCTTGATTGCCGCCAGAATAGAATGGGTTTCCTCCTTCTCGTCCCGAGCATGGACTTTGAAAATACGGTACTCGTCTGGAATATCGTCCAGCCCGGTATAGTGCTCCACAAAGTTACTCCAATTATCCGCCACATAGCCACCGGGAGCGAAGTGGCGCCGTCATTGATGCGAATATCCCGCCCGTATGCCTCATAGTCGATGTAGTCAATTAGATGTTCAGGCACCTGCATAGCCTCAAAATCCTGAATATACATATGGCCCAGTTCTTCTTCGTTGTTGACATCGGAGTAAAAATCGAAGCAGTCAAGGTTCTGGGTCAAATTGATTAAGTCCCTAACGCTGCTTGTGTACTCCCCAGCATCCATGACCGCCTCCAACTTTTCCAGCTCGTCCGGGGTCATTTCTTCCAGAAGGTGTGCTAAGTAATTGAGCTCGTCAAGGCTTTCATATTCCCCGAGGTGTCGGTCAGTCCCAGAATATCGCTGTCATAGTCGGTAATGAAATACTCCTCATACTGTTTTCCGTCTATACCAATCCGGGAAAAGAGGGCCTGCACTTCCTCGGCAGTCGTAGGAAATTTCAGATATTCCCCAGCCCCGGCCCCTCGCTCCGGGTAGAGCCCCAGATTGGTCACATAGGCATCAAACATCGTGGCGGGCCCTGCTGGTTGACCGTCAGGATACCGTCAAGGGTAGTGGCCGTGATGTTCAGCCGCTTGGCAACGGCAATATCGTTTTTCACATCCTCGTCCACCTCGTCACCGCAGACCACAAGCACATGAGAGCGGCGCAGCATATCCCGGCGCATATCAATCCCGTTTTTGTGTTCCTCCGGGATAGCGTCGTTGATAAACAGCGGCAGATAAAGAATAGGGCAAATAGGAGAAAAGCCCGCTTCGTATGCCATACGGCTATAGCGGGCGGCCAGCTCCATATCGGTATCAGGGTCATCGCACCATGCGGCGGTAATATACGCTAAAGGTCTTTTCATGGTTTTGTACCTCCGTTTCTACATATTAAAAAGAGCCAGACAGAGGAGCCCAACCCCTCCGCCCCTTCCCGTGGGAAGGGGAACGGCTCAAAGGAATATATATCCCCGTCGCTTGCCGCCTGAAAGCATAACCGGGAGAAATCCGTCAAGGGTGCCTTTGGCACCGCCCATGGCGCTTTGGCCCTTGACTGATTTTCCCGGATATGCTACCTGAAAAACGGCGACTGGGAATATTTAATATCCTTTGAGCTTCGGGGTGCGGGGCAGAGCCACGCATACTGCCTCGGGCCAAGTTGACCCGAAGAAGAGTTACTTTTCCTGCTGGGAGGCCTTTTTCTCCGGCTTTGCCACTTCCTTCTGCTGGCCCTTCCAGTCATCCAACAGCTTGATAATCTGGTCTTTCATTTCCCTCGGAGTGGTTTCCTTCCCGAAGTATTTACCCAGTTCTGCACCAGTTAAAATCACTTTGTCTACCTCCTTTTTATCCTCCATCATAATTCCGTCGATCACATCGCCATTCAGAACGCCCTTCTGGTCAAGCTCTCTCATGCGCTGGGCCTGTGAGAGCGAAGGGGCCGACTGCTGGCCTTCAATGGCAACGGCGATATACCTCTGATTTTTGGGCTTGATATAAGCCAGCTCCACCGCCGGGGTAAATTTGATTTGCCCGGCGTCCATCATTTTCTGCAAATCGGGAACAAGGTCATTGAGCTTGATATACCGCTGTACCTGTTTGACAGTCATTTTGTTACGCTCGGCTACGATTTCATTGGAGCGCCGCCCGGCGTCCTTCGGGTCAAGTTGGCCCGAAGTGGCTCCTTGGCTCCTTGGTGTTTGATGGCCTCCAACTGCATTTTCAGGGCCTTGGCCCGTTCACTCGGCAAGATATTCTCACGCTGGTTGGTATTGTCCTCCACCATCTGCGTGATGGCCTGCTCGTCTGTCAGATCACGGACGATACAAGGCATATCCACGAAGCCCGCAAGTTCGCTGGCCTTCTGGCGGCGGTGGCCCGACACGATTTCATACCCGCCGTCCTCACGGGGACGGACGATAGCAGCTGGGTCACGCCCTTATCCCGGACGCTGGACACCATAGCCTTCATTCCTCGTCATTACGGACTTGGAAGGGATGATTTTGAAGGCGTGGAGCTCGGACAGCTTGATATAAACAATCTGTTCCTCTTTGCCCGGGCGGGGAGCTCGGTAGGAGCCGCAGGCGTTTCAGCCTGAACGGGAGCCTTTACCTCGGGCGTAGCCTTGGCGGGCTTGGGAGCTTGGGGGCTTTCTCCGATTTCTGGCTGGGAGTTGGTTTCTGTGCCGCTTTATCCTTCTTGCTGGGAGCCTCTTTCTGTCCGGGAGAAGCAGTTTTTTCCTTGTCTGCCTTGGGCGGACGGCCCCGGCGTTTTGGGGACTGGGACTGTTCCTCCTGCTTGGCCCCAGCCTCCTTGGACGGAGCGGGAGAAGCCACCTTTTCCGGGGCTTTTACCTCCTGCTGGGCGGCGGCTCGCTCCGTGGCCTTCTTCTCGGCCATGATTTCAGAGAAGTTAAAGACCGACACGCTGGCGGCCTTTTCCTTGGGAGCGTCTGCGGTCTTATCCTGTGGGGCTTTTTCCTCTTGTGCGGGAACTTCGACCTTCTCCGGGGATGGAGCCTCGGGAGCGGGCTGCTCCTGCTTGACGGGCTGGGCCGGGGCAGGGCCAGAGCCGGCCCTGTTGCGTCAGTTACGATTTTTGCTTTTCATCGGCCATTCGCATTTCCTCCTTCTTATTTGATGGCATGAAAAAGGGCCTGACCTCTTACAGTCAAGCCCCGCTTGTAGGGATACCTCCTTTCTCTGCCTATGAAAAAAACCGCCCTGTGTCTCATTAGGGCGGTAATTTCAGTAGGTTGGCAGTCCATATTTGGTTGTTTTATTGTGTATCCCTTTGTCCACCGACGCAATCAAAAGCTAAGTAAACAGTCCGGGAAGGAAAAGGTGCAGACAGCAGCTGAGGCGGTGATCCATGCACCTGCAGCTGACGAAACAGTAACGGGCAGGATAGTGCATGTAGAGGATTTTGATCCGCTGTTTGCCATGTCCGAGGAGGACTGTGTCGAAGGTTTATCAAGCGTGAAATGCAGCGCGCCGGGATCACGGAAGAACAGAATCTGATCCCGGAGGATATGCTGCGCAGAAAAAATATACTGAATGCCGTTCTGGCGGTTCTGTTATTCGTATACATATCTCTGTTTTTCTTTCATTTTCCGATGAAAACCTATGTGATCGGATTTGTCATCCTGGTGGTATATGCATTTTTTGACCAGCCGTTATCAGCTGATAAAATATTTGAAAAAGGAGATCAGATCCAGATCCCAGGAGAAAATCTCGAATATTGTCATGAATGTGAAGGCATCCATGGTGCCGGATTACAGCAAAAAGTTAAAATGGGCTCTCATGGCGGTGGCTGTGGCAGGCTCACTGCTGTTGTTCAGTAAGCCCAGGATCTTCTATGAGCAGGCAGATGACGGATATTATGTGCGGTTTTATGTCTATGGTCTGACGAATATGACTACGGCGACCATTCCCGATACCTATCAGGGGGAGAAGGTAGTGGGCCTGCGCGGCAACACCTTTTCCAATATGCCTTTTTATCAGAGGTAACGCTGCCGGACAGCATTACAGAGATCCGCGGGCAGGCATTTAAAAACTGCAGAAGCCTGGAACGTGTCACATTGCCGGAGCATCTGACGTATCTGGGCGGGGAAGCTTTTTACCATTGCAGCAGTCTGGAGGAGGTAAATCTTCCGGCGGGACTGACGGAGATTCGCGGCAACACCTTTGAAGAATGTAGCAGCCTGCTGCGCATAGAGATCCCGGATAACGTGACCAGGATCGGCGGACACGCGTTTTATGGAAAGTACCAGTCTGGAAGAGGTGGTGATCTCCCCGGACAGCAAGCTGCAGCAGATCGGGTCTTCCGCTTTCCGGTGCTGTGATTCTCTGCGGGAGATCACACTGCCCCGGGGCGTATCTGTCAATGAACGTGCTTTCAAGGAGACACCTGTAAGGATCGATTACTATGAATACTAAATTTATTCATTTGTTATATGTGCCGACCATGGCATGTAACATGCAGTGCCGGTATTGTTATCTGGAGGACCACACCGTAGATACCCTGCGGGGCGGAGATTGCTGGAGACCCTGCAATATGCCATCGCGAAATTCCGTGAAGCGGATGTGGTGCCCTTTAATATTTCCCTGCACGGCGGCGAAGTGACCACTTTACCAAAGCAGGAATTCCATGACTTGATCCAATATATCTGCAGTTACTATCAGGAAAACCGTGAACTCATCACGGATGCCGGCTTCAGGTGGGGCATCCCCACATTAAGACGAATCTGTACGGACTGGACAGACATATCGAGACCATCCGTGAGTTCAACGTGTCCATATCGGGCAGCCTGGATCTGCCTCTTTCCCTGCATGAAAAATACAGGGTGACCAAGGGCGGAGAGGGCACACTGGAACGGATACTGGATAATATCCGACTGCTGGAGGAAATCCCTGACAAGAAAAAAGTATCTGCACGATCTTTCGGGAGCATTTCGAACAGCTGGATCAGATCATCGAGGATATCAGATTCCTGGATCGGAACACGTGCCTGGACATGAATGATTTTAATTTTATGATAGGGTTTGACTACAATTCCTGTGGCCTGTTGCATCACATGAGTGAAGAGGAACAGCTGATCTTTTACCGGCGGATGCACGAGGCTTTTGACGGGACCAATCTGGATGCCGGGGTCAACGGTGCATGGTTCGATGAGTTCGGACCGGAATACTGTACCAACTGCGATAATTGCGGAGAAAAATTTTTCCTGTTGGAGCGTAACGGAGACATCTATTCCTGTGTCAGAGGTCAGAAGAACGAAGATTTTTACTATGGCAATATCTACCGTGACCCGGTGGACACCATTTTGAAAACCGCTGCACGCAAGATCTTCCAAAACCATAACAGACAACCGTTTCCAGAGGAATGTGCGAGGTGCGCTTACCTGTATCTGTGCAAAACGGGCTGCCCTTTTGTGAAAAATGTATATGGCTCCGGCAAAAGCTACACCTGCCTGCTGCAACAGCAGATGTACCGGGACCGCGGCTATGCCCCGGATGCTTCTGCTGACGAGACGACATATGAATATGTGACGAAGATGCGCCTCGAGGAGCCGGAAAAGTATCTGCCAGCCAAGACATCCGCAGAATATCCTGCACTGGAACAGATCATTGCACAAGATGCGAAGCTGAAATATATCTATGACAGCGGTGTGTTTGAACTGGACGTGGATGGAGACAGATATCCGCTGATCTCCCAGATCCTTAGGAAGTCCAGGGAGATCCTATACCTGACACCCATCAGTACGGTAAAGCTGCGTATGAAAAAGCATATGTTGCAGGAAGAATGCGATTATCCGGAGAACAACGCATTGTACCTGATGCTGTTGTCCGGAGATCTCGTGACTTACGGTGATGAAGGGAGAACAAAGCAGCGGCACATTGCCACGCATCAGATTTATAAAGGAGTGCTGGACCATTCCGGGGATAACGAAGAAGAATGGTATGTATATGATATTTCCGGGCTCCTGCGCGAATATGCAAAGGAATATGCCACGGGCAGCCCGAACAATCTGTTGTGCACCACTACGGAGCTGAGAGACTGCCATTACCGGAAGCAGGAAAATAATGCCTATTACCATATACAGGCCATCAATCTCCCCTTTCAGAACATTGAATTTTATTATCTGACACTGGAGCAAAAGAATGACAAGGAGGCTTTCCATGAATTTTGAACCGCAGACCTATGAAGAACTGATCCGCATGAAGCGTTGCGTGGAACTGACAAAATATTATGAGGTGACAGAGGAGGAGCTTTGGGAGATCTATCATTTCCTGGAGCAGGAGCCGGAGGCTTTCATCAAGGGAGGCAGACAGAATCTGTCCCTCATCATCGGACAGAATACCGCAAAAACCCAGAAGGTGATCATGGCGAACTGCACCGACAGCAGCATTGACGGAATCCTGCTGTCACGGACAGAATTCAAAGTGTTCCCTC
>ENA-OQCS01001154-OQCS01001154.1-human-gut-metagenome-genome-assembly--contig:-NODE-1154-length-14044-cov-3.362794_pt1 | contig 14044 bp, 18 predicted proteins | sample MGYA00242757_ERZ504575 | MGnify/ENA primary metagenome ERZ504575 (study PRJEB26092, sample SAMD00036297) | human gut metagenome | host: Homo sapiens | study: EMG produced TPA metagenomics assembly of...
TTCGGCTGAAGGCCCAAAAGCTCTTAGCCAGGGCACGCCTGGGTATAATAGCAATCAGCAAGGCACCCTGTAAGGGCAAAAGCTTTATATATTTGCTAGTAGTTTAAGCTTGCCCTTACAGGGCGACAGTTTTCGACCCGTAATAACCCAGGGCGTCCCTGGGCTAGGAGCTTCTGCCCCTTCGGGGCGTGTGGAGCAACTTGCGAAATTTCTGTTTAATAATTCACAAAGGAACTTTTAGTTGAAATCAGCTTCTTATATGAGTATATAAACTACAACAAGCAACCGATAAATAAGGACGAACTGATCAAAGATTTTGATCGGTTCAATAACTCAAACATTCTATAATTGCGCAACCGCTGGTTGCGCAATTACATCAGTAAACTTATCTTCTCCACCCCCTTTTCAAGTATTTTTTCCCTAAAACCTTGGAAGTTTACGAGGAAAAGTCGTATCTTTGCAGAAGAAAAGCTGCACTCGGCAAATTGAAAGCAAGCTTTCTTTGCGCTCGTTTGCATTTTCTTTGTCCCTGAATAGCAATATTGCGTCCACGACCTTATAAACAACAAAGAATGTAAAATGGCAAATAACATAGAACATCAAGACAAAGATGAACTGGTTACAAATTGTGACCGGTCCAAAATGGATGTCACAAAATATGATGACCATAAACTTGCAAGTAACATAGAACCTCTAATAAAAGTAATTAGAGGACAACAAGTTATGCTTGATAAAGATTTAGCCACCTTATATGGTGTAGAGACAAAAGTCCTTAATCAAACCGTTAAGCGTAACATAGAGCGATTTCCAAACGATTTTCGCTTTGAATTGAGTAAAGAAGAATGTTTGAGGTCACAAATTGTGACTCAAACGGCAGAGGTGGTAACCGATACTCAACTTATGCCTTTACAGAACAAGGCGTGGCAATGCTTAGTAGTGTCCTTCGTTCGAAAACAGCCATAGAGGTAAACATTCAGATTATGCGAGCATTTGTTTCCATGCGTCACTTCATGGTAAAGATACCGATAAGCACATAGAGGCAACCAATAAGCGTATTGATGAGGTGTTCCGCAGATTGGACGAGGGCAATACGAAACCGAAGCAAGGAGTATTCTATAATGGGCAAATTTATGATGCCTATACTTCGTTTCCGATTTGATTAAGAGCGCAAAAAAGCGCATTATTCTTATCGACAACTATGTGGATGAAACTGTACTTACATTACTAGACAAAAGAGAACCTGAAGTGACTGCTGTCATCTATACTCAGCAGATAAGTCGTCATTTCCAACTTGACATTGACCGCCATAACACTCAATATGCACCAATAGCTGTAGAAACATTCCGTTTATCACATGACCGCTTTCTTTGCATAGATGATGACGTTTATCATATAGGTGCTTCTATCAAGGATCTGGGCAAAAAATGGTTTGGTTTCTCTAAAATGGAAATACTTACACCTAATGAGTTGGTGGAAAGAATAAATAGAGGGTAATAAAATGAGAAAATAAGAACAGACAAATACTATAAAGATTTCCGCAGTAGCCTTTCTCCATCGAAAAGGCAATTAACGATTGGAATCAAAATAGAATCCAATATGCGGTTCTCAATTCTGAGAGCCGCATATTTTCTTTTGCGGTATCTCGGAGTGTCACATAACCCCAGATTGGTTGATGCTGTGGGAACAAAACGATGAAAAACTAACCTTGCTGTTTCTCAACAATGGAACCCATAGCGATTTGTTTTAACAAAATAGCTTTACAAGTTAAATGCGGTGAAAAATCTCTTAAGGGAAGATTTTATTTTCCTTAAGGAAAAAAGCATTTTCCCTTAAGGAAAAAATAAATATCCTTAAGGGAAAATTTTCAATCTCTTCTTTCCCCATTTTCCGGGAGTTTCTCCTTAATTGTCTTTTTCCAGAATATTATTTACATAGCATAATATATGCCGGCAGAATGATGAAAGGACTATAATGTGATTCCCCCTTTCACCAGCCACTTCGCAAAGAAGCGGTCGCTTACTAAATAGCCGTTTGGGGTCTTGCTTACCAGCTGCTTATCCACCAATGCCGTCAATGCCGTCTTCACGCTGCTCATGGCAGGAAGATGGTGGGTGCTGATAAACTGCTGGCTCAATGGCGAAGATACCAGGTTACACTGCCCGACTGCTGATAGATATAAGAAAAGACGGATTCGTCTATCACCCTATGCTGGGATGATAACAGACGATTGGCAAACTTACGATAAACCGGTTCTTCGATGCAAGGCAAAGACAACACCAGCGAACTCTGGAAGAAAAGATAGAAATCATCTTTCAGTTGATGTAAGTATTTATATCCATATTTGTCTATTGATCAGTGGGTAATCTAGAAGCGAAAAAATGACTTCAACATACATCACTCCCCTATTTTATAAATAAAAAACTGCTGTTGTACAACAAAAACACCTATAGTTGTACGACTATAGAAATCTCAAAAAACGCCCTTGAAGAGCAAAAACATAACCGTCTGATTTTCAACGTATTCACATTACACCTCATATTTTCAATATTCATAAACAAATAAGAATCAGATAAAAATACGAAAATCTCAGCAAAGGAAAGATAAAGAAAAATCATCACAGATGCAAACGTTTGCGCATTTCTTTTGCTCAATTTACACCAGTTGGAGAAACAACTCACCGATTTTCATCGTAACTTTGCAACAGTTATCAAAGCAACAACTCTAACTGAATAAATATGAAGAAAATCTACTTAACACTCGTTGCCCTACTGGCAACCATCAATATGTTCGCACAAGGTTGGCCTGCCAACTATAGCGGCGTGATGCTGCAGGGATTCTACTGGGATTCCTTCAGCGAATCCAAATGGACCAAACTCGAAGCGCAGGCTCCGGAACTGGGACAGTACTTCAACCTCGTATGGATTCCACAGAGCGCCTACTGCGGCAACAAGTCAATGGGTTACGACGACCTCTACTGGTTTTCCAACTACGAAAGTTCTTTCGGAAGTGAAAGCGAACTCCGCTCTCTCATCAAGACCTTCAAGAATAACGCATCGGAACCATCGCCGACGTAGTAATCAACCATCGCAAGAACGTATCCACCTGGTTTGACTTCCCGGTAGAAACCTACAAGGGAGTAACCTACGAGATGAAATCTATCGATATCTGCGCCAACGATGATGGCGGTAAGACCAAGAAAGAGGCAGATAAGCAGGGCGTAAAGCTCAGCAGCAACAATGATACCGGAACAGACTGGGACGGCATGCGCGACCTCGACCACAGCAGCGAGAATGTACAGACCATCGTAAAGGCTTATCTCGATATGCTCCTCAACGACTTCGGCTATGCCGGATTCCGCTATGATATGGTAAAGGGATACAGCGGCAAGTTTACAGGTATCTACAATACTGCTGCAAAGCCGACCTATTCTGTAGGAGAATATTTGGATGGTGATGTCAGCAAGGTGAAGAATTGGCTCGAGAACACCAAGGTGAGCGAAGAGATTACCAGTGCTGCCTTCGACTTCCCTATCCGCTACGTGGTACGCGATGCCATCAATGGCAAATGGTCAAACGTAAAGACAGATGGTCTGGCCAACGACCCAGCTTACAAGCAGTATGCCATCACCTTCGTAGAGAATCATGATACAGAATACCGCTCAGCCAGCGAACAGCAGGATCCTATCCGCAAGGATACCCTGGCAGCCAATGCATACATTCTGGCATCTTGCGGTACCCCATGCGTATTCTACAAGCACTGGATTGACTGCAAGCAGGATATCAAGGCGATGATCAACGCCCGTCAGATGGCTGGCATCACCAATACCAGCAATACCACCTTCAATGCCTACAAGGGCGATGGATTTAATGGTATCTTGACCACCGGCACAAAGACTTCGCTCCTTGCCATCGTGGGCCCTAACGCCAACAAGTTTGAAGTGTCTAACGCATACGTAGAAATCCTCAACGGCTATCACTATCGCTATTTCATGTCCAAGAAGGCAAACGTGGCTTGGGTAAATCTGGCATCAGGCGAATACGAGGGTGCACAGAAGGCAAAGCTCGTGGCAGTAAGCAACGCAGACGATGCACAGTTGGTTTATACAACTGATGGCACCGAACCTACTGCCAGCAGCAAGAAGGCAAAGAGCGGCGAGGAAATCGAACTCCCTATCGGAGAGACAACGCTCAAGGTAGGTTTGCTGGTAGATGGTGCTGTTAGCAGCGTGATTACCCGTACTTATCAGATTACAAAGCCAGCTGACTTCGAACCATACGATATCACCGTATATGCAACGCAGACCAGGTAGGATGGAAAGATGGCTTCAACTTCTGGGCTTGGTGCGAGAAACCAGATGAGAATCTGACCGCCACTAATAAATGGCCTGGCGACAAGGTTACCCAGTGCAAGGAGATTGAAGGCAAGAAATGGTATTATCAGACTTACAAGATCAAGAGCAAGGACTATAAGGTTTCATTCGTATTCAGTACAGAAACAGGAACTCCACAGACCGTAGATTTTACGGATATCAACAAGGATACCTATCTGGAGGTTCTGAATGAGAAGAATAATGAAGGTCACTATAAGATCAAGGATGTAACAGCCGATATGCCAACAACAGGCATCACCGATGCACCGGTCATCGATAAGACAACAAGTACCAACAATGCCTGGTACACCCTGGATGGAATGAAGATGAATCAGAAGCCACAGCAAACTGGCATCTATATTCATCAGGGCAAGAAGATCGTTATCAGATAAAGTCGTTCAAGACTTTGTAAAATATAAGATATAGGTTTCAAAAAGGTTTAGATTTATTTTAAAAAAGGTTTAAGATTGTTGATAAAAGATGTAGGTTCTAGTTTGAATAAGGTTTAAAGATTGTAGGGTATAGTTTTGGTTTGAATAATGTTTAAGATTGTTGATAACAAGGTTTAGATTATTTAAAAACTAGGTTTAGTTTTCAGGGTAAACATCAAAAAGAAACGCCTGGCGTAGCAATTCTGAAAAAGCTACACCAGGCGTTATCTTATATCAGCCAGCCCCCGTTCCAGGCGATTCCATCGCCTGTCCAAGTCCTCCTTATCTCTGCCTCTGATCAGCTCCCACATCAGCTTTTCTCTCAGCGTGGAGAAATATCGCTGGTTGCGCTGCTTCACAATCTTGATAGAGTGAGGCGCCTTGCGGATAATCAGGCGGGTCTGCTCGGTCATGCGTTCGCTTCTGCCATCAATCGCCACGAGATAATTATGGCTGCGGCTCTCCACATCCAGCACGATCTCTGCCGTATCATTGATTACGATAGGGCGGATGTTCAAGCTATGAGGTGCCACAGGAGTAAGACAGAGGCTGCCACTCTGCGGAATGATGATAGGTCCGCCATTAGAGAGATTATAAGCCGTAGAACCCGTAGGTGTGGTCACGATAAGACCATCCGCCTGATAGGTAACCAGAAACTCGCCATCCACCTGCGTACGGATGGATATCATCGAAGCATCATCACGTTTCAGCACGGCGATGTCATTCAGGCAAAAGGATAGCCCGCCAGAATGCCGCCTCTGCCTTCACCTCGATAATGGCATGCTCCTCTATCTTGCATTCGCGGCATAGAGGCTGTCAAGCGCCGGCTCTATCTCGCCAGGCAGCACATCGGCAAGGAATCCCAATCGGCCCATATTCACGCCGAGGATAGGCGTTCCCTTGGCTCCCACACGGCTCGCCGCCTTGAGGAAGGTACCGTCACCACCCATCGAAATAACATAATCTACATCAAAATTGTAATCCTCGAATACACCTGCTGCCTGCACTTCAAGGTGCTCCACCTTGGTAAGAAAGTCGTAGAAGAGACTTTCGATATACACTTCTGCCTCTCTTTTCTCCAGATAAGAGAGGATTTGCATGATGGAAGCACTCTTCTTGGCCTGATATTCATTGCCAAATATAGCAAATTTCAAATGTTGTTGTGCCATTATTTTGTTATTTCAATTATTATTCTTACATTTGCAGTTGCAAAAATAGCATTAATTATTGAATTACGCAATAAAAAAGATAAAATTATGGCTAAGGTATATGAATTTCTTGCCAACGGCTTCGAAGAAATCGAAGGATTGGCTCCTGTTGACATCCTGCGCAGAGGTGGCGTGGATATCAAGACTGTAAGCATCACCGGAACTGAATGGTAGAGACTTCCCACGGCATCACCATCAAGGCAGACCTCAAGTTTGAGGACATCCAGAGTTTCGAGGATGCCGATATGCTCCTCCTGCCTGGAGGAATGCCTGGCAGCAGTCATCTTAACGAGCACGAGGGTGTACGCCAGGCTCTCATCGCCCAGCACAAGGCAGGCAAGCGAATCGGTGCCATCTGCGCTGCCCCTATGGTTCTGGCAAGCACAGGTATCCTGGATGGCAAGAAGGCAACCTGCTATCCAGGATTCGAGCAGTATTTCAGCGACAGCACCGAATATACCGCTACCCTCTTCCAGGAGGATGGCAACGTGATAACAGGCGAAGGTCCTGCAGCTACCCTCCCATACGCCTACAAGATATTGAGCTACTTCGCAGGCGATGGCATCACTGGCGAATTGCAGAAGGGCATGATGTACACCCACCTGATGGAAAGCAAGTAAAAGAACAAAAAAAAGAAATATGGATTATGTAATCATAGTAGCCGGAGGCAAGGGCCTCCGCATGGGAAGCGAGATTCCCAAGCAGTTTCTGCCAGTAGCAGGCAAGCCTATCCTGATGCGCACCATCGAGCGCTTCCACGAGTACAGCCCAGAGTTGAACATCATCCTGGTGCTCCCGGAAAGCCAGCAGGAATACTGGCACCAGCTCTGCCAGGAGCATCATTCAGCATCAAGCATCAGATTGCCAATGGCGGCGATACCCGCTTCCAGTCATCCAAGAACGGACTGGCGCTGGTTCCTGATACAGAAGACGGCGTGGTAGGTTTCCACGATGGCGTGCGCCCTTTCGTATCTACAGAGGTAATCGATGAATGCTACGAAACGGCACGCGAGGAGTATGCAGCCATCCCGGTATATGACGTTACCGATACCCTTCGCTACATCGACCAGCACGGAGGCGGAAAGAATGTACTCCGCAGCGACTACCGTGTGGTTCAGACTCCCCAGCCTTCGACATCGGTCTAGCCAAGCAGGCATTCAACCAGGAGTACAAGGAGCAGTTCACCGATGATGCATCGGTAGTAGAGAGCCTCGGCTGCCAGGTGGCAATGGTAGATGGCAATCGTGAGAACATCAAGATTACCACCCCCTTCGACATCAAGATTGCCGAAGCCTCCTGAATCAATAGCCCCGCAGCCCCCTGCCCGGCTGCGCCCGCCAGCGCAAGCACGCTATCAGCAAGCCAGCCCCCGTCAGCGCAAGCACGCTATCAGCAAGCTAGCCCCCGTTCCAGGCGATTCCATCGCCTGTCCCCCATATCAAAACCATCACAAACATGAGCAGTATTCTAGATCAAGACATCCAATTCCTACCTAGCGTAGGCACCAAGACGAAAGAGATTCTGAGCAAAGAGCTCGGCATCCGCTCGTATGGTGACCTGCTGGAATACTACCCCTACAAATACGTAGATCGCTCAAAAATCTTTCATATCAGCGAGTTAACCTCAGATATGCCCTTCGTACAGCTTAAGGGAAAGATCCTGAGCTACGAGGAAGTCGATATCGGCAAGCGCAACAAGATGCTCGTGGCGCATTTCTCCGATGGCTATGGCGTGGTAGATCTGGTATGGTTCCGCAGCGCCCAGTACATCATCAAGAGCTATAAGGTAGGAACCGAATACATCGTCTTCGGTAAGCCGTCCGCCTATAACGGCAGATTCCGGTTTGCCCATCCCGACATAGATGATGCCAGCAAGCTGCAGATTTCAGAGATGGGAATGCAGCCTTCTACGGGTTGACAGAAAATATGAAGAAGCGCGGTTATACCTCACGAAGCATCGAAAGGATAACCCGCAACCTGGTCAGCATTCTCCCTCCACTGCCCGAAACACTCCCCGACTTCATCGTCAACCGCCTGCATCTCGTATCCCGCGATGCCGCCCTCCGGATGATCCACTATCCCCATTCCCACCAGGAAATGCAGAAGGCGCAGGTAAGACTGAAGTTCGAGGAGCTGTTCTACGTGCAGCTTAATATATTAAGGTACGCAAGCGACCAGCGACGCAAATACCGCGGCTACATCTTCAACCGCATCGGAGACATCTTCAACGGTTTCTACGCCCATCATCTTCCGTTCGAACTCACGGGTGCCCAGAAACGGGTGATGCACGAGATCAGGCAGATATGTGCAGCGGCAGGCAGATGAACCGGCTCCTTCAGGGCGACGTAGGCTCGGGCAAGACGCTCGTAGCCTGATGACTATGCTCATCGCTCTGGACAACGGCTATCAAGCCTGTCTGATGGCACCTACCGAAATCCTCGCAGAGCAGCATCTGCAGACCATCCGCGATTTTCTGCAGGGCATGGACATCCGGGTGGAACTCCTCACCGGCATCGTCAAGGGCAAGAAACGAAAGGAGATACTCGACGGACTTGCCACCGGCGATATCCAGATACTGATAGGCACGCATGCCGTGATAGAAGACCCTGTGGCTTTCCATCGCCTTGGCGTAGCGGTAATCGACGAGCAGCACCGGTTTGGAGTGGCGCAGAGAGCCAAGCTCTGGGCGAAGAGCGAGAATCCGCCCCATGTGCTGGTGATGACCGCCACCCCTATCCCCCGCACGCTGGCGATGACCATCTATGGCGATCTGGACGTGAGCGTAATAGACGAGTTGCCGCCTGGCAGAAAACCGATTCAGACACTGCATAAGTTTGATAATCAGCTCACCAGTCTCTATCAGAGCATCCGCCGGCAGATTAATCTGGGCAGACAGGTCTATATCGTCTTCCCGCTGATCAAGGAGAACGAAAAGATAGACCTGAAGAATCTGGAAGAAGGTTATGAGACGCTGAAGCAGGCTTTTCCGGAGTTCCGCCTGAGCAAGATTCACGGCAGGATGAAATCTGCCGAAAAAGAGGCTGAGATGGAGCAGTTTGTAAAGGGAAAGACCCAGATCCTCGTTGCCACCACCGTGATAGAGGTAGGCGTGAATGTGCCGAATGCCTCGGTGATGGTAATCCTGGATGCCCAACGCTTCGGTCTCTCGCAGCTGCATCAGCTCAGAGGACGAGTGGGACGTGGCTGCGACCAAAGCTACTGCAATCCTGGTAACCGGCTACAAGCTTTCAGAAGAAACCCGCAAGCGAATAGACATCATGTGTGATACCAACGATGGATTCCGCATAGCCGAAGCCGACCTGAAGCTCCGTGGTCCGGGCGACCTGGAGGGCACCCAGCAGAGCGGAATGGCCTTCGACCTGAAAATAGCGAATATAGCCCGAGACGGCCAGCTGGTGCAGCTAGCCCGTACCGAGCCCAGGCCATCATCGATGCCGATCCGCAATGCGAGCATCCTCAGAACTCTCTTCTCTGGAACCGCCTCCGGGAGCTCAAGAAAACCCATATCAATTGGGCAGCCATCAGCTAGCAGAAAGCCCAGCCCCCGTTCCAGGCGATTCCATCGCCTGTTCCCACTCCCCTCTTATCAAAAATAAAAAAGCAAAGAAATGGATAAAAGACGCAAACCAGCCATCCGGGAGCCTCGTCCCCACCTCACTATGGAGGAGATGAGATCCTATCTCACATCCCTAAGGGAAATAGAAAGCGTAACGGGCATCCGTTACATCAAGCTCCACGTTACAGCCAAGATGATTATAGGTATCCGCGAAGCATCGGGCAAGGAATTCACCATCAATCTTGATGATCTCTTCCGTGCCTACAACGAGTGCCTGCGCTTCACAAGTCCCGAAGTAAAAAAGTACATCTTCATGGGCCATTCACCCGCCGTGGCGCTGCTCAGAAGACTGCAAAACCGGCAACCATTTGATACAGAATCTTTCCACGAAGAAGAAAAGAAATGAAAAAATACCCTGTAAAGCCCTATTTGTCAAGAATACGAAAAAGAAGTTACTAATAAAAGTTAAAAACAAAAAGACAGCGTTAAATATCAAGCAGATAGCGTTAACAGCCTTGGTTTTTTGGAATATTCTTGTTATATTTGCAACGTCTATATAACAAAATCACATCTTAAGGCACTTGCTTTAGTGGTTTTGGCAGGATTTTTTGCTATATTACGTTCTGCACTTATTGACACAATGGACCTAAAAAAGAAAATAGAATTTAAAAGTAGTATGAGTTTTAGAAAGCAAATAAAGAAAATTTCGGTCGTGGCGTTGTTGGCGTTAACAACTGTACCCGTTTGCGGTCAGGACTTATTAGCCAGACAAGCTCCAGTTGACCATCGAATGAAATCATTGGATACTCTCGCAGTATCGCATTATCGACTGATGGAAGATCGAGAAAACCCTTCTGCAGAACTGTATGAGGATTTCTCCAACAAGTATGCCCACAAGGCAACCACATTGCCTGAGCGCTACCGTATCGACCTCCGTCACTTCTGTATGCCAACTTCTAGTCGTGTTGTCACAAGTAACTTCGGTTACCGTGCTAGCTTTGGCCGCCAACATAAAGGTATGGACATCAAGGTTTATATTGGCGACTCAATCCACGCAGCCTTCTCAGGCAAAGTTCGCATAGTAAGATACGACCGTGGTGGTTATGGTAAGTTCATCGTAATCCGTCACAACAATGGCTTGGAGACCATCTATGGCCATCTCTCTGAGCAGCTCGTTTCAGAGAACCAGGAGGTAAGAGCCGGAGAAGTAATCGGCTTGGGTGGTAATACCGGTAGAAGTACAGGTTCTCACCTCCACTTCGAGACTCGTCTCTGCGGCGTAGCCCTGAACCCAGCCCTGTTCTTCGACTTCCGCAATCAGGACGTTACCGGTGACTTCTACAATTTCAACCGTGATACTTACGAGAGCGAGTATGCTGAGGCAAATGCAGCCCGTGGCAAGATTGGCAACGGCGGCTATACCCGAGAGCAGGTAAACGGTGGCGAAGTGGGCAGATATACCACAAGCGCATCTGGCGAGAAGCTTTACCACAAGGTAAAGGCTGGCGAGACTTTGACGAGCATTGCTGAAAAACGTGGCGTTAGCGTAGAGCAGATTTGCCGCCTCAATGGCTATCGCAAGGATAAGAAGCTGTCTCCAGGACAGATTATCCGCTACTCTTAAATTACCAGTAAGTTAATATACAAACAAAAAAAAGAGATAAGCACTTCATGATGTCTTATCTCTTGTTTGTATCTATTATATATTCTCCCGCGACCATTACATCAAGCCGAAGAATCGCAATACATCGTTCAGATTCGCTACAACAAGCAGCAGCAGGAGGATTCCGAATCCCACGTACTCTGCACGCTCCATGAACTTATCGCCAGGCTTACGACCCGTAATTACCTCGTAGAGAGGAAGAATACATGACCGCCATCCAATGCCGGGATAGGCAGGATATTCATGAATGCCAGAATAATGCTCAGGAATGCTGTCATCATCCAGAAGGCGTGCCAATCCCACATAGAAGGGAAGAGGCTACCCAGGCTCCGAAACCGCCCAGACTCTTGGCGCCCTCCTTGGTGAATACATATTTCATATCGCTACATAGCCCGAAAGCACATTCCAGCCATACTTCACACCAGCTGGGAAACTCTGGAAGAAGCCATAACTGATATGGGTTACCTTGTAATCGAGCATCACAGGATGATTGTAGAAGCCGAACTTCACACCCTCATCACCTGCCTGAAGCAATACGCTGTTCTTCAGGGTATCGCCAGAAGCCTTCACATACTCAACACTGGCTGTGAGTGCCTTCACGCTGTCCTGATGAGAGGTAGCGGCAGTAAGCATATCGTTCACACGGCCCATCTCCAACTGGAAATCATTGAAAGACTCCACTTTCTTACCGTTCACGGTCAGGATCTTGTCACCCTTCACCAATCCCAGTTTGCTGGCAGGCGAATCCTTCATCACACTGTCTATCTGCAATGGGATATACACCTCAACGAATCGAGGACACTCCTTGATCATGCTCAGCATATCGAGATCGCCAGGCAGATTCAAGCTCATCGGCTTACCGCCACGAATGATATCCACACGGGTGGCTGTAGAGAGATCGCGATACATATCGCCATCATAGGTCTTGAACTCGCCCTTGTCGGTACCAACCAGGATATCGTGATCCTGGAAGCCCAAAGCCTTGGCCTCTGTATTGAACTTCATTCCCTGGGTCATGTGTTGGTAGCCACATAGTCGTCACCCCAATGGAAAAGAATCATGGAATAGATAAAGAGCGCCAGCAGAAGTTGACCAGCACACCACCTATCATGATCAGCATTCGCTGCCACGCCGGTTTGCTTCGGAACTCGTATGGCTGCATAGGCTGCTTGAGCTGCTCGGTATCGAAACTCTCATCTATCATACCCGAAATCTTGCAATATCCGCCCAATGGCAGCCATCCCAAACCATAAGTTGTATCAGAGTTCTTTGGCTTGAACTCGAAGAGGTGGAACCATGGATCGAAGAACAGATAGAACTTCTCCACTCTTACGCCAAAGAGCTTGGAGAAGAAAAAGTGCCCGCCCTCATGGAGCAGCACCAGGATGGAAAGCGATAGCATCAACTGCAACGCTTTGATCAAAAATACTTCCATTTATTTACTTTGAACTGTGAACCTTGAACTTTGAACTTGATGATTAGTCCTATATTCTGCGTTCATTTTTAACTATTAACCATTAACTTTCATCAACTCTGTGGCAATACGGCGCGCCTCGGCATCAGTCTGCAGATAGACATCGAGATCAGGATTGCTGTCGAAAGTGGCCTTTGCCATCGTCTTCTCGATGATATCCGCCATCTGCAGGAAACCGCATTCGCCCTTGCGGAAGCCGGCATTCACAATCTCATTGGCTGCATTCACGATGCACGACATATTACCACCCTTCTTGATGGCATCAAAGGCAAGCTGCAAACACTTGAACTTCTTGTAATCAGGCTCAAAGAACTGCAGGTCTTGAGCCTTGAAGAGGTCGAGACGGTCGCCATTGAGATGCAGGCGCTGTGGGAAGGAGAAGGCATACTGGATAGGCAGACGCATATCAGGCACGCCCAACTGAGCCTTCACGGCACCATCGGCAAACTGTACGGCACTGTGTACGATGCTCTGTGGATGAATCAGCACCTGAATCTTCTCGCAGGAACGCCGAAGAGCCACTTAGCCTCTGTCACCTCGAAACCCTTGTTCATCAGCGACGCAGAATCAATGGTAATCTTGGCGCCCATATCCCAGGTAGGATGCTTCAGCGCATCGGCAGCGGTAACCTTCTCCAGCTGCTCGTGGGTAAAGTTGCGGAAAGGACCGCCAGAGCAGGTAAGGAGGAGCTTCTCTACCTCGTTATCACCCTCGCCCACCAGACTCTGGAAGATGGCGCTGTGCTCGCTATCCACAGGAAGGATAGCACATGGTATTCCTGGGCAAGATTGCAGATCAGCTCACCAGCCACCACCAGGGTCTCCTTGTTGGCAAGACAGATCTTCTTGCGAGCTTGATGGCATGGATGGTTGGCTCCAGACCGGAAAAACCTACCATGGATGCAAGCACCATATCAATAGGCTCTGCCTGCACGATATCGCAGAGCGCCTGGGCACCGGCATAGACCTTGATATCAGGTTCATCACTGAGCAGATTCTTCAACTCGTCATAATGCGCCTCATTGGCAACCACTACAGCAGCAGGATGGAACTTATGCGCCTGCTCGGCAAGCTCCTTCACCCTGTTATTGGCGGTAAGGCAATATACCTCGTAAAGGTCGCTGTGCTGCTCGATGACATCCAGCGCTGTGTGCCAATACTTCCCGTAGAACCGAGAATACATATCTGTTGTTTCATTTTATTTAGAAATTTGAACTTTGAAATTTAAGCTTTGAAATTTGGCTTGAGATTGGTAAAGCAAATAGAACTCTTCACTTAACTTACAAATCGAGCAGCCCCTCTGGGATTGCCATTCTGATTTCCT
>ENA-OQCS01001158-OQCS01001158.1-human-gut-metagenome-genome-assembly--contig:-NODE-1158-length-13997-cov-5.447873_pt1 | contig 13997 bp, 15 predicted proteins | sample MGYA00242757_ERZ504575 | MGnify/ENA primary metagenome ERZ504575 (study PRJEB26092, sample SAMD00036297) | human gut metagenome | host: Homo sapiens | study: EMG produced TPA metagenomics assembly of...
ATAAGGAAAGTTTTACTCTTTGTTCTTGCAAATATGAAGATGAAAAGGCATCTCATTACCAGAGAACACCAGCCAGTTACAAGAATGTATTAAGATATCTTGCATTTCTTCGCACTATATATGGAGAAGATACAAGATTTGTGTGTGGCTACGAAGCAGGATGCCTTGGGTATTCTTTGTATCATCAATTGGAAAATTTTAATGTGGAATGTGTGATCCTTGCACCAACTACAATGCTCGAACAACGCAGCAAAAGAAGGATTAAGACTGATAAAAGAGATGCAGAGATCATTGCAAAATCTCTGGCACAGCACAATTACAGTCCGGTACATATTCCAACGAAAATGGATAATCAGACAAAAGAATTCATCCGTATGCGTGATGATCATAAAGCGGAATTGAAAAAGATCAAACAACAGATCCTTGCCTTCTGTTTACGTCAGGGTTATCAGTATGATGGAAGTGGTAACTGGACAGCAAAACATGTGAAATGGCTGAGATCATTAAAAACAGAGGGTCTTTATAAAGAAATACTTGATGAATATCTTCTGACTTATACAATCCTGACAGATAAACTGAACCGTCTGGATCAGAGGATCGAAGAGCTGGCATCCGAAGAAGAATATAAAGAACCAGTCAGTAAGTTAACCTGTTTTCTTGGAATCAAGACTCACACCGCGTTATCTGTGATCGTTGAAGTTGGAGATTTTCAGCGTTTTGCATCTGCACGGAAGTTTGCTGGGTATCTTGGACTAGTACCTGGACAGCATTCCAGCGGTGATGACAGAAACGGACTTGGCATTACGAAAGCAGGGAACACCCATGTACGCAGACTGCTGGTAGAATCCGCACAAAGTTATACCCGAGGAAAGATCGGATATAAATCAAGAGTCTTAAGATCACGACAGGCGGGAAATTCACCGCAGATAATCAATTATGCAGACAGGGCAAATGAACGTCTGAGACGGCGTTATTACCAGATGGTTCTGAAAGATGGTAAAAAATATAATATTGCAAAAATAGCAGTTGCAAGAGAGCTTGCTTGTTTCATATGGGGAATGATGACAGATAATATTTACTGATATAAATATAGCACATCGATCACTATATCAAGACCAAGCCGCCAAAGGCGGTACTGCGTAGTCTTGACATACTGATCGATGTGCTAGAAATGATAATCAAGATGATGTAAGCCGGCCTCTGCCGCATACATCATCCAGCCTGTAATTAAAGTTGCAACTGAAGGCATCCCGAAAGAGTTTCGAACATGTTTAGGTTTGAACTATCTACGAGATAACTCTGTTGGCGCAGTAATAGCTGTGATCCACGCCAGTGAGACAGCTAGAGTTCGCGGCGGACCATTGACCTGTCGGTAACCAATCCACGTATATCAGAGTGGCCAATGCCGGGAACTGATACATCGGAACTCTTTCTGGATGTCTTCAGAAACAATAAAATAAAAATTTGTTGTGATTTCTGTTAATTTACTATTGACAAAAGTCATTACATATCAGTTATCGAAGGAACAGGCGCGGATCAGCGATTTGTAAAAAACGCTTTCAAAAATGCGGAGTGTCACCCTTGATTCTTATAAATATTTCTTCTCATGTTCTTTCTGACTCATACATGCAACACTATTACAAATCACAATTGTCTTGATAAAAATACATAAATAAATCTTGCATTTTAAAACACCTTTTGTTACTATAAACGTGACGAAGGAGTCAAAGCATAAAGAAAAGTGTGCTTTGGCTCCTTTTTATTAGCTAGAATTAGTTAATAAAAACATTCTCTCGAGAGATTTTCAATAATGTCAGAACCAGCTACTCTGACGAGCATAGAAGCATAGTTGAAAATGAGAATGGAGGAATATACTATGAACGCAGGAGATACAGCATTTATTCTGCTATGTGCAGCATTTGTATTTATTATGACACCAGGCCTTGCATTTTTCTATGGAGGAATGGTACGAAGGAAAAACGTTGGGAACACGATGATGCAGTGTGTATTTATCATGGGAGTTTCCGTGATCATGTGGGTACTTGTTGGATATGCATTATCTTTCGGTGGAAACCATGCAGGGATCATTGGAGGAGCAAAATGGTTTGGTTTTAACGGAGTTGGAATGAAACCAGGACCATATGCAGATACGATTCCAAACCTTGCATTTGCAGCATTTCAGATGATGTTTGCAATGATCACACCAGCACTGATCACAGGATCTGTTGCAGGAAGAATGAAATTTAAAGCATTAGTTCTTTTTATTATCTTATGGTCATTGATCGTGTACTACCCAATGGCACATATGGTATGGGGAGAAGGAGGATTCTTAGCAGAGATCGGGTCTGTCGATTTCGCAGGAGGAAATGTCGTTCATATCACATCAGGGGTCAGCGGTCTGGTATTAGCTTTAACACTTGGAAAACGTCGTGGATATGACCAGGGAGTCTACCACGTACATAATACACCATTTGTATTTTTTAGGAGCTGCACTGTTATGGTTTGGATGGTACGGATTCAATGCAGGAAGTGCTCTTGCAGCAAATGGACTTGCAGCACATGCATTTATGACAACTTCAGTTTCAGCAGCCGCAGGACTTGTATCATGGATGCTGATCGAAGTATTTTCAGAAGGAAAAACAACTTAGTTGGAGCTTCCACAGGATTAGTGATCGGATTAGTAGCGATCACACCAGGAGCTGGATTTGTCCCAATGTGGGCAGCAGTCATCTGCGGATTATTAGTCAGTCCAATCTGCTACTTTGGAGTTAAACTGATCAAAGGAAAATTAAAGATCGATGATGCATTAGATGCCTTTGGCTGCCATGGAATCGGTGGTATCTGGGGAGGTATCGCAACAGGATTATTCGGAATGACATCCATCAACGGAGTTGCCAAATGGAATGGACTTGTCTTTGGAGAGACAAGATTATTTGTGGCACAGATCATAGGAATTTTTGTATCTATCGCAGTTGCAGTTGTAGGAAGTTTGATCTGTATCGCGATTGTCCGTATCTTTACTCCATTAAGAGTTGAAGAAAGAGCCGAGAAAGTCGGATTGGATGTATCAGAACACGGAGAGAATGCTTACCCAAGTTTTAATGGTTTAGATTAAAAGAGGTGAAAATATATGTTGATCAAAATTAATGCAATCGTTCGAGAAGAGAAATTCGAAGATGTCAAAGAAGCTTTAAATAAAATCGGAGTTAATGGAATTACAGTATCACAGGTTATGGGATGCGGAGCACAGAAAGGTTTTACAGAAGTTATCCGTGGAACAAAAGTTGATATGATGATGCGTCCAAAGATTAAATTTGAGATCGTTGTATCTTCTGAAGAATGGGAAAGAAAAACGATCGAAGCTATTCAGAAATCCGCATTTACAGGAGAAGTTGGTGACGGGAAGATATTCAGTTACGAAGTAAGGAATGTAGTTAAGATCCGTACCGGAGAACGTGATGTAGATGCATTACAGGATTAGTTCTTAAAATATCTACTATTATATAGAAGAAACAGGTGATTTTTGTGGAAAAAAATAAAAATCACCTGTTTTATTGTGTATAAAATTATAAAATATAATAAGAAAGATTCATTTCTTGTAATGTGATAAAATTCGTGATAAGATGATAGCCAATCAGAGAAATAATTTTGACATTAGGAAGAGAAACATATTATATAGAAGAAAGAAGACAAGGAAAGAATGAAATTAGTAACACTAGTATCAAATAATATAGGAGTTGATACGTATCTGGAATTAAGGAAAGCGGTCAACTTTAAACCATTATCAAGAACACAGGCGAAGAAAGCCTTAGATAACAGTTTGTATATCGTCTGCGCATACATTGATGCCAAGATCGTTGGAATGGGACGACTTGTAGGTGATGGGGCGGTCATTTGTTACATTCAGGATCTAATGATTCATCCAGATTACCAGCATTATGGAATTGGAAGTGCAATCATAGAAGATCTGATCGAGTATGTAGAGAATCTTTGTGAAGAAGGAACCGAGATCATGTTGGATCTGATGTGTGCGATCGGAAGAGAACCATTTTATCACAAACATGAATTTATTTCTCGTCCAACGGACAAATTAGGGCCTGGAATGATTCGCTACATTAGAAAGTAGAGGAAAAAATATGGAAGATAAAAGATACGATCCGTATACTGGATACGAGATCAAAGATGAAGATTCAACACAAGAATATCATACACAAGATGATGATTCATACAGACGATATCGTTACGAAGATGATCACATAGAACAACCACAGCAGGAGCAGACAAGTGGAATTGCGATCGCAACAATGATCCTTGGAATCATAGCAGTTGTATGCATGGTCAGTTGTTGCTGCACGCCAATCGCAATTATCATTGGGATTGCAGCGGTCATTTGTTTTGCGGTGACACCAAAAGTCAGAGGAACAAGAGGAAATAAGGCGAAAGCAGGATTGATCTGTGGGATTATAGGCATCATTGGTTCTGTGATCTTGATCACAGTTTTTGTTGTGAATATTTTGCTTAGTTCGGATTTTCAGAATGAAATGAAAGAGTTTAATACACATTATGATACATACATCGATGAAAATGATGACTCTATATAAGATTATAAGAAGTATGCCGTGTTTCTTTAAGGAAGTAACACATTTTTATTGCCCAGCATGCGGCGGGACAAGAAGTGTGATCGCACTGCTGCATTTGGATATTGAGAGAGCATTTTTATGTAATCCAACCGTTGTATATACCGGGGTTATGTTTCTATGGTGTATTGCAGGATGGATGGTAAAGAAACTGACAGCCAGAGAGATGAAGAGCATGAAGCCGAGATTGTGGATGTTGATTTTTGGAGTGTGTATTTTCTTTGGATATGCGGTGATCAGAAATATACTGGTGTACCAGTTGGATATGATTATTTGGGAGACCTCATTCATTACACGAAATTTAATTAAATATTTGTCACAGATCAAAAGTGCCATCTTTTTTGTAACAGAAAAAGATGGCACTTTTTAATGCTGCCAAAGTAAAAGGTCTATTGCTTGTACTTGTATAAGAACACATCGTATAATAAACATAAAGAAAGAGGTGCCATATGAAAGAATGGAAAGAATATTTATTTAAAGTCAATGGATTTGAAATGACAGCGGTCTATAACGAAGACACGATCCAGAAGTTTTTCTTCCTTTATTAAAACAATTACAGCAGTTACAAAAGGAAAAAAAGGAACGGATCATTGTATTTATGGCAGCACCGCCGGCCGTTGGAAAGACAACATTATGTGAGTTTTTGGAATATTTATCAAAACAAGATCAAGAGTTTACAGACATTCAAGCATTAGGATTAGATGGATTTCATTATCACTCTGATTACATTAATTCTCATGATGCGATCGTGCTTGGAGAAAAAGTTCCAATGAAGCAGGTAAAAGGATGTCCGGAAACATATGACACAGAAAAATTAAGACAGAAACTTGAAAAGATAAAAATAGAAGATATTTTATGGCCGATTTATGATAGAAATCTTCACGACGTTGTGGAAGATCAGATTAAAGTTACCAAAGATATCATTTTGATCGAAGGGAACTGGTTACTATTAAAACAAGAACCATGGAAATCCATGCAGCAATACGCAGACTATAAAATCTTGATCCTGGCCGAGGAAGAGATGTTGAAAGAACGTCTGATCTCAAGAAAGGAAAAAGGAGGTCTCACAAGAGAAGAAGCTGTGGCATGGTATCAAAACAGTGACAGTAAAAATGTGACAAGAGTTTTAAAAGATTCCTGCCGGAAACATTTGAATCTGCTGTTACAAGTGGAACAGGATAACGATTATTTGCAAGTAAAATAATGACCAAATTTTTGCAGGAAAACAGAAGATATTAGTAACAAGTGAAAGCTTGCAACCCACGTATAAATAGAGTATAATAAACTAGATGTGAAAAAGTTAACGAATTATATGGAGGACAAACTATGTTAGTATCAGCAAAAGAAATGTTAAACAAGGCAAAAGCCGGACATTACGCAGTTGGACAGTTCAACATCAACAACTTAGAGTGGACAAAATCCATTTTATTAGCAGCAGAAGAAACAAGATCTCCAGTGATCCTTGGTGTTTCTGAAGGAGCAGGAAAATATATGGCAGGATATAAAACTGTTGTAGGAATGGTTAACGGAATGTTAGAAGAATTAAACATTTCTGTACCAGTAGCTCTTCACTTAGACCATGGTTCTTACGAAGGATGCTACAAATGTATCGAAGCTGGATTCTCTTCTATCATGTTTGATGGATCTCACTATCCAATCGAAGAAAATGTTGAAAAAACAAAAGAACTTGTAAAAGTTGCAACAGGAAAAGGAATGTCTATCGAAGCTGAAGTTGGATCTATCGGTGGAGAAGAAGACGGAGTTATCGGTAGAGGTGAATGTGCAGATCCAGAAGAATGTAAAGCAGTTGCAGATCTTGGAGTAACAATGCTTGCAGCAGGAATCGGAAACATCCACGGAAAATATCCAGAAAACTGGGAAGGATTAAGCTTCGATACATTAGATGCGATCCAGCAGTTAACAGGAGATATGCCATTAGTATTACACGGTGGTACAGGAATTCCTGATGACATGATCAAAAAAGCAATCTCTCTTGGAGTAGCTAAGATCAATGTTAATACAGAATGCCAGCTTGCATTTGCTGACGCTACACGTAAATATATCGAAGCAGGAAAAGACCTTGAAGGAAAAGGTTTCGACCCTCGTAAATTATTAGCACCAGGTGCTGAAGCTATCAAAGATATGGTAATCACAAAGATCAAATTATTCGGATCTGAAGGAAAAGCTGACGAATAAGATTTATCATTTCTTAATGAAATTGAATATTGATAATGTAAGAACTCCACAGCGTATGCTGTGGAGTTCTTTATTAATCTTCAGTTTTATCAGGTGAGATGTAGATTTTGTAGATTTCTTCAGTTGTTAGATTAATATTCTGCGAAATGCATTCGTAAAGTGATTGAATGTTGTCAGGTTCTTCTTCCAGTTCGTCAGAAATTTGAATGAAAGATTTTGATTTCTGGATTTTCTTTTTTATTAGTTGAATTAATCGGAAGGTTTCTCCTTCAGCACGCCCCTCAGCACGTGCTTTTCGCTTCTCAAGAATCTTTTCTTCCCATTCCTGCATATATTTCACTCCAATCTCTTCGCTAGATTTTACAATATTTACATGATTTTTAATTTGCTGAAGGCGTGAAGTAGAGCAAGATATTTCTTCAGTAGTATGTTCCATATAGTAAAGAAGCTCCTTTAATTCAGGACTAATATCTTCTGAATTTTTACCATGCGTATTTAGAAAAATTCGCGTAGCACCATCTTCTAATGGTTGACCAGTTTCAGCACAAGTCATTTGAAAAGTATATTGATATAATCCTCTTCCAAACAGATCGAAAGGTGCAATGATAATAGAATAACAGTCTTTCATATTCGAAAAATCTACTTCTCCAGGATCTAATAATTTGGAGTCAATCAGAGCCTGATAAAAACGACTTCTATGAGGAAGATTTTTCGTATTTTCTTTTTGAGCTTCTATATTATAAACAGCATCGGTTTCATCCTCTGCCCATACGTCAAGTCGCACTTGCCGTTTTAGAGGCGAAGTTCGATTTTCGTGTTCAGATTGTGGACGGCCTTTGATGGAGATATCTTCTCCAAGAATAATAGATAATATATTCTCAAATGTCTTAGGATCCTCCATAACTTCAGCAAATAAAAAGCGGTCAAGTAAAGTTAAATCTTGCAGCGATTTTTTATTTTTACTCATAAGTTTCTCCTTTCATTGTATAAAAAAATACAGATAGTGGCAAGCACTGTTAGATAAGAAAATAAATTAATTGATACATAAACTCATGATATGATAAATATTTGATTGGGAAACAGACGAAAGAAGAAATCTCAACATACTGTAAAATATTTACATGGAATATATTAACAATTATAAATATAAATGTCAATACAAAAAGATAGACAATTAATTACGTACCAGATATACTAAAAATATCTTTTGAATAAAGATATGAAAAAGAGGGAGAGGAGGGAAAATATGCAAGCAATCAAAAAACAATGGTTCACATTACTCCTAATGATCATTCAGGCAGTTATAATCATCTTTATACAGCCAGAGATAGGATCTGTAAGTTTATGTAACCTTATGTTTATTGCAATTTTTGCAGAAGACGAGAGAAATGTATTCTTAAAACTTGCTTGGGAAGATAAGTTTTACTTTTATGTGCAATGCATTGTCATGTATTTGATGACGCTGATCTTTGGACTTATCCTTGCACTGGATCATGGTTCAGGATCTCTTACAGTAACAACGAAGGCATTTAATGCATTACAGATGATCAATATTATCCTAAGATTTATTATGACATATGGATGATCGATCAGGAAGAGGACCGCAGAAAACTATACTTCCACAGTGTGTTTATGCTGGTGTTCTTTGTTCTTACAGCAATTGCATATAGCTAGATTTTACATAAGATCATAAGGAGAGTGGAATGAAACAAAATAAAAAAACAGTCATGATCATTGGATGTATCACAACAATCTGTACATTCATAGCAGCAGTTTTGATCGGCTGGAATCATATGGTCAAGATCACAAAAGGACCAAAGAATGAAAAAGAGATCGGATATTATCAATGGAATCATGATCAAATGGATTCAATTTTAGGTATTACAACATTTACATATCACGGAGACCGTTATGAGACAGCTGATGGCGGTGGAGATGGAACCATGAGTTTTGGTTATCTGGAAGCTTCTATGAAAGGCAGAAAACCAGCATTTTGGCTGAAAGAAACGATGAATCAGACAGACAAAAAGATTGTCAAAACCATTTCTTGGTGGAAAGCTGCAGCAGAACCTGTCTATGCACTTTCATCAAACAGTGGCTGTGATATGGTCTTTCTTGATCCAAGTGATAAAACCATGATGCAGACGGTATTTTGGAAAGTAAAAGACAGACAGAAGCTGGAAGCGTATTATACAAATTTTGATAATTACAATTTTAAACTTACAGAGTCCAAAACAAATGAACGAAAGACGATTTCATCAAAAGAAGCGAAACAGTATGCCAGATTGCAGCAGATTCGAAAAGATGCTCAAAATGTTAAAAAACAATATACCATTTATGGAGAAAGCAAAGATCATATCGCATATGTCGAATTTGATATCATGACAGTTGGTGGGAAACAATATCTAGGAAAAGACGAAGAGTGGTAGGAAAACTCAAGAAAAATTCTCAGAATGTCAAGGAAACCTTGACATTCTTTTTTAATTCGACTATAGTAGTCCTAGATAGGAACACGAGGTGAAAGTGATGGATAATGTAGAGCGTCTGATGGAATTCGGACTTACAAGACACGAAGCCAGTCTTTACATTTTACTGACACTGGAAGGAAGCCTTAACGGATACGAGGCAGCCAAACAAAGTGGGATCTCAAGATCGAACGCTTACAATGCACTGGCAGGCTTGGTAGACAAAGGCGCAGCCTATATACAAGAGGAAGATACAGTTCGTTACACACCGGTAGCGATCGAAGAATTCTGCAGTAATAAGATCCGGCATCTGGAACAGAAGAAGACAGAGCTGATCGCGGAACTTCCGGGCAAACGCAAGAACGAAGGCGGGTATCTGACGATCAAAGGCGAAGAACATATTTGCGATAAGATCATTGATATGCTGCTTTGTGCAGAAGAGCGTGCGTATATCTCTGTATACAATGAACGACTGGAGATGTTTCGGGAACACTTAGAGAAGATGGTAAGTGAAGGAAAGAAGTCGTGATCATAACGAATGAACCATTTGATTTACAAGGAGCAACTGTTTATCTGACAGAATGTAAGAAAGAACAGATCCGATTGATCACGGATTCCAAAGACGTTTTAACAGGCGCGATCACAAATCGTTACGAAGCAACCAGCCTGTATTCCAGTAACAATAATCTGGTGGAAGTATTTAAAGATGCACTGGCCAATGAAATACAACTATTAAAAATGAAATAAATATACAAAAAGTATAGAAGAAAGGAATCAAACACCATGGCAAAAGTACCATTGTAACAAAAGAACAGTTAGATGAAATCGTAAAAAAATATCCAACACCATTTCATTTATATGATGAAAAAGGAATCCGTGAAACAGCAAGAGGATTATACAAAGCATTTTCATGGAATAAAGGATTTAAAGAATATTTTGCTGTAAAAGCGACACCAAATCCAACAATCTTAAAGATTTTAAAAGAAGAAGGATGCGGAACAGACTGCTCATCTTTAACAGAACTTATGATGTCAGATCGTTGTGGATTCGATGGAAGCGAGATCATGTTCTCTTCTAACGATACACCAGCAGAAGAATTTATTCTGGCAAAACAGTTAGGTGCAACGATCAACTTAGATGACATTACACATATCGAATTCTTAAAAGAATGTGCCGGAATCCCAGAAAAGATTTCCTGCCGTTACAATCCAGGTGGAGTTTTCGCATTAGGAACAGATATCATGGATAACCCAGGAGATGCAAAATACGGAATGACAACAGAACAGATCTTTGAAGCTTTCAAACAGTTAAAAGAGCTCGGTGTCAAAGAATTCGGAATCCATTCTTTCCTTGCAAGTAACACAGTTACAAATGAATACTATCCAACACTTGCAAAACAGTTATTTGAATTAGCAGTTAAATTAAAAGAAGAAGTTGGAGTTCATATCGGATTTATCAACTTATCTGGTGGAGTCGGAATCCCTTACCTTCCAGATCAGGAAGGTAATGACATCGCTGTCATTGGTGAAGGTGTACACAAAGTATATGACGAAGTATTAGTACCAGCCGGAATGGGAGATGTGAAGATCTTTACCGAACTTGGACGTTACATGCTTGCACCAAACGGACATTTAGTAACAAAAGCAATCCATGAAAAACATACACATAAAGAATACATTGGTGTTGATGCATGTGCAGTCAACTTAATGAGACCTGCAATGTATGGGGCGTACCATCACATCACAGTTATGGGTAAAGAAAATGAACCAGCAGATCATGTATATGATATCACAGGATCTCTTTGTGAAAATAACGATAAATTTGCAATCGACCGTAAATTACCAAAGATCGACATGGGAGATCTGTTAGTGATTCATGATACAGGAGCACACGGATTTGCAATGGGATATAACTATAATGGTAAATTAAAATCTGCAGAAATCTTATTAAAAGAGGATGGAACAACAGAAATGATCCGTCGTGCAGAAACACCAGAAGATTATTTTGCAACGATCAAAGGATTTAATTTCTAAGAAAAATTAACAGATCAATATGAGATGTTCCAAAGCAGGGCAAGTATAGGAAATTCTATACTTGCCTTTTTCATATATTACGAGTAAATTATATACAAGAAACAAAATGATACACGGCAAAACAGCATTTCAAAAGACGAAAGGCATTTATAGACAGGAGAAATCACATGAATTTATTTGACATCGTAGGACCAGTGATGGTCGGACCGTCGAGCTCTCATACAGCAGGTGCTGTAAGGATCGGACAGGTATCAAGGCACCTGCTCGGAGAATCGGTAAAAGAAGCTAAAATACTATTACATGGATCATTTCTTGCAACAGGAAAAGGACATGGTACAGACAAAGCATTAGTGGCAGGATTACTTGGCATGGCAGCCGATGACATTCGGATTCCAGACAGTTTTGACATTGCAAAAGAATCAGGAGTGAAATTTGAGATTGGAAAGATTCAATTAAAAAATGCACATCCAAACAGCGTAAAATTATTACTTGTCGGAGAATCAGGAAGAAATCTTGAGATTGTAGCCTGTTCCTTAGGCGGTGGACGAATTAAGATCTGCACGATTGATGGACTGGAAGCAAACTTTAGCGGGGAGTATACAACCTTAGTCGTACACAATGATGACCAGCCAGGACATGTAGCAGAAGTAACATCAATGCTTGCTCATAAATCGGTTAATATCGCAACGATGCAATTATACCGTGATCACAGAGGTGGAAGTGCAGTCATGGTCATTGAATGTGACAAAGAAATACCAGAAGAAGGTCTGAACTTTTTGGAACGTCTGGAAGGAATCCAGAAAGTTACATATCTTGCTAAGATGAAGGAGGACTAGAGTATGGGATTTGCATCCGTAGAAGAGATAGAAACAAGAGCAAAAGAACAGGAATGTCAATTATGGGAAACAATTTTACATGATGATATGACAGAACGACAGGTAGACCGCCTAGAGTCTATCGGGAAAATGAGCAGTATGTATCTTGCAATGAAAGATGCCAATGAAAGTTACGATAAAGACTTAAAGTCACAAAGCGGTCTTTCTGGCGGCGACGGTGAAAAGATGATGGAAGAGGTTAGAAAAATGCAGAATCTGACCGGTGAATTTGTCGGGACCGTCATGGCAAATGCTTTAAAAATGGGCGAATCAAATGCCTGTATGAAACGTATCGTAGCAGCACCGACAGCCGGAGCATGTGGGGTGCTTCCAGCAGTATTGATCACATATGAACAATTTCATAAAGTACCAGAAGCAAAGATGCTAGAAGGAATGTATATTGCGGCAGGAGTCGGACAAGTTATCGCAGAACGTGCCTGTATCGCAGGGGCACAAGGAGGATGTCAGGCAGAGATCGGTTCTGCCTCCTGTATGGCAGCAACAGCTATTACGTATATTCGTGGCGGCAGCACAAAGCAGATCTTTGATGCAGGAGCATTTGCCTTGAAATCATTATTGGGATTGGTATGTGATCCATTAGGTGGTTTGGTAGAAGTACCATGTATCAAGAGAAATGTCATTGGATCTGTCAATGCGATCACAGCCTCAGATATGGCAATGGCAGGCATTGAAAGCAAGGTTCCATTGGATGAAGTGATCGATGCAATGGCAGAAGTCGGAGACCTCTTGCCATGTTCTTTAAAGGAAACCAGTCAGGCAGGTCTTGCCCAGACAGAAACAGGCAAAAAATACATGCCGGAATCATAAAATATTTGTAAGTAAAGGAAGGAAAACAATGATAGAAGTATGTTGTGGAAGCTTCGAAGATGCATGATGGCAAGCGAATGCGGAATCAAAAGAGTAGAATTAAACAGTGCATTAAGTTAGGTGGATTAACACCATCTTTAGGAAGCTTGATCATGATCAAACAATACAGCGATATTGAGATCGTATCTATGGTAAGAGCCAGAGCAGGGGGATTCTGCTATACAAATTACCAGTATGAACAGATGCTTGAGAATCTTAAGCTACTATTAGCATATGGGACAGATGGAGTATCTTTCGGTTTCTTAAATGAAGACCGAACAATCGATAAGAACCGTTGTCAAGAATTCTTGGAAAATGTAAAAAATGAAGGACGCAAAGCAACATTCCATAGAGCATTTGACTGCACAAGAGATCCATATGAGGCAATCGAAACACTGATCGATCTAGGATTTGATCGATTACTGACAAGTGGACAGGAAGCAACCGCAGAAGAAGGAATTCATCTGTTAGCAGATCTTCAGAAAAAATATGGGAACCAGATCGAAATCATCGCAGGATGTGGAGTCAACGAAAACAACGCCCAGAAGATCATAGACAAAACAGGAATCAAACAATTACACAGCACATGCAGAGGCTGGGGAGTCGATGCGACTGGAATGGGAGAGAGAGTATCATTCCAGGTATCCGATGAAGATGGAGATCGGTACCGAAGTGTTTCTGTAGATAGAATAAAGAAATTTGTAGAGATCTGTGGATAAATTTTTAATTTGTAGTTGGCCAACTGTAGATTTCGAGTATATGATAAAAATAAATAAACGATCGGAAGAGCAGCTAGAGAATTTTCCTCACGTTTTTTACTACATTAGCCTTTGTTGCAACGGTCATACCGCAGTATCCTGCGATTGTTGAAAACAGAGCACCTACTACGAAGCAGATTGCTGTTACCCAGCTTCCAACTCCGAT
>ENA-OQCS01001159-OQCS01001159.1-human-gut-metagenome-genome-assembly--contig:-NODE-1159-length-13987-cov-1.967749_pt1 | contig 13987 bp, 22 predicted proteins | sample MGYA00242757_ERZ504575 | MGnify/ENA primary metagenome ERZ504575 (study PRJEB26092, sample SAMD00036297) | human gut metagenome | host: Homo sapiens | study: EMG produced TPA metagenomics assembly of...
TTGGTGTGACAGGTCTTTCGGCACTGGGACAGCCGCTTGGCAAGGGCTGCTTTCGGGCAGAACGGGCGGCGGAACTGCTTGACTGTACGATGGAACACCATATCACGGAAGAAGATCTGGCACGGCTGATCGCATCGGAACAGGGACAGCAGAAGGATTTGAAAGGCAGAACGTTTTATGCGGTACTGCACCAGTATGAGGAAAAAGAACACCGGCGGCCGCAGAGAAACTTGTGGAGCTGCTGCGCAGGCAGGGGATCGAGCATGTTCTGGTTACGTGCGCGACAGGAAACAGAAGACAAAGCGGTGAGAACACGAATCCTGGTATGGGAGAGCAGAGCTTCCCGTGCGTGAAGCGGAAGAAGAGTGGGAACCCGGAGAATAAAACGGAAATAGAACGGAGGAGACAGATGGCGGAATTTACCCATTTTAAGAAAGACGGCAGCGCCGTCATGGTCGATGTCCATGAGAAGCCGGACACGTACCGGGCAGCATCGGCGACGGGAACCATACAGGTAAGCCCGGAGGTATTTGCAGCCGTGCGGGACCATACGGCGAAAAAAGGCGATGTGCTCGGCGTTGCACGGCTGGCAGGTATCATGGGGGCGAAAAAGAATGCGGAGTTGATTCCGCTGTGCCACATTGTGCCGCTGACGAACTGCGAAGTGACATTTACCACGGACGAGAATACAAATTCTATTACGGCCGTGTGCACCACATCATGTGTCGGAAAGACCGGCGTGGAGATGGAGGCGCTGACTGGCGTTTCCACAGCGCTGCTCACGATCTACGATATGTGCAAGGCGATGGACCGCGGCATGGTGATTCGTGATATCCACATTCTGGAAAAGGACGGCGGAAAGAGCGGTCATTATATCTATCAGAAAGAGGAAAAATAAAGCATGGCAGAAAAGAAAGATTTCCCGGTTTTCCGGGTGGGAATTGTAACGTTAAGTGACAAAGGATATCAGGGCGAGCGCGAGGATAAGAGCGGCCCAAGGATCAAAGAGCTGCTTCCGGCGGAGCAGTATGAGGTCGTTTCGATGCGTCTTCTGCCGGATGAGCGGGCGATGATCGAGGAGGAACTGATCCGGCTTGCCGATCTGGAGCAGTGCGATCTTGTCCTCACGACAGGCGGCACGGGATTTTCCATGCGGGATGTGACACCGGAGGCAACTCTGGCGGTATCCGGCCGTGTGGCACCTGGCATCGCGGAGGCGATCCGCGCGGGCAGCATGGCGATCACAAAACGGGCGATGCTGAGCCGGGCAGTGAGTGCAATCCGTCATCGGACGCTGATTATCAATCTGCCGGGAAGCCCGAAGGCGGTGGAAGAGAGTCTTGGATTTGTACTTGATACCCTGCCGCATGCGTTGGGACTTCTGCGCGGAACGGACGGAGAGTGCGGAAGAAGCTGAAAAAAGAGGGAACAGGTAACGATGGAAGAAGAAAAAATTATTTTCTGTAAGAGCGGCGGCTGTACGGCAAAGCTCGGGGCAGGCGTGCTCGAACATATTCTGGAGAAGCTGCCGAAAGGGGAAAAGGATCCGAATCTGCTGGTGGGCTATGACAGCAAAGACGATGCATCCGTCTACCGGCTGACGGACGACCTTGCGATGGTCCAGACGCTGGATTTCTTTCCGCCGGTGGTGGAGGATCCGTACACGTTTGGAAAAATTGCGGCGGCGAATGCCTTAAGCGACATCTATGCGATGGGCGGAGAGGTGGCGGACAGCCTGAATATCGTCTGCTTTCCGGAACAGATGGATCTGAATGTCCTCGGAGAAATCATGCGCGGCGGCGCGGAAAAGGTGCAGGAGGCGGGCGGATCGCTCTCCGGCGGTCATTCGATTGCGGATGACAGTGTAAATACGGCCTTTCTGTCACGGGAACCGTGCATCCGGACGGATCTGGCAGAACAATACGGGCCGCGTGGGTGATCTGCTCATTCTGACGAAACCGCTCGGAACCGGCATTCTCTGTGCGGCGCACCGCGTCGGGGAGGAAAACCCGGGTGGATTTCAAAAGGCAGTGGAATCGATGATGACGCTGAATAAGTACGCCTCGGAGACGGCACGGAAGTATAACATTCATGCCTGTACCGATGTAACGGGCTTTAGTTTCCTAGGACATCTGCATGAGATGATGGAGTCGGGCGTGTCCTGCCATATCTGGGCGGATCAGATTCCGGTGTTCCCGGGGGCTGTGGAAGCGGCGGAGGAGTTTCTGATCACTGCGGCAGGCCAGCGGAACCGGAATCATCTGGAGCAGCATGTGACCTTTAAGGATATACCGTTCGGCATGCAGGAGGTGCTGTTTGATCCGCAGACATCGGGAGGGCTTCTGATGGCCGTGGATGCCGTGGATGCAGAAAAAATGCAGAGAAAACTGCTGGAGCAGGGGATTCCGGCAGCAATCGTTGGAAAAATCACAGAGCCGGCAGGAACCGAAATTTATGTGACACAGAGCAGGAAATGGTAAGGCAGGGAGGATGAAAAATGGCAGAGATGGAGAAAAAGACAGTAAACGCAATGGGTGATGTGTGCCCGGTACCGCTGGTAAAGGCAAAAAATGCGATTGCAGAACTTGCGGGAAGCGGAAAAGTGGAGGTTCTGGTGGATAATGAAATCGCCGTGCAGAACCTGGAAAAAATGGCGCAGCAGAAAGGATATGGCTTTCTGGTAAAAGAGAAGAAAGAAAAAGAGTATCATGTGGAGTTCACCGTATCGGAAACAGAGCCGGCTGAAACAGAAGAGAAAACCGTATGCCTCGTACCGGCGGCAAAGAAAACAAAACTCGTCGTTCTTTCTGCAGACCATATGGCGAAGGAGCCGAGGAGCTGGGTAAAATTCTGATGAAGAGCTTCCTTTATGCACTGACCCAGCAGGATGAGCTGCCGGATACGATTCTGTGCTACAACGGCGGTGCAAAGCTGACCTGCGAGGGTTCCGAGTCCCTGGAGGATCTGAAAGATCTGGCAGCGCGCGGCGTTGAAATTCTGACCTGTGGAACATGCCTGAACTTCTACGGCATCACTGAAAAGCTGCAGGTCGGCAGTGTGACCAACATGTATGACATCGTGGAGCGCATGAGCAGCGCAGACCGCGTGATTAAGCCATGATTTACCTCGATTCGGCGGCAACGTCGCTGTGGCATCCAAAAGAAGCAGAGGAGCGTATGATCCAGGCACTGCGCGGCTGTGGAAATGCAGGCCGCGGTGCACACGATGCGACACTGGATGCGGGCCGCATCGTCTTTGAGACGAGAATGCGGCTGGCAGAGTTGTTTCACGCGGAGAGTCCAGAGCGGATTGCATTTACGTGCAACGATACGGAGGCACTGAACACGGCAATTTTCGGACTCTTCGGGCCGGGGGATCATGTGATCACGACAGTCTGCGAGCATAATTCCGTTCTGCGCCCGCTGTATGCACTGGAAAAACAGGGACTGGAGCTTTCCGTGATTCCGGCGGATGTATCTGGAAGGATCGATTACGATCAGATGGAAGCGGCAGTGCGGAAAAACACGAAAGCGTTTGTCGTTACGCATGCCTCCAACCTGACCGGAAATATCACGGATCTTGCGCGGGTGTGCGAAATTGCGGAACACCATTCCCTGCTTCTGATCGTCGATGCGGCGCAGACAGCGGGGATTCTGCCGATCAATGTACAGAAAAGCGGGATCGACGTGCTCTGCTTTTCCGGCCACAAGGGACTATTAGGGCCGCAGGGAACCGGCGGAATCTACGTCCGTCCCGAACTTTCGATCCGGCCGCTCAAAATGGGCGGAAGCGGAATCCGAAGCTATGAAAAAGAACAGCCTGCGGCGATGCCGGAGCACCTGGAAGCGGGAACTTTAAATGTCCACGGAATTGCGGGACTTCTGGGAGCGCTGGAATATCTGGAGAAGACGGGGATTGAAATGATTTACAAAAGAGAGAGGGAGCTGATGCACCTCTTTCTGGAGGAAATTCAGGGAATCCCGGGACTTACTTTATATGGAACAGACGATCTGCAGCAGCGGGTACCAACGGCGGCATTAAACATCGGCTCCTGTGATTCGGGATATGTCAGCGACTGGCTGTATGAGAACTATGGTATTGCAGTCCGAAGCGGGGCACACTGCGCGCCGCTGATGCACGAAGCACTCGGGACACGGGAGCAGGGAGCCGTGAGTTCAGCTTTTCCCATGTACTGACGGAAGAAGAAGTCCGGATTGCCGCGCAGGCTCTGCGGGAGTTTGCCGAAGAAGAAATGCAGCAGTGAGAGAGGCGGCAGCGGCATCCGGGATACAAAAGAAGCTGGAAAAAGGAAGAAACGATATGAGACAGCGAAAAGAAACCTGGATTCTGACGTTTGCGGGGACAACGCAGGCGATGCAGATGGAGCAGTATGCGAGAGCGCACGGCCTGCCGGGAAGGATGATCCCCGTTCCGCGGGAAATTACGGCGGGCTGCGGCCTTTCCTGGAAAGCAGCGCCGGAAGAGGGAAAAGAAATCCTTGCGGCACTTCAGACGGCGGGACTTGCCTATGAGGCGGAGTACCGTGTGCTGTTGTAGAGGTGTGAGGTGGAAATGGAAGAAAAAGAAGAAACATTACGACAGAAGCTGCGGTACGACATGCGGCTGCGCGTCAGCCGGACGGATCATGCCTTCGGTCCGGTGTGGCGGAGCTGATGGAGCATGTGGAAGCAACCGGCTCCCTTTCGAAGGGCTGCAAATGCATGCAGATGGCGTACTCGAAGGGATGGAAATCTTAAAGCGCGCCGAGGAGGATCTCGGCATCCCGCTGGTACAGGGCAACCGGGGCGGCAGCAACGGCGGCCAGACGGTACTGACCCCGGAGGGAAAAGAATTCCTGAAGCGGTACCGGAAGTTTGAACAAGAAGTCCGCGCAGGCGCCGATGCGTCGTTTCAGAAGTGGTTTGGAACAGAAGAAAAATAACATTTTTTACGGGGACACGTTGACAAAACGGGTCCTTTCCTGTATTTTATTAATGGAAAAAGCGTTATTCTCGCACGAGAATAAGAGGCAGACCGCGGAAGACGGAAGAAAACGGCGGCTGCTGAAACGAAAGAAGGAAGACAGCGAAGATGAAAAAGAAAGATCTGATCGTGGTACGGGGAGCAGGAGATCTTGCAACCGGTACGATCCATCGTCTGAAAAAAGCGGGCTTTCGTCTGCTGGTTCTGGAAGCAGAGCACCCGGCGGCGATCCGGCGGCAGGTGGCTTTGAGCGAAGCGGTATATGCCGGCAGCGCAGGTAGAGGACGTGGAAGCCGTGCGCATGGACGTGGATCTCGCAGAGAAAAAGAACCGGAAAGAACTTCTGGAACAGGAAATGGAGCGGATCTGGAAGAAAGATGGTGTTCCGGTGCTCGTGGATCCGGCGGGACTAAGCATTGCAGCACTTCGCCCGGCCGTCGTGTCGATGCGATTCTGGCGAAGAAAAATCTCGGGACGACAAAAGAGATGGCGCCGCTTGTGATTGCCCTCGGACCGGGCTTTACGGCAGGAGAAGATGTGGATGTTGTAATTGAGACGAAGCGCGGTCATAATCTTGGACGCGTGATCCGAAGCGGGAGCGCGGTTCCGAACACTGGCATTCCGGGCATCATCGGCGGGTACGGAAAAGAGCGTGTGATGCATGCACAGGCGGAAGGTATTCTGCGGAATGTGGCTTCGATCGGAGACATTGTGGAAGCCAGGGCTGTGATTGCAGAGATTGAGACAGAAAACGGGACGGTACCTGTGGAAGCATCTCTCTCCGGTCTGCTGCGCGGGCTGATCCGCGACGCTATCCGGTGACGAAGGGATTTAAGATTGCGGACATCGATCCGCGGAAAGAAGAACTGCAGAACTGCTTCACGATTTCCGATAAGGCGCGGTGCATCGCCGGAAGCGTGCTGGAAGTGATCTGCGGGGGAACTGGAATAGATTCAAATAGAAAAAGTGAGGCGTTTCAGATGAAACTGATGAAAACAGAAGACGCGGTAGGCCAGGTGCTCTGCCACGATATTACACAGATTATCAAAGGTGTGACAAAAGATGCGGTATTCCGCAAAGGCCACATCATTACAGAAGAAGATATTCCGGTGCTGTTAAGTGTCGGAAAGGACAACATTTACATCTGGGAAAAGGACGATACAATGCTGCATGAAAATGAGGCGGCACAGATTCTTTACGATATGTGTAAAAACGATCACATGCATCCGTCCGATGTCAAAGAAGGAAAAATTGAACTGATCGCGGACTGCGACGGTCTTTTGAAAGTGGACCGCGAGAAGCTGAAAAAAGTAAACAGCCTCGGCGAGATGATGATTGCGACGCGCCACGGTGATACATACGTGAAAAAAGGCGACAAACTGGCGGGAACGAGAATTATTCCGCTTGTCATCAAAAAAGAGAAGATGGAGACGCACAGGCAGTCTGTTCCTACGGGCCGATCCTGACCTTAAAGCCGTTCCACAAGAAAAAATTTGCGGTTCTGACAACGGGAAATGAAGTGTATTACCATCGGATCGAGGACACCTTCACACCGGTTATCCAGGAAAAGCTGGCAGAATTCGGCGCGGAGATGATCTTTCATGAGGTTTACGATGATGATGCATCGAAGATCACAGACGGATGCCGCCGCGCGATGGAAGCGGGTGCCGATCTTGTCTTCTGCACCGGAGGAATGAGTGTGGATCCGGACGACAAGACGCCGCTGGCGATCAAAAATACCGGAGCACGCATCGTTTCCTACGGCGCGCCGGTGCTGCCGGGAGCCATGTTCCTTCTGGCGTATGCCGAAAACGGAACACCGATCGTCGGCCTGCCGGGATGCGTCATGTATTCGAAACGGACGATTTTCGATCTTGTCCTGCCGCGCCTCATTGCAGATGATGAGGTGACAGCGGAGGAACTGGCCGGTCTTGGCGAGGGCGGTCTCTGCCTGAACTGCAAGGTCTGCACCTTCCCGAACTGCGGTTTTGGAAAAGGCAGATAAACGATGAAGGATCAGTATGGCAGAACGATAGATTACCTGCGGATTTCCATCACGGACGCGTGCAATTTGAGATGCCGGTACTGTATGCCGGAGAGTGCGGCGGGCTGTGCACTGGAGCAGGCGGAACAGAATCCGCCGCTTACCGTCGAAGAGATGCTGAAGATTGTGCACGCCGCGGCTGGGCTTGGCATCACGCATTACCGGATTACCGGGGGGGAACCGCTGGTAAGAAAAGAGTGCGTGGAGCTGGTGCAGAAAATAAAAGCAGTGCCGGGCACCGCATCCGTTGGGATCACGACGAATGGCGTACGCCTGGCATCGTGTGCGAGGGATCTGAAGGCGGCCGGCTGTGACAGTGTGAATGTGAGCCTGGATACAGTGGATGCGGCAGAGTTTGCGGCGCTTACCGGACGCGATGCGCTGGAGCAGGTAAAGCATGGCATCTGCGCGGCCAAAGAGGCGGGTCTTTTAGTGAAGCTGAATGCGGTGCATCGAAAAGAACTGCATGCGCAGGAACTGCTTGAATTTGCAGAGCAGGAAAAAGTCCCGGTGCGGTTCATCGAGGTGATGCCGGTGGGCGCCGGAAAATCGTACGTGGGTCCGTCGAATGAGGCGCTGAAAACAGAGCTGGAACAATGGTATGGGGCATGTACGCCAGACCAGGAAAAAGAAGGAAACGGTCCTGCGGCTTATGTGCGGTACGAAAAGCTGTCGATGCCCGTCGGCTTTATCAGCGCGATCCACGGAAAGTTCTGCGGAAGCTGCAACCGCATACGGCTGACAAGCCGCGGCTTTTTAAAGCTCTGTCTCTGCTATGAGAACGGCGTGGATCTGCGGGAGGTTCTGCAGAACGGAACGGCGGCGGATCTGCGGGATGTGATGGCACAGGCAATCTTAAAAAAGCCGATGGAACACTGCTTTGAGCGGCCGAAGGATATGACAGAGCATCACCTGATGTCCGGTATCGGCGGATGAAATGACGGCGGTTCGAAAAGAAGAGGAAACAAAAGAAATGGGAAAAATCATAGGAATCTGTATCAGTGAAAAACGGGGAACGGCAAAGCACGAGGTGGAAACGGCGAAGCTGGTGGAAGACTGGGGCATCGAGGGCGATGCACACGCCGGCACTGGCACCGCCAGGTGAGCTTTTGTCGTATGAAAAAATAGAAGCCTTCCGTGCAAAGGGGGCGGATATTCCGCTCGGCGCCTTCGGGGAAAACCTGATCGTGGAAGGATATGATTTCCGGAATCTGCCGGTCGGCACGCGGTTTTCCTGCGGGGATGCGTTGCTTGAGATGACGCAGATCGGAAGGAGTGCCACAGCCACTGCGAGATTTTCAAACGCATGGGTGAATGCATCATGCCGCGGGAGGGCGTTTTCGCGGTGGTGCTGCGCGGCGGCACGATTCAAAAGGGTGACACCATCGAACTGGTGACGGAAAAGTAGAACAGAGATCAGACACAAGGAGAGGAAACATGGACGAACTTTACCGGAAACTGCTTGCACAGCTGGAAGAGGGACAGGACACGGTTCTTGCCTTTATCACCGAAGGGGACGGCTCCATTCCGCGCACGACGGGCGCCTATATGCTGGTCGGCCGGGAAGGACGGATTTTCGGAACTATCGGCGGCGGAAACCTGGAATATCAGGCGGTTCTGCATGCGCAGGAGCTGGTGCAGGAGAAGAAAAGTGAATACAGAGAATACGATCTCGGAACCGGAGAGGGGAAGGGGCTTGGCATGGTCTGCGGCGGCAGAGTGAAGGTGTACTTCTATTTTATGAATGGAGCGCACGGCGAAGCAGAAAGTCTGGCGCAGGCGCTTGCGGCGCAGGAGCAGTACCGCAGTTACTGGATTTTTTTTGCGCTGGACGGAACCGGCATCCGCGTGCTGGAAAAAGAAGCGTGGGAAATGCTTCCGGCGGCACAGGAAAAAGCGGGCCACTGCCGGATTCTGGAACTGGACGGGAAAACGTATTACGCCGAGGAATTCTGCTACGACGGAAAGGTTTATCTGTTCGGCGGCGGCCATCTGGCCCAGGAACTCGTTCCGGTGCTGCATCATCTGGATTTCTGCTGTATCGTACTCGATGACCGGGAGGAATATGTGGACAAAGCATTGTTCCGGACGCCGGGCAGACCATGCTGGTGGATTTACGAAACTGGACGAGATTCTTTCGATCCGGAAAAATGATTATCTCGTGATTGTGACACGCGGCCACCGGTGCGATGCGGATGCCGAGGCGTTTGCGCTTCGCACCGGCGCATCGTACATCGGTGTGGTGGGAAGCCGCAGAAAGACAAAGTATGTGCGCGAAAAACTGGAAGCGCAGGGTTTTACCGGAGAACAGCTCGACAGTGTCTATGCCCCGATCGGAATCGAGATCGGAAGCGAGACGCCGGCGGAGATTGCAATCAGCATTGCCGCACAGCTCATTCAGATCCGGTCAGCAAAAACCGGAAAACGAAAAGGTGCACATCCGGCGCTTCATACGTAAATATACAAAATGAGGAGTCAATTATCATGAAAAAGAAAACAGTATCCATTCTTCTGATGGCAGCTATGGCACTTTCTCTTGCCGCATGCGGATCTTCCAATTCCACAGATTCTTCCAGCAAGAGCAGCTCCAAGGCAGAGAGCACATCTGCATCCAGCGCTTCTTCGGAAGCAGAGAGCGCATCCAGCGCCAAGAGCACAGCAGACGGCGAAGTATTTGACGATACCACCGTCACCGTATTTGCCGCAAAGAGCCTGAACTCCGTAATGGAGATGCTGATCAGCGAGTACAATAAGACCCAGCCGAATGTCAAACTGGTTGGAAGCTATGACAGCTCAGGAACCCTGATGACACAAATCGAAGAGGGTGCATCCTGCGACGTATTCTTCTCCGCAGCAGCAAAACAGATGGATCAGCTTGAGGGTGAGAATCTCCTGGTTGAGGGAACCCGCCACAACATCGTAAACAATCAGGTCTGCGTTGTAACCTATGAGGGAAGCAATACAGAAGTTACGGGCCTGGAGGATCTGAACAAGGCATCCAGCATCGCACTGGCAGACGGTTCCGTTCCGGTTGGAAAATACACAAGAGAAGCACTGGTCAATGCAGGCATTCTGGAGAAAGCAGACGACGTATCGGCCATCACAACCCAGCAGGTTTCCGAAGCGCTCGGCGGCGTGGAAATCAATGAATGCGCAAACGTAGGAGCTGTTACTTCCGCAGTTGCAGAGGGATCCAACGAGGTTGGTACCGTTTATTATTCCGATATCTACGGTCTGGAGGACCGTCTGAAGGTTCTGCAGGTCGTTCCGTACGATCTGACCGGAAATGTCATCTACACGGCAGCACAGGTTGTCAACAAAGAGGCAGATGAGACCGAGCAGGCAGTAGCGAAAGACTTTGTAGAGTTTCTGACTTCCGATGAGGCAGCCGCCATCTTCCGGAATTATTACTTTGATACAGAGGTAGAATAAAAAGAAGATCCCACAAAAAACAGCAGGGATTTGGAATCACCGTCCGAAAAAGAAAGATTTCGTTTCTACGGACGGTGGTTTTGCATCAGAGAAAATCCGGGCAGGATGCGTGATGCAGGTATGCAGGGCTGCCGTGGATAGAAAGGAAATGTTATGCAGGAAATACTGGATTTTTTACAGTCACTGGACTGGAGCCCGCTTGTCATTTCGATCAAGACCGGTATTGTGGCGACGATTCTGTCCTTTTTCTTTGGTATTTTTGCCGCGCGTGCGGTGATGAAGCTGCGTCCCGGCGCGCGTGCCGTAATTGACGGCTTTCTGACGCTTCCGATGATTCTGCCGCCGACCGTTGCAGGCTTTTTCCTGCTTCTGATTTTCAGCCTCCGCCGTCCGTTTGGTGCTGCACTGTATGAGAATTTCAGTATCAAGGCAGTACAGACATGGCTTGGCTGTATTCTGGCGGCAACGATTATCGCGTTTCCGCTGATGTACCGCAATACGAGAGCGGCATTTGAGCAGGTGGATACGAACCTGATCTATGCGGCGCGGACGCTTGGTATGTCGGAGTGGAAGATTTTCTGGAAAGTGGTCATCCCATCGGCAGGTCCCGGCGTGCTCTCCGGTACGGTACTGGCATTTGCAAGGGCGCTCGGTGAGTACGGTGCGACGTCGATGCTGGCCGGAAATATTCCGGGAAAGACGGGTACCGTTTCCCAGAAAATCGCAATGGTGATTCAGGACGGGGATTATAAAACGGCGGGTTTTTGGTCTGTTGTCGTACTGCTCGTCGGATTCCTTACGATGACAGCGATGAACCTTCTGGCAACCGGAGAAAGAAAAATCAGAAACAGTGTAGAGGATAAAGAATGGCGCTTGAAGTAGATATTACGAAAAAGCTGGACGGATTTTTTATGCATATGCAGTTCCGGGCGGAGCGGGAGATTTTTGCGATTCTCGGCGCGTCGGGCTGTGGAAAAAGCATGACCTTAAAGTGCATCGCCGGAATCGAAAAGCCGGATGAAGGGCGGATTATCCTTGACGGCAAGGTGCTGTTTGATTCGGAGAAAAAAATCAATCTGCCGCCGCAGAAGCGGAAAGTCGGTTATATGTTCCAGGATTACGCCCTGTTTCCGCATATGAATGTTGTGCAGAATATTGAGGCAGGCATGGGAAAACGGCCGGACCGGAGCCGGACGGAATCGTTGATCCGCCAGTTTCAGCTGGAAGGGCTGGAGAAAAAGATCCCGGGACAGCTTTCCGGCGGACAGAAACAGCGCGTCGCGATGGCACGGATGCTCGCAGCAGAGCCGGAACTGATTCTGCTCGACGAGCCGTTTTCAGCGCTCGATACCTACCTGAAATGGCAGTTGGAGCAGGAGATGTACAAACATCTGAAGGAGGCCGGAAAACCGGTCATCTTCGTATCACACAACCGCGATGAGGTGTACCGCCTCTGCGATACGGTCAGCTGTATGAACCGGGGAAAGATGGAAGTCATGGAACCGCTGAAGGAATTTTTCCAGAATCCGAAGACGCGCACAGCGGCAATTTTGTCGGGCTGCAAGAACATTTCGGCGGCCGAGCGGGTGGATGCGCACACGCTGCGGCCGTGGACTGGGGCGTAACGCTGCACGTAAAGGAGCGGGAAATTGCAGACGATATCCGCGCAGTCGGCATCCGGGCACATTTTCTGGCCACAGTAGAAAGGCCGGGTGAGGAAAATGTATTTCCGGTCAACGAATCCGAAATCTGGGAAGATCCGTTTGAATGGAACATTTCGTTCCGGAAGAATGCCGAATGCAGCTGGCTGCAGTGGAATATCGCAAAAACAGACTGGAGCCGGAAATGGGGATTCCAAAGGAGCTGTATCTGAAGGAGGAAGATATTCTGCTGCTGACGGATTCCTGATGCTGGTGTGACAGATTTGGATAAAAAAAGATTGTTTTCGAAATCGTGATCGTGTTTCGAAAACAATCTTTTTTTCATCGTTTACAGATTCATTACATGGTGATCCAGCCGAATGCATTTGCCACGGAACTGAACAGAATGATCAGTGCAAACACCGGGCAGAGATACTGGATCATGACAAGAAAGATTTTCTTTCTGCGGAAGCGGCTCTCACCGTGGATGATTTCTTCCTCGATTTTTGCCACACCGATGACTCTCGAAACGAGAAGACAGGTGGCAATGGCAGCAATTGGCATCATCACGGAGTTCGTCAGGAAGTCGAAGAAATCCAGGAACTGCATGCCAAGAATGGTGACGGAGGAAAGCGGTCCGTAGCCAAGGCAGGAGAGCGTTCCGAGCGCAATCATGATAACGCCGATCAGAACGGTCGATTTTTTACGGCCCCAGCCGAGCTCATCCTCAAATGTGGAAACGGCGCTTTCTGTCAGTGCGATGGAGCTGGTCAGTGCGGCAAACAGCACCAGAAGGAAAAACAGAATACCGATCACAGTGCCAAAGCCCATATTGGCGAATACCTTCGGGATGGTGATAAACATCAGGGAAGGTCCTGCCTGCAGGGTATCCGGATTTCCGCCGGAGAAGGCAAAGACGGCAGGAATGATCATCAGCCTGCCATGATCGCAATGGCAGTGTCAAAGATTTCGACGTTGCGTGTGGAATCCTCGATCGAGGTGTCTTTTTTCATGTAGGAGCCAAAGGTGATCAGAATACCCATCGCAATCGAGAGGGAGTAGAACATCTGTCCCATGGCGGCAACAACGGACATCCATGAAAGTTTTTGAGGTTCGGAACAAGGAAATACTTCACGCCTGCCAGTGCGCCCGGTCTTGTTACGGAATAAACGGCAATGATAACGGAAAGGACGATCAGAATCGGCATCATCACCTTGGAAACGCGTTCAATGCCGTTTCGCACACCGGCGTAGATGATGGCGACCGTAATAAGGCAGAAAACGGCAAAACAGAGCTCTGTGGAAACTCCGTTTGAGATGAGCCGGAAAAATAGCCGTCCTCTGCGAGCAGGTACTGTTGCCCTTCACGTATTCGATCAGATATTTGATGACCCATCCTCCGATGACAGAGTAGTATGGAACGATCAGAATCGGGATAATGGCGTTGATCCAGCCCCGGCGGAAAGCCATTTCGATTTGCCGAACGACTGGAAAGCGCCGACCGGGCTTTTTCGTGTCATGCGTCCGATGGCGGACTCGGCAACGATCATGGAGTAGCCGAAGGTGAGCGCCAGCAGGATATAAATGAGGAGGAAAATTCCTCCGCCGTATTTTGCTGCGAGGTAGGGAAAACGCCAGATATTTCCAAGTCCGACGGAAGCGCCTGCTGCAGCCAGCACGTAACCGATTTTGCCGGAAAACGAGCTGCGGGATTTGTTGTGTTTGTTCATAGAGTTCCTTCCTTTTGTGTGTTACAAAAATTTTGGGTTTATGGTCAGTTCTTGAAGATTTTTATGCTGACACCATAAAGAAGATTGTAACATTATTGGGAAGGAAAGTCTACTACTAATTTATTTTTGCTGTCCGGCAGGGATTCCCCGGCCAGTTCC
>ENA-OQCS01001160-OQCS01001160.1-human-gut-metagenome-genome-assembly--contig:-NODE-1160-length-13986-cov-4.661520_pt1 | contig 13986 bp, 24 predicted proteins | sample MGYA00242757_ERZ504575 | MGnify/ENA primary metagenome ERZ504575 (study PRJEB26092, sample SAMD00036297) | human gut metagenome | host: Homo sapiens | study: EMG produced TPA metagenomics assembly of...
GCAGCGAAGCTGTTGGAATAAATGCGACTTTCTTATTTTCAATTTCTTCCTTTATCAGACTTCCTACACTTGAAAAATGCGAACATAAAAATAGTTTCATCAATATTCTCCTTTATAAATTCCGATTGTTATTCACATGATATCATATTTTTTCTTCAACTACATCCACCTAATTTTAATACTCTGCCTGTCGACTTGCTTCTGTAACCAGCATCCGGTTAATCTTCTCCTGCATTGTTTTCTTTGCATTTTCATTGAAATGATAACGAACAACATAGACTGTCTGCCCGATTTTCTTTGTAAATGTGTTACCCTCTGTTTTTGTATTCATCATTTTTTCCATAATCATTTTTCCTTTCTTTTGGAGCCACAGCAGAGAGTCATTCCATTGGTTTCTATCAGAACATTATTCTTTCAATCAGGCCCAAATGGCACTTCCAGTTTCGTAGGCTACCTATATATATCCTTTTCATTTTTGCTTGCAAGCCTTGTGATCACAGCACTTTTTATCGTAAAAAGCGTTGATAATCCAGAATTACGCTTCCAATTGAAGATGGAGATTTAGAAATTATTAAAGAAGGTACGGTTGAATTCTTATCATTCTCTTACTATATGTCACAAGTTGTAGCTTCTAATCCAGAAGATTATGAAGGAGTAGGTGGTGGAAACTTATCGCTTGGTATTTAAGTGCATCTGACTGGGAATGGAAAATTGATCCAACAGGGCTTAGAAATGCATTAAACAGACTCTATGATCGTTATCAAATGCCATTATTTGTTGTAGAAAATGGTTTAGGTGCTTTTGATAAAATCGAACAAGATGGTTCAATTCATGACACATATAGAATCAATTACTTAAGAGATCATATTAAAGCTATGGACGCAGCGGTTAATGAAGATGGTGTTGACTTAATGGGATATACTATGTGGGGATGTGTTGATTTAGTTTCAGCTTCTACAGGAGAAACAGCAAAACGTTATGGATTTGTCCATGTTGATAAATACGATGATGGTACTGGAGATTTATCAAGAAGAAAAGATTCATTCTATTGGTATAAAAAAGTAATAGAATCAAATGGAGAAGATTTAGATTAAAAAATAACCCGTGGGTCATAAGACTTACGGGTTTTTAATAATCATAATATTGATCTATTTTATCAATAAGTTCTTTATATTTTTTCTTATTTTCTTTAAGCATCACAACATAATAAGTGACATGGGCTTCTTCTTCATTAATGGGAATAATTACACGATCAGACATCTTTCCTTCTCTTTTAATAGAAAGATTAGAAGTATAAGAAGGAAGTGTAGAAGCTTTCACGATTTCATTAAAAGTAAAACGTTCTTCTTGTAATAAATATTTTGTTTTTGGTGTTTTTTGCATATGAAGATCATGCCAAAAACCAATATTAGAGTAAAGAAGCATTGTTTGACCATCTAAATCATGAAACTTAATTTCTTTTTTATGGGTAAGAGGATGATTTAATGGTAATGATAATAAAAGGTCTTCTTCAACATAAGGAATACAAACATATTGAGAGTCATCAATATATTCAGGAGTAATCACAAGATGATACTCTTTTTCTTTTAATTTTATTTCAACAACTCTGATTATCTCCAAAAAGCCCGGAAATACGGGCATTTCACGGGATATAAGAACTGAATTTACTACCGATTTACTACTTTCGGATTGAGCTTTGACACGCTTCTGCTTCCCGTGAAGCCCAGCGCCCAAATAGTGACACATCGAAAATTGAATACGACACCGCAGACAGCGGCGTTCTCTTTTCCCCTTTGGAGATCAGGACGCCGCTTTTTGCGCCCAAAAACAGAAAGGAGGCGACCGCTATGTACTTTACTTCCGGCAGCGACCGGGCCTTTGAACAGCTCATGCAGACGAGGCCGGGCGCAGATCATTTTGACAACGGCGAGGCCGGAGCGCCGGAGGACTGCGGCACCTGCCGTTTCTACCGCCCGCACTGGAAGTACCAGTTTTGTGTGTATGAGGAATGTCCCTACCAGCCGGGCAAGCTCACCGCCCTTGACGGCGCGGTGAAATTTCAAGTGAAAGGAGTGGACGACGAGATGGCAGTTTTTCGAGTGGAGAAAAACCGGGGCTATACGGTGATGTCCAACCACCACCTGCGGAACAAGGACTTGTCCCTGAAAGCCAAGGGGCTGCTGTCGCAAATGCTGTCCTTGCCGGAGAGCTGGGACTTACGCTGAAAGGCTTATCCCTTATCAACCGGGAGCAGATCGACGCGATCCGGGCGCTGTCCGGGAGCTGGAACAGGCAGGCTATATCGTGCGTTCCGTGAGCGTGACAGCCAAGGCCGCTGCGCGGGGCGGATTACATCATTTATGAACAGCCCCAGCCTGTGCCGGATTCACCTACATTGGAAAATCCAACATTGGATAATCCAACGCAGGAAAAGCCTACGCAGGAAAAACCAACGCAATTAAATAAAGATAGATCAAGTAAAGAGAAATCAATTACGGATGGATCAAATACCGATTCCATTCTTATCCTTTCCCCTCCTCTCCTTTGGGGGAAGAAGCGGCTGCGCCGCCGGAACGGAAAGGAACGGGAGCGAAATCACAGAGCGCCGTAGAGATTTATCGGGAGATCATCAAGGACAACATCGAGTATGAACACCTTTGCCAGTACGCCAAGGGGATTGACCGGGATATGCTGGACGAGATCGTGGACTTGCTGGTGGAAACCGTATGCAGCGCCCGAAAGACCATCCGCATTGCCGGGGACGATTACCCCGCCGAGCTGGTGAAATCCAAGCTGATGAAGCTGAACAGCTCTCACATTGAGTTTGTCTTTGACTGTATCAGCAAAAACACCACGGAAATACGGAACATCAAAAAATACCTGCTGGCGGTTCTGTTCAACGCCCCAAGCACCATCAACGGCTATTACACGGCGCTGGTGGCCCATGACATGAACACCGGCAAAATCTGAAAGGAGGCCGACCCTATGAAACAGGGTGCTTTGATTTTTGACGAGCAGACAGACCGCTACGACATCCGCTTTGACCTTGCGGACTATTACGGCGGCCTGCACTGCGGAGAAACTTTTGATGTGATGGTGGGCGGCAGATGGAGGCCGACCCGCATTGAAATGGCCGAGAACTGGTATCTTGTGGGAATCCATGCCGACGACCTCTCCGGCCTGCGGGTGCGGATTTAAGCCATCCGCCTGCCTGCTGACTTTCCAAAGGAGGGATAGCAGTTGCAGGAAGAAGTAGACCAGAAAACCATAGCGTTAGCGGTTAAGACGGGCAAGCTCACCGCCCAAGTGCTGCAAGCGGCCATCCGAAAATATCTGGCCGCCCGGCAGAAAGGGACGGGCAAGGCCCATCACGGACAGCAGAGCTTACGGCAGCTCAAAAAGGACGGTTCCGCCCTGTCCAACATTGAGATCACCGACGCAACATCGGCCTGTTTAAGCCCTGCGCCAAGAAATACGACATTGATTTTACCTTGCGGAAAGACCGCACTACCCATCCGCCCCGGTATATCGTGATCTTCAAATCCAAGCAGGCGGACAATCTGGAACAGGCGTTTAAGGAGTTTACGGCCAAGAAGCTCAAACAGCAGGAACGCCCCTCCATCCGAAAGACCCTTGCCGTCCTGAAAGAAAAGGCAGCGGCCAGAAGCAGCCAGCAGGCCAAGGAGAAAATCAAGGAAAGGGGCTGTCACGATGAAGCCGGAAATGAAAAAGCTGATCATCGCCAACCTGCCCTACCTGCTGTTTGTTTACCTGTTCGGCAAGCTGGGACAGACCTACCGGCTGGCGGCTGGGGCGGACTTGTCGGAAAAGCTATTGCACCTTGCGGACGCTTTTCCCTTGCCTTTGAAAGCGCCGCCCCCAGCTTCCACCTGTTCGATCTGGCGGTGGGCGTGGCCGGTGCGGTGGCGCTGCGGCTGATGGTGTACTGCAAAAGCAAGAACGCCAAGAAATACCGCCGGGGTGTCGAGTACGGCAGCGCCCGTTGGGCAGCCCCAAAGATATAGCCCCGTACATCGACCGGTGTTTGACAACAACATCCTCCTGACCCAGACGGAACGCCTCACCATGAACAACCGGCCCAAAGACCCCAAGACCGCCCGGAACAAAAATGTGCTGGTGATCGGCGGTTCCGGCAGCGGCAAGACCCGGTTCTTTGTGAAGCCCAACCTCATGCAGTGCGTGTCCAAGGACTACCCGACCTCATTCGTGATTACCGACCCGAAAGGAAGTCTGATCGGCGAGGTGGGTCAGCTCCTTGTGCGGTGCGGCTACCGGGTAAAAGTGCTGAATACCATTAACTTTTCCAAGAGTATGCGCTACAACCCGTTTCGCTACATCCATTCGGAAAAGGACATTTTGAAGCTGGTAAACACTCTGATCTGTAACACCAAGGGCGAGGGCGAAAAAAGCGCCGAGGATTTTTGGATCAAATCGGAACGCCTGCTGTATTCGGCCCTCATTGGCTATATCTGGTACGAAGCGCCGGACGATGAAATGAATTTCACTACGCTGCTTGAAATGATAAATGCCAGTGAAGCCCGCGAGGACGACCCGGAATTTCAATCCCCGGTAGACCAGATGTTTGAACGGCTGGAAGAAAAAGACCCGGAACACTTTGCGGTGCGCCAGTACCGTAATTCCTGCTGTCGGCGGGCAAGACCCGCAGCTCCATTTTGATAAGCTGCGGAGCCAGATTAGCGCCCTTTGACATCCGGGAGGTGCGGGAGCTGATGGAGGACGACGAACTGGAACTTGACACCATCGGGGACAAAAAAACAGCCCTGTTCCTGATTATGTCGGACACGGACACGACCTTTAATTTCATTCTGGCAATGGTGCAAAGCCAGCTCATAAACCTTTTGTGTGACCGGGCCGATGACAAATACGGCGGGCGGCTGCCCGTCCATGTGCGGCTGATTCTGGACGAGTTCGCCAACATCGGCCAGATTCCAAACTTGACAAGCTGATCGCCACCATCCGAAGCCGGGAAATCTCGGCTTCTATTATTTTGCAGAGCCAGTCGCAGCTAAAGGCCATTTACAAGGACGCGGCGGAAATCATTTCCGACAACTGCGACTGTACGCTGTTCCTTAGTGGCAGGGGCAAGAACGCCAAGGAGATCGCGGAGGTGCTGGGCAAGGAAACCATTGACAGCTACAACCAGAGCGAGAACCGGGGCGCGCAGACCTCCCACGGACTGAACTACCAAAAACTCGGAAAGGAGCTGATGAGCCAAGACGAAATTGCAACGATGGACGGAGGCAAGTGTATTTTGCAGGTGCGCGGCGTGAGGCCGTTTTTCAGTGAGAAATACGACATCACCCGCCACCCCCGCTATAAATACCTCTCGGACGCTGACAAAAAGAACACCTTTGATGTGGACAGCTACCTGTCGTCCCTGCGCCGGAAAAGGCGGCGCGTGATAACGGAGGACGAACCCTTTGACCTCTACGACATTGAGCTGTCGGAGGAAGATTTTTCCGCAGAATAAAGCGGCCATAGAGAAAGGAGCGTGACCGATGGGACACTCGGACGAATGGACATTTGCGGATTATTTCAAGTATGAGAAAGAAATCTACCGGGCAATCATTTCCGCTGCGGTGCTGTGCCAGTGGATCGCAGAACATGATACCCCGCCCACGGACGGGGAAGCCGAAGAACTTGCAAGGGAAATAGACCGCAGACTGTGTGAAGCATGGGGCGAAATTTTTTCGCTGGCTGTGCTGGAATGGCGGGACGGCCAGTAACTCCGGGCCGTCTGCGGATTGTGAGGCTGCCGCTGTGTACGGCGGCTTTTTTGTACCCAAACACCATCACAATCTGAATTTATGGAGGTAAATTTATGGAATTTTTCAATAGTGCAGTTGATACTTTGCAGACCATCGTTGTGGGCCTCGGCGGAGCGCTTTGCGTATGGGGCGGCGTCAATCTTTTGGAGGGATACGGGGCGGACAACCCGGCGAGCAAGAGCCAAGGAATCAAGCAGCTTGTCGCCGGAGGAGGCGTTGCCCTGATCGGCATGACCCTTGTTCCGCTGCTGTCCGGGCTGCTGGGATAACCCCATGTGTGTTAGAAAACCCTCCGCGTCCTCTCTGATCTGGGAGGCGCGGGAAAGGAGGTGTCCCCACATGATTGGTGATTTAATCGGGGAATGGATCAAAGGAATCCTGATCGACGGTATCATGGGCAACCTGTCCGGCCTGTTTAACACAGTCAATACCAAAGTCGGGGAAATCGCGTCGGATGTGGGCAGTACCCCGCAGGACTGGAACGGCGGCATTTTCTCCATGCTGCAAAACCTGTCCGAAACGGTGATCGTCCCCATTGCGGCGGCCATTCTCGCCCTTGTGATGTGCTATGAGCTGATCGACATGATCGTGGAAAAGAACAATATGCACGACTTCGACAGCTCCATGTTCTTCCGCTGGATTTTCAAAAGCGCCTTTGCCATTCTCATTGTGACGAACACATGGAATATCGTCATGGGCGTGTTTGACGCCACCCAGCAGGTCGTCAACCAAAGCGCCGGGGTGATTATCGGAGATACCAGCATTGATTTTGACACGCTGCTGCCCGATCTGGAAAGCCGCCTTGAAGCATGGACATCGGGCCGCTGCTGGGCCTGTGGTTCCAGACCCTTGTTGTGGGGCTGACGATGAACATTCTTTCCATCTGCATTTTCCTTGTGACCTATGGAAGAATGATTGAAATTTACGCCGTGACCGCATTGGGGCCGATCCCCCTTGCCACGCTGGGCAATGCAGAGTGGCGCGGCATGGGCCAGAACTACTTGAAATCCCTGCTTGCGCTGGCTTCCAAGCCTTTTTAATCATGGTGGTTGTCGGGATTTATGCGGTGCTGATCCAGCAGATCGGAACCGCCGACGACATATCCGGCGCGATCTGGGGCTGTATGGGCTATACCGTTTTGCTTTGCTTCTGTCTGTTCAAGACGGGAAGTATCAGCAAGGCCGTATTTACCGCCCACTAAAGAAACGAGGTGACTTTTTATGGCTTATGTAACTGTCCCCAAGATTTAACCAAGGTCAAATCCAAGGTAGTATTCGGGCTGACGAAACGCCAGCTCATTTGTTTTGGCGGTGCGCTGCTGGTAGGCGTCCCGCTTTTCTTTTTGATCCGGGGCCGCGTCCCGACCAGCGCGGCGGCGCTCATTATGGTGTTTGCCATGCTGCCGGGCTTTCTGCTGGCGCTTTACGAAAAACACGGCCAGCCCCTTGAAGTGGTGGTGCGCCAGATCGTCGAGTGCTGCTTCATCCAGCCCAAGGAACGGCCCTATCAGACCAACAACGCTTATACCGCCCTTGTGCGGCAATCCCAAATGGAAAAGGAGGTCAACGCCATTGTCCAAAAAGCAAAAGAACGAAACGAGCGCAAAAGCGCCGGTCAAGCTCACCCGCGCCGAAAAGAAAGAGATTCAGGCCGTCATCCGAAAGTATAAGGGCGACGGCAAGCCCCATTCGGCACAGGCCAGTATTCCCTATGAGGCCATGTATCAGGACGGCGTATGCCGGGTAACGCCCCGCACCTTTTCCAAGTGCATTGAGTTTACGGACATCAGCTACCAACTGGCGCAGGCGGACACCAAGACCGCCATCTTTGAAAACCTGTGCGACCTCTACAACTATCTGGACGCTCCATTCATGTGCAGTTTTCCTTTATCAACCGCAAGATCGACCCCAAGCAGTACGCCAAGAGCTTTGAAATCCGGGCGCAGGGGGACGACTTCGACGACATCCGCAGCGAGTATTCCGACATTTTGCAAGACCAGCTTGTGAACGGGAACAACGGCCTGATGAAGCGGAAATTTATGACCTACACCATCGAGGCGGACAGCCTGAAAATGGCCCGCGCCAGACTGCGCCGGATCGAAACCGACCTTTTGGGCTATTTCAAGAGCATGGGGGCCTCCGCGTGGGGACTGGACGCCAAGGAACGGCTGGAAGTCATGCACAGCATTTTCCACCCGGACGGGGAGCCGTTTTCTTTTGACTGGAAGTGGCTTGCCCCGTCGGGGCTTTCTACCAAGGACTTTATCGCCCCGTCCTCGTTCCGCTTCGGCAATGCCGGATGTTCGGGCTGGGCGGCAAATACGGGGCGGTGAGCTTTCTGCAAATCCTCTCCCCGGAACTGTCGGATGAAATGCTGGCCGACTTTCTCAACACGGAAAACGGCATTGTGGTGAACCTCCATGTGCAGGCCATCGACCAGAGCGACGCCATTAAGACGGTCAAGCGCAAGATCACCGACCTTGACGCCATGAAGATTCAGGAACAGAAACGGGCTGTCCGCAGCGGCTACGACATGGATATACTTCCCAGCGACCTTGCCACCTACGGGCAGGACGCCAAGGAGTTGCTAAAGACCTTGCAGAGCCGGAATGAACGGATGTTCCAGCTTACCTTTTTGGTGCTGAACACCGCAGACACCCGGCAAAAGCTGGAAAACGATGTGTTCTGGGCTGCCGGTATTGCACAGAAATACAACTGTTCCCTTGTGCGGCTGGACTACCAACAGGAACAGGGGCTTATGAGCAGCCTGCCGCTGGGGGCCAGCCACATCCAGATTGAACGCTCCCTGACGACTTCCAGCGTGGCCGTGTTCGTCCCCTTTGTGACGCAGGAGCTTTTTCAGGGCGGCGACGCCATGTATTACGGGATCAACGCCAAAACCGGCAACATGATTATGCTCGACCGCAAACGGGCGAGGTGTCCCAACGGGCTAAAGCTGGGGACACCGGGAAGCGGCAAAAGTATGAGCTGTAAATCAGAAATTTTGAGCGTGTTCCTCTGCACCCCGGACGATGTGTATATCTGTGACCCGGAAGCCGAGTATTACCCCCTTGTGAAGCGGCTGCATGCAGGTGGTGAAGCTGTCGCCTACCAGCAAAAACTATGTGAACCCGCTGGACATCAACCTGAACTACTCCGAGGATGAAAACCCGCTGGCCTTGAAATCCGACTTTGTGCTGTCGTTCTGTGAGCTTGTCATGGGCGGCAAGAACGGGCTGGAAGCCATTGAAAAGACGGTGATCGACCGGGCGGTACAGGTGATCTACCGACCTTATCTGGCAGACCCCAAGCCGGAAAATATGCCCATCCTTGCAGACCTGCACAAAGCCCTGTTAGACCAGCATATCCCGGAGGCCGACGGGTGGCGCAGGCCCTTGACCTGTATGTGTCCGGCAGCTTAAATGTGTTCAACCACAGAACCAACATCGACATTCAAAACCGCATTGTGGCCTTTGACATCAAGGAGCTGGGCAAGCAGCTAAAGAAAATCGGTATGCTCATTGTCCAAGACCAGATTTGGGGGCGCGTCACCCAAAACCGCAGCAAGGGCAAGGCGACATGGTATTTCTGTGATGAGTTCCACCTGCTTTTGCGTGAGGAACAGACGGCGGCCTTTTCCTGTGAGATTTGGAAGCGTTTTCGTAAGTGGGGCGGGATTCCCACAGGTGCGACACAGAATGTGAAAGACCTGCTTTCCTCCCCGGAAATTGAGAACATTTTGGAAAACAGCGACTTCATCTGCCTGCTCAATCAAGCCAGCGGCGACCGCAAAATCCTTGCGGAACGGCTGAACATTTCGCCCCAGCAATTACGGTATGTGGACAATTCCGAACCCGGCGAGGGGCTTCTCATTTACGAAAATGTGATCCTGCCCTTTAAGAACCCCATCCCGAAAAACACCCAGCTCTACCAGATCATGACGACCCGGTTAGGCGAGGGGGCGACGGTATGAGCGCCTTAACACATTTCAGCCTGTTTTCCGGGATCGGCGGGATCGACCTTGCGGCGGAAGCCGCAGGGTTTACCACCGTATGCCAGTGCGAATGGGCGGATTTCCCGATGGAAGTTTTGAAAAAGCACTGGCCGCAGGTACCAAAATTCCGGGACATTACCACAGTGACAAAGGAGGCATTTTTTGAAAAAACAGGACGAGAAACCATCACACTTATTTCCGGGGGATTCCCCTGCCAGCCCTTTTCCAGCGCCGGGAAACAACGGGGATTTGAGGACGAACGGTATTTATGGCCCGAAATGCTCCGCGTTATCCGGGAACTGCACCCCTCTTGGTGCTTGGAGAAAATGTTGCTGGCTTCATCCATCTGGGGCTCGACAAGACGGTTTTTGACTTGGAGCAGGCAGGCTACGCCGTTAGGGTTTTCGTACTTCCTGCTGTCGCCGTCGGCGCATGGCATGAGCGCAAAAGAACTTTCATCATCGGCCATACTGCTTCCCACGCCCCTTGCCAGCGACACGGGGGATGTGGGGAAGACTGTCGATGTGCGGATGACCCCGACCGGGAGCTTCCGAAAATACAACCCCAGCGGAACCGTATGGACGGCGCGGCTGTCATGGGCGGTTTACAAACTGCTGGGCAGCCCGCCGGGGGATGTGAAACTGAATCCCGACTGGTGGAATGGCTGATGGGATTCCCCCGGAGATGGACGGACATTCCATGTGGGCCAAAGAACCGGCGCAAATCCCGTACTTAATCAGCGACCCGCCGGCGAATGTGGCAAAACGGTTAAAGACTTTGGGAAACGCAGTTGTTCCCCCGCAGGTGTACCCCATCCTGCGCTATATTGCAGAGATCGAAACCGGGCGCTGCCGGAACAGACAGCAAGGAGGTGATCGGATATGGAACCCTTAAAACCCCGCGACAAGGTAACGCAGCACATGACCCGCGACGGCCTGACGCTGGATAACCAGACCACCGGCGAAAGCGTCAATGTGTCCAGCCGGGAGACCGAGCAGGAATACACCGCCCAGCCGGAGGGCGCGGCGGAAAAAATACTGGAACGGGCGGACGAACTGCACGACCGCCACAAGGCAAAGAAAGCGGCCAAGGACGCTGGAAAAACCGTGGCGCAGGCTACCGGCCCCGTTTCCCGGTTGCAGTTTACCGCCGAGGAACGGGCCTCCCCAGAGCTGGCCCCGTATATCAAAAAGGCAGAAAAACGGGCGGATAAGCTGGAAGCGGCCAAAGAAGCCCTGCCGAAAAAGCGCGTCGTCACCAAGGAAACCGTCTATGACGAGGCCAAGGGCAAGGCCAAAAGCAGGCTGTATTTTGACAAGGTGGAGAAAGCCCCTCCCCAGCTCAAACCAAACCCGGCCAGTCGTCCCATACAGGAAGCCGGGCTTTACCTCCACGGAAAAATCCACGAGGTAGAACACGAAAATGTGGGCGTGGAGGGCGGCCACAAGGGGGAGGAACTGGCGGAACGGCAGGCGGGCCGCATGATCCGCAGCGGCGTCCACCGCCACAAGCTCAAACCCTACCGGGCCGCAGCCAAGGCCGAGAAAAAGGCCATTGCCGCCAATGCGGAGTACATCTACCAGAAATCCTTGCGGGACAACCCGGAAATGGCGCAGGCGGTGAAAAACCCGGTGGCCCGGTTCTGGCAGAAACAGAAAATCAAACGGGACTATGCCAAGGCAGCACGGGCGGCGGGCCAGACGGCACAGGCGCAGCCAGCGCCACCAAGACCACCGCCGCAGCCGCCAAAAAAGCCGCCGAGAAAAGCAAACAGGCCGCGTCCTTTGTGGCCCGGCACTGGAAAGGTGTGCTGCTGATCGGCGGTGTGGGCTTATGCTCATGCTGATTATGGGCGGCCTGCAATCCTGTACGGCCATGTTCGGCAGCGCAGGAACCGGCGTGGCAGCCACGTCCTATCTGTCCGAGGACAGCGATATGCTGGGGGCGGAAGCCGCCTATGCGGACATGGAGGCCGATTTGCAGTATGAGCTTGACAACTACGAAAGCCTGCACCCCGGCTATGACGAATACCGTTTCGATCTGGACGAGATCGGTCATGACCCCTATGTGCTGACTTCCATCCTGTCGGCGCTGCATGAGGGCGTCTATACGCTGGGCGACGTGCAAGGCGACCTTGCCATGCTCTTTGAGAAGCAATATACCCTGACACAGACCATTGAAACCGAAACCCGATACCGCACCGAAACCCGGACGGACAGCGAGGGCAACACCTATACTGTGCAAGTTCCCTACACCTATTACATCTGCACGCAGCAACGTCCAAAACCCTTTAGAATAAAGGCGCAATTATACACCGTTCCGGTGAAATTGCGGTCTTGCAGACGGCTCGATGGAATCGAAGCTGGCGTTTGTGCGCCAGCCCGATTCATCCCAAGGAAAACTGCATTTTCCTTGCGCTACTCCGCAGCTATCCTTTTGCGGCTCTCGCCCAAGACCGAAGCGCACGGCACTCCGTTCCAAGGCGGGCGAGCACAACCGAATACGATTCCAGACCGTTCACAAGAGCAATCTTGCTGGGCGGTCTTTTTGTTTGGGGGTGATGCCTATTCCGTGTCCGCATTTCAAAATCACCATCGTCAAGCGTAGCCAAGGACAGTCCGCTGTTGCCGGGGCCGCTTATCAGAGCGGTGAACGGCTGTTCAGCGAGTACGACCAGAAAACGAAATTCTACAACAAGAAGAAAGAGCTTGTCCACGCCGAAATCATGCTGCCGTCCCATGCGCCGCCCGGATATGCAGACCGGGCAACGCTCTGGAACGCCGTAGAAGCTGTAGAGAACCAATGGAACTCCCAGCTTGCCCGGCGCATCGTGCTGGCGTTCCCGGTGGAGGTGCCGAAAGAGCAGTATTTGTCCATGATAAAAGAGTTTTGTCAGGAGCAGTTTGTTTCCAAGGGTATGATTGCTGACTTTGCCATCGTGTCTGTCTTTGACGTGAGCCAGACCGAGGGCGAACCCTTGCCCTCTATCGGTGTGGACGAGCTGGCCGGAAATGTGGAGCAATACGAGGACTTCTTCAAGGCGCTGGAACAGACTTCCCCCGTGCCGATGGCCTTTGAGGACATCCCCGGTGTTCTCACGGCTACTACCACCTGACGGAAAAGCGGATCGCCATACAGGAGAACATGAGTGAGCTGCAAACTTTGAAAACGGCCATCCATGAGATTGCCCATGCCAAGCTCCACGCCATTGACCCGGAGGCCCCTGTGACCGAGCAGGCCGACCGGCCCGACAGCCGCACCCGCGAGGTGCAGGCCGAGAGCGTGGCCTATGCCGTCTGCCAGCACTACGGGCTGGACACGTCCGACTATTCCTTTGGGTATGTGGCCGGTTGGAGTTCCGGCAAAGACCTGAAAGAGCTGCGGGCATCCCTTGAAACCATCCGGGCCACCGCCCATGAGCTGATTACCGCCATCGACGGCCACCTTGCCGAGCTTCAGCAACAGCGGCAGGCACAGCAGGCCGTGGAACAGGCCGCCGAGCAGCCTGCCCCCGACAGTGTGTTTTCCAAGCTGCCCCCGGAACAGCAGCAGGAAATGACCGACAGTGTGAAAGCCATGCTGCAAACCCTGATTGACGCCGATGTGAAATCCACCGGCGAGGTGACACAAGGCACGTTGGACGCTATTCAGACACAGGGCTTTGTCCTTTCCGGCGACGGGACGCTGCAACGGGCCGAGGCCCAAGAAGCTGCCTACCGTCTGGAAAGCGGCAATATTCTCTTTATCTGCGGCAGGAAGTCAAGGAGCAGGAGAAGCAGAAAGTCAACGTCAGACAGTTCATTGCAGCGGTCAGAAAGTACACCGATATGCAGCAGCTTGACGCTTCCATTCTCCGGGAGTTTGTGGATAAAATTTATGTCTCCGAGGTTTACACGCCGGACGAGAACGAGCCACGCATTAAGGTCAGAGAAATTGAGATCGTCTACAACTTCATTGGTGCATTTGATTTTGAGGAAGCAAGGGATCAATCCCAAGCAGCCCAAAAGAAAAGAAAACCGGCGTAGCCTAAACTACGCCGATTCTCTCACATAAATGTTTCTTACGGAACCACGCCTTTTGCATTGCCGTTTGTTTATTCAAAACTCTAATACCGGACTCATTCGTTGCGGCGCTGTGCCTGCACGATGCAGTCCTTCTCCGGCATCAACGCCCGCCGCGCCCA
>ENA-OQCS01001161-OQCS01001161.1-human-gut-metagenome-genome-assembly--contig:-NODE-1161-length-13977-cov-4.489747_pt1 | contig 13977 bp, 20 predicted proteins | sample MGYA00242757_ERZ504575 | MGnify/ENA primary metagenome ERZ504575 (study PRJEB26092, sample SAMD00036297) | human gut metagenome | host: Homo sapiens | study: EMG produced TPA metagenomics assembly of...
CTTCTCACGGCTTCCGCGGGAAGCGAAAGGGCAATCGCGGCAGATTTATACCCGTGCCCGAGCTCGAAGAGCCCTATGGCCGCCTTCCTGGCCTCGATATCATGCTTCACTCTCAAATCAACGCGCATAAAGAAAGCCTCCCATTTCTCATGTCCAAGAAATGGGAGGCAGTTCAAGACGGAGCCGGGCCTTTTCTGCGTTTGCCCAGATAAAACCTGCCAAAATAAACCTGTCCCTTTTTGGCAGGTTAGCGGAGCTTGCTGGTCTCGAAGTACTCGGGGAACTGGTCCAGAACCTCGGTCTGGTTGCGGAACATCATATGCAGGTGCTTGCTGACCAAAAAGCTCGCTTCGATGGGGTCGCGACCGGCGATAGCGCGGCGAATCTGCTTGTGCTCGTTCACGATGTCCTGATTGTCGAGAACCTGCGTGGCGGCGCGCAGCCAGCGGAAGCGCTCCAGGTCGGCATTGGTCTCTTCGAGCCACGACCACACGGTGCTGCGACATGCGATGCTAAAAATCATGTGATGCATGAGGTTGTCGCTCAAAAAGAAGCCGATGCGATCCTCTTCGGCCATGGCCTTTTCCTGCAGCACGATGGCGCGGTCGAGCTGCTCGATGCCGGCCGACGTGGCGCGCGCACAGCACTCCACAATCACCTGCTTTTCCAGATGCTCGCGGATGTAACAGGCACTCTCGGCAAGGGTGAGGTTGATGGGCGAGACGTAGGTACCGCTCTGGGGCACGGTGCGCACCAGGCTTCCTGCGCCAAACGAACCAAAGCCTCGCGCACAGGGGTGCGCCCCATATCTAGGTCGTCGCAAAGTTGCTTGACGCCCAGCTTTTCGCCCGGCTTGTAGTCCAGGTAGACGATTTTGCGTCGAATGGTGTGGTAGGACTGGTCCTGTAGCTCGTTTCCTGCTCGCCGACGTGCATCGATTCTTCATAGCGCCTCGCAACTGTTCTATCAAACTCATATGTCAGTTGTTAATTATGCCGCGAATCAGCTCTCCGCGGTGGGCAATTCGGCTGTTGCCTGAGAACTATTGCGGCATCTTAGTCTGTGTTTGCGCAAGGCTGTGCTCAATGTTGCCGTATCATAAGCCGTCGCAACGTGAAATAGAAAGAAGGAATCCCATATGCAACTGGCAAATATCGTTCGCGAGCGCTGGAAAGGCGTCTTGTTCTGCCTGATCATTGCCATTCCCGCGACGTTGCTCGGCAAACAAATTGAGGTGGTCGGCGGTCCGGTATTTGCCATCCTCTTTGGCATGGTCCTGGCGCTCGTCTTTCCCAGGAAGCGTCGCGAACAGCTCGCCGCCGGCGTCACCTATACGTCCAAAAAAGTCTTGCAGTACGCGGTTATCCTGCTTGGCTTTGGCATGAACCTCTCCCAGATTCTGTCCAAGGGCGCCCAGTCGCTGCCGATTATCGTGGCGACGATCTCGACCTCGCTTGTCATCGCCTTTGTGCTCTGCCGCGTCATGAACGTACCGGGTAAGATCGCGACGCTTGTGGGTGTGGGTTCGTCGATTTGCGGCGGTTCGGCCATCGCTGCGACCGCGCCCGTCATCGATGCCGACGATCGCGAGATTGCCCAGGCCATTTCGGTCATCTTCCTGTTTAACGTTATCGCGGCGCTCGTGTTTCCGACGCTCGGCGGCATGCTCGGGCTGACCAACGAGGGCTTTGGCCTGTTTGCCGGCACCGCCATCAACGACACCTCGTCGGTAACGGCTGCGGCGAGCGCCTGGGACAGCATGCATCCCGGCGCCAATGTGCTCGAGAGCGCCACAGTGGTCAAGCTCACCAGGACGCTGGCCATTATTCCCATCACGCTGGTCCTCGCATGCTGGCAGATGCATCTGCACGCAAGGCCGGCGGTGACGCCAAAAGCACGTTCTCGCTTAAACGTGCGTTTCCCATGTTTGTGCTGTTCTTTGTGCTGGCGAGCGTGATCACCACGGTGCTTCAGCTTCCCGCGTCCATCACGGCGCCCATCAAGGAGCTGTCGAAGTTCTTTATTGTGATGGCCATGGCGGCTATTGGTTTTAATACCGATATCGTCGAGCTGGTCAAAAAGGGCGGCAAGCCCATCGCGTTGGGCTTTTGCTGCTGGATTGGCATTGCGTGCATGAGTTTGGGAATGCAGCACGTGCTGGGAATCTGGTAGAGAAGTAGCTTATTCGCGTGCTGGCTGCCGGTGAGCGCAAGCCTTCGGTGGAGCGATAGGAGCTCTTGCGGGTATGGCTTGTCCGCAGGTTTATAAGTCCCGAAGAGCTCTTATCGCCCCGCCAGGATGGCGATGCGGGGCAACACCTATACTCGCAGGACGGCGCTTTCTGCCCTATAGTGTTTGGTGAGCAATATCGTTCAATTTTGAAACACTCGGTCGTGCGACCGTCGGCGGTTGCACGTCGCCGCGGACAGGGGCAAATCATGGATAGCAATGCTAAGCTGAACATCTTGACCGATGCCCTAGCTGCTGCCGGGGCCTCGGCATTGGCAATCGATGCGCGTGGGGACGTCGCGATCTCGACCATGAATGACGCGGCGCTTGAGCGGGATGTGGCGGCTTTTGTCGCTGAGCGTCTCGACCGTATAGGAGACGGCGCGCGTCTGGTTATGGGGCGTGAGGGTACGCGCCTGAGCCTGACCGTTCGCCCCACCGACAAAGAGGGCGGGAGGCTTTGGGTCGTTGTGGTCCGCGAGGTGCGCGGTGCCGCGGCGCATGCGGGCATCGAGTGGCTCAACGCCGACGAAGTTGAGGTCCGCTATGAATCGAGCGCGTACGGCATCGTTGAGGGGGCGGCCTCGGTGGCTGTACCGGTTACCGAGAGCTATGCGCGCGGCGTGCCCCTTATGCTCGAGGGCGAGCTGGGAGCGGGTCAGGTCGAGATTGCCAAGCGCCTCTATCTGGATGGCCCTTTTGTCGATCAGCTTTGTTTCCGTCGCGCTCGATGAACTCACCGATCGCGGTTGGCGCCATGTGCTCAAAAGCTCCGAATCGCCGCTGTTCCAAACGGGGCTGACCCTTTGCATTGAGGGCTGGAATGCGGTTGGCCCCCAGCGCCTCCGCGAGCTGGTCTCCACGATGACCGACACCGCGTTGGCGACGCGCTGCCATGTGGTGCTGACGGCGAATGACATGCCGGGCGGCGGCGAAAGTGATCAAGCCGCCTTTGTGACCGAGCGCTTCGCCTGTGCGGTGAGCGTCGCGCCGGCAATCGCCGAGCAGGGAGCCGCGTCGACGAAGGTCGCGCGCTATTTGGAATATCTCGCTGATGCATTTGGGACGGCAGCGCCCACGCTGTCTGCCGCGGCGACGAAGACGCTCGATGCTTACCGCTGGCCGCGCAACTATCTGCAGCTCCGCGAGGTCTCGGAACGACTGTATATATTGGTGGGGACGGGCACGGTGGACCGCGCTGTGGCGGAGGAAGTGTTCGCCCAAGAGGACGTGATTAAGACCGCAACCTTTGGCGCCCCGACGCTTGAAAGTGACCTGTATATCCTGCGACCGCTGGCCGATACCGAGCGAGATATCGCGCATCTGGTTGTAGACCATCTCCACGGCAACCGAACCCGTGCGGCGGAGGTGCTGGGCATAAGCCGTACAACGCTGTGGCGCTTGCTGAAGGACGATGACCGTTGAGCGAGGCGCCCGTGACCGCACGCGACGCGTGTGCTACAGTCCAAAGCGTTATTGTTTCGATTTGGTTACGGCGTGCGAGGCATATGGCTGAGACTTCAAAACCGAGCCGCAGAAGGCGGAGTGCCGCGCCGGTCAACCGACGCACAACATCGGTGACGTGGGGCAAACACGCCTCGGGGTTTGATGGCTCGTTCAAGCGCACTAAATACGGCTATCCTTCGGCAAGCGCCCGCTTGGCAATGCAGGCAGAGTCCTCGCTGTGGGGCCGCAAACGCGTGGTGGGCTCAAAGCTCAAGCACGACGGAACGCTCGGCTACATCAGCCGCGGGGCGGCTCGCCGCAGCGGCTCAATCCCGCCGGCTGGCATCGCTACGTGCCGATCGTGGCCGCCGTTGCAGTGATCGTCATCGCGCTCGCTGCGCTCGGATATGCCGGCGGTGGCGCCAACTTGGACGCAATGTTTAAATCGCCCGAGCTCGCGCATGTAGGTACAGAAGTTGTCGAGGGCGCTCAGGCCCAGACGAGCGTCGCGCCCCAGCGCGGTATCGTTGCGGCGGCCTCCACCATCGCCGATGTGCAAAAGGACGAAGACAAGCAAGGCGACGACGTCGATGCGAATCAGACGAGCGAAACGGCAATAACTCCATCGGCGGGATAAGTTGCGAGTGGGGCAGCTAATTTGGGACGGGGCTTTTTTAGCTGCCCAAGACAGTGGCTCATTCGATGTCAGTCGCCAAAAGCGAGCGAGCCGCATTTGCGCCAAGGTGACGTGAAATGAGAGGGCGCTGACCTTCTGGTCGCGCCCTCGAAATTGAACGTCAGATTGGCGTGAATGCGGCCCGCGCAGCGTCAACGAGCCCGCCGTTCGGTAGAATGGCGGAACTAATTACCTTACGTAGACCACGTTGTCGCGGCGGGGTTTGGGCTCGGGCAGCGTGTCCTCGGCATAGCCCAGAATGCAGTGACCGACACCGCGCAGGCTGCCGTCGGCGGGTAGACCCCAACTGGCCAGTAGCTCCAGGCCCTCGGGCGAATCGAAAACCTCGTGGGCGCGATGAATCCAGCACGAATCAACGCCCAGCGCATAGGCAGCGTTGAGCAGGTTGCCCATGGCGAGCGAGCCGTCTTCCAGATGTGTGGGCACGCTGCGGTCAACCAGCACCACCACAACGGTCTTGGCGCCATAGAAGGGGTCGCTGTTGCTGCCCATGACTTGCGCGTTGAGCTGCGAGAGACGCTCGACGGTCGCGGGGTCGGTGACGGCGACAAACGTCACCGGCTGGCGGCCCATGCCGCTCGGTGCATATTGGCCGGCTTCGATAATACGTGCAAGCTTTTCGGCCTCGACGGGACGATCGCTGTAGTTGCGGCAGCTGCGGCGGTGAATGAGTGCTTCGATAGTCTCCATGGTGTCTCCTTGCGGTGGCGTTGCAGATGCCCCGTTCATACCCGTCGGGCTCAAACGATAGACGGTCAATTGCCCGGCCAAAAGGATAGATTCCAATTGGGAAAGTAGGTTTGCATAAAAGTACCTTCAGAATGTGACAAACAAATGGGATGGTTAAACGTTTTATCCCGTCTACCCTGCGGTTTTTTACCACTTGCCTAAATGACGAACGCATAACCTCTGATAAGGGTTTTACTAAAGGAGTACCAACGTTTATCAATGCGCCGTGGTGGCGCCGGGCCAGGAGGTAACATCATGTTCCAGGCTGGAGATGTCGTCGAGACCGATTTCGAAGGATTTCTGAAGCTGCTGCGTTCCAAGACGCGCGCTTTCGTGTCGATCAACGATCACGAGTACTACATCACGCACACCGATGGCTATTGGCGTGTTCAGGATTGCGAGGCCCTCAACGACAAGGGCCACTTTACTGACTGTTCTGAGTTGGTCAACACGGTCTGCGAGGTCGTCGAGCTGCCGTGGATTGCCGGCAAGAGCTGCATGACAGCTTCTCGGGCGCTACGGTCTATGAGGCCGTCGCCGCTTAACAGGCAATAAAACCCGATTTTCACGTGACCGCTGGCGCCGCCCCCGCGCCGGCGGTCTTTTTCTGCCGATAGGCCATAAAAATGCACGCATTTGCGGAGAGCCTGTTGACGATAGTCAAAACTCGGACTAATCTAGAGACACATAATTGGTCAAAAATCGGACAATTGAATGGTGGGATAGATGAATAGTGCGGTTACGCTGGTCGACTTCGATCGGTTGCTCAATGGACTCGACCATATCTATTCGGAGTTCTCGCGCGCCTGCGGCCTTTCGGACTGCGCCTACTGGATGCTCGTCGACACGAGTGCAGCGGGCGGAAGCGTTGCCGTGAGTCGGCTGACGAGTGAATGGTTCTACAGCAAACAGACCATCAATTCGGCGATTAAAACGCTTAGGGCGCGAGGGCTTGCGACGTTGGAGTTTGCCGAGGGCAGTCGTAAAAACAAGGTTGTACGACTGACCGAAGAAGGCGTGCGGTTTGCCAAGCGCTACGCGTTGCCGGCGCAAAAAGCCGAGCAACAGGCATTCGAGGCGCTCGAGCCGTGGGAACAGTGCGAGATCATGCGCTTGGTCGGTAAGTTCTCCCATGTTCTTAACGAAGAGTGCGAGGCATTTAAACGGCAAGTGGCCGCCGAGAACGAGACTGACGATAAGGGCGAGGGGGACGCATGCGACTCTTAATGAGGTTTATGAGGCCGTACCGCGGTCTGATTGCGGTGACGCTGTTTGCGGTGCTGATAGATAACGTCGGTACGCTGTTGGTTCCCACGATGCTGGCGAACATGGTCAACACCGGTATTACCACGGGTGATGTCGACTATATATTACGCAACGGCCTGTACATGCTTATCGCGACCGGCATGGCCAGCGGCGGCACGGTGCTGGGCTGCTATCTTTCGGCGCGCCTGGCCGCCAACGTGGCCTGCGATATCCGCAATGCCGTGTACGACAAGTCGCTCGAGCTGTCCGCCAGCGACTTTGAGCGCTTTGGCACGGGTTCGATGATCACGCGCTCGCTCAACGACATCAACGTGATTCAGCAAGCTGTCCTTCAGACGATTCAGCTGGTGCTGCCGGTGCCGTTCTTGGCCGTGGCAGGCATCATTTTTGCTTGGTTCATCGATCCCGCCATGGGTACGCTGCTGGGCGTGGTGGTTGCGATCGTGCTGGTGGCGGCGGTCTTTACCGTTGCCAACGCCGCGCCGATCTTTATGCGCCTGCAGAGCTTTATCGACCGCATGAACGTGGTGCTGCGCGAGAACATCGTGGGCGTGCGCGTCATCCGCGCATTTAACAAGGAGCGCCACGAGGAGCAGCGCCTGGACGAGGTGTTTAGCGATTACGCGGCCAATGCCATCAAGGTCAACCACCTGTTTGTGGGTCTCGACAGCTCCAGCTTCTTTTTGATGAATATCGCCGAGGTGGCGGTGCTGTGGGTGGGCGGCGACCGCGTGGGCGTCCACGCCATGCAAATCGGTAGCATCTCGGCCGTGCTGGAGTACGCGATCCTGATCCTGTTCTTTGTGATGACGGCGCAGATGGTGATTCTGACGCTCCCACGCGCGCCGCATGCCTGAACCGTGCGCAGCAGGTGTTGGAGATTGAGCCGAGCATCGTGGACGGCAAGCGCACGCTGGACACGTGCGCGGCGGAGTCTGTTGACGGTGCCGACGCGGTGGCCGTGTTCGACCACATGTCGTTCCGTTTTGACGATGCCGACGAGGATACCTGTGCGACCTGAGCTTTGCCTGTCGCCGTAGCCAGACCACGGCGATTGTAGGCTCGACGGGTTCGGGCAAGTCGACGGTGGCCAAGCTCTTGCTTCGCTTCCACGATGCCACGAAGGGCGCATTCGCCTGAATGGCATCGATCTGCGCGACCTTTCGCAAGACGACATCCGCGGGCGTATCGCCTATGTGCGCAGAAGGCATGGCTGTTCTCGGGTACGGTGGCGAGCAACCTGCGCTTTGGCAACGAAGACGCGACTGAGGCTGACATGCTCCATGCGCTGGAGGTTGCCCAGAGCACCTTTGTGCTCGACCAGCCCCAGGGGCTCGATACGCCGGTGGCCCAGGGCGGCACGAACTTCTCGGGTGGTCAGCGCCAGCGCCTGGCGATTGCCCGCGCACTCATGAAGCATGCCGATCTATATATCTTCGACGACAGTTTTTCGGCCCTGGACTTTAAGACCGATGCGGCACTGCGCCATGCGCTGCAGGACGAGACGTGCGATGCCGCGGTGCTCATCATCGCCCAGCGCATCTCGACTATTTTGCATGCCGATCAGATCGTGGTGCTCAAAGACGGCGAGATCGTGGGCCTAGGCACGCACGACGAGCTCATGGAAACCTGCGAGGTGTACCGCGCAATCGCGGAATCGCAGATGAAGGGAGGTGAGTAGCATGACCGAGGAGCTCAAGAAGCAGGGCATCGTCGATGGCGCTGCGGTTGTAGAGACAGTCGAGGAGACGGGCGTCGCGCCCGACCTGGACGAAGCCGCCAAGCGGCGGAGCGCGAGGCTCGCCGCCAAGCGCTCTACGAGGAAACAGAACGTGCCGAGGACGAGCGCGCCCGCGCGAGGCAGAGCGTATGCGCGACGTGGACGACGAAGACGAGGACGAGACGCCTCGGGATACCTGGGCGACGGTGCGCCGCCTGTGGAGTGAGGCTGCCGGCGACCATTGGCGCTTCTATATCGTGTTCGCGAGCATTGTGTTCTATGTCATCTTTAACACCGCCGCGCCGGCATATAGCGCCCGCGTGATCGATGAGCTGTGGGGCCACATTCAGGTGGCGTTTGCCAACGACACCACTTTCAGCATCACCTGGGAGAACTGCGGCAAGACCATTTTCGTCTACTTTATGATCTGGACTGCCGCTGCCTCGTTCTATGCGCTCCAGAGCTTTTTGATGTCGAGCGTCGCTGAGCGTCTCAATCTGCGCCTGCGCAACCGCATCGCGCAAAAGCTCAACCGTCTGCCGCTCGCCTATTTTGACGCGCATCGTCCCGGCGAGGTCGTCAGCCGCGCGACCAACGACCTGGACAAGATGTCCGAGAGCATGCAGCGCGGATTGCTGCAGCTGCTCGTGTCGATCGGCACGGTTGTTGGTGCTGTGAGCGTGATGTTCGTGTTCAGCGTGCAGCTTACGCTCGTCTTTCTGTTCTTTACGGCACTGTCGCTGCTGGTGACGAAGGTCGTCTCGCGCCGCACACACGATGTGACGGGCGAGCGCCAGGAGTGGGTGTCCAAGATTACGAGTGCGGTCGAGGAAGGCTATTCGGGCCGTCTGGTGATCCGCGCGTTAACCGCGAACGCCAAAGTTCTGCCGAGGTGCACCAGCCTCGGGCGAGCTGGCACGCGTGAGTGCCAAGGCCGACTTTATGATCAATGCCGTCGGCCTGCGGTGCGCTTTATCGGCCGTTTGGCGCAGATCGTGATCGCGCTGGTGGGCTGCAGCATGCTGGTTGCCGGTCACATGACCGTCGGCGTGTTCCAGGCGTTCTTCCAGTTTATCTACGAGGCGTCCGAACCCATGACGCAGCTGTCGTTTACCTTCAACTCGCTGCAGAGCGCTTTGGCGAGTGCGGAGCGCGTGTTCGACCTGCTCGATGAGCCCGAGATGGAGGCCGATCCGCTGCCGGACGAGGCCGCCAAGCTGCCGGGTCGCGTTGAGGGTCGCGTCTCCTTTGAGCACGTGCGCTTTGGTTATTCGCCCGACAAGCCGCTTATGCACGACGTGTCGTTTACCGCCGAGCCGGGCCAGAAGATTGCGTGGTGGGAACCACGGGCGCGGGCAAGACGACGCTCATCAACCTGCTCATGCGCTTCTACGAGATTGACGGCGGGCGTATTACGCTCGAGGCGTGGATACGAGCCGCATGGACCGCGGCGAGCTACGGCAGCAGTTTGGCATGGTGCTGCAGGACGCCTGGCTGTTCGATGGCACGATTGCCGAAAACATCGCCTACGGCTGTCCCGAGGCGACGCGTGAGGAGATCGTGGCGGCTGCGCGCGCCGCGCAGGTCGACTTCTTTGTGCGCACCATGCCGCAGGGCTATGACACGCGCGTGGCCAACGATGCCGAAAGCATCAGCCAGGGCCAGCGTCAGCTGCTGACCATCGCACGCGTGCTGCTCAATAACCCGGCGATTCTCATCCTGGACGAGGCGACCTCAAGCGTGGATACGCGTACCGAGCTTGCCATCGGTCGTGCCATGGACGCGCTCATGCGCGGGCGCACGAGCTTTGTGATCGCGCACCGCCTGTCGACGATCGTGGACGCGACCTGATCTTGGTCATGGATCACGGCAACATTATCGAGCAGGGCACGCATAAGGAGCTGCTGGCTGCGAGGGTGCCTACGCCGACCTCTATCTGAGCCAGTTCGCATAATGTGACAAAGGGACAGTCTCTTTGCCACATCACAAATAAGGCGCGCCGGGGATGAATTCCCTGGCGCGCCTTTGCGTTGATGCCGATGTCGTTTTGTGCCGCTTGCGTTCCTAGCGTTCGTCCACGAGCTTGGCGACGAGGGCCTTGAGCTCGGCCACCTCTCGCTCGAGTTCCTTGACGCGGCGGGCATTCTCGGTGATGCCCTGGCGGTTGAGGGCGGACTGCTCGGCGGCGTCATCGGGCATGTACTCGCGATGCTGCTTGGCGTCGAAACTCTCCTCGAACACACGGCAGCCGTTGCGCTTGATGATGCGTCCCGGCACGCCCACGACGGTGCAGTTGTCGGGGACGTCCTTAACGACGACCGAGTTGCCGCCGATCTTGACGTTGTTGCCGATGCAGATGTTGCCGAGCACCTTGGCGCCCGTGCCACCGTGACATTGTTGCCCAGGGTGGGGTGACGCTTGCCGGTCTCGTTGCCGGTGCCGCCGAGCGTGACGCCCTGGTAGAGCACACAGTTGTCGCCCACAATGGTGGTCTCGCCGATGACGACGCCCATGGCGTGGTCGATAAAGAAGTGCTTGCCAATCTGCGCGGCAGGGTGAATCTCGACGCCGGTGATGTGGCGGGTGATTTGCGAGAGCACGCGGGCGAGCGAGCGATGACCGTGCTCCCACAGCCAGTGCTCGGGCACGTGGTTCCACTTGGCGTGCAGGCCAGGATAGGAAAGAAAGATGACCAGACCGTTTTGCGCGGCGGGGTCCTGCGCCTGGACGGTCTTGATGTCCTCGCGAATGGTATTGATAAAGCTCACCGGCCGCCCTCCCTTAGCGCCATGGCAATGCGATTCAATAAAGTATAGCGATTCGCTAGGGATTAAAAAGGACAATCTTGGCGGCTTTGCGCTACAAGTGTCAGTTATGCAAACTTGCTGGTAATGGAGTCATGCTTTTGTGGGGTTGCGCACGAGGGGGCACCGCAACCGTATACTGGTCAACTTGGACGTATCCGCGCCCACAACTGAGAGGTTTTACTTCATGGGTTTCATCAATTTTATTGCCGAGCTGCTTAAGGACCCGCGCACCGCGATCGCCAGCTGGATCGCCGCCGGCCCGCTTATGCCTACGGCTGCGTGTTCCTGATCATCTTTATCGAGACGGGCGTGGTGTTCTTCCCGTTCCTTCCCGGTGATTCGCTGCTGTTCGCCTCGGGTTTCTTTGCCCACAACGGCGGCTTTAACATCGTGGCGCTTCTGGCCACCGCATGGGCCGCTGCCATTTTGGGCGATCAGTGCAACTTTATGATCGGTCACTTCTTTGGCCGCAAGATCATCGCTTCGGGCAAGGTCAAGGCCATGACGCCCGAGCGCATCAAAAAGTCCGAGGACTTCTTGGACAAGTGGGGTCACCTGGCCATCTTCCTGGGTCGCTTCTTCCCGTTTATCCGCACCTTTGTGCCCTTTATCGCTGGCATGGGCGGCATGCACTGGCGCAACTTTGTCGTCTTTAACGTGCTGGGCGGCATTACCTGGTCGACGGTCTTTACGCTGCTGGGCTACTTCTTTGGCGGCATTCCCTTTGTGCAAGAGCACTTTGAGCTGCTGATTATCGGCATCGTTGCCGTGTCGATCATCCCGACCGTGGTCGGTCTGGTTAAGGCCAAGCTGGTAAATAGAACGCCTAGCTCGAGCCAGCGCGCAGACCGTACAGTTGAGGCCCGTCACCGCTTACGGTGGCGGGCCTTTTTGCTTCGGTCAAATGAAAATACTTTACTTAGTTAAAGAAAAGCGTTTTATCAGACGCGTGCGGGGAGTACAATCTCGTGCATGCGAATCGACGTGCCATCGGCTTTGATGCTGCTCGCGTGTCCCGTCCGGCTCTACGCTCCGGGCGTGCGACGTTGCGACGCGGTCGGCCTCGGTCCTTGCGTGCGGGTTCGCGAGTATGCAACTGTGTATGTAAGGAGCGACATATGACTGTCGAGAAGAAGGATATCGATTGGGGTAGCCTCGGCTTTGGCTACATGAAGACCGATTACAGCTACGAGGCTCATTGGAAGGATGGCGAGTGGGACGAGGGCGGCCTGACCACCGACACACCTGCATGTCTCCGAGTGCGGCGGTATCTTCCATTACTGCCAGGAGGTCTTTGAGGGCCTGAAGGCCTACACCGCCGAGGACGGCAGCATCGTCTGCTTCCGTCCCGACATGAACGCTGAGCGTATGTATAACTCTGCCAGCGCCTCGAGATGCCCCCGTTTCCCAAGGACAAGTTCGTTGAGGCCGTCAAGCAGGTCGTTTCTGCCAACGCCGCCTGGTTCCGCCCTTCGGTTCCGGCGCGACCCTGTACGTGCGTCCGTTTATGATCGGCTCCGGTGACGTGATCGGCGTGGCTCCCGCTCCTGAGTACACGTTCCGCATTCTCGTGACCCCGGTCGGTCCGTACTTTAAGGGCGGCCTCAAGCCCGTCAAGCTGCGCGTTTCCGAGTATGACCGTGCTGCACCGCACGCACCGGCAACATCAAGGCCGGCCTGAACTACGCCATGTCCCTTAAGCCCACGATGGAGGCCCATCGCGAGGGCTATGCCGAGAACCTGTATCTCGACTCCGAGTCCCGCACCTATGTCGAGGAGACCGGTGGCGCCAACGTCCTGTTCGTGAAAGAGGATGGCACGCTCGTCGTTCCGCAGTCGCACACCGACTCCATCCTGCCCTCTATCACCCGTCGTTCGCTCGTTCAGGTTGCTCAGGACCTGGGCATGACCGTTGACCAGCGCCCCGTCGAGTGGGCCGAGGTCAAGGCCGGCACCTTTGTGGAGTGCGGCCTGTGCGGCACCGCTGCCGTCATCTCTCCGGTTGGCGAAATCGACAACAAGGTTTACGGCGCCGACGAGACCGTGACCTTCCCGGCTGGATACACCGAGATCGGCCCTGTGATGAAGGAGCTTCGCGAGACCCTGACTGGTATCCAGTCTGGTGCTGTCGAGGACAAGCACAACTGGTTTACACCGTCGCGTAATTTGTCTTACCTATCCGGGAGGAACTTGTTCTCTGCCCTGCGGGTTCGGCGATGTCACAACGGGCAATGATTAATCTGAATAAAGATGGTGCGCGGCCTTTTAGGCTGCGCTTTTGCTTTGCTTCGCGCCATGTGGGGGCGGTGGCGACGTGCATTTTTGCGAGTATTCTGCAGTCGAAGGTCCCTGCATACCGATCTCGGGCAAAAATCGGGAGTTCTCGATGTTTTCTACGATGATGGGCGGGGTTATGGGCTGGCAGCGTTTGATTTGCAGGGATATTCGCGGTCTTTGGCATTTATCGTGGCGCCCGAAGCTCTTGGTTATGTTGAATACTCCTAAAAATGCACGACGCTTAGAGGGGGACCTTCGCGAAAAGGAAACCGCCCCGTCGAAGTATGCATTCGACGGGGCGGTTTATGCATTTGGCCGATTAAGGATGCGCTGTCAAACTACTAGAACTTGACGGTCGGGGCCTGGCGGGCTGCTTCGGCGGCCTCGAAGCCCTGGCGCTCCTTAAACTGGAAGATGCCGGCAAAGATGACAGCCGGGAACGTCTGAATGGCGTTGTTGTAGCTGAGCACGCAATCGTTGTAGCTCTGGCGTGCATAGCTAATCTTGTTCTCGGTATCCTCGAGCGATGCCTGCAGCTGCGTAAGTTGGTGTTTGCCTTAAGATCGGGATAGCCTCGGCTACGGCGAAGAGCTGACGCAGCGCACCGGTCAGCACGTTGTCGGCTTCCATCTTGGCTTCGGGCGTGGTGGCCTTGACGGCGGTGTTACGCGCGCTGATCACGGCGGAGAGCGTCTCCTGCTCGTGCTTGGCGTAGCCTTGACGGTCTCGACCAGGTTGGGGATCAGGTCGTTGCGACGCTGCAGCTGCGTATCGATGTTCTGCCAGGCGTTATCGATGCGGTTACG
>ENA-OQCS01001162-OQCS01001162.1-human-gut-metagenome-genome-assembly--contig:-NODE-1162-length-13977-cov-1.543538_pt1 | contig 13977 bp, 19 predicted proteins | sample MGYA00242757_ERZ504575 | MGnify/ENA primary metagenome ERZ504575 (study PRJEB26092, sample SAMD00036297) | human gut metagenome | host: Homo sapiens | study: EMG produced TPA metagenomics assembly of...
AGTATATGCTCTCCGTCCGATGACATGCCCATTCCAGTACTATGTATATAAAGCAGAACAGCACAGCTACCGTGACCTGCCGCTTCGTTACGGCGAAACATCCACACTGTTCCGTAATGAGGATTCCGGTGAGATGCATGGTCTGACACGTGTTCGTCAGTTTACAATTTCCGAGGCATCTGATCGTAAGACCAGACCAGATGGTCAAAGAATTCAAAGACTGTATCGCACTTGCACAGTATTGTCTGCAGGTTCTTGGCGTTGAGGAAGATGTAACCTATCATCTGTCCAAATGGGATCCGAATAACAGAGAAAAATACATCGGTGAGCCGGAAGTATGGAATGAGACAGAAGAAGATATCCGTCAGATGCTCGAAGAACTGAACATCCCATTCACAGAGGATGTCGGAGAAGCAGCATTCTACGGACCGAAGGTCGACATCAATGCTAAGAACGTATATGGCAAAGAAGATACAATGATCACAATCCAGTGGGATGCACTTCTTGCTGAACAGTTCGATATGTACTATATCGACGAAAACGGCGACAAGAAACGTCCATGCATCATCCATCGTACATCCATGGGATGCTATGAAAGAACACTTGCATGGCTGATCGAAAAATACGCAGGAATGTTCCCGACATGGCTGTGTCCGGAGCAGGTTCGTGTGATCCCGATCTCCGAAAAATTCAATGCTTATGCTGACAAAGTAGAAGCACAGATGAAAGAAGCAGGCATCCGCTGCTCCGTTGACAGACGTTCCGAAAAGATGGGCTACAAGATCCGTGAAGCACGTCTGGAAAGAGTACCGTACATGCTTGTAGTTGGTGCAAAAGAAGAGGAAGAGGGCAAGGTTTCCGTAAGAAGCCGTTACCTTGGTGATGAAGGAATGAAAGACCTCGGAGAATTCATTGCAGCAATCAAAGAAGAAATCAAAAATAAAACAATCCGCAAGATCGAAGTAGAGGAAGAGAAAAAATAATCGGTCTGTGTAAGATCCTATCAGAGGGAGGCGAAATGCCTTCCTCTTTTTGTGTCGATAAGTTCCTGGGATACGACACGCTGTTTTGACAAAATCTGCGCCCTCTGTCACCTATAATGAGTTCACTTACCAAAGTGAAGGATCTATAGGCGGCAGGGGGCTTTTTGTATGCATCAGGAAGTGTACATAGATATTGTGTTTGCTGCGAATCTTCTGATGGATTATATTCTTCTGAGACTTACAGGAATTGTTCTGAGGAGAAAGAACAGCAGACGAAGATGTCTGGCGGCGGCAGCGGTCGGAGCTCTTTTTGCGTGTCTGAATCTTTATGTACGACCAGGAAAAACAGGGGTACTGACCATAGTTCTTCGAGTAGTTTGTGCTGTGTTCATGATATGGATCGCATATGAGATCCAGGATGTGAAGCACATGACCGGAGCCGCACTGTTTTTCTTTGGAATGACATTTCTGACCGGTGGTTTCTGGATGGCGGTATCAGAAAACAGAAGAGTGACGGCTGCGTTTTTTATCGTGTGCGGCTGTGACTTATGGAGGGTTAAGTCTGATGATCTGCCTGATGGAACAAATAAAAGAATCCAGAGAACATATCTATCCGGTTGCCCTGAAATATCACGGACAGCTGCAGGAGACGTATGGTCTGTATGATACAGGAAACCGTCTGTGTGATACAGTGACTGGAGCACCGGTTTCGGTGGCAGATCCGGAAATACTTCGAAGTCTTCTGAGTGAGGAGCTGACAGACAGGCTGCTGCATCTTAAAGAAAGACCGGAGGAGATTGAAAGTACAGAGATCGCTGACCTGAAACCGCACTATCTGTCCTTCCAGACCGTAGGACGGGAAGTGCAGCTGATTCTGGCAGTGACATTAGAGGATCTTTGTATTCAGATTCCGGGAGAGCGGATCCATGTATCCGGACCGGTGTTTGCATTGTCTTCAGAACCTTTTGCTTTGGGAAAGGAATACAAGTGATATTGAATTCCAGATTATTGCATTAGGAGGGGCAGGATATGAGCAGATCGGCAGCAGGAGTGGATTATCGTCCGTTTCAGGTTTTTCAGAAATTAGTTCTTTCAAGATCGAGAGAACTTTATTATATCGGAGGAAGTGATGTGCTTCCGGCACCACTGGAACCAAAAAGAGAAGCATATGTGATCAGCAGACTCAAAACAGACCAGGAGCAGGAAGCCAGATCCTGCTGATTGAGCATAATCTCAGACTCGTCGTTTATATTGCAAGAAAATTCGATAACACAGGAGTTGGAGTGGAAGACTGATCTCGATCGGGACGATCGGTCTGATCAAGGCTATCAATACATTCAAACCCGGTAAAGAATATCAAAACTGGCGACATATGCATCACGTTGTATTGAAAATGAGATTCTGATGTATCTGCGGCGAAACAGTAAGACGAGAATGGAAGTATCTATTGATGAACCATTGAATGTGGACTGGGATGGCAATGAACTGCTTCTTTCGGATATTCTTGGAACTGATGATGATGTGATATCCAGGAAACTGGAGGATGAAGTGGAAATCACACTTCTGGGAAAAGCAATCAACAAACTGTCACCAAGAGAACAGACGATCATACGGCTGCGTTTTGGACTGAACAATGCCGACGGAAAAGAGAAGACGCAGAAAGAAGTCGCAGATCTTCTTGGAATCTCTCAGTCCTATATTCCAGACTGGAGAAACGGATTATGAAACGTCTGAAAAAAGAAATCGTAAAGTATGAGTAAGGTAGTAAGAAGCCATACCGCTGCATATACATAGAAGGAATATGCAGCGAGGTGTGCATGCATGAAAAAATTCAGAAAATACAGAATGGAAATGGTCATGGCCTGTCTGCTGCTGGTAAGTTTTTACCTGCTGTCCAGACAGGCTGCTGTTGTTTCAGTACAGATGAATTTTCCGAAACTGATTCTTATAGATCCGGACATGGGGAGGATGATCCTGGGATGATCGGTGCAGATGGACTGGAAGAGAAAGGAATCAATCTGGCGATATCACTTCTGCTGAAAAGTGAGCTTGAAACAAGGGGCTATTCTGTGGTAATGACAAGAGAAACAGATAAAGGACTTATGATGCATCAGCAAATAATAAAAAAGCACAGGATATGCAGCGTCGCATAGCAATGATCGGCGAAAGTCACCGGTGCTGTCGGTAAGTATTCACCAGAACAGCTATCAGCAGGATGCATCTGTGCATGGACCGCAGGTTTTTTATTATGAAAGTTCTGAAGAAGGAAAGAAGCTTGCAGAGGCAGTACAAAGCAGCCTGAATGAAAAGCTGGAAATAGACCGACCAAGAGAAATCAAGGGAAATACCAGTATTATCTGCTCAAAAGAAGTCCCGGAACGCTTGTGATCGTAGAATGTGGTTTCCTGACCAATCCCGAAGAGGCCAGAAAATTGCAGACAGAATTGTATCAGCAAAGAGTAGCGGCTGCAGTGCAGATGGAATTGATACATATCTGCATGTGGATAACCGGAAAAGTTACAGCTAAAAAGTGTAAATATTGTGAAAATCAGGAAGTTTGTTTGCTATATGAAGTTCCTTTGTTATACTAAATCCGTATGAGCAGAGAAAAACGATTTTACAGGCTCTGGCAGGTATAAAGTGTAATAATATTCTGTACGAGATTTAATGACGAGGTGGATAATGTTTGGTATCATATATATAGTACTGAGCCTGCTGGCTGGTAAAGAACTGGCAGAAATTCTTTTGTTTACAGGAAAAAACGCTCAGGAAGCAGGCAGCAGGAACGGACAGCACAAAGCTTTCTGCAATCAGATATGGGTTCTGGCGGCAGCCACTTTTGGAATGGGAACACTGGTATTTGGATGGACAACGTACATGATCTCCTGGGCGGCCAGCGAAGCAGGTGCTAAGAAACCACTGATCTATGGAAATACAGCTGTTCTGATCATAACGGCAGTTGTTCTGGTTTTGCTTTATTGGAAACGATATCGAAAAACAGGAACTGTATGGACCGTGGCAGACAGGAAGCTGATCAGTGACAGCAGGGCATTTCGAAAAGAGTGTATTTTATTTGGATTCCTGTTGGTATTTCTGACGTGGATCATGTTTTATGTTTTTTATATAAGAAATGGCGAACTGTACAGTGGGTTTTCCGTATACGGGGATTATGCACCACATACAGCGATGATGCGCTCTTTCTCAAAGGGCAATAACTTCCCGACAGAGTACCCGCATTTCGGAGGACAGGATGTCAAATATCATTTTATGTTTCAGTTTCTTGTCGGAAATCTGGAATTTCTCGGGATCAGACTGGATTTTGCATATAATATAGAAAGTGTTCTGGCGCTGCTGGGATTTCTGATGCTGCTTTACAGCATTGCAAACGACTGACAGCAAGCTGGCAGCCGGAATTCTGACATTGGTACTTTTTTTCTTCCGCAGTTCACTTTCATTTTTTCATTTTGTGACAGAACATCTACAGGCAAAAGACCTGTGGGCAACGCTGAGGGACAATACAACATTTATCGGATATACAACCAATGAAAACTGGGGATTATGGAATTTTAATGTATATCTGAATCAGAGGCATCTGGCATTTGGACTTCTGATCGTTTCTCTTGTCATCTGTTATTTATGGACTGGCTGGATATCGCTGTGCCGAGGAAGAAAAAGGCATTGTCTGGCTTCGTAACCGATTTTTTACAAAAAAGGCGTGGAAATGTATCTGCGGAAATGACACTGATAGCAGGGATGTTCCTGGGATTGACATCGTTCTGGAATGGAGCAGCGGTGATCGGTGGCCTGCTGATCCTGCTGGGCTTTGCTGTTTTTCAGACGGGAAGCTGGATTATCTGATCCTTGCAGCCACATCCGTGATCTTTTCGGTGCTTCAGACCAGGATCTTTATCTGGGGGGGAAGCAGTAAGCCCTTCTCTTTACTGGGGATTTCTTTCCGATGATAAAACCCTGTGGGGAGTACTGTGGTACCTGATCCAGATGAGTGGGATTTTCTTTGTCGGCACAGTTGTGCTGGTGTTCTTGTTGAAAAAACGACAGCAGAGAGCGGCTCTTATAAGTTTCCTGTTTCCGGCTGCATTTGCATTTTTTGTATCGCTCACTCCAGATATTGCAGTGAATCATAAATATATTATGATCTCCTATGCATTTACCGCAATTTTCTGGGCATGGGCACTTATGCAACTGTTTCAGAAAAAGATACTTCACAGAATCGTAGCGGTACTACTTGCTGTCTGTCTGACCATTACCGGTATTTATGATTTTGTTGTGATCATACGAAATAATGGCCCAGGCACAGAGTCAGCGTGAACATGAACAGTGATCTGACAGACTGGCTGGAAGAACATCTGACGCATGAAGATCTGATCCTGACTCCGGAATACAGCATCAATGAGGTAACGATGTCGGGAGTCATGATGTATATGGGATGGCCATATTATGCGTGGTCGGCGGGATATGATACTTATTATCGCGCAGCACAGGCAAAGACTATTACAGTACAATAAACAAAGAAGAACTGAAGAAACTTGTAAAGCAGGAAAAAATCACCTACATTCTGTATGAAGAAGGAATGGAATACGAACAGCAGTACTGCAGAGAAGAAACAATTGCCAGTGTATACAAGCTGGTATATGAAACAGAGGACGGGAGAATAAGAATTTATGAAACCTGATAAATAAAAAAATTAATCATGATGATCATACCGGCAGCAGTATTAGTTGCATTATCAGCATATCTGCTGCAGGGCGATGTATGGACTTTTTGGACCTGGTATCTTCTGGCACTGGTGCTGGGAGTGGCAGCTATGCCATTGACAGGAAGACTGTTTCGACGTTTTGATGATAAGGGATTGGATTTTTCAAAAGTAACCGCAATTCGCGATTACCGGTTTCTGACATGGTTTCTGGTAACTGTGAAGATATTGAAATTTACAGCAGTTACTGCGTGGCGGTGACTGTTATCTGCACTGTTCTTTCTATATTATTATACCGAAAAGAGCAGAAAGACGGATTCGAGTGTATTCCTTTTGCACATCTTAATCTGGTATATGCGGAAGAGCTTCTTTTCTTTGCATTCTTTCTTATGTGGACATATTTTGCAGGATTCCATCCGGCAGCTTATGGAACAGAGAAATTTATGGATTATGGTTTCATGGAAGCAATGATGCGAAGCAAAACACTTCCTGCAACAGATCTCTGGTATTCTGAGGGCAAGATCAATTACTATTATGGCGGACAGTATTTTGCAGTATTTCTGACAAAGCTGTCAGGCACGAAAGTAGAACTGACCTACAGCCTGATGCGTACTTTTGTGGCAGGGCTTGCCTTTATTATGCCATTCTCACTCGTGCATCAGATGGTGAAAGACCGACTGGGCAGAAACATCAGCGGATGGAAGAAAAAGCTGCCGTCTGTAACAGGATTTCTGGCCGGAATCGCAGTTTCCGTGGCCGGAAATATGCACTATGTTGTTTATGCATGCGTGATTCCATGGATCCAGAAATTGAAAGGAGAGGAAGTCAGCAGTTACTGGTTCCCAGATGCGACCAGATATATCGGATTCAACCCGGATGTAGCTGACAAAACGATTCATGAATTTCCATGTTATTCCTTCGTACTTGGAGATCTGCATGCACATGTTGTGGATATCATGTTTGTTCTTTTGATCCTTGCATTGCTTTATGCCTGGATGAAAAAGGTAAGAACAACAAAGATCACACTCGAGAATACAGAGAAAAAAGAATTCTGGCGCAGACAGCTTCTGATGCCACAGCTCCTGGCAGCTGCAGCCCTTCTGGGAATGTTCCACTGGACAAACTACTGGGATTTTGTCATTTATTATACAGTGACCTGTGGTGTGATCCTGATCATGAATATTATCGGACAGGAAGGAAAGGTAAAATGGATCCTTGCCGTGACAGCGGCACAGGCAGCGGAGATCCTGATACTGGCAACACTGATCATCCTTCCGTTTACGATGCAGTTTGACAGCAGTAATATGGTACAGGGAGTCGCACTTGCCCAGCATCATTCCCTTCCGCATCAGCTTCTGGTGCTCTGGGGCCTGCCGACGATACTGACTGTATTGTTTATCATTTCTCTGCTTGTTGAGAAATTAAAATTGGCAGAAAACAGATCTCTGTATCGGCTTTTGAAATCAGTTACACTTCCGGATCTTTTTGCTGTGGTCATGGGACTCTGTGCGATCGGTCTGGTGCTGATTCCGGAACTCGTCTATGTACGTGATATTTATGAAAACGGAAATGCCCGTGCCAATACGATGTTTAAGCTGACCTATCAGGCATATATTATGTTTGGGATGACTATGATCTACGCAATCTTCCGTCTGCTGATCATAGGAAAGAATAAGATACTCAAAGCCCTGGCAGTGATCGGACTGATTCTCTTTGTATGGACCTGTGGTTATTTCGGAAACAGTGTACATGCCTGGTTCGGTGAAGTATGGAAACCGTCTGAATATAAAGGACTGAATGCAACTGCCTTTCTTGAGACCGATTTCTCGGAAGATGTCGGCGGAATCAAGTGGCTCAAAGAAAATGTCAAAGATGTAGAAGTGGTGCTTGAAGCAAACGGTGACAGTTATTCCGAATACGAACGGGTATCCGCCATGACCGGTCTCCCGACGATCATGGGATGGTACGTGCATGAGTGGCTATGGAGAGGAGATCTTGCTGACATCAATGCCAAGATCGCAGATGTCGAGAACATTTATACTTCGACAGATGAAGCACATGTGAAGTCTCTGTTGGAAGAGTATAATGTATCGTATATTTTTGTGGGATCGTGTGAGCGAAAGAAGTACGGTGCCCAGTTGAATAACGATATGCTGAAGAGTATGGGAGAAGTCGTTTATCAGGATGATGAGTGGCAGACCTATATCGTAAAAGTGAAATAAATGAGATGAAAAAAATATCGCAGAGTAGCATACTCTGCGACGTTTTTTTAATCGCATACATTCTAGCACATAAAAAATATTATGTAAAGATGCAAAAATATGGAATAAAATATCTATATAGTACGAAATTCTTTTCGTTTTTCGATATTACAGGGCATAAGAAGTGTTATTCATAATCAAAATGAGCAATTACAATATCATTAGCCGTCAAAATTATGGTCTAGTGAAAGGAGCATAAATTATGCCAAGAAAAGGAGAAAACATTTACAAAAGAAAAGATGGTCGCTGGGAGGGACGTTTCCGCAAATACAGAGACGCAAATGGCAAGATCAAATATGGTTATGTCTATGCCAGAAGCTACACAGAGGTAAAAATCAAACTTAACAAAATCAAACAGGAAATAACTATTCCTGCGGAGTCTGGCACTGCTGATATTATCGTACGCACATTTTCAGAAGTGGTGAAGGAATGGATCACCTACAAGACACCGCTGCTAAAAGAATCTTCCGTAGCCAAATATACCAATATCATAAATCTGCACCTGCTTCCATTTTCCATGAGCAGACAATGCAAAGCATTTCCGTGCAACGCCTCGAAGAATTTTATAAAAAACTGCTTCTGAAAGTAACACCAAAAGGAACTCTCTTAGCGCCCAAAACAACACTGGATATTCTTTCGGTAATGAAATCCATTCTGGTCTATGCAAATACAAAAAAATATCTGCAATATTTGCCGCCTCTTCGTTTTGAATGCCGGCCTCTGGTGAAGAAACTGGTAATCTTAAGTGAACGGAATCAAAAATCTTATCCTCTTATTTATGCCTGCATCTTACATACCGGAATCTTGGAATTCTCATATGTATGTATACCGGAATCCGTCTGGGAGAAATCTGTGCACTCACATGGGAAGATATTTCTCTGACGGAAGGTTCTATTTATATAGACAAAACGATACAGAGAGTTCAAAAAGAACATAATGGAAAGAAAACAATGCTTATCATAGCAACGCCAAAGACACCATCTTCTATCCGAACCATTCCAATTCCAAATCAATTATTGCAGATCATAAAAAGCAGTGAGCTTCCTCAAAAAGGATATCTTCTGACCGGTTCCACAGAGAAATATATAGAGCCCCGTACGTATCAGTATCATTTCAAAAAGCTTCTTCAGAGATGTAAAATCCCAGAAACAAATTTCCATGCATTGCGCCATACTTTTGCTACCAGATGTGTGGAACTCGGATTCGATATCAAAACACTCAGCGAAATTCTCGGTCATTCCAGCATCAATATCACCTTGAATCGATATGTACATCCATCCTTTGATCTAAAAAACAAAATATGAATAAAATGAATGAATTAATTTCCTTTAGATAAATTGTCAGAAGTCCTGTGTTTTTGCAGAAATGCAAGCCCAGGGCTTCGATTAATATGGAATAAATTGTCGAACGATTACGGTTGTAATTTGTATGAAAGAACTGTTATAATTCTGATATCGGATATCAGTAAGTGATGTCCAGACATCTGATCCGGCGCTTCTGCCAGATAATCCCAGAAAAAGTTTATAAAATCAGAAAAAGAATGTTGCTGTCCAGTTGCAGTGATTGTATAATCAATATGTAGAACAAACTGGCGTAATATTCTTTTGAAAAGTACGAACAGAGTATCAACATATCTACGGAATCAAAGAAGGGAGGTTTTACTATAAATCAGCTTAACAGAAAGAATGAAACGCCAGATAAAACGAAAGATAAAGACAAGCGGTCAGGTGAAAAATCCTGTTGCATACCAGAATAAAGACATCATATCCAAAGTCTTTGGTGAAGTATGAGGAACAAATCCTTTCGGGCATACGGAATGGATATTCCGGAGATTGTTGAAATCCTGCCTACGAATCTTCCAGCAGTGGAAGCAAATGAGATGCGTCTGGACAATCTCTTCCGGCTGAAAGATGGCACGATTGTGATCGTCGATTATGAGAGCACCTACAGTTACGCGGATAAGATCAAGTATCTCAATTACGTTGCCCGGACTACAAAAAGGTATGGATTAAGTGAAAAACAAAACCAGCCAGTAAGAATGATCGTCATTTATACTGGAAGCATCCGAAGGGGAACCACCAGGACAGATGTTGACATGGGATGCCTGCAATTTACGGTAGAAGAAGTATTCCTCTCCGACCTGGATGCACAGGAAATTGAAACACGTTTCCAGAGAAAAATCCACTCAGGAGAGATTCTGTCGGATGAAGAACAGATGCAGTTTATCATCCTGCCGCTGGTACATAAAACAAAAGAGGAAATGCAGGACTGTATAGTAAGATGCTTTGAGATGGCGAAAAAGATCGATTCGCCTGAAATAACAAAGATTTTTATTATCAGGACTGATCGTGTTTACAGATAAGGTGATTCGCAGAGAAGATTCAGAAAGAATAAAGAGGTGGATAGAAATGACGAAAGTTGGAAGACTCTTTGAAGAAGAAAAACAGAAAGCCGTACAAGAAGCCATAAAAAAGAAAAAGCAGATAAGAAGAAAGCTCTCCAGAGAGCAAGCGCAGATAAAGAGAGAGCTCTACAGAAGGCAGCTGCAGAAAGGAAGCAGGAATTGTTGGACGAGAAAATATCTATCGCAAGGAAATTCCTCATGGATGGTATTCCCGTGGACAGCATCCTGAAATGTATCGATGGTCTGGATAGAGCAGAAATTGAAGCATTGAAATAAATTTAATAACCGTCAAATAAATCGTCAAGAGCCTGTGGCTTTGCAGAAATGCAAGTCACAGGGCTCTTTTGTCGCAGAGTATGCTACTCTGCGAAAAAATTGAGGTGTTCCCGTGGAGAAACCACAGTATTACTCCATCACAGTTAAAAAGATGAACATCCTGACCAGACATTCCGACTGGTTAGTAAAAACACAGGAACTGTATAACCAGATACTGGAATTTTATTACAACCTATATCTTGACACTTTTCAGGATGGAAGACCAGGTTCCATGGAAGCACTCCGCACACTGGAAAAGCTGACAATCCCAGGCAGAGACCGACAGCCCGTGCAGTACCACTGCCATGGCAAAAGGTTCCACTGTATTTCAGGCGAGCTGCGATCAACAGCGCAATTGCCGTAGCCAGCAGTTACCTTTCCAGAGAAAAACAGAAGATCCATTCCACTTCTTTCACAGAATCCGTTACCTGTTATAAAGGCATGTATCGTGATTTTGAAGGAAATGCGATCACACTGAAAATCTGGACTGGAGAAAAATGGCTCTGGAATCGCATCAAGCTCCGTGGCAATACCATACCGGAAGAAGGCAGATGATGTCACCTTCCATCGTCCTGAAAAAGACAGGCCCTGAGCTGCACATCCCGTGGAAGACTTTTGTAAAAGACGGCAGAACTGCCAAAGAACGAATGGCAGCAGGTGAAAAAATCTGTGCCGTAACGTTTACCAATCAGGATGCACTCACAGTCTGCTGCGTGCTGAATTCTGACGGCGCAAAAGAAAACGTCTTTTTTGTAAGAGGAGGAGCTGAGTATGCCACCGATGCAGGCAGGTTACTGACAAAATCAAAAAATCCGAAGCATCCGGAAGCAGTGGCAGCAGCGCAATCCCCAATTCACGCTACTGGATGAAATTAAAAAATCTCAACGATTTTTATTCTCATAGCATAAGTAGACAAGTTATAAACTACACAATAAAGCAAGGTGTAAAGATAATCGTTCTTCCAGAATATGAGAAAGAATACAGCAGAATCCTGATGTCAAAAGCAGGAAACTTCTCACCGATACATCTAAGCACCGCCATTCGCGAAAAGATAAAGTACAAAGCCTGGCAGGAAGGACTTGTTGTACTGGAACTGCAGCAGCATAACATCAGTTCCACATGTGCAGCCTGTGGAGCCTCCTTACAAAAGAAAGGACAGAACTTTGTCTGCAAAAATGGACATCAGGGAAATTACTACCTGAATGCATCCTGGAATCTCGGATTAAAATGCATCCGAGGATTTCAGCCAAAAAAGCCGAGAACAAGCGATTAAAACGCTGTTTCATAGATACAGGAAACTGTAAACAGGATTTTATCTACAGGATAAAGTCTTCGGGTGGAGCACCGCCCACCGGAGTCCACCGTGGAGCCCGGAAAGAATGTGATCATTCGATCAGAACGTGCTCGAAGTTATTGAACAAATAAATTGTGACTGGAAACAAGGTTTTAAGTAAATAACAGGGAATGAAGATGAAGAAGAAAAATAGAAACTAAAAATGAATAGGTGTATTCAGCCTGCTGAACTCGAGGAGTGAAGCGGGCTATTAGTGTGTAAAAAAGATTAAGTAAGGAGTATGTGAAATGAAGAATCAGAAAGAGAATAGCAAAAATGTACAGAGATCTATTCTTTTTTCCCCACCTGATATCTCTGATTTAGAGATTGCAGAAGTGGTTGAAGCTTTAAAATCTGGTTGGATTACAACAGGACCAAGAACAAAAGAATTAGAAAAACGATTAGCGGGGTTTTGCCATACCTCAAAAGTTGTTTGTTTGAATTCTGCAACAGCTGCGGAAGAATTGAATTTCAGAATCTGTGGAATTGGTGAAGGCGATGAAGTAATCGTACCTGCATATACATACACAGCTACAGCAAGTGCAGCAATTCATTGTGGCGCCAAGGTTATTTTTTGTAGATAGTCAAAAAGATTCTACTGAGATGGATTATGACAAAGTTGCAGCTGCAATTACTGAGAAAACAAAAGCTGTTGTAGCGGTAGATCTTGCTGGAATTATTTGTGATTATGACAAGTTATACGCAGCAGTTGAAAGTAAAAAAAGCATTGTTCAGGGCCAAAGAGGGAAATGATTTAGGTGCAAGAATTCAGCAGGCAATTGGCAGAGTGCTTGTGTTTGCAGATTGTGCACATGCGTTAGGCGCAAATAAAAATGGAAAGATGGCAGGAGAGTTTGCAGACTTTACTGATTTCAGCTTTCATGCTGTGAAAAACTTTACAACAGCAGAAGGTGGAGCAGCAACATGGAAAGATATCCCAGGAATTGATAACGAAGAAATGTATCATCAGTATCAGCTGTATAGCCTTCATGGACAGAGTAAAGATGCATTAGCTAAAACACAGATTGGTGCATGGGAGTATGACATTATTGGTCCATGGTACAAATGTAATATGACAGATATTATGGCGGCTATTGGTCTTAGACAGTTAGATCGTTATCCGACACTTCTGGAGAGAAGAAAAGAGATAATCAAAAAATACGATGAAGCATGTGATGAACTTGGAGTTATTCATTTGCAGCATTATGGAAAAGATTTTGCGTCTTCTGGACATTTGTATCTGACAAGAATTCCAGGTGCCCGTGATGAGCAGAGACGAGAAATTATTACTAAATTGGCAGAGAGGGGAGTAAATACTAATGTACATTACAAACCTTTACCAATGATGACTGCTTACAAAAATATGGGATGGGATATTAAGAATTTTCCGAATGCCTATGCATATTATGAAAATCTGATTACACTTCCACTTCACACCAATTGAGTGATGAGGATGTAGAGTATGTAACAGAAAATTTTAAAGCAGTTGTAAGTGCATATACATCTAAGTAAAAAGGAAAGGATGCAATGCAATGTTGTTAAAAAAATGGGAAGATCTACCGTCGTATATGAAGTGTGATGAGGTCAGAACATATTATGATATTTTATCGAAAAGAAAGATAAGTTTAGTTTTAAAACGTTTTTTTTTTTGATGTAGTTGTAGCAAGTATTATGTTAATTATTCTTGCGATTCCAATGGCAGTTATAGCAGTAATGATAAAGTTTGATTCACATGGTCCGGTGTTTTACAGGCAGGAAAGAGTAACAACTTATGGTAAACACTTCAGAATTCATAAGTTTCGTACAATGGTTAGTAATGCAGACAAAATGGGTACTGCTGTTACTGTTGAAAACGACAGTAGGATAACCAGAGTTGGTGCAAAATTAAGAGGACTTCGATTAGATGAATTACCGCAAGTACTAGATGTTTTAAGTGGAGATAGCGGTATAATAGGAACAACCAAGAA
>ENA-OQCS01001163-OQCS01001163.1-human-gut-metagenome-genome-assembly--contig:-NODE-1163-length-13970-cov-1.717041_pt1 | contig 13970 bp, 19 predicted proteins | sample MGYA00242757_ERZ504575 | MGnify/ENA primary metagenome ERZ504575 (study PRJEB26092, sample SAMD00036297) | human gut metagenome | host: Homo sapiens | study: EMG produced TPA metagenomics assembly of...
GCTACATTTAATGGTATCGCATACGTAATGACCACATTATGGAAATCATGAAAGGGACGAAATGACCGCCTCTGAAAAAGTTGCCGTCAAGTCGGCTCAGAAAGCCTCGTTCGGCAAGGTGTTTGCCATCCAAATCGCCGCATAACGTTTCGAAGAACTTCACTGCGAAGATGCCGAATATTTGATCGTAGCTTTCGGTTCTTGTGCCCGCATTGCCCAAAAAGCAATGGAAATGGCTCGGGAAGAAGGCATCAAAGTTGGTTTGCTCCGTCCTATTACCCTATGGCCGTTCCCGTCGAAAGCTATTGCAGCACGCGCCGCACAGGTAAAAGGTATCCTCACTGTAGAATTGAACGCCGGACAAATGGTAGAAGATGTCCGTCTGGCCGTAGAATGCAAAGTGCCTGTAGAACACTTCGGACGTCTGGGTGGTATTGTTCCCGATCCGGATGAAGTAATCACTGCACTGAAAGAGAAACTAATAAAATAAGACCGTATGAATATCGATCTGATCAGAAACATATTGAACATACTTTTCATGGCACTGCACTAGCGGCTGTCATCACTTACTTCATGGCAAGTGACTTCAAAGTATTCATCTATGTCTGTGCAGCAGCTATTTTTCTCAAGCTGATGGAATTCTTTATGCGGTTCATGTTATAAACAATAGGAGGAGAAACTATGACAAAAGAAGAAATCATAAAACCCGAAAACCTGGTTTATAAGAAACCGACACTGATGAATGACAATCCGATGCATTATTGCCCCGGATGCAGCCACGGTGTGGTTCACAAGTTAATAGCCGAAGTTATTGAAGAAATGGGCATGGAAGATAAGGCAATCGGTGTGTCACCGGTAGGATGTGCCGTTTTGCATACAACTATCTAGACATCGATTGGCAAGAAGCCGCCCACGGACGCGCACCAGCCGTAGCTACCGCCATTAAGCTTTATGGCCCGGACGTCTGGTATTTACCTACCAAGGAGATGGTGACTTGGCATGTATCGGTACTGCCGAAACTATCCATGCTTTAAATCGTGGTGAAAACATTACTATCATCTTTATCAACAATGCCATTTATGGAATGACCGGTGGGCAAATGGCTCCTACCACGCTGGTTGGCATGAAGACAGCACCTGCCCCTATGGTCGTGATGTAGCCATTCACGGCTATCCGCTGAAAATGACAGAAATTGCCGCCACTTTGGAAGGCACCGCCTACGTTACCCGCCAGTCCGTACATACAGTTCCCGCCATCCGCAAAGCCAAAAAGGCTATCCGCAAGGCATTTGAAAATTCAATGAATGGCAAAGGTTCTAATTTGGTGGAAATTGTATCGACTTGTAATTCCGGTTGGAAAATGACTCCGCAAGCATCCAATGACTGGATGGTGGAACACATGTTCCCTTTCTATCCGCTGGGTGATTTGAAAAATAAAGAATAAAAAGACAGAAACCATGAAACAGGAAATCATTATAGCAGGATTCGGCGGTCAGGGTGTGCTATCCATGGGTAAGATACTTGCCTATTCCGGACTGATGGAAGACAAGGAAGTAACCTGGATGCCGGCATACGGTCCCGAACAACGGGGAGGAACCGCTAACGTAACGGTGATTGTCAGTGATGAACGCATCTCTTCACCCATTCTCAGCCAATATGACACAGCCATCATACTGAACCAACCCTCATTGGAAAAGTTTGAAGGCAAAATCAAACCGGGTGGTATCCTCATTTATGACGGATACGGAATCATCGAGACTCCGACACGTAGGGACATACGAATCTATCGTATTGACGCAATGGATGCCGCCAACGAAAAAGGAATGGCAAAGACCTTCAACATGATTGTCTTAGGAGGCTTGCTAAAACTACGTCCCGTAGTATCCATTGAAAGTGTAATAAAAGCTTTACGCAAAACATTACCCGAACGTCACCATCATCTGATACCGATGAATGAAGAAGCCATCCGAATCGGAATGGAGATTATTAAACCTCAGTAAGTTAAAATAACTCTAAACGAATAATAAAAGGAAGAACTTTCCATAGCGGAAAAGCTCTTCCTTTTATTTTTATATTGTATCTTTGCCGCCGTTATGAAAAGAATATTCTCTATTATTTTTTTATTATTCCTGTGCTTCCATACTTCCTTGATGGCACAGCGGACAATGAATACCCTGAACAACCAGTTCGGTTCCTCAGCAAGCGGACTGAACAGAGATCAATATGACCGTAACGGAAACCCCATAGACACGACAGCCGTAGTAGATGCCAGCACAATCCCCATCGGACTGTACTCATGGAAAGTGGACAGTCGTTTTGGCAATGTCACTTATATCCGTAGATACCTTGCAGCACGCTTTCCAAAACTCAAATGACATGGGCGGCTATACCGGACAATACAATTACCTGGGAAATTTGGGCTCCCCCCGCCTCTCACGCATCTTTTTTGACCGTCGGGATCCCAGCCAATACTTTTTCACCGACCCATACGACTTTTGCGTACAACGTCCGGAAGATGTCATATTCACCAATACACTTTCTCCATTCACAAACCTGACCTATTACAAAGGAGGAAGGCAGCCGTGACGGAGAAGAAACGTTTCAAATCCTATTTTGCCATCAATGCAAACAAAAGGCTAGGGTTCGGATTCTACATAGATTACCTGTATGGCCGGGGCTTTATCAAGATCAGTCCACAGCCTTCTTCAACGGTGGCCTGTTCTCCAGCTACCGGGGAGATAAATATGACATGCATTTCATATTCAACAACGATAACTTGAAGATGGCAGAAAACGGAGGTATCACGGACGACCGGTATATCACCAACCCGCTGGATATGGCAGAAGGCAAAAAAGAATATTCCGCCAACGAAATCCCAACGCGACTGAGTCAGATATGGAATCACAACACCAGCTACCATGCCTTCCTGACACATCGTTACAACTTAGGGTTCTATAAAGAAAAACAGGACAGTGTGGATACGGACTCCGTAAAAATAACGCAGGTATTTGTTCCTGTCACAAGCTTCATACATACATTACAAGTGGACTTGAACAATCGCAAATACATCTCATACGATGACGCACAGAATCAGAAGTATTTTGAACATAACTATCTGGGGACCGACTCTATAGACAAGACGAAGCGTACATCCATCAAAAACACCATTGGCATTGCTTTACAAGAAGGATTCAACAAATGGGCAAAAGCCGGACTTACCGCCTTTTTAAGTTATGAATACCGAAACTTCGCCTTGACCGACACAACAAACATACCGGGACAACGCATTATCAACAACTATAAGGAAAGTTCACTCTCCATTGGCGGCGAACTATCCAAAAAACAAGGAAAACTATTACATTACAATATCCTAGGAGAATTAGCCATAGCCGGTGAAGACGCAGGACAATTCAGCGTAGAAGGCAGAGGGGATCTGAATCTCCGTTTATTCGGAGATACGGTGAGACTGGATGTAAATGCATTCATCAAGAACCAGAACCCCGTATTCTATTTCAGGCATTTCCAATCCAAACATTACTGGTGGGACAACAACGATTTATCCAAAATAATGAGAACCCGCCTGGAAGGAAAACTAAGTCTGGACAGATGGGAACCCAGCTGCGTGCCGGAGTGGAAAATATAAAGAATTACACTTATCTGGCCAATACCAGCATACCGGTAAAAGACAGTGAAGGAAATGTCACCGGTTTCAAGAACAATGCAGCCGTAAGACAACACTCCGGCAACATACAAATATTCACTGCAATGTTGCAACAAAAATTAAAAGTAGGAATTTTTCATCTCGACGGTGAAGTAGCCTATCAAAAATCAAGTGAGCAAGACATTCTACCCTTACCGGAATTGTCGGCTTACGGCAACTTGTACATGAAATTCGGTCTCGCCAAAAAAGTACTCCAGATAGAAATGGGAGCAGATGTGCGTTATTTCAGTAAATATTACGCGCCAGACTACTCCCCCGTCATCGGACAATTCTATAACCAGAATCCTAATGACAAAATCGAGATAGGAGCTTTTCCGATAGTCAACGTCTATGCCAACCTGCATTTAAAACGTACCCGCTTCTTTATTATGATGTATCATGTCAATGCCGGTTCGGGAAAATCCAATTACTTCCTGGCGCCACACTACCCAATCAATCCGCGAATGATAAAGTTCGGCCTTTCATGGAATTTCTTTGATTGACGGTCTATATGAAAAAATATCTGAAATACGTTCTGATGGGTATCCTTGCAGCAACCCTATCCTCCATCTTCTTCAAAAAGAAAACGGAGGCTGAAACCAGTCTGCCCCGCGATTATGCAGAAATAGCGGCATCGGGAATCCTGCGTGCCGTTACCGAGTACAATTCTATCAGTTTTTATGCCGACGGCGACACCGTTTCCGGTTTCCACTACGAACTGCTCCATGCTTTTGCACACAGCAAAGGACTGAAACCGGAAATCACTCCTGAAATGAGCTTTTCCAAAAGACTGGAAGACGTACAAAAAGGAACATACGATATATTGGCCAACAGCACGGTAGTTACCACAGAATACAAAGACTCCCTGTTGTTTACCCGCCCCATTATACTGAACAAACAAGTACTGGTACAGCGTAAACCCGAAAAAGAAAACGATAGTCTGTACATTCACAGCCAGTTGGAACTAGCCCGCAAGACCCTTCATCTAGTCAAAAACTCACCTGCCATTCTGCGCATACATAATTTAAGTAACGAAATAGGTGATACCATCTATATCAAAGAAGTGGAGAAATACGGACAAGAACAATTACTGGCCATGGTAGCACATGGTGACATAGACTATGCCGTATGCGACGAGAGCATTGCCAAAGCCTCCATCAATGATTTTCCACAATTGGATATAGAAACAGCCATCAGCTTCTCACAATTCTATTCATGGGGAGTAAGCAAACATTCTCCAATATTGCTTGACAGCCTGAATTCCTGGTTAAATGACTACGTCAAGACTCCTGCATTCAAACTGTTGCGCAAGAAATATTACAATAACTGATTTTTATCCGGCTGAAATTGCAAAATAGTCCTATCTTTGCAATATAAATTGTTATTATTTTAAGCGGAATGACAAAAAAGTTATTACCATGGTTAAATTAGACAAAGTAAAATGGGGCTTCATCGGTTGCGGAGAAGTGACCGAGAAGAAAAGCGGACCAGCCTTTGCCCTGATCGAAGGTTCAGAGGTAGTGGCCGTAATGAGCCGTGACAAAGAAAAAGCTCAATCATACGCCAAAAGACACAACATTCCCCGCTGGTACTCCGATCCGCAGCAGTTAATAGGAGATGAAGATGTCAATGCTATTTATATAGCCACTCCCCCCTCTTCTCATGCCACTTTTGCCATTATGTCCATGAAGGCAGGAAAGCCCGTATACATCGAGAAACCTATGGCGGCCAGCTATGAAGACTGTGCACGCATCAACCGCATATCACAGGAAACAGGAATTCCTTGTTTCGTAGCTTATTACAGACGCTATCTTCCTTATTTCCAAAAAGTACGCCAGATGGTAGAGGACGGAGAAATAGGCAATGTCATCAACATACAGATACGTTTCGCCCAGCCTCCCCGCGCTTTGGATTACAACAGTACCAACCTTCCCTGGCGTGTACAACCTGATATTGCCGGCGGCGGTTATTTCTATGATCTGGCTCCTCACCAGCTGGATTTGCTACAAGATATGTTCGGCTGCATTCTCGAAGCCCAAGGATACAAGAGCAACCGTGGCGGGTTATATCCGGCAGAAGATACGATAAGTGCCTGCTTCAAATTTGATTCCGGTCTGCCGGGATCAGGATCATGGTGTTTCGTTGCCCATGAATCGGCCAAGGAAGACCGTATAGAAATCATCGGAGACAAGGGAATGATCTGTTTCTCTGTTTTCACTTACGATCCCATCGCCCTGCATACTGAAAGAGGCCGCGAGGAGTTTCTTCCCGAAAATCCCCCTCATGTACAACTTCCGCTCATAAAAGCCGTAGTAGAACACTTGCAGGGAAAAGCTGTCTGTACCTGCGACGGCATCAGTGCGACACCCACCAACTGGGTAATGGACCGTATACTTAATAAACTCTGATTTCCACCTATGGACATCCGTAATTATGCCTGCTCTGTCTGTCTTTTCTTTCTGCCTTTAATGTATATGCACAAGCGGAAAAGAAAGACTCGACAGTACAGGACAACAAGGGTGTTCTCATTACATTGACTGACGGAATAGCAACGACTGTCCGCCATACCGGAAGAAAAATAAGGAAGTAGGAAAAGAATTCAATGCGATTGACACTACCTATATCTCGCCCAACCTTTACAATCTGGCTTTCATGCTGGAATCCAGCAGTTGGTACGAATACTATCGGTTAGGTAGTAAAGGAAACAACGGCGAACAAAGTTTGGGATTCTCCCCCAATGCCAGTTTCAAGCTGGGAGTCTATTTCGGATGGCGCTGGATATTTCTAGGATATTCTTTCGATGTAAAAGATATTTTCGGCGGACATAAAAACAAGGCAAAGAAAACCGAAATGGCACTGAATCTTTATAGTTCAAATTTGGTGTGGATTTATATTACAGAAAGACAGGAAGCGATTTCAAGATACGTTCTTCCAGCGGTTTTGATCTGAATACTCCCATTAAAAATTTGAATTTCAACGGATTGCAAAGTAAAATCAAAGGACTGAACGCCTATTGGATTTTCAATTATAAAAAATTCTCTTATCCGGCAGCCTATAGCCAGTCCACCAACCAGCGTAAAAGCGCGGGTTCCCTGATGGCGGGCTTTTCTTATTCCCAGCACAACATATCTTTTGATTACGAAAAGCTTCCCGGTGAAGTGAGAGCCAACTGCATGATGCCCTGCTTTTCAAGAAAGTGAAATATTCTGATTACAGCATCAACGTGGGTTATGGCTATAACTGGGTATTTGCAAAAAACTGGGTTTCCAATCTTTCACTCTTACCGGCCATTGCCTATAAAAAATCAAAAATAGACGATACACCTAATACTGACAATCATTGGATAAAGGATATCAATTTTGACCTGATAACACGTGCTGCCGTGGTCTATAACACCAACAAATATTTTATAGGAGCTTCGTTGGTGATGCATACATACGACTATCGAAAAAAGGACTTCTCCCTCACTAATACTTTCGGAACTGTCCGTATATATGCAGGATTCAACTTTTGGAAAAAGAAAGAGTTCCGTGATAAATAGGAGGAGGATGACAAAAAACGGAAAGTGAAAAAAGAGAGATGAAGAATCCAATCACATCCATTTGTTCTCACAAGATCCCTCACCATGACTCAAAATGACAGAATCCATGATTACACAACAGAATCCTGACATACCTTCATTCATTAAAGTCTATCTATTTCATCTATAGACAAGCCTGTAGCTTGAACAATAACAGCAATAGGAATATTCAAAGATTTCAAGTTACGGGCTGTAGCTATTTTTTCTTCTTGGCGACCTACCATGATACCTTCCTCACGTCCTTCTACACGACCTTCCTCTAATCCTTCTAATTTAGCGGTACTCAATACATCATTTTGTATCATCAATGCATCCAGATGCCGATCATAAGCCAGTTTATCAGCCTTATTCATATTATAATAAATAAGTTTCTGTCTCGCCTCCTCCAATCCGGGAGTCGTTGTATCCGGACGGATAGTTCCAGTCTTAAGATATTCTATCCATTCTTCCAAAGGAGTAACCGCCACTTTATTAAACTCATTCACACGAATAAGAAAATATTCAGGAAATATTTCGGCAGGCAATTTGCGGATAATAGCCCCTTGTTCTTTAGTGGTTACTTTCAAACAGTCACCAGTATGGACACCGAGGAATGTATTCTGACCATGGTAGAGGTAATCATTTCCTTGGCCAATATCAAAATAAAGAATACTGATAGAATACACTTTCTTGACATTTGCATAAATTCCACCTAAATCTATATGTTCGGTTATTGCTTTTGCTACTCCATAAAGTATTCGTTCAAGATAATATAACTCCCGCGTATTCTGCACTTCCACTAGTATTATTTCATCCTTGCTATTACGGGCTTTAATATCTACCCGGTTGAACTTATCATCCTCCCGTTGCTGGTTACCTTCGCTCTCAAGGATTTCCATGATTTGAATCTTCTCACCCAAAAGTACGGTAAGAAAACCTTCCAGGACACCAAAATTGGCTTTGTTGCGTAAAAGACGCTTGATTGCCCAATCAAACCGTATGTATTTATCTTTCTGTTCCATAAAAACCTCTTTTTACAAAGATAACCCTTTTGTTTGAAAACCAGGATGAAACATTAGCAAAAAATATACCGGAAAGCAATAAAGCATTCCCGGTATATCACAAGTTAATTATATTAGACTCACAATTAATTCTTAGAAACGAGCACCGACAGTCAAAAGCAACTGATGCCGTTCATTGTCCACTTTAGTTGCCGGAAGATCTATATCATCAAAAGCATAAAAGTTTGATTTATACATATCATATTTATATGCCAAATCCGCATAAATTACACTGCCACGGTATCCAAGACCAAACGTAAATGTATTCTTAGACTCCGTATTATTAAAATCAGTACGCGTGCTATATAAAGACAAGGCACTATAAGCATCTTTAGAAAAAGCAGCCGAAGAGTAATTATATCCTGCACGAATGCTAAACTCAGGTATAATCCTCGTTTCCATTCCGATACGGAAAGTATGGACACCTTTCAAATAATTCTCAACGCTGGGCTGATCTCCCAATTCATAACCATCCACATCCTTGAGCTTACTGGAAGAATAATCCTGATATTCATATTCCGCACCTACTGCCACTGCACCCGCAAAAGTAGTACCTGCGCTGACATTAAATTTCCACGGAGTGGTAAGATTATAATCATAGGTCAAATAATCATATTCCGGAGTTACCAGAAAATCACTCAATGTCTGGTTATAGGGTGCCTCACAAGCTAAAATATTAGAAGATAAAGCGGCATTATAGCTTTCTCTTAAATCATACCATGTAGGCGTGTGCACAGCAAATCCCAAACGGAAAGGGGAACTTCTATAGGCCGTATAATAACACCCAATTTTAAATCCATACCAGTCCCTTCCAGCCTATAATAATTATCCAATGTATACCCCCCATTATCCGCACCGTTATCATCATTCAAATTTTCCGTATAAGAAGTATAACGATCATAATTCACATCATAGACCCCCAGGGTAGCTCCTAAATAGACCCTATCTTCAATATTGAATGAAACATTAAAATCATATTGACTGATACCTCCTGTTTCCTTACTAAAGAAGTTATTGTTAAAACCATTCCACCCCCATGGAGCATGAATATTCTTTTCAGAATCATTAACCCAGTCAACCACACCGGTTCTCACCCCCATTACTCCTAAAACAGGTAACTGATTCCAATATTTGGTATAAGGATTCTTCACATCCAGTATGTCATTAAACTCGCTTTCCGTCAATCCATATCGTTCCATCTCCTGAGCCAGCTGGAAGCTTTGTGACAAATTATCCAACGCCCCTCCCATAGAGAAAAGGCGATTGAAGTTTTTACTTTTATGGTAATTGAATCCGAAATTCACAAAACGCAAAGAAGTATTATTGCCTATCTTATTGCTATAAACAAATCCAATCTGGTCAAATGAAGCGCGCGTTTTGTTTTCATTCATTGACACACCACTAAAGTTACTCTTTGTCGAAGTATTATTAAAACCAAAAGAAATAGACACGTCATTACTACGAAAAATGCCGATACCCGCATTGGAGCTTATGACAGATATATCACCGCCCAAAGCTCCCATGGCACCACCCATACCAACAAATCGTGCTGTTCCATTCAAGTCATTCCCCAGCAACTTTCCGCATCATAAGCATTTTGTGCGCTTGCCGTTGCCATTGCCAGCAACGTACAAGCGGTTACTATTACTTTATTTTTCATACATCAATTCTATTAAATACAACAGTCTGGTTTAATCTGCTACTTATCTGGTACGCGATCTGCCACCGCCACTTGAACGGGAAACACCGCCTCCGGAACTACGGGAAGCCCCACCGCCACTAGAAAAACTACTACGGGAAGAAGAAGTTCCACTACTACGGTAAGAGTTAGACGAACTATTACGAGAAGGACTACTGCTACGAGAGTATGAACTGCTACGAGAATTCGAAACGCCACTATTGTTACGATAAGCGCCACGACTTGCAGCCCCTGTTCTCTGATAAGCAGATCCTGCTGCATTTCCCACACTGCTCCGAGTACTGCTTGGTCTGGTATAGGAAGAACCCCTTCCTTCTGTCGGACGTGAATACGAATTACCCGGACGAACTCCTGCTGCCTGACTTGGTGAAAGAGTTTCTCCGGTACGGGTTCTGATAGCACTTCTATTAGGACGAACCGAATTTACACTGTTAGATCCCGAAACCACTCTTCCTGATGAAGAACCGTTACGTGTTGCGGTACGATAACTATTAGCACTATTACGGACATTTTGTCTGGAATTTCCTACGTATGAATTACGACTATTCCTATCATAACTATTCACGTAATTATTCCGGCTTGGGCGTGAAGAACTATAGCTATTGGTATATCTTCCGGCATGTATCCCCGGGTTACGTCTGCTTGAGCCATACCATCCATGACTACCTCCCCAGTAGCCACCACCCCAACCGTGACCAAAGTAATGCGGATAATAATGGTGATGGTGATAATGGTAGCCCCAATAGCCACCCCAGTAGCCGCCACCCCAATAACCGGATAGTACCAATTATTGTAGTACCATGGCGAACTCCATCCCCAACTGAATCCCCAACTGGCGCCATATGGATAATTCCAACGCCAATCCCACCATAAGCGGTTCGTGTAAGTGGGAAAGACGTATGCATACAATCCGTCATCATATACATTCCAATCCCATGAAGGCAAACCGTAAACCACATCCCAATAGAGCGGACTGCTTACCGGAATGGCGTAACGGGGATTGCGGAAACGGACGATACGCATCGCGTATTCATAATCGTCTTGAGAGCCCTCAAAACCATTAACCCATTCCCCTCTCTCATTCAAAGGTTTCTCCTCAATATACAAGGTATCATTCTCCATCGAGAAGTTATTATCTCGTGAAGTATAACGACGATTATACTCATCCACATCGCGCACTTTTCCTTTCACATCCTTCACTACCACTGTAGAACCGGGGGCTGCGTAAACGGTAGTCGTGTTCTGCTTCTGCGGAACCACCACTTTCACCTCTTGCTTAACCTCCTCTTTCTTTTCAGCTTTTTTCTTAGGGATGAAATAAAGGTCGTCATCAACGCTTTGTGACATTGCCCAATAAGGCAAGCACACCATCATAAGCGAAGCTAATACAATCTTTTTCATACTCATACCTGTTTTATTTGTTATTCTATCTACTTTTTCTAGTGCAAAGATAGCCAGAGGTTTCAGTTCATAACAAAGAAAATCCCTATTAGTTGGTAGGGATTTCCCTATTTTAGTAACGGACTTCAACTATTTTATCTATTTCTGCACACACACGGAAACAGAAGAACGTCCGTTCACATACGTTGATGGTAAACAAATCTGGTGGTAAAACAACTTTTTATATTAAGTTGCACCCACTTATGCCCTCATGCCCTCACTAAAAGTCATAACCTACTCATTATTAAACCACTACACACAGTGAGGGCATGTTAAAAAGTGAGAGCATTGCCCTCATGCCCTCACTCCTATTTTCTTGCACATCTCACTTAAATCATTCATTCACAACATAATACCCATTTATCGGCTTATAAACCGGTTGTTTGGGAAGTCCCACATTTTTCAGCTTTCCTTCCTCGCACAAGCGGTGTAAATGGCGGCTGGCCGTACTTTGTGTCATACTGCAAAGAAGCTGGAACTTTTCCGCTGCACAAAATCATGAGTTGTGAAGAACTCCGTCAGCAATGCGTCAATTTCCTCATCGGTCAGTTTACTTGAATGAAACGAGAACCGGGTACGCTGCACCTTTACCTTCCCCACCTCATCCATCAATAATCGGTCGGGGCGGTAAACAATCCCCTTAAGCCTTACCTTTGTATTTTTACGTTTCGTCTTTTCGGTTACCGGCTCGGTGCTCACCAGATTGGGACGGAAAAAGCCGATGCCGTCCAGATGCACCTGCCTGCCTTCCGCCAATTCCTCGCCCATGGCGTGTGACAGCGCATCGAGCACGGCTATTACATCCGTTTCCGTCAATGTACAATATTTCTGTATACGGGCACGGAGCTGGGCCGTGCTTACTTTCCCATTCAGCCGGAGACGCGGATGCAACATATTCTCTTCCCCTTGTTGCTCAGAGGTTTTGGGATTCTCGTACCAATCAAATAGTATTGCCATACTGTTCTTTTTTTATTGATGAAAGTTCAATATCTATTAATCACGGATGTGATTAAGCTTAACTACCTTTTGTGATTAATTTAATCACCTTTATGATCAGACTTAATCACAAGGGTAGATAACTAATTACAAACATACAAAAATAAGAAAAGAAAAGGTAGAAAACAAATAAGAGACAGGGGAATATGCACTGAGACTAAGAATAAAAACACAGAAAAGAAAGGAAAAAGAAAAAACGGCATTTAATCCGGAAAGCACTTGCAGAATCCGGAAAGAAACCTTACCTTTACTAAAAATATGCACACATAGACACTCGCCAAACGCGGTCTTCTCCACACGACAGAACATCATCTTTTCCATGGGAGGTACATAAAGCCAAAAAACATTTAAACGAAAGACAAATATGAAAATTACACTCATCAGGAAAGATGAAGAACAGGGGACAGAAGCCTTGTCACTATGCGATTCGGACGCATTCCTCGAGAAAATAAAGACAGAGAACAAAGCAGGACACATATCGGAACTGCGTGAAATACTGCCCCGGCTGACAGGATCGTCCGCCCACTACGCCCATATCGACAAACTGCCGCGTGTCTATCCTGCTGTAGAATATACCCGTAAGCAAAATGGCGAGAAACGCATGAAACATTACAACGGACTAGTGCAGCTGGAAGTGAACCGGCTGGCCGACCAGTATGAGGTGGAATACGTAAAACGCCAAGTGGCACAACTGCCGCAAACCTTTGCCGCTTTCTGCGGTTCAAGCGGACGGAGCGTAAAGATATGGGTACGCTTCGCACGCCCCGACGGCACTCTGCCCACCATACTAGGAGGCTCTCCTGTTTCATGCTCACGCCTATCGGCTGGCGGTCGACCTGCTACCAGCCCATGCTTCCTTTCGGCATCACACTGAAGGAACCGGACCTGATGCAAAGCTGTCGCATGACCGTGGATGAACAACCTTACTATAACCCTTCGTCCGTTCCTTTCTGCATAGAGCAACCGCTTGCCCTGCCCGATGAGGAAACTTTCCGGCAACGGAAACAAAACAGCGAAAGCGCACCGGAACGAATGACACCCGGCTGCGAAAGTATGCAGATTTTTGCCCAGATGTACCAGTCGGCACGGAAAGAGCATTGGCCGAGATGGAAAACTGGAAACGTGATGACGGGCTGGAACCTTTACTGCCCCATCTGGTAGAACAATGCTTCAAAACAGGCATCCCCGAAGAGGAAGCCGTACAGCGCACGCTGATGCACTATTTTCACGCAACGGACACAGAAACCATCCGTACAGCTTTTGGCAACGGATACCGGGAAATGAAAGGTTTCGGTAAAAAAAGCGGTTTCAGTAAAGAGCAGGAAGCCACCTTCGGCTGGAGGAATTCTTGAAAAGACGGTATGAATTCCGCTTCAACACCGTGCTGGAGAGGTGGAATACCGTCAACGGGACTCTGTTCATTTCTATTTCAAGCCTTTAGATAAACGTACCCGCAACAGTATCGCCCTCTGCGCCTTAAAAGAAGGGCTGCAAGTGTGGGACCGGGATATAGACC
>ENA-OQCS01001164-OQCS01001164.1-human-gut-metagenome-genome-assembly--contig:-NODE-1164-length-13965-cov-2.442188_pt1 | contig 13965 bp, 20 predicted proteins | sample MGYA00242757_ERZ504575 | MGnify/ENA primary metagenome ERZ504575 (study PRJEB26092, sample SAMD00036297) | human gut metagenome | host: Homo sapiens | study: EMG produced TPA metagenomics assembly of...
TCTGACAGTACTTTTCTTGCCTCGTCAGGACCCAGTTCTTCCTGGTGCTTGCCATCGCAGTTGCCGTATCGGGCTTCTGAAACGTGAATGCCTACATCGTGAAGAATGGCTGCTTCGAGCACGAAGAGGTCTTCCTCGTTCATTCCCTCTGCTATCGCAATCATACGGGCAAAGTCGTGTACCTTTACGAAATGCTGGATGCGTGGCGCATCGCCACCATCATACTTTATCATCGCCCTCATCAGTTGGGCGAGTGTCAATTCCTTGTTTGTCATAATCTTATGTTTTTTACCAATGTTTTTATGTCTATTGGATGGAATGTCTTGTTTTACAGTGGATTACGCCCCAAGAAGGAAGGCTAGTCCGCTGATATGATGAAGATGCCAAAACCGAAGCCAGTAGTGCGTTGCACAAAACTGGCTCCGATGCTCAACAGAAAAAGTTCGATGACAATATTGTCCATTCTGCTGTAGGCTTATTGATGGATGTAATCCAGAATCTGCTCTGCATGAATCTTGGTCTTGATCTCCTTTGGAGTGAATATTTTCTCAATAATGCCTTCTTCGTTGACAAGATAGGTGGTGCGGAGGATTCCGATGGTCTTTCTGCCGCAGGTACCTTCTCGCCCCAGCAGCCGAGTTCCTGCAAAAGGGTGGTCTCGGTATCGGCAATAAGAGGGAACTGCAGACCCTTGGTTTCTGCAAACTTCTTCTGCAGTGCCTGCTTGTCCTTGCTCACGCCGATAATCTCGTAACCGGCTGCTGCCAGTTCCTCCTTATGAGCCTGCAGGGAGCAGGCTTCGGCAGTGCATCCGCTGGTGTTAGCCTTCGGATAACTGTAGAGCACTATCTTGCGACCACGATAGTCGCTTGCCTTGATTTCACGTCCGTCCTGGTCAATGCCAAGAATCTCTGGTATTCTATCTCCTACATTCATAATTATTTATTATTTAAAAAAGTTATACTATTCTTCTATCTATTATTTCTTCCTTTTCACCCCTCTTACTGCCTCACTTTCCAATGGATTCTCGGGCCAGAAGTGCTTGGGGTAGCGGCGCTTCAGCTCCTTGCGCACCTCGAAATAGGTGGATTGCCAGAAACTGGCGAGATCCTGCGTAAGCTGAACGGGCTTGAAACCTGGAGAGAGCAGCTCCAGCAACAGAGGCTGCCTGCCATCATCAACAGCTGGCGTCTGAGTCATTCCGAAGCATTCCTGCAGACGAACACTGAGGATGGGAGCCTCGGCTCCCTGACGATAGTCGATGCGGATATGACTGCCCGATGGAACCACGATGTGGGTGGGTGCGAGGCGGTCTATCTCCTGCTGCTGCTCGTATGGAATCTGTGCCCAGAGGATTTCCGGGAGATTGAGCTTCCTGAGTTCGGCAGTGCTCGTCTTGAGCTTTCCGCCCTGGTCCAGATAGAAGGGCAACCATTTGCCGGCTGTCTCCATCAGGTGCGCTGTGGACAGATCGGGCAACTCCATTTCAGGGTGCCACTCTCTTACCTTCGCCACCCTCCGCTGCAACCACTGAACGTCTTCGTTCCAATCCAGCATGCTGAGTCCTTCCTTCCGGATGGCGGTGCAGAGTATATGGATAATCTGCTGTTTGTCGGCATCCTGGAGCGGTTTGCTATCTACCACCAGGTTTCCGATGCGTCGCTCTCTCTGCATCCTGATTATTCCCGCCTTACTGTCCCACGAGATGTTGTCGAACTCGTGGGTAGGAGGTCGATGATGTTTACGGGAGCCGAGAGAAACACCCTGCCTGCCTTTCCTGAAGATGGAAGCGGGGTGGAAGCATTCGCGCCCGACGGCTGGGCAGATACATTGAGCGAGGCGATGGCGAGCCATTGCTGCGCCGACATTGCATCGCTTGAATCGATGAAGAGCGTCTTGCCGTTCGACATTCTGAAATGGCCGATATTATCGATTGCCATGCGATGCGCTCAGGATAGGCTAGGGCAATCAGTCTGCCCACCTCCTCTGCATCCACCGGCTCATTGTCTTCCTTCACCTTGAGCATCCTGCGGTATTCCTGGGCTATCTGGGCAATGCGTGCCCATCTGCCAGACTGTTTTTCTGTCGCTGCGAACGGAGGATGGAGAGGCGCAGCGCCATATCCGAATCCTCTGAATCGCTCATCGGGTCTTTCTCTTCCAGCAGGGCGCAACATCGCAGGCTAGAGCTTTGAGTGCAGAAGATTCTGAACTCATCATCATCTTGGCGATGCGTGGATGACAAGGCAATGTTGCCATCTTCCTGCCCAATGGGGTGATGCTGCCATCCGGTTCTATCGCTTCAAGAGAAAGAAGCAATTCCTTGGCATTGAGTAGGTTACTGCCTGGTGGCGGAGTAAGCCAGAGCAGCGACTGGGGATTGTTCTCGCCAAAGGCTGCAATGTCGAGCACCATCGATGTAAGGTCAGCTTCCTCTATCTCCGGTCGGCGCTGGTCTTCCATCAGATGTTCCGAGGTCTGAGTCCACAACCGGTAGCAGATTCCTTCAGCCACTCGTCCGGCTCGTCCTTTTCTCTGGGTTGCCATATCCTTGCTGATGGTAACGGTTTCCAGGTGGCTCAATCCCGTTCGGGCGTCGTAAACCAGTTTTCGGCAAAGTCCGGAATCCACCACGATCCTCACGCCTTCGATGGTAAGTGAGGTTTCTGCGATAGGTGTGGCGAGCACAATTTTCCTTTCTTCCTCACTGGATGGGGCGATGGCGAGGCGCTGCTTCTCGGGTGGAAGATTGCCGTAGAGAGGATAAACCTGCGGAACGGTAAGTTCAGCTGAAGCCCTGCTGAGGCTTGCATCCAATATCTCCTTGCATTTCAGAATCTCCGACTGTCCAGGAAGGAAAGCCAGAATATCTCCCTCGTACCTATCTGCAGCCTTGAGGATGGTAGCCGCCACCTCTTTATATATATCGTATCGCGCAATATCGGTTTCAGAATAAACGGTCTCTACGGGGAACATCCGTCCTTCGCTCTCTATCAATGGTGCCTGAAGAGTCTCGCAGATGGCGGAAGCATCGATGGTTGCCGACATGATGATGATCTTCAAATCTGGTCGGATGATTTCCTGTGCCTGTCGGGTGAGGGCAAGTGCCAGGTCGGAGTTGATGCTTCGTTCGTGAAACTCATCGAAGATGACGGCGCTCACTCCTTCGAGCGTGGCATCATGGATGAGCATTCGGGTAAGTATTCCCTCGGTGAGCACCTCGATGCGGGTTTCTGAAGAAACTTTGTTCTCGAAGCGTACCCGGTAACCCACGGTCTTGCCCACGGGTTCGCCCAAGATGCTTGCCATTCGTTCAGCTATCTGACGGGCAGCAAGGCGGCGTGGTTCCAGCATCAGAATCCTACCCTGTGGGGTAGCCTCGAGGAGGGTGAGTGGAAGCACGGTGGATTTTCCGGCTCCCGGCGGAGCAGTGACAACAAGGTTTGCCGACTCCTTCAGGGTGCTGTTGATGGCGTCGGCTATCTGGAATGCTGGCAGATGACCAGCCTGCTGTTGGATTCTATCGTAATTCATACTGCAAAGATACACATTTTTTTTGTGATGGGCAAATGATTAGAAAGGTAATGCATGAGAATGGCGAATCTTGTAGATTTTTCCCTTATCTGGTTCCATTTGGCAAGGACCAGATAGCCAGATACGACTGTCAGATAGAGAAGCATCAACTGAAGGAGTGACAGATGAAGATGGTCTATGCTGGCACCCGGCAACAGACTGGTAAGCCGGAAGGCGGTATGGGTGGCTTGGGTAATGCTGGCAAGTACTGCTGCTATATGTTGCATCAGCCAGAAGCCGACGGAGGCAAGGCTGGAAATGTAGGTAAGGGGAGAAAGCAGCAGGAGTAGGGCACAAAGATAGAGGATGAGGGTGGCTGCCGGGATGGCGATGAAGCTGGTGAGCAGGGAGTAGCAGGATATTCTGCCGAAATAATAGACGATGAGCGGAAGCGTACCTATCTGTGCCGCCAGGGATACGCTGAATAGTCCCCAGAGGCTACGGATAATCTTGCCGTGGGATTTGAGCAGGTCGAAGAGTGGGGGATAGAACATAAGGATGGAAGCCACGGCGAGAAAGGACATCTGGAAACTGATGTCGAAAAGATGGAAGGGATTCAGAAACAGCATGATGACATAGCTAGCGCCAGGGTGTTGAGCGAAAGGTCGGGGCGCAGGGATAACAGGCAGAAACTGTAGATGCTGAGCATAGAGGCTGATCTGACGCACTAGGGGGAAAGCCGATAAAGACGACATACGCCCATACGGCAACGAGGGACAAGGCAATGGTGGGTCTGGAACGGCGCTTTCCGCCCAGAAGAATCACGAAGAGCTGGAAGATAATGCCTATGTGCAAGCCGCTAACTGCCAGTATATGACTTGTGCCGGAGATGGAAAAGCTCTCCTTGGTTTCCCGGTCGAGTGAACCCTTATCGCCCATCGCCATCGCAGAAATCACGGCGAAATCCTGTCCGTCGATATGATAAGTATGCAGCTGCTGTTCCAGCTGCTGGCGGAAGGAACGGCTTGCAGGATGGTGCGGTCGATGGGGGAGAGTGACTGGTAGGTCATGATGCTGCCAGGTGCTTTCGTCTTATCGATATGATGGGAGGTGATGAAACCGCCCAGACAGAACAGGCAGAGCGACAGAAGGAAGCTCTGAAGAAGGACCAGCTGCTTGATTTTTCTGAAGAAGAGCCGGAAAAGCTGACGGTTTTCATTGAGTACATAGCAGCAGCCGGCTAAGGCTATGGCAATGATGGCTGCAATGAGCCAATAGCGCGTGGAAAAGTAATCATAGCTGTATCTGGCTGTGATGATGCTGAGTGATAGTATGAGGCTGAAGAACATCAGCGGAGTGACTGGGAGTCTTTTATTTCTGTCCATTTTAGCCGTGTTTTCAGGTTCGTTTAAAAAAGAGAAGCCCGACAAAAGGTTGGGATAGTCCAACTCTCTTATCGGGGCTTCTCATATATATAATAATGTATAAGCCTGCCTGGAAGCAGGAATATATCATTTCGGGAGATTACTCTCTCTGGAGATTATTTGCCGAATCCGAAGATACGCTTGATGAATTTCTTCACTGCATTTTCGTTCTTCTGTGGATTGACAACAGGAGCATACTTGCGAGGACCGGAATTCTCAGTTCCCTTCTTCTGCTGGTTCTGCTGAGCGCCACCCTGCTTCTTCTGCTACGCCTCTGCCTCGGCCATTGCTTCCAGGACGAACGTTGTTCTCATTGCCTGGGCGCTGGTTGCCGTTAGACTGCTGATTGCCCTGCTGGTTGCCGTTCTCGTTATTGCGCTGCTTATTGTTGTTGCGCTGCTTATTGTTGCGGCGCTTGTTGTTATTGTGGTTCTTCTGCTCGCCGTTGTGCTGCTCAGCGTTTCTCTGTTCATTGTTCTTGAACTCGCCATTCTTCTGTGCATCATTCTCGTGATTCTTCTGTGCACCATTCTCTCCATTGTTCTGAGGAGTCTTTTCCTGACGCTCGTTTGGCTTGTTTGGCTTGCGCTTGTGTGAAGTCTGGTCGCGGTCTTTCTGTCTGCGGCTCTTGGCGCTGGTCTTGCTCTTGCCCTCGCCGTTGCTGTTATTGTTGCCGCCGCGGTTGCCGTTGCGGTTGTTTCCGCCCTGTTTTCCGCCCTTGCCCTTTCGACCATTGTTGCGTTTTGAAGGCTTGTTGAGCTTGATGTATTCAGGGCCTTCGCCGCAATCTTCCGGCAGAGGCATCTTCTCTACCACCTTCTCCAGGAACTTCTCAATCTGCTGGAACCAGTATTGGTCTTCCTCGTTGACGAAGGTGATGGCTCTACCATCACGGTTGGCACGGGCTGTACGGCCGATGCGGTGAACATAATCCTCAGTATCGTGAGGAACGTCATAATTGATGACCATCTCGATATCATCAATATCGATTCCACGAGCCACGATATCCGTAGCAACCAGTACGTCTAACTGACCGCTCTTGAACTTGAACATCACATCATCGCGCTCTGCCTGCTCCAGGTCGGAGTGCATGGCACCGCAGTTGATGCCAATCTGCTGAAGGGCAGCAGCCAGCTGCTTCACCTTCATCTTGCTGCCGCTGAACACGATGACGCGCTTCATATCGCCAGCCTTGAAAATATCCTTGATAATGGTCATCTTCTGGGTCTCGTAACAAACGTAAGCCTCCTGCTTGATCTTCTCGGCAGGCTTGCTTACGGCAAGCTTGATCTCTACAGGATCCTTGAGCAGGGTCTTGGCAAGTTCCTCAATTTTCTCAGGCATGGTGGCAGAGAACATGATGGTCTGGCAGGTCTTTGGCAACTTGGAAGCGATGGTATTGATGTCTTCAGAGAAGCCCATATCGAGCATGCGGTCGGCCTCATCGAGAATGAAGAAGCTTACCTTGCTCAGATCTACATTACCCAGGGAAATGTGGGTGATGAGGCGACCTGGAGTAGCAATCACGACATCAGCACCCATGCGGAGACTCTTCAGTTCCTGATCGTAGCGATTGCCGTCGTTGCCGCCATAAACAGCCACGCTGCTCACATCCTGCAGGTAGTAGCCGAAGCCCTGCATGGCCTGGTCTATCTGCTGGGCTAACTCGCGGTTGGCGACATGATGACGCAGTTGATGGCGTCTTTCGGATAGCCGCCATCATCAAGTTTGCTCAATACAGGGAGCAGATAGCTGCTGTCTTACCCGTTCCGGTCTGTGCTACGCCCAATACGTCGTGACCTTCCAATATCTCAGGGATACATTTTTCCTGTACAGGGGTGCAAGTGTCGAAGCGCATGTCGTATAATGCGTCGAGCACGTTGTCATTCAAATCTAATTCGTCGAAATACATTCTTTTCCTTTCTTTTATTGACCATTGAGCCGGATGGATCTTCATCCGTTCCAATGGTCAAGGTTCTTTGTTTCAATGTTTAATTACCTTGGTGCCTTGCGGTAGCAGAAGTAGGCAACGAAGGCGAAGATGATGTTTGGCAACCAAGCGGCAAGTGCCGGAGGGAAGTTTGCTGGATGGCAAAGGTTGCCGATACAGTTTGCAGCATGATGTAGCCGAAGCTCAGTGCAAGACCGATTCCCAAGGATAGGCCCATACCTCCCTTTCGCTTGCGTGATGAAAGCGAAACACCGATGATGGTGAGGATGAAGGAGGCAAACGAGGCGGCGATGCGCTTGTGGTATTCTACCTGATACTGCACCACATTGCCCGAACCGCGGTTGATCTGCTTGGAAATATACTCCTTCAGTTCCGGACTGGTGAAGGTTTCCTGCTGACCCTTGGAATAAACCAGGTCGGTAGGCTCCATCGTAATCAGCGTATCCTTCTGTGCTCCGCTGGTGATGTGTTCCTTCATACCTTTCAGCTGGCGCACCTTCCAGTTGCTCAGCTTCCAGTGGTATTTGCTGTCGGAGATTGTATCATACTGAATCTCCATCGCCGTAAGGTGCTTACGAGTTTCTTGTCCTGGAACTTGTCGAGGCAGAATCCGTAACCCCGCTTCGAGTTGTTGTCGTAGTGCTGCATATAGGCAATTACGCCCTTATCTACCTGCAGCTGTACGTTTTCGGCAGAAGTATTCTTCTTCTTGTTCTTGTACATCGTCTCAAGTTCTGGCGTACTACCGTGCATGTGGAATCACGTAGGCAGAGAGTACATAGCTCAAGGCTGAGAGCATGATGCAGGTGATGAGGTAAGGACGAAGGAGTCGCTTGAAGGAAACACCTGATGCCAGAATGGCGATGATTTCTGAGTTGCCTGCCAGCTTCGACGTGAAGAGGATGACCGCCACAAACACGAACAACGCACTGAAGAGGTTAGCGAAGTAAGGGATGAAGTTGGCATAATAATCGAAGATAATGGCCTTGGCTGGTGCATGATACTCCGTGAACTTCGCCAGGTTCTCATTGAAGTCGAACACGATGGAGATGGAGATGATCAGTGCAATCGAGAAGAAGTAGTAGCCTAAGAACTTCTTGATAATGTACCAATCTAACCGCTTGATGTATCTCAGTGGGTTGAGATACCTGAGCACCCTGAGGAATCGCAGCTTGTGCCCGATCCAGCCTAGAATGCGGGCTATGCGCTGCAGGATGCAATGAGCCAGCCGAAGCGAGATTCGAAGGCTCTGCCCATCTTGAGCAGTCTGCGATGTTTTCTGATGTATTTATAATCTTTCATCATTTAATGTAAAATATGTATAGGAGCATCCTATAAAGTTCAATGCTCAAGCTAGATTCGTCGGCCGAGTTGATCGATGATAGAGCGTTTCCACTCTACGAAGTCGCCCTGCTCGATATGGTGGCGTGCATCTGTAACGAGACGGAGATAGAACGACAGGTTGTGGATGCTGGCAATCTGCATGGCAAGGAGCTCCTGAGCCTTGAAGAGATGGTGCAGGTAGGCCTTGGTGGTAATCTGGTCGATGTCGCAGCCGTCTGGATCCACTGGACTGAAATCCATCTCCCACTTCTTGTTGCGCATGTTCATCGTACCATTATAGGTAAAGAGCATCGCATTGCGGCCATTGCGGGTTGGCATTACGCAGTCGAACATATCAACACCGCGCTCGATGGCCTCGAGCAGGTTCTGGGGAGTTCCTACGCCCATCAGGTAGCGAGGCTTGTCCTTTGGCAGAATCTCATTCACCACCTCGATCATTTCGTACATCACCTCGGTAGGCTCGCCTACGGCAAGACCGCCGATGGCATTTCCGTCGGCTCCCTTATCGGCAATGTACTTGGCTGCTTCGCGGCGCAGCTCTGGGAAAGTACAACCCTGGACGATAGGGAAGAGGCTTTGCTGATAACCGTAGAGAGGTTCTGTCTCGTCGAAGCGCTTGATGCAGCGGTCGAGCCAGCGCTGAGTCATCTCCAGACTCTTCTTCGCATACATGAAGTCGCTTTGTCCGGGAGGACACTCATCGAAAGCCATCATGATGTCGGCACCGATGATGCGTTCTGTATCCATCACGTTCTCTGGAGTGAAGAAATGCTTGCTGCCATCGATGTGGGAACGGAACTCGCAGCCCTCTTCTCTGAGCTTGCGGATTCCGGTAAGAGAGAATACCTGGAAGCCGCCGCTGTCGGTGAGGATAGGACGATCCCAGCCGTTGAACTTATGCAGTCCGCCTGCCGCCTTGATGACTTCGAGTCCCGGGCGCAGGTAGAGATGGTAGGTGTTTCCCAGGATGATCTGGGCCTTTACCTGCTGACGCAATTCTTCGAAATGTACACCCTTTACGCTGCCCACAGTTCCCACAGGCATGAAGATCGGAGTCTTGATCTGTCCGTGGTCGGTGGTGATGATGCCGGTGCGAGCATCGCTTGCCTTATCTGTTACTTGTAGTTCAAATTTCATTTCTTTTCTTTTTGTCATTTTCAGGAATGGTGAAGTCGATAGGGTGCTTTACCTTCTCGTCGGTGAGGGCAACTCCCAGACATCTGCTACATCTTCTACATAATGGAACTCTACGCCCTTGAGATACTTTTCAGGAATGTCGAGGATGTTCTTCTTGTTTTCCTTGCAGATCACGATGTCGGTAATGCCGGCACGCTTGGCTGCCAGGATCTTCTCCTTGATGCCTCCCACTGGGAGTACCTTGCCGCGAAGGGTAATCTCGCCCGGTCATGGCTATGTTCTTGCGAACCTTGCGCTGGGTGATGGCCGAAGCGATACTGGTGGCAATGGTAATACCTGCGAAGGACCGTCTTTTGGCGTTGCACCTTCGGGTACGTGGATATGGATGTTCCAGTTTTCAAAGATGCGGTAATCCACGCCCAGCAGGTCGATATGCGCTTGATGTATTCCAGGGCGATGATAGCCGATTCCTTCATCACGTCTCCCAGGTTACCGGTCAGGGTAAGCTTGCCCTGTCGTCCCTTGCTCAGCGAGGTTTCGATAAAGAGAATCTCGCCGCCCACAGAGGTCCATGCAAGTCCTGTTACTACTCCTGCATAATCGTTGCCCTGATAGATGTCGCGGGTGAATGGGGCGGTGCCGAGAATCTCCTTCAGGTCTGATGCGGTGATGGATGGCTTCTCCAATTCCTTGGAATAGGCGAGCTTGTAGGCCATCTTGCGCAGTCCCTTGTTGATCTGTTTCTTGAGCTGGCGCACACCGCTTTCTCGGGTGTAGTGCTCGATGATGCCTCGATGGCTGCCTTGTTGAAGCTTACCTTCGGGGTGAATTTGTCGAGACCTGTATTCTCCAATTCCTTCGGAATCAGGTGGCGCTTGGCAATCTCTATCTTCTCCTCTGTAATGTAGCCACCTACTTCGATGAGCTCCATTCGGTCGAGTAAAGGACGTGGGATTGAGCTGATGTCATTGGCGGTTGCGATGAAGAGAACCTTAGAGAGATCGTAATCCACGTCCAGGTAATTGTCGTGGAAGGTGTTGTTCTGCTCTGGGTCGAGTACTTCAAGCAAGGCTGATGCTGGATCACCCTGGTGGTTGTTGGCTGAAACCTTGTCTATCTCGTCGAGAATGAAGACAGGGTTGCTGCTGCCTGCCTTGAGGATGTTCTTGACAATGCGGCCAGGCATGGCTCCGATATAAGTGCGGCGGTGACCGCGAATCTCGGCTTCATCGTGCAGACCGCCCAGAGACATTCTCACGTATTTGCGCTTCATGGCCTTGGCAATGCTCTTGCCCAGACTGGTCCTTGCCGACCTCCCGGAGGACCATAAGAGGCAGAGAATCGGACTCTGCATTCCACCCTTCAGATCTTACGGCAAGATATTCCAGAATGCGTTCCTTTACTTTCTCCATGCCGTAGTGGTCCTGGTTGAGAATCTTCTGGGCATGAGACAGGCTGAGGTCATCCTCGGTGTATTCGCCCCAAGGCAAATCTACCAGCGTCTGCAGATAGTTGAGCTGGATAGGGTAGTCTGGCTCTGAGGATGGATGTTGTCGAGTTTAGCCAACTCTTTCTGAAAAACCTTCTGGGTTGCCTCGTTCCATTTCTTGGTCTTGGCTTTTTCGAGCAGCTCCTTCTTTTCCGGACTGCTTTCGCCTTCGCCCAGCTCTTCCTTGATGTTCTTGATCTGCTGCTTCAGGTAATATTCCTTCTGCTGCTCGTCGAGATCAAACTGAGTCTTGTTTCTGATTTCATTTTGCAGGTAGAGCAGTTTCTGCTCCTTGTGCAAGGCCTTGAGTGCCTCTATCAGTCGCTCTGACAGCTTCTCCTGTTCCAGCATCTTGATCTTGTCTTCTGCCGTAAAAGGCAGGGAGGTGCAGATGAAGTTGCATTTCACGAAGCGATTGGTAATCTCATTGATCGCATAGATAGCCTCGTTGGGAATGTTCTCATTGTACTGAATGAATTTGATAGATTCCTCGAAGAATGTTTGGGTCAATGCCTTGAACATAGGATCTTCGGCTTCCTTTTCGGTAGGCCAGGTTTCTGGCAGACTTTCTACATCGGCAAGGTAGAATGGATCCTTATCTACAATCTGCTTCATCTTGCATCTGCTAAACCCTGTACGATGATGGTTTTCTGATGCTCATCGTTTGGCATGTTGATGACTCTCATCAACTTGGCAAATGTTCCGGTTTCGTACAAGTCTTCCTGATTAGGTGAGTCTATGTCCGCATGCTTCTGGCAAAAGATGCAGAATACTGTTTCTGGATTTTGCTCCAGCATGTTTGCCAACTCCTTGCTTTCCGCCCTGCCTATCAAGATAGGAGTAAGCACGGATGGAAAAACCACCAGGTCGCGGGTGCAGAGGGTAGGATAGACTCCTGCCTCCCTTTCTTGTATCAATACGGATGCATCGCCCTCAAAGTCGGCTATCATCTGGATTTGTGTATTCGAATTTCTGTTCATATTCTATTTGATAAACACTTTTTGGTGTGTATATGAATTTCTGTTCTATTTTGATAAACACTTTTTGGAGTGCATATTCTCTTGAATATATGTTTATAGGGTGCAAAGTTAGTGATTTTTGCCGAGAATCCCATCGTTTTTTCCGAAAATCACCTCTTTATTAGATATTATTATTAATATAAGCAAGCAGACTGTAATAAAATGCTGATTTTTGCGTTACTATTTTAAAAGTAAAACTATGACAGGATTTAAATTCAAACAATTTGAGATTCATCAGGATCGTTGCGCCATGAAAGTGGGAACGGATGGTGTGCTGCTGGGGGCATGGGCACCTGGCGGTAAACGCATTTTGGATGTCGGGTCGGGTACCGGACTCATTTCGCTGATGATGGCGCAGCGCTTCCCTGAGGCACAGGTGCTGGGTATTGATATGGACGGAGAGGCTTGTGAGGAGGCTGCTGAGAATGTGGCTGCAAGTCCTTTTGCCGATCGTGTCAAAATAGAATGCTGCCGATTGCAGGATTATCATTCTGCGGAGTCTTTTGATGCAATCGTAAGCAATCCTCCTTTTTTCTTGAATAGCCTAAAAAATCCAGACAGTAAACGTACGATGGCCCGCCATACTGATAGCTTGCCTTTCAGAGATCTTTTCAGGGGAGCAAAAATGTTACTGAGTGATGATGGCGTCTTTTCCGTGATTGTTCCTTCTGAGGTTCTTGAGGTGGTTGTGTCGGAAGCTTGTATGCTAGGATTTTATCTTGTCAGGCAGTGTGGCGTTAAGACAGTGGAGCGCAAACAGCCTAAACGCTATCTTCTGTCGTTCGCAAAGCATCGGTATAACGGTATGGAAAATACTATAAAAACAATGACCGATTCCGAGGGGAACCGGTCAGAATGGTATGCGAAAATTACAGAAGAATTTTATGTCAGGTAGGGCTAGAGATTCAGCTTTCTCTGTACGAGTTTACTGATGGCTCCTACTCGCTTGCTTTGGCGCTGGATGTCTTTGTGAATGTCATCGCGCACTATATTTATGTCATTGAAGAAGTCGGCAAAGGCTGATTGAATGATGTTCGGCTTGCGTACACTCTTGTCTGCAAACGGATTTACAATCATCTTGATGCCTTTTTCTTCCATGTGCACATCTATATCGGCGCCAGTCATCACTGGGTCGCCGTCATAATGGATGACACCCGGTTTGCTGCGGGTGATGTGGAGCTTCTTGCACCGGAAAGACTTGATCTTCGAGTTTTTGTTGAGGGTCTTGTTGAACATGTCGAAACTAACCTGTGAAGCTTCGATGACATCAAACGGTTCCATGATGACCACATCCATCAATCCATCGCTCATAGATGCCTGTGGGGCAATATAGCGTTGTTGCCGTATTGGGAAGCGTTGGCACATGAGATGAGAAACGCTTTATATTGTTTTGTTCCAGTCTCATCTTCCAGAGTATATGTTTCAGGCTCATATTTCAAGCCTTCTCTAAGAATGTTTTCTGCATAGCTGATCGGCCCACGCTTTCCGCTTTCTGCAAACTTCATACTGACAAAGGCATCGAAGCCCATTCCGCAAGTGCAGAAGAATGGGTACTCGTTGATGACTCCGTAGTCAAGGTCGTGTATTTCGCATGCGTTGATAATCTCAATGCTTTTCTTTAGGTTCATTGGCAACAGCAGGTGGCGTGCCAGGCCGTTTCCTGAGCCGCAAGGCAGAATACCTAATGCTGAGTCGGAATGGACGAGGGAACGGGCCACCTCGTTCACGGTACCATCGCCACCTACAGCAACCACAATGTCTGCATGGTTGTCTCTGGCTTCGGCTGCCAGTTCTGAGGCGTGTTCTGGTCTTTCAGTCATTTTTATCTCGTACTCGAACTGCTCCTTGTCCAAAGTAGAATCTATCAAACTGGGAACCGCTGCTTTGCTGCTGGTTCCAGAAATCGGGTTCATGATGAAAACTATCTTTTTTTTCATATCTTAGTCAAGAAATTGTTTTTTTAAACTGCAAAAGTAATAAAAATCCCTAAAATGGCAAGAAATATCTACTAAAAAAGCATAAAAGTAAACTTCTTAGGAAAAAAGCGGTTTTATTAGTCTTTTTTGTATCTTTGCAGCCTGAAACTAGA
>ENA-OQCS01001166-OQCS01001166.1-human-gut-metagenome-genome-assembly--contig:-NODE-1166-length-13946-cov-2.929734_pt1 | contig 13946 bp, 13 predicted proteins | sample MGYA00242757_ERZ504575 | MGnify/ENA primary metagenome ERZ504575 (study PRJEB26092, sample SAMD00036297) | human gut metagenome | host: Homo sapiens | study: EMG produced TPA metagenomics assembly of...
TTCTAATGTCTTTTGGTCCGCATTCCCTTTGTCCGTCCAAAACCCGATATAGCATACGTCGGATTGCGGTACCTGCGAATCGTTTGTGCCAAAATAATCGCATTTGTCCTTTGGCAACGTTTCATAGATTGCATCAGCCAGCTTCTTTGTATTACCCGTTAAGCTGCAAAACAGGATCGAATAATGTTCTTTTATCATAGCCCATACACCTCCAGTTCAGGTATTTATGTGGAAAATCCACTTTTTCGTAAATTGTATTATCTCTTCAGATCACATCTCGATTTCGCTTACGCTGCATCCCGATGTTGCTTCTCACTATTTCCTCTCAGGCTTTTAAGTCAAGCGGATATTCGCAATCCGCTTCGCTACTTGCTCATAACCGAATAGCTGCTTTGCAGCTTCAGTTAAACTTAAAAATATTAAGTCCGGTTTCCTCATCATGAACTCTGTCCACTCTTCCGTCAATTACCGTGATGACCAGCTCACAGGTTGCACTGACAATCGCTCTGTTCAGATGTCCTCCAAACACCTCGCCCTTCTGATTTCCGGCACTCATATGAAGATGTGCATAGTATTCTCCATCCATTGTATTGATTGTACCTGTCAGTGATGTAATTTCATAATACCCCTGGAAGCTGTTTGAATAATATTTCTTTTCGTCTGTCTTGTATACTCCGACTGTGAAATCATTGATCGCTCCAAGAGCCTGGACACTGGCAAGCTTTATATTCTCCTTTATGGCAATTACCCTCAGCTGCTCCAATATTTCCTCGTCTTTGTCAATCCTTGCTACTATAACATTGTCAAATTTTCTGTATTCCATTTTATTCTCCTTTCTCTTTCCGCCTGCCACTGTTCAGACATTACTGCAATAACCTCAATATTTATTCAGGAAATGCTCCCTGTTCGGATACTCCTGCCGATATGCCCGGAGGGCGGCTTCCCGGAGCAGGGTGAATTCTTTTTCCATGTGAAGCAGGCGTGGTGCCTTGAACGCGATCACACTGATCTGTTCGGCGATTTTTTCGCGATTCCTTCTTCGGACAATTGTCCCATGCCGAATACCAGAGAGGTAAATCCTCTGCCTCCTCTGCTGACCTGAATAAATTTCAGGAATACATTGTACAGTTCATCTGCAAGAATTTTCTGGTATCCCTCATCTGACTGCATGGCTTCCGCCAGGCACAACGTAGAGAGAATCCGGCTCCCATCTTTCTTCTGTCGCCTCCCAGATCCAGAGAGGTTCCTTCCGCCAGATACTTCAGTTCCACCAGGCATTTGACAAATTCATCCTTCTGGAGCCTGCGTTGTCCGTATCGGGCCGTCCAGAGCCGAGCCCGGTATTCTTCTTCCAGGTTTCCTCCTCTCCGATATGTTCTTTTAAGATCTGCTGCCGTTTCGCCGGATCTGTCTCCTGATAAAATCTTTGGTCCATGTATGTTCCATCTGTTTTTCCTCATTCTGTCAGGCGGATATTCGCAATCCGCTTCGCTGCTTGCTTGATTGGTTTAAAATAAAGACACGTCTTTACTTACTCTTTCTGCCTGCAAACGCAGTCTTCCTGCTTACATTCCGGAGTGGGAAATCGTCTCTTCTGCGTTCAGGTACTCATCGATGTTGCTGCCGTCTACCTTCTGATATTCTGAAAAATAATACCGGCCTTCTTTCAGGCTTTCCTGGTCAAATTCCTCTCCCTCGAACAGCTCCACTGCCATTTTCGCCATTTTCTTTGCCTGATCCACTCTGTCATTTAGGATGCTGCCCTGCATCTCTCCTGCCTTTACGGCTTCCAGAGCCTCTTCCAGGCCATCAATTCCGAAGATCACCGGCCATTCTTCACGGACATAGCCTGCTTTCCGATAGGCCTCCACAGCCCCAAGTGCCATCTCATCGTTGTTGGACATAACAAGTTCAATCTTTTTTCCGTACTGGCTGATCAGACGGTTCATGCGGTTTTCCGCCTGTCCCCGGTTCCAGTCCGCTAACTGATAGCTTAGCTTTTCCAGTATAACATCATTCTTCATCAGTGTCTTTACGGAATACTCTGTTCTGCTGATGGCATCCTGATGGCCTGCTTCTCCTTCCAGAAGCACATATTGGATCTTTCCATCCTGATTTTTATCGACTTCCGGATGGCTCTTGATGTATTCTTCTGCAATCTCGCCCTGCATAATCCCGGACTGTTCTGCATCACAGCCCACATAATACAGCTTTTCCCACTGCATCAGGTCTTCCCTTACCGGTTCCCTGTTAAAAAAGATCACAGGAATGTCTTCATTCCTTGCCATTCGGATGATCCGGGACGGAGCTGTCCGGTCCACAAGATTGATACAGAGCACATCACAGCCGGCATCAATCATCTCTTCCACCTTTTCGTTCTGTTCCTGCTGATCGTCGTTTCCGCTTTTTGTCGATACGATAATCCTTCGTTCTTTGCTTTCCATGGCTTTCAGCTGCGCCTTCAGTTCATCCGTCAATCCATTGATAAAAGGATCATCCTGAGTGTAGGTTATCACTCCGACCCGCAGGGTTTTCTCTGTCTGGTCCGACTTGCCGGAACACCCCGACAGCACAAGCACCGCACTCCCTATCGTGCAGATAATAATACTGCCACCCTTCTTTTCTTTTTATTCATAGGAATATAAAAACCTTTCTAAATCTTCGTCCATAGAGAAATTTTCCTTGCCAAGTACCTGATATTCGGTTATATATCCTTGCATTTTATAAGACCTGTGCTCGATCCTTTTGGTTATTTCTTCCACACTTTTATAGCCGATTTCATATCCGTCCGGCACAGCCAGCCCCTGAATGTTTCCGTTATCCAGAAGTGCAATCGTCTTCAGACTGTAACCCACTCCATAAAGCTCCGCGCCCTCGTATGTTCCATTTTCTGCCTGCTCTCCAAACTCTTCCAATATTCCTGCATCCAGGATGACAAGAGCATCCGCCTCTGTTTCCTTCTTCATCCGCTCCACAATGTCCTGTTCTTTTCTCCGGTAAATACACCAGCTGATCTTGCTTTCGCTGCCTTCCAGCGCCTCGTTCAATCCACAAATCTCCGCCTGTACAGCCTCGGACATTTTCCAGTCGGCGATAATTCCGATCTTCTGCTTTTTGTTCTCAGCCGTTCTCCCAGCCATCTTCCGATCTCCCGGTAATCCGCTGGATCGTGGGACTGGCAGTTTTCCCTTCTTTTACCGCCAGACCATCTGCAATCAGCAGATACGGTTTATTTCCACACTCTTTTTCAGCATATTTTCCGTCTCATGACCGGGTGCCGGATATATGATAAAGCCATCAATATCGTTGTCCTTCTGTTCCCTGATAAATTCTCTTTCCGCCTCCGGCCCGTCGATCTCTTCCGTATTGCAGATGATCATATGAACGTTGTTCTCTGCCGCAGCCTGCTTCATTCCCTTGATCAGGCATCCCAGCGTTTGTCACCGGACTCCGGAAGAATCACCGCAATCCGGGGCTCTGCTACGTTCTGATCGAAAATCTTCCATACAAAGAATACTGCCAGCAGCAGCAAAAGAAACTCAATTATAAGAAATTTCATTCTGTTCTTTTTCATCCGCCCGGTCTCCTCTGTATGTATTTTTGTAATTCCAATGCTTCTGCGTTTTCCGGTGTATATGGGATTGCCGGAATACGGATCGTAACCCTTGTTCCTTCGTCCGGTTCGCTTTCTATGGAAAGTCCGTATTCTTCGCCAAACATCAGCCGGATTCTGGAATGCACATTGATCACGCCCACACCGGAACCATGCTTCGGAACCTTGCTGTTATCCGTCAGAATATTTTCCAGGACTTCTTCCCGCATGCCCATCCCATTGTCTTCGATGGTGATCAGAATGTCCTCGTCTTTCTTTTTTCCGCTGACGATGATCATACCGCCATCATCCTCATCCATATTTCCGACACCATAATAGATGGCATTTTCCAGGATAGGCTGGATCACCAGCTTTACAATGCAGTAGTTTTCAATCTCTTCCTCAATCCGGAATTCTGTTTTAAACCGCTCTTTGTACCGGGCCAGCTGGATATTCATATAGCTTCTGCTGTGCTGCAGCTCATCCTTAATGGGAATGATGGTCTTACCCCGTGACAGACTGACACGAAGTAATTTTGCCAGTTCGGAAATCATACGAACCGCTGCTTCATTTTCCTGGGCTTCCACCATCCATGTGATGGACTCCAGTGTATTATACAGAAAATGGGGGTTGATCTGGCTTTGCAGGGCATCCAGTTCACTTTTTCTTCGTTCATTTTGCTGCCGGATGATCTCATCCATCAGTTTTTCGATCTGTTCATAGGACTTCTGCACAGAATGTCCCAGATGGCGGATCTCCGAGGAGCCGCCGATATAGATATCCGGTTTTCCTCCTGCCTCGTGGGCCTTGACGGAAGCATCCAGCTCCCGGATCGGTTTGGATATCTTCCGGGAAACCAGCTGGTTTCCCTCCAAAAGCATGACCATAAGAACCAGAACAGTAGCAAATACATAGTAACGGAAGTCTTGTAGTTTGCGCCTGCACACTCTCCGGCACAACACCGATCATTTTCCAGCCTGTATAGGCTACGCTGCCGACGATCACGGTCTCGTTCTGACCGCCGGAACGGATCTCGTAGGTTCCGTCCTCGTATTTTGCCGCGTCCAGACTGTTTTCTTCAAATAATCCGCGGTTTAACTCCGTTCCCCGTGATGATAGATCATCTCTCCGTCCTGACTGGTCAGATAATAGTAGATTCCGCCGGAACAGTCATTGATCTGCTTCATCACGTCCCTGATCACAGAATATTTCATATCCAGTAAAAGAATACCGGTTTCCGGTGTCTCTCCCTTGTTGACATCTACATACCTGCTCAGGGAAACTACCCATTGGTACCGATAAGAGCCGTCCTCAAACAGCTCCTGGATATGCGGTGTGGAAAAGTGTATATTTTCAATGGCATCTTCCGCATTTTTATACCATTCCTGCGTCTGCACCTTCACATTTTTCTTTTCTGCCGCCACCGGCTCCGATGCAATCAGATTTCCTTTGGGGTCATACAAAGCCAGGCTCTGGATCTTATCGGAGTTGGTCTCATAGAGCAGACTGAACTGCTCCGAGAATTCCCCGCTGGATATATCAAACTGCTGGACCACGTTGTAGTTTGCCCCGTTTATAATCTGCCGGATATCCAGCAGGTCTGCATCTAACCGGTCCACGGTAGCCTCTACAGTAGCTTCCGTGTTGTCCACTGCTGTTTTTTCCAATGCCAGCTTGAATCGATGGTAAAGCAGCAATCCCATTACAATGATCGTAACCAGTGAAATCGCCATAAGGACAGACAGGATAATCGACTGTATGTTAAATACGATGTTCTTCCGGGAATCCGGCTTTCTTTTTCTATCTTTCATGTATTTTCCCTTTCACCTGTTCCCTATTTTCCGGAAGCTCTGTATTTGGAAGGGGAAACACCGAATTTCTTTTTGAATACATAGCTGAAGTAGTTCGCATCCTGATATCCCACTTTTTCTGCGATCTTATAGCTTTTTTCATCGGTGTTCAGCACCATTTCTTCTGCCCTGTCCATTCGGTAATCGGTAAGATAGGAGACGAAGGACTGACCGGTTTCCTTTTTAAAGATGGACGAAAAGTAAGAATTGGACACACCAAGATCTGCGCACACATCATCCAGCGAGAGCGCCGGTTCCATATATCTGTCTTTTACGATGTTCTGTGCATCGGTGATGATCCGTCTGGAGGTACTATTTCTGGTACTTCTCAGTTTTTCGCTGATCGCCATAGACATATTGATGATCCAGTTTGTCATAGAGCTTTCATCCAACTGAGTCACTCTTTCATAAAGGTTCTGTACATTTCCGGAAATTTCATTGAAATCCATGGAATTATTGGCACAGAATTTGAAAAATCCGCTGACAATCTCCATGGTAGCCAGATTGTACTGGCTGATGGTGGCTGCATTCTTATGGAGCTTTTCTGTCTCCTTGATGGCTTCTTTCCGGATCTTCTCCTGATCCCCTACATGGATGGCACGAAACAGCTCCTGCATCCTTGTCTCTTCTAAGGGAACCGCCTTTTTTGACTCTTTGGGAACGATCTCCGCGATATTGATGGCTCTTTTCGTTCCGTACAGGACACGGTAGGATACCGCCTCTCTGGCTCCCTCGTAGGAAATACTGATATCGTACAGACTGTTGCAGACGGTTCCGATCCCTGCGGTAACCGCCGCCCCCATAATTCTCCATGCCCAGCGGCAGAACCGGTCACACTTGTCCGTCAATTGAGCTATCTCATCTTCTGAATGGAGTTCCATAATCAGAATGGTATTACCCATATAGATGAATTCCTGACAATTACAGTTCTCCATCAGCCGCTGTTTGATCTCACGTTCCACGGACATGGATAACAATAAGGGATTCATGCCCTCCGGCACATCATTTTCCGAGGTATGAAAAATCATGCAGCAAAACAAAGGTCCCTTCATATCCACCCGATAGTCCAAAAGGAATCGTTCATAGTCCTCTTCTCTGACCCTTCCCTCGATCAGGGAAATAAAAAATTGGACTGCAGCTTTGGTAATACCTCCTGGAAATAGTCTTCCAGTTTTTTTAACATTTAACTTTTCTTCCCGTTCCCTGTCCAGTGTGGTTTTCAGCTTCATCAGGCTTTCTGACAGTTCGATGGCGCTGATGGGTTTCAGCATATATTCCTTGATCTCCAGATGGACGGCCTCTTTCGCATATTCAAATTCGTCAAAACCGGTGCAAAGCATAATGTAAATATTGGGATAGTCCTGGTTCAGCTTTCTTGCCAGCTCCAGTCCATCCATATAAGGCATCTTAATGTCCGTCAGCACCACATCAGGCTGAAGCTTTTCCACCAGTTCCAAAGCCTTCACGCCGTTGGTGGCACTTCCCACTACGTCAAATCCCAGATCATTCCAATGGATCTTTTTTTTCATAACATCGATGACCTCTACTTCATCATCGACAAGAATCACTTTATATTGTTCCATTCTTATCCCCCTGTTTTCCGGAGTACGTTGTTGTTCCTTCATTATAGCAGAAGATTGCTCTCTGCTGAATGAATAGTTACAAAAATTTTTGCCAGAACAGAATAAAAGACCGCCCTAGTCATCCATCGGACGACCGGGCTGTCTTATATTCTATCTGTTTATGAATCTTTCATTATTTTTTCTGTACATATTTCAGACAGTCAAGTGTTACAGCTGCCAGAATAATGATACCTTCGAAGATGAACTGAAGGTTGGTATCAATACCCAGAATCGTCAGGGCATATGTCAGGGAGGTAAAGATCAGTACACCGGTTACAACTCCGGAGATCTTACCGATACCACCGGTAAAGGATACACCACCAACTACGCAGGCTGCGATGGCATCCATATCCCATCCCTGTCCGTAAGCTGCACTACCGGAACCAACCATACGGTTACATTCCAGCCAGGAACCGAAGCCATACAGGATACCTGCCAGCATAAATGCTCCCATTGTTACTTTAAATACAGAGATACCGGATACTGCTGCCGCTTCCGGGTTTCCACCTACCGCATACAGGTTTTTGCCAAATGTTGTTTTGTTCCAGATAAACCATACAATGGCAACTGCTGCAACAGCCCACAGAATGATGGTCGGGAATTTTCCGATCTGCGGAATGAAAGTATTCGGGATAGCAGAATCAATCGCACCGAAGGATACACCCTTGGTCGCATAGGTAACCAGACCGAAGATGATCAGCATGTTCGCCATGGTAGAGATAAACGGATGCATTTTGAATCTTGCCATGAAGAATCCGGCAATCATGGCAAATACTGTTGTAAAGATCACACACATTAACAGTGCAAACAGTGCTTTCGCTGTAGCAGGCATAGCGGAGAAGTCAAATACATGGCCGAATACGGCACCTGTATTGATTCCGTTATGCATAATGATGGTTGCTGTAACCATACCCATACCAACCATACGTCCTACGGAAAGGTCGGTACCTGTTAACAGGATCAGACCGGCAACACCAAGTGCAAGGAACATACGCGGGGATGCCTGCTGTAAGATATTCAGGATGTTGGTAACCGTCAGCAGCTGTGTATTTTTAACGATCGGTGTGATGATACACAGTGCGATAAAGATCAGAATGATTACGATATACAGACCGTTTTTGTACAGGAACTGAGATAAATCGAAGGTATATCTGTAATTTTCCAGTTTCTGTATTCTCTGCTGCTGGAATGTGAATTTGGACGCTCTCAGCAGGTCGATCAGATGATATTTATGCATGAATGCTTCATGTCTTCTGTCCTTGATTTCCTGGAGCTTTGATTCATGAGCCATCTGTGCGTCAAACAGTTTGTTTTTGAGCACGTATTTCTCGGCCTTGATCTCTTCTGCATCCTTCAGAGAAGCAATCTTTTTCTGATGCTCGCTCTTCAGATCTGCTTTGATCTTCTCGTATCTGCTGTTTTCTTCTGCTTTTGCAGCTTTGCAGCTTTTGTTTACTACATCGTAATAATCCTTTTTGTAATGCGCAGCCAGATAGCCTTCTGCCTCTGCGACCAGCTTTTTAATTTCTTCTTTGTTGTCTGCCTCTACTTTTTTTGCATTTTCCAGCTCTTTTTTGCTGTTTTCAATGATCTTATCTCTCTGTGTTGCGGATAAGTTCTTGTTTTCTTTTGCGATCGCGATCTGTTTTTTCAGATCGCTCACTTTGTCAAAGCCGTCTGCACGTAATGCATCGATTTTTTTCTGGATTTCTTCCACATATTCATCGATCGGCTTCAAAAGCTTTGCTTCTTCTTCCGACGAAATAATAACGCTGTTTTCTGCCATTTCCAATTTTCCTCCTGTTACAGGTATTTAGCACTGAGTCTCAATAATTCTTCCTGGTTTGTTTCTTTGGTATTTACGATTCCGGCCAGACGTCCGTTAGACATAACACCGATTCGGTTGGTAATACCAAGAATCTCCGGCATTTCGGAAGAAACAACGATGATTGTTTTTCCCTGTTTCGCCATATTGATAATCAGTTCATAAATTTCATATTTTGCTCCAACATCAATTCCTCGTGTCGGGTCATCCATCATGAATACGCTCGGTGAACGCTCCAGCCATTTACCAAAGATGACCTTCTGCTGATTACCACCGGAAAGGTTGGCGATCATATCATCCGGTCCCATACATTTTGTATGCATGATCTTGATTTCTTCAGCCGTTGCACGCACCATCTTGTCATGCGACAATGCGATTCCGCTCTTATAATGTTTCATATTCGCAATGGTAGTATTGAATGTAATATCGCCCTTCAGGAACAGACCATTGGCTTTTCTTTCCTCTGTAATCAGAGCAAATCCGTGATCCATGGCATCCTTCGGGGAGGAGAAGTTCAGTACTTTTCCATCATATACGATATTTCCTTCTGCTTTTGTACGAATTCCGAAGATTGTCTCCAGAAGTTCCGTACGACCGGCACCGACCAGACCATAGAATCCGAAAATTTCTCCTTTTTTGATATCAAAGAAATATTCTGCAGTTTCGGTGCATATTTTGTTGATATATTCTGTACGGAAAGAATCGTTTCTCCCGGTGTATTGTCTACAGGCGGAAATCTGTTGTCCAGAGAACGTCCAACCATGGCGGCGATCAGTTCGTTCATATCCGTTTCTTTACTTGGCTTGGTCATGACCAGGCTTCCGTCTCGCAGTACGGATATTTCGTCACAGATTTCAAATATTTCATCCATTTTATGTGAAATGTAGATCAGAGCAATTCCCTGCGCCTTCAGCTGACGCATCATCTTAAAGAGTTTTTCAACCTCCGGTGCAGTCAGGGATGATGTAGGTTCATCCAGTACAATGACTTTGGAATGATAGGAAATCGCTTTTGCGATCTCACACATCTGTCTCTGAGATACAGACATTTTCTTCATTGGCTGCGTCAGATCAACTGTAATTCCCAGTTTTCTGAACAGGTCTGATGTTTCTTTTTCATTCTTCCTTCGTCGATCACTCCAACGGAATTCTTTGGGTATCTTCCAAGGAACATGTTATCTACAACACTTCTTTCAAGACACTGGTTCAACTCCTGGTGTACCATTGCCACTCCGTTTTCCAGTGCATCCTTCGGACCGGAGAAATTCACTTCTTTTCCGTCCAATACGATGGTTCCTTCATCTTTCTGATAGGTTCCAAAGAGGCATTTCATCATTGTCGATTTTCCGGCACCGTTTTCACCCATCAGTCCCATAATGGTTCCAGGTTTGACATTCATGCTGATATGTTTCAGAACCTTATTTCTACCGAACGATTTGCTCATGCCGTTAATCGATAAGATATATTTATTCTTATCTTCTGTCATAGCTGCGCTTCCTTTTCTTAGTAAAGAAGGGTATCATTGCTGACACCCCTCTATAATTTCATTCATTTACGGTAACGATTCAGAAACCTCATCTCGATTTCGCATGGCTCTGAATCGTTGCCATTTACACTTTTATTCTGTCTCAAATTATTTGGAGAGAAGTGATGTATATGCTGCTGCATTATCGGTCTTAACCATGTTAATTGCAAAAGCATCATACTCGCTCGGGTTTCCAAGACGGTTTGTGATATTGGACTCTGTCTGTCCGTCTCCACCGATGTAATCTACCTTCAGGTTCAGCAGATCATCATATTTCTCCAGCAGAGGCTGATAGGTAGAGCTCAGGAAGTTATCCGATGCGTTGTAGATATTCAGCCATACTTTTTGGATGGGTCTCTTGCTTTCATCCAGCTGTTTTGCAACTTTATCGTAAACTTTTGTGGAATCTGTGAAATCGTTGTAGTTATCGGCTGTTACAGCAATATTTAATGCGTAGTAAGATCTCTCTTCTTCGCTGTATCTGTAATCTTCACCCTCTGTCAGGCAGTTGCCGGCTTCATCTGCTGTACCGATACCGGTATCAATGTCTACACCGTCCAGTGCGTTACGCAGAACTCTCAGTGTCAGGTAAGCCTGAACGTCTGCATGCTGAGAAATTGTTCCGCCATATCCTTCACCGATTGCTGCTACAGCATCGCTGTTTGCATCGTAACCGAAGGTAGGAACTTTGTTGTCTTTTGCCCATGCATTGAACATTGACATTCCCATACCATCGTTATTGGAAACTACAACATCGATCTGATCACCGAAGGAAGCTGTCCATGTTCCGATCGCGTTACCAGCTGTTGCAGCATCCCATGTTGCACCTGCTGAGTTTTTCATTTCCTGAGAAGCCAGCTCACGGATGGTATATGTTTTTCCGTCTACATCCAGAGTTGCATCCTGCACAACCTTTGCTTTTCCGTCTACGTTTGTTCCGGCCGGTGTAGAATCTACTCCGCGTCTGCATCTACACCTGTTCCAAGTGCGGAACGAACACCACGTGTACGGGCGATAGAATCGTTATGTCCGATATCACCGATTGCCAGAACATATCCGATTACGCCGTCACCGTTTCTGTCGATCGTGTCTGCGTTTTTCTTGATGTAATCCAGAACCATCTGTCCCTGCAGTTCAGCACCCTGGTTTGCATCGAAACCTACATAATAAGTATTTCCGTTGAAGTTCAGAGCATCTTTGTCCAGTTCGCCGGTAGCACTGCTGGATGGCTGACGGTTGAACCAGCACAGAGGTTTGTCCTTGTTTTCTACGCTTCCGCCCGTTGATGCCGTAGAATCTGCTGTTTCTGTTTTCTGGGTAGAATCTTTAGACTCTGATGTGGATCCTCCACAACCAGCCATGGATACTGCCATAGCTACTGCCATAATTGCTGCTAATGCTTTTCTTTTCATTTTTATTCCTCCCGTTTGGTGATTTTGCTAGATTCGCTTCGTTCCTAGCTGATGAATTCATTATAATCACAAGCGGTCTGAAAAAAATAGAATATTTTTGGATTAGTTATTGAAATTTTTGGTTATTTCTTGTCGTAATTCCCCAAAACTCCAAGAATCATACAAAAAAGCAGTCCCGCAGAGCGCAAATTACTGCATGACAGATTTTTGTCGTACCTCGGGTACGCCTTCCCATCTGTTTCCTGTAGTTTGCGTTCTGCAGCACTGCTTTTTTGTATTATTTCTTACTTATGCTTTAAGCGGGGTAAGAGATCTAAAGTTCTCTTGCAGGCGAGACTGTATCAGCTTTCTGACGTTTTAGCATCTTTATATTTTCGTATCAGAATCATATAGCTTATGATCAGTAAAACAGCCGCACTGCTCCATGCACAGATCTCGGCATAGTATATTCCCTCTTCGCCGATCCATTTCGGCAGCAGCAGCGCAACGCTGACACGCATCACAAATTCTGCAATGCCGCTGGCAAGCGGAATCAAAGTATTGCCCAGCCCCTGGATCGCGGAACGATACACATGCAGCAAATACAGTATCCACAAAAAGACAGCCATGATAAACAAATACTTATATGCAATATCTAATACCCGTCGGATCTGCTCCGGTTCACCGGATACAAACAGAGACAATATATTACGCCCAATCAGCACCATCATACCGGAAATGAAAACAGAAGTGAGCACTGCCATATACGTACCGCTGCGCACACCTTTTCGGATTCTCTGATATTTCTTTGCGCCAAGATTCCTGCCTACATACGTTGTAATCGCATATCCATAGGAAACGGCTGCCATCTCCAAAATTCCATACAGCTTGTTCGTTGCCGTAAATCCAGCTACAAACAGAAAGCCAAAGCCATTGATCACATACTGCACCGTAAGTCCTCCCACAGAATGATCACGTTCTGTATGGCAAGAGGAGTCCCCAGCTTCAAAAGCCGCAGACTCATAGACGGCTGCCTGTAAAAATCCTCCTTTTCCAGTCGGATATCCTGATTTTCCGTAATACAAGCAGACAGTACAAGGCTGAAAATCCCTGTGCAATAACGGTCGCTATGGCTGCTCCGGCTACGCCCCAGCCAAAAACTGCCACAAACAGCAAGTCAAGTCCCACATTGATCACTGCTGCCACGGTCATTGCAATCAATGGAGATCTGCTGTTTCCAAGTGCCCTCAGGATCGCCGCAAAGATATTATAGGCAGCTATAATCGGGACTCCCGCAAAAATCAGCCGTAAATATAGCATCGTCAGATCAATAACATTATCCGGTGTCTGCAAAAATAAAAGAACGTGATAAACTGCTCCTTCACTTACTGCGAGTACAATCACAGACAGTAATGCTGTCATAATATAGCTTTTCGCCACCGCACATTTCAGATTTTCCTTTTCCCCTGCTCCATAGTACTGCGATACAAGAATCGAAAAGCCCTGTGTGATACCTGTCATGATGCCCAGCACCAGCCAGACCAGCCAGTCTCCGGCGCCTACTGCCGCCAACGCTTCTACTCCTACCACCTGGCCAACAATCATGGTGTCCGCCATCGTATAAAACTGCTGGAAAATATTTCCGAGCATCAGTGGTATGGCAAACGTTATGATCAGTTTCCGGGGGATCCCGCAGTCATATTCTTTTCATTTGTTCCCATAAGATTAAGAATCTCCTTTTCTCTCTTTCTCCTCCTGCCGCTATTTTACAGGGGACCCTTGCGAAACACAATTCTATTTTTTCACAAAGTTTTTCCGATATTTTTGGTGGCTATTACTTTCTTTTGAGGTAAAAAGAGATTTTCGTTGGTTTTCCATTACAGAGTATGAAAAAGAAGCAGCGTATTTGAGACGCAGACATAATATGCATCCAATTACGTATCGGATTCTACATCTTAATTCCGCAGTATTCCCATGTCACTGTATCGAGCAAGAGGAACTCCTCTGTTCCAATTGGCTTTCCATCTCTGTAAGTTGAAAACACATCCGTGCTAATCAGATTTCCCTCTTTCGTAATTGCATCCATAGGTGTATGACCTACAACCTGCAACAACTTACGTGGCTTATATAATCTCATTTTTG
>ENA-OQCS01001167-OQCS01001167.1-human-gut-metagenome-genome-assembly--contig:-NODE-1167-length-13942-cov-9.406153_pt1 | contig 13942 bp, 16 predicted proteins | sample MGYA00242757_ERZ504575 | MGnify/ENA primary metagenome ERZ504575 (study PRJEB26092, sample SAMD00036297) | human gut metagenome | host: Homo sapiens | study: EMG produced TPA metagenomics assembly of...
CCGTGTTTTCAAAAGATCCGCAAACTGGGAAAAACCTTCATATTGATTTCGGGATTTCAGGATACGCCGGATCAGTGCATCCGAAAGCTCCGGATACATTTTTAAAGTTTCTTCGGATTCCAGAAGCAGTTTGTAATGCAGAGGAAGATCCAGTGCTGAGTCAGAAAGCCATGCTCCTTTTTTGAGAGAATCCAGGAATCCCGGAAGGGAAGCAGAAGGGATCAACCGGGAAAGATCAGCAGACTGCACAGTTCCTTCGGATTTTTTCATAAGGCTCCGGATGCCGGAAGCAGAGGGAAATTCTTCGTCGGAAAGAAGAGAAAAATCCGTATCATGATAACCACATCCCTTTCTTAAAAGTGCATGAGGAAGGATACGGCTGTTAAGACGGAGAAGCGCTTTGCAGTATTCGATTCCCAGGATGTTATTGGGAGAAGAAAGAATGAGTTCAATATGTTCTGATGAAACGCCGAATGTGTTATGCACGGAAGTGGCTTTTTCTCGCATGTAACGGATCAAAGCACTGCTTCTTGCAGCAGGAAAACTCATTCCGGTACGAAGATTCTGCTGAAGGAGTTTGCGGTATTCAAACGGTTCCTTTATAAGAATCTGTGCAATATTCATAAGAGTCTCTGTATCTCCGCATTCACTTCCGAAACATAGCTCATCTACAACACCAAGCCCGTCAAGAAGGCTTACGCCACCTGCGGCAAATCCTTCCGCACTGGCCGTTGCTGTCTGTACCGGCATTTCCAGGATCAGATCGGCGCTTCCGAGAAGAGCCATCTCAGCCCGGAGATGTTTTTCCATAAGGCAGGAGCCCCTCTTTGGACAAAATCCCCGCTCATGGCGATCACAATATAATCGGCACCAAGGATCTCCCGGGCATAGCGGATCTGGTATTCGTGACCTTTGTGAAATGGGTTATATTCTGCAATGATTCCAACAACTTTCATATAAAAAAGTACCTGCCGTTTCTGAAAATTCAAATCTTGAAATAAGTTCTTATATTATAATAATGGTGCTATTTTAACATAAGCAATGTAAAAAGTTAAGCGGCATTCGAAATCTGTTTTGCTGCCATAAACCCGAATGCTGCTGTCCGCTCTGGGCCCAGCAACACCCTTTGTGAGATACAGAAATCACGCAATTTATAATTATGCGCCGAAATCCTCGGGCCATCTGTGATCTTTATCCACAAAAACACATCGCAGAACATTGTCGGTAAACAGTAACAATTGCACTTCAAAAAATACGCAGTATAGCCATTTTCTGACAATGAAACGCTTGAAAAGAAAAGGGTAAGGGGGTATAATAAACATAGTGTAGTGCCCGAACAGACACTAGCGTTTTTGTTACATCAAGAAAGGAGCCATTTAATCATGGGATTTGTTGAACTGCTTAAAAAAAGAGCAAAAGAAAGCGTAAAAACAATTGTACTGCCAGAGACAGAGGATATGAGAACTCTTGAGGCAACTGACAAGATTCTGAAAGAGGGAGTTGCAAAGATCATCCTCATCGGTAATGAGGAAGAGATCAACAAGAAAGCTGCAGAGGGCGGCTTTGATATTTCCGGTGCACAGATCGTAGATCCGGAGAAATCTGACAGAACTCAGGCATATATTGATAAATTTGTAGAGCTGAGAGCAAAGAAGGGAATGACACCTGAGAAAGCGAAAGAGATCCTTCATACTCAGTACCCATACTATGGCGTAATGATGGTTAAGATGGGGGATGCAGACGGTATGGTATCCGGTGCATGCCATTCTACAGCAGATACACTTCGTCCATGCCTTCAGATCCTGAAGACAAAACCGGGAACCAAGCTTGTATCCGCATTCTTCCTGATCGTTGTTCCGGATTGCGAGTATGGTGCAAACGGTGCATTCGTATTTGCTGATTCCGGTCTGAACCAGAACCCGACTCCGGATGAGCTTTCTGCGATCGCAGCATCTTCTGCTGAGTCCTTTAAGCTTCTTGTTCAGGAGGAGCCGATCGTAGCTATGCTTTCCCACTCCACTAAGGGAAGTGCAAAGCATCCTGACGTAGATAAAGTCGTAGAGGCTACAAGAATTGCCAAAGAGGAGCATCCGGAGCTTAAACTTGACGGAGAGTTCCAGCTTGATGCAGCTATCGTTCCAAGCGTAGGCGCATCCAAAGCACCGGGAAGCGAAGTAGCAGGTAAAGCTAACGTACTGGTATTCCCTGACCTTGATGCAGGTAACATCGGATACAAGCTTGCTCAGCGTCTTGGTAAAGCAGAAGCATACGGACCTGTTACACAGGGTATCGCAAAACCTGTAAACGACCTGTCTCGCGGATGCTCTGCAGATGATATCGTAGGTGTTGTAGCGATCACAGCAGTACAGTGCCAGGCAGAGGATAAATAATTATTAAAAGATCAGGAGAGTTAAATCATGAACGTATTAGTTATCAACTGTGGAAGTTCTTCATTAAAATATCAGTTAATCGATTCTGAGACAGAGAATGTACTTGCAAAGGGTCTCTGCGAGAGAATCGGTATTGACGGAAGACTGGTATATCAGAAAGCCGGATGTGACAAAGAGATCACAGAGGCAGCTATGCCAACACATAAAGAAGCAATCCAGATGGTACTGGATGCTCTTACAAACGATAAAACAGGTGCGATCGGAAGCCTTAAAGAGGTTAATGCGATTGGACATCGTGTCGTACACGGAGGCGAGAAATTTGCTTCTTCTGCAGTGATCACAGACGAGATGATCAAAGCAGTAGAAGAGTGCAATGACCTTGCACCGCTCCACAACCCGGCTAACCTCATTGGTATCCGTGTATGTGCAGAGCTTATGCCAGGCGTACCACAGGTAGGCGTATTTGATACCGCTTTCCATCAGACAATGCCTGCTAAAGCATATCTCTATGGACTTCCGCTTGACTTCTACAAGAAATATAAAGTAAGAAGATACGGTTTCCACGGAACATCCCACAGCTTCGTATCCAAGAGAGCTGTTGATTTCCTTGGCCTTGACAAAGACAACTCCAAAGTTATCGTCTGCCACCTTGGAAACGGATCTTCCATCAGCGCAGTTGTAAATGGCAAATGTGTAGATACAACAATGGGTCTTACACCACTTGAAGGTGTTGTTATGGGAACTCGTTCCGGTAACATCGATCCGGCTATCATGGAGTTCATTGCTAAGAAAGAGAACCTGGACATTGAGGGCGTTATGAATGTACTCAACAAGAAATCTGGTCTTCTCGGACTTTCCGGCGGACTTTCCAGCGACTTCCGTGACCTCAACGAGGCAGCTGAAGGCGGAAACGAGGATGCAGCTAATGCCATCGACGTTCTCTGCTATAGCATCGCTAATTCGTAGGCGGATATGTTGCAGCAATGAATGGTGTTGACGCGATCGTCTTCACAGCAGGTATCGGTGAGAATGCGATCCCGGTACGTGAGAAGGTTGTCAGCTATCTCGGATACCTTGGCGTAACACTTGACAAAGATGCTAACGGACATCGTGGCGAGGAAATCGTGATCTCCACACCGGACTCCAAGGTTAAGGTTGCAGTTATCCCGACAAACGAGGAGCTTGCAATCTGCCGTGAGACTGTAGCACTGGTATAATCAGCTGTTTCAGTACCGGTACAGAACCGTTCGGGCATGATCGGTAATCAGGCAGAATTATATATTACTGTGGATCAGCAGTATACATTCGGGGGGCGGACAATTAAAGGTCCACCCCCGTAATTTACCCCGAATTTCTGATTAAGCCAACAGTAACAAAAATTAAAAAATGTAATATTTTCCCGAAAATAACGTTGACAAATCACAAGACCATATGTATAATGGATTGAGTGTGGATAGGAGAGACTTATGCAGATTCATTTATTAGACATTTCTTCCTGTGATGGCAAGACGATCCAGGAATCAGTTGCTCCTGAACTGGAGAAGATTGATTTTCAGATGGGAAGTTTTCCGGTACTTGCGAAGGAACCGGTAGAGCTTACGATCACCAATACCGGTGATAAGGTTCTTGAGCTTACAGGAACTGGTAAGATCACAGTGGGCATTCCATGTGACCGCTGTCTTGAGACAGTAGCCGTCGAGATACCGCTGGAATTTAAGAAGAAGCTCGATATGAAGCTTTCTGATGAAGAGCGTGTCAATGATCTGGATGAAAGCAGCTATCTCACAGGTATGAACCTGGATGTGGACCGGTTGGTCTATCTTGAGGTATTGATATGCTGGCCTTTAAAGGTCTTATGTAAAGAAGACTGTAAAGGTATCTGCAGCCGCTGCGGGAAGAACCTGAACGAAGGTCCCTGCGGATGCAAGGAGGAGCCTAAGGATCCCCGCATGGCAGCTATCAGTGATATATTCAGTAAATTTAAGGAGGTGTAACCTATGTCCATTTGTCCTAAGAACAAATCTTCCAAAGCTAGACGTGACAAGAGAAGAGCGAACTGGAAAATGAGCGCTATGAACCTTGTTAAATGTAGCAAATGTGGAGCACTTATGATGCCACACAGAGTTTGCAAAGCTTGCGGAAGCTACAATAAGAAGGAAATCATCAAAGTTGAGGACTAATTTTAATTAGACAGTCAATATATGATGCGAAAAGAGTCTGGTATGCTGAGATAAGTATACCGGCTTTTTATACTCTGGGGGGAAATAAAAAAATATGAAACAGAACAAGAATCAGAAAAATACCGCCGTGAACCAGATCACAGAGGGTGTGATCTGGAAGCAGCTTCTGATATTCTTTTTTCCGATCTTGTTTGGAACTCTGTTCCAGCAGATCTACAATACTGCCGATACAGTTGTAGTAGGCCGCTTTGTGGGAAAAGAAGCATTGGCAGCAGTAGGAGGCTCATCCAGTATGATCGTGAATCTCATCGTAGGTTTTTTTGTAGGTTTATGTTCCGGTGCGTCTGTAGTGATTTCTCAGTTTTACGGAGCGAAAGACCACAAAAACCTTAAAAAAGCACTTCACACATCCATGATCTTCTGCCTGGCTGCCAGTATTATTGTGGGAACAGCAGGTTTTATCCTGGCTGAGCCGATCCTTCACCTGATGAAAACACCGGCAGAAGTAATTCCCGATTCTGTGCTGTACCTGCATATCTATTTTGCGGGAACATTTTTCAATCTGGTCTACAACATGGTATCCAGTATCCTAAGAGCGGTAGGAGATTCCAAAAGACCGCTCTATGTGCTGATCATTACCTGTTTGTTGAATATTTTGCTGGATGTTGTATTTGTAGTGATCTTCCATATGGGAGTCCTCGGTGTTGCACTTGCAACAGTCAGCTGCCAGGCAGTCAGTGCCATCCTTGTAACCTGGTTCCTGATGCGCGCAGAGGATATTTATCGTCTGGAATTTCATGAGATCCGTTTTGATCTCCGGTCTTTGGGGGCAGTTCTCAGGATTGGACTTCCGGCAGGACTGGAATCGGTGATGTATAATATTGCCAATCTCACCATTCAGATTTTTGTCAATGAACTGGGGACTGACACAGTGGCAGCCTGGGGAACTATGGGAAAGATTGATGCGGTGTTCTGGATGGTATGCAATGCTTTTGCCATCTCAATTACCACCTTTGTGGGACAGAATTATGGTGCCGGAAAATACCACCGCATGCGAAAAAGTGTCCGCGTCTGTATGGTGATGGCATACATTTCGGCGTTTATTGTAAGCGGAGCACTTATTCTGTTCGCAAATCCGATCTACCATTTGTTTACAACCGATCAGGTGGTTGTAGACATTGGGGTGCATATGATCCGTTTCCTGATTCCGTCCTATGCTATTTATGTTGTGATCGGAATTCTTTCCGGAGCGCTGCGTGGTGCCGGAAGAGTACTGGTTCCTATGATCCTGACCTGTGGAGGAGTCTGTCTTTTACGTATCATCTGGTTGTTTGCCTTTGTAAGATCTCATCCGGGGATCGACAGTATCATGCTCAGTTATCCGGTGTCCTGGATAATTACTGCGGTACTGTTTGTCATCTATTATTTTCGGCGATTTCCAGGTATGCAGAAAAAGAAATAACGATATATGAAAAGGTGCTGATTCTGTGTAATAGCAGTGATCAGCACCTTTGTTTTGTTCGAAAGATGTCGATTTATTACGTATAGATTTGATTGCCTGAAAGCTGAAAAAGAGGTATTCTGGATGCAGATAGATGAAACATATGTAATGGGGATGACCAGATATGTATAATCTGCAAAAAACAATACGATATGGTTTTTGGTTGATACTTGAAGTTATTGCGCTGTGTGTCGGTATGATTTATAACGCGAGAACTGTACGGGCTGAACCTGAAGTGCAGCAGCCGGCCAGAAAGGTAACAGAAGTTGTTACTGAAAAATGGACTGTGATCAGTGGAAAACGTCTGGATCTGATCCTGAAATATATGGGAGATATAAATTTTGAAAAAGAAGGAATCAGTCTTCGTATCCCTGCTTCTGTGGCACAAAGTTGGAAGGTAGCAGAGAATGGTACAATACAGGCACTGGTACAAAAGGTTTCCAATCATTCATATGAAATAAAGATCTATAAAGGCACTCAGAAGATCACGGATATTCCGGGGAGCCGGATCATGATACCGGTAAAAGCGATGTTTCCCAACGGAGGTCCGGAAACTATGGAAATTACGGATTCCAGAGGAAGAAAACTAAAGACATTCCTGGATAAAAAGCAGGATCTTCTGATCGTTGACACGGACGAGACAGGAATCTTCTGCGTAAGAGGTCGGAAAATAGATGATATAGAAGAGAATCCTTTTGCAGTGGCAGTCCTGACGACAGCAACAATGATAACAGTGCTGATCGTAGGAATCCGAAGCAGATCCGGAAAGCGAGGTGACAGTCATAAAGGAGAAAAGTAGGCAATGGACCTGATCTTTGGACTTACTGTGGTGTTATCTATGACTGCTTTTTTTATGATGTATCTCATAAATAATGAATATACAGCGAAAGGCGAGCAGCCATTCAGGGAATCCTTTGTCTGGATGATAAAGATGCGGCGGCAAAGCTACATTATCTTGCCAGGGAATGGCAATATTTTCCGGGAAAGCTGCTTACACCTGAGATGCTGAAAAAGGATCCAGGATATTACAGTTGTTATATTTCGATCGGAGAACGTAATGAAATGGAACTGGGGAATAAAGAGGCTTCTACGTATGGATGTGGGACATACCGGATGTTTCTGATCCTGCCCGAAGAGGAAAAATCTGGGCGATATCTATGGCGGAGGTTTTTTCCGCATACCGAATCTATATCAATGGAGAACTGGCCGGGGAAGTGGGGGATCCTGACGAAAAAACCTATATGGACCGGATCATGAACCGTGTTTTTACGTTTCAGGGATCCGGGGTTGTGGAGATTGTCATAGCAGTAGCAGACAAAAGCCATATCAGACCCGGAATCCAGGCTATTCCGGTTTTGGGATCTCCGGTTCGTGTAAGCATACAGAGAGGACTGCGGGTACTCGGAAGCGGCTGTGCCATTGCGTTCTGTATCTGTATCATGTTTGGGACTCTTATGGTACATGTCAGAACCAGGACAAAAGAATTTGCTATTTTTAATCTGGTCTGTCTCTGTGTGGCAGGATATTCGTTATGCTCCCTGGTACATAATTTTTTTCTTCTTCCCACAAAGCCCTGGTATGCCCTGGAAACTATGATCTATTATCTGATCCTTTCCTGCATGATCCGGCTTGAGGATTGTATTATAGGAAAAAAAGGGGCATATATCTGTTTCTTTTGATCGATCTCTGGATCGTAGTAGCTTTCTTTCTGGAGATTTTTGCGGATATACTTCCTTCAGCCAGGCTTCTTTATGATGTTGTCTGGATCAGTGAGGCAGTCAAATGGGTGGCAGCGATCTATATGCTGCTCAATACTTTTGGAGAAACAGATTGCAGATATGGAAAGATCGTTTTGGTGGGAACAACGATTTATGCCTGTTCCCTTGTGGCAGATCGGATAGGGTATCTTTATGAGCCGATTTTGGGAGGAGGTTTCCCGGAGACAGGTGGGCTGATACTGACAGCTGCGTTTGGCTGTGTTCTGTGGAGAGACCTGTCAGAAGCATATAAGATCAGTCTGACTTATGAGGTATATATCATCAGACTGAACTTCGTCTCCTTGCCCAGAAAAATCATTACGACCGATTAAAAGAACAGATGGAAGAAACCAGCCGTGTCCGTCATGATATGCGTCAGCACCTTCGTGTTCTGTCTGCATTACTGGAACGTGAGCAGTATGGAGAAATGCAGAAATACCTTTGCCGGTATACCCGTGAATTCCAGGAACGTTTGACCTATCATTCTTACTGTAAAAATCAGGTTGCCGATGCGATCTTACATTATTATGAAGAACTATGCAGAAAAAACGGGATCGTTTTTCAGTGTCAGGTAGAGGCACCGGAAAAAACAGGGATCCAGGATACAGATTTTTGTCGTCTCTTTGGAAATCTTCTGGAAAATGCCATAGAAGCGGCACAGCTTTGTCCGAAAGGCAGTTCCAGATTTGTCCGTGTACAGATACGTACCAGAAATAATAAACTTCTTATAAAAGAAGAAAACAGCTGCACAGATCCCTTACGCAGAAATAAAACAGGATTTTTTTCAGGTAAGCATTCCGGACAGGGGATCGGAACTGCGTCGATCATGGAAATTGCGGCACGTTATGGAGGGTTTGCGGATTTTCAGTCTGAAAATGGCATTTTTAAAGCTGAGATATTTCTTCATCTGACGCAAAGAGATACTGAAGATAGGCTTTACGGATAGCAGAAGAGCCACGTTTCCGGATCTGGACGACCTCCCCGTTGTCCAGAAGAAAGCCTTCTTCAGAAGCTTCCTGTATACGGTCCATATTGACGACACAGCCACGGTAACAGGAGAGAAAATTGGGACAGTCCCGGATCTGCTCCTCAAATTTGTGAAAGGTAAGATAAGACCGGACCGGACCGCGTCGGTATGAAGGCACACTGCATTTCGGAATGTATCTGCATATAAAATACTGCGCAGAGGGACCCGGATGGGAACCCGGTCAGAAACGACTTCAATGTAACGGGATGCCAGTAAATGCCTGGATTGAAAGGAATCCAGAATGGAACAGAGTTTTTCTGGCTGAAATGGTTTCAGAAGATAATAGGAGGCTCCTACATCATAGCTTTCCACAGCGAAATCACTGCTGGTAGTGACAAAAACAAGGATGCAGTTATCGGACTGTCTTCGGATCCTGCGCGCAGCTTCCATACCTGTCATTCCGTCCATATAAATATCCAGGAACAGGATCTGAATTTTCCGGGCTGATAATCTTCAAAAAATTCTTCTGCGCTGGAAAATGACAGATTTCTGCCCGGATCTGTTTTTCTCAAAATAGGAAACAGCGATATTCTTCAGGGTTTCTGCATCCGTTGAGATGTCATCAATAATTGCAATATTCAAAATAATATAACCTCCGGTTTATAAAAGAGTAGTAAAAATAGTATATCATAACTTTTGTGTATATCCAATATCGGATTTTTGCCTGAAATGACGTATTGTGTAGAAAATTATTAGGAATGAACGTGATTTTAGCAGATATTTAACATAAAAATGTCATATTTCATGGAAACTGTCATTTTGTCACAGGTCTGTTGTCATTTCCTGATAATTTTTTACAATAGCGTCAAAAGATACGAAAGGCGGTGGATATACGAAAAATAAGGGCAGCAGCTGGCGACACCAGAAACTGTTGACCAAGATCCAGATAAAAAACAATCCCCCAAGAGGGCTGTACTTCTAGATTTGAGGTACAGCCCTTTCCCCTGTCATAACAGTGATTCTTGACGGAATCGTGGAAATTCGCTATCATGGAAATGATTTTTATATACTTTGGAAGAAAACGGAGAAAATGCGCATGAACATTCTTAATATAGAACATATCCACAAAATTTTTGGAGATAAGGTGATATTTGATGATATCTCCTGCGGCATCGATCAGGGAGAAAAAATAGGTATCATCGGTGTAAACGGAACCGGTAAGACTACTTTGCTCCGCGTGATCGCCGGAGAGGAAGAACCGGACGAAGGCAGGTGATCACCCAGAACGGGATCCGGATCAGCTGGCTTCCCCAGACTCCGGAATTTCCGCAGCATATGACCATTCTGGACTATGTGGCAGAAGGCAAATGGCAGAAGGACTGGAGTACCGAAAGTGAGGCCAGACGCATGCTGAATACACTTGGTATTACCGATCAGAATATCAATATGGATAATCTTTCCGGTGGTGAAAAGAAAAGAGTGGCGCTGGCAAGGATGCTTTTAAATCCGGCTGACATTCTGATCCTGGATGAGCCTACCAACCATCTGGACGGAGAAATGGTCATATGGCTGGAAGATTTTCTCCGGAATTTTCGTGGGACGGTGATCATGGTCACTCATGACCGTTATTTCCTGGATCGTGTGGCAAACCGGATCCTGGAGATCAGCCACGGAAAATTATATTCCTATGCAGGAGATTATTCCAGATTTCTGGAGCTGAAAGCGCAGAGAGAGGAAATGGAGCTTGCCAGTGACCGGAAGCGCCGCAGTGTACTTCGGATGGAACTGGAATGGGCAGCAAGAGGCTGTCGTGCCAGAAGTACAAAACAGAGAGCAAGGCTTGACCGTTTGGAAGCACTGAAGGCGGGAAAAACCCCGCTGAAAGAGCAGAATGTGGAAATGGATTCCATTGAGACCCGTATGGGAAAGAAAACCATAGAGTTTCATCATGTAAGTAAAACCATCGAAGGTCGTCTTTTGATCAATGATTTTGATCATATTGTTCTTCGTGATCAGCGTCTCGGGATCATCGGACCAAATGGCTGCGGTAAGTCCACACTTCTTAAAATGGCAGATGGACTGATCTTGCCGGATTCCGGAGAGATTCAGATCGGAGAAACGATCCGTATCGGGTATCTTGCCCAAAACGTTCCGGATATGGATGGAAGACAGCGGGTGATCGATTATATCCGTGAGGTGGCGGAATATGTTCCGACAAAAGAAGGAAGGATCACAGCTTCCCAGATGCTTGAGAGATTTCTTTTTGATCCGGCCATGCAGTACACCCCGGTGGAGAAGCTTTCCGGAGGTGAGAAGCGAAGACTGTATCTTCTGAAGGTTCTGATGGAGGCACCAAATGTTCTTCTTCTTGATGAGCCCGGAAATGATCTTGATATTCCCACCATGACCATTCTTGAGGATTATCTGGATTCTTTTTCCGGCATCGTGATCACGGTGTCCCATGACCGCTATTTCCTGGATAATGTGGTGAACCGTATTATGGCATTTGAGGGAGATGGCCGGCTTGTCCAGTATGAGGGCGGTTATACGGATTATCTGGAAGCGAAGGAAAGAAAGGGACAGTCTCTGGAAACGCGCGCGGATATGAATGGAGGTACAGTACAGGGAGAAACAGCTGAGCCTGAGAAAAAGAAATCCGCTGCAGATACCTGGAAACAGAACCGGAAACAGAAACTGAAATTTACCTATAAAGAACAGAAAGAATTTGACACTATTGACGATGACATCGCAGCGTTGGAAGAACGTCTGGAGCAGATTGATAAAGAGATGGCTGCCAATGCCACAAATGCGGGAAAACTCCGGGAGCTTTCCGACGAGCAGCAGGAAATCCAGCAGAAACTGGACGAAAAAATGGATCGCTGGGTATATTTAAATGATCTTGCAGAACAGATTGAAAATCAGAAAGAGTAAAAGATATTGACTTCTCAGGCAAAACTCTAGTATCATAAATAACGGCACGTTAACCGGATAAACTGCGAAGCAGTTATTCGTTTATGAGCAGGTAGCGAATGCGGATTTCGAATATCCGCTTAAATTTTGGTACTCTGCAATGAAAATCCTTATACGGATGTGTCTGAGGATTTTCACTACAGTGTACCATATGCATTCCGAAAAGATTTCGGACAGAGAAAGGACAACATATGTCAGAAATAGTAAAAGTCGTTGTAGATGCAATGGGTGGTGACAATGCTCCCGAGGAACCGGTAAAAGCCGCAGTGGAAGCTGTGAAAGAAAAAGAGAACATCCAGGTTATCCTTACAGGAGTACAGGATGTGATCGAAGCAGAGCTCCGGAAATATCCGGATTATCCTAAGGACAGGATCCGTGTGGTGCATGCGTCTCAGGTGATCGAAACTGCGGAACCTCCGGTCATGGCTATCCAGAAAAAGAAAGATTCCTCAATTGTAGTGGGATTAAACCTTGTAAAAAAACAGGAGGCCGATGCCTTTGTTTCCTCCGGAAGCACCGGTGCGGTACTGGTAGGAGGACAGGTGATCGTAGGCAGGATCAAAGGGATCCGGAGACCACCTCTTGCTCCGCTGATCCCTACGGCAAAGGGTGTTTCCCTTCTGATCGACTGTGGTGCCAATGTAGATGCGAGACCAGATCATCTGGTACAGTTTGCGCAGATGGGTTCCATCTATATGGAAAATGTAGTGGGTATTAAGAAGCCAAGAGTTGCTATCGTTAATAACGGCGCTGAGGAAGAAAAGGGCAATGCGCTGGTAAAGGCTACCTTCCCTCTGTTAAAAGCATGTAAGGCTATCAATTTCATCGGAAGTATTGAGGCGAGAGATATCCCGTCAGGTTATGCAGATGTAGTAGTCTGTGAAGCTTTTGTAGGAAATGTGATCCTCAAGCTTTATGAAGGTGTTGGAGCTACTCTGATATCTATGATCAAAAAGGTATGATGACAAACATTCGCAGTAAAATGGGAGCTCTGATGGTAAAACCTGCTCTTAAGGAAACCTTAAAATCATTTGATGCCAGTGAATATGGCGGAGCACCGCTTCTTGGTCTGAAAGGTCTTGTGGTCAAAAGCCACGGAAGTGCCAGAAGCGTAGAAATCCGTCATGCGATCTTTCAGTGCGAGCAGTTTAAGGAAGAGAAGATTAATGAAAAGATCGAGGAGTTTATAGCAGCTGAGCAGAAAGCACAGGCAGAAGAAAAAAGCGAAAAAAAATAAAACCGGGATTGCCGGAAATATTACAGACAGAACAGGAGGCGAACAGTCGTGGAACTGGAAATGCTGAAGACCATCATCGAAAAAACTTTGGGAAGAAATATGGATGCCATTACAGAAAAAACTACCTTTGTGGATGATCTGGGAGTGGATTCTCTGGATTTTTTTCAGATTCTTATTGATCTGGAGGAAACTTTTGATGTTCGTATCGCCCCGGAGGATGCCGAGGAGATCGTTACTGTCGGCGATGCAGTGGAGACTCTTCGCCGGGTAACGAAGGGAAGAAGAAATGGAAAATAATTTAAAAAAGCTGGAGCAGACTATCGGATACCAGTTTACCGCAAAATCTTTACTGGAGCAGGCAATGACACACAGCTCCTATGCCAACGAAAAACACCTTGGAAAGCTTGGATGCAATGAGCGTCTGGAGTTTCTTGGAGATGCGGTGCTGGAGCTGATCAGCAGTGATTTCCTGTACAAAAAATTCCGGAATAATCAGGAAGGTGAGTTGACCAAGAAACGTGCCAGCATGGTATGTGAAAAGAGTCTTGCCTACTGTGCAAGAGAATTCGGGCTTCCGGAGTTTATCCTCCTTGGAAGAGGTGAGGAAATGATGGGCGGTCGTAAAAGAGATTCCATCGTTTCTGATGCCCTGGAATCTCTGATCGGGGCTATGTATCTGGACGGTGGATTTGAACCGGCACAGGCTTTTGTTATGAAATTTATCCTGAACGATCTGGAGGATAAGAGGATTTTTTATGACAGCAAGACAGTGCTTCAGGAAATGGTACAGGAAGGCGGAAATCATCCGGTGGAATATCGTCTTCTGAAAGAAGAGGGACCGGACCACAGCAAGAGCTTTACTGTGGAGGCGCTGATCAATGGAAAAAGTATGGGAACCGGAACCGGCCATACAAAAAAGGCAGCAGAACAGGCTGCAGCC
>ENA-OQCS01001168-OQCS01001168.1-human-gut-metagenome-genome-assembly--contig:-NODE-1168-length-13925-cov-2.215249_pt1 | contig 13925 bp, 24 predicted proteins | sample MGYA00242757_ERZ504575 | MGnify/ENA primary metagenome ERZ504575 (study PRJEB26092, sample SAMD00036297) | human gut metagenome | host: Homo sapiens | study: EMG produced TPA metagenomics assembly of...
AGAAGAGTTGTGAGTTTGCTGTATAACATATATTTTTCGGGTAAATTTAATATTACACATGATATAATATCAAACAATATATTCAATAGTATAATGCATCCTATAAATTTAAACATTCTATTAGTTTTATTATCCATATCACACTTTATTAATATTTTCTTGCATCATATTCTTTTTTCAGATCATCCAGAGTGACATCAAGTTCTGACAGTACACTTGCCATCAGTTCCACTTTGAACCTGTGTTGTGTTTCATCAGAATAAGTATTATTATTTTCTATCCCCATCCGAACAAGAGTTACGATAGTCTGACCTAAATATATCTCACTATCTCCCTCTAAAACAGGAATTTAATCAATGTTTTAGAGTTGTTTTTCTTCTGTATTCCCGTTTTCATGCTCTGTTATTGATATTTGCATAATAATCACTTTTGGTAATTTTTACAAGGCTTTTTCCTCGCTGTGATTCGCTTCTGTAGCACACGACAGTACATAGTACAATTCGCACAGACTTCATAGTTCTTGCACTGGCTACAGTGCTTGTCACCATAGACCGGGAAAATAGAATTAATAAACTCCAGCATGGTAACATCTTCAAATCCGGATTCTTTTTGAGCTTTCAGACAATCCTTCATTGTTAATCCAGATTCTTCCACAAGTTGTTTTGCCAGTCTGTTTCATTGTGAGAACAAACAAGAAACTGAACAGCTACCCAAATACCATTTTCGAATTTTCCCATATAATTTTAATTTACTGAAATAGTAAAAACTACTCTCCGAATACTTGTTCATAAGCATAATCATCTTTTAAATGAAGCTCTTTCCGGATTTTTGTGAGAGCATTCAAACTGTCTTTTAATTTTTCTTTTCTGGCTCTATAGTCTGACGCATCAAAACCTTTCTCTTCAAGTTCTTCTATCTTAGCGTCTAACATAGCGTTAGCGCAGCATAGACCAGATATTATAAATTCTATATCCTTAAATTTGATATTCATATCTAATACTATTTTAATTTGTCATTATATCCCATTCGCCTCGATTTAAGAAAGTCTTTAGCAGCTTCAGTATCCTCATGTACCTCATCTGATACATAATATATTATAGCCTTGGAACTATGAGGATTGTTTTTCCATTTTCTTCCTGTTGCATCCGGATTTACAACATATCCTTCTTTTGCCCATTGCAGAGCAGTCTGGCTCTTTTGGTTCATCCTCTTTTCCCAAAGAACCTTACGAAGCATTCTTGTCCGGGGAGTAATTACTCCGTCTGCACATACCAGTCCTTCACAATTGTAACCGGGGCTTTCCAGAAATTCAATTTCTTTTTGAATTTCTTTTATGCTCATTTTCTCAATACGCTCTCGATATTGGGCGATTGTCTCATTTGTCATATCTACTGCCATACTCTTGTTTTTATCAAATTGTGGCGTATTCGTCCTTTTCTTTAATTCGTTTGATTATAAGTTCAAACGTTGTTTGGTAAGTGGTGTAAGTGTTTCGAGGTTCTCTCCATCATAATTTTCTCCATAGATAAGTGCATCCACTCCTATACCGTGGTTGTAGTTCTCCCGAATGCAGTTCCGGAGAGTCCAAAGGTTACGCAAGTTAACCCAGTCGGCTGTGCGGTTTCGTATCTGCCGGAACAACACAATAGCAGAGCGCATATAGTGTCCTACATGGTCGTAATCATGGAATACACGCTCACCTAAATAGTACAGAACTATTTCCTGATTTTGTTCGTCCTCGACCACCTGGCAAAGGAAGAAAGGGATATTCCTCAGGTTTTCCCAATCAATGTAATTAGCTTTGGTCATAGTTTCTCAGTTTTAGGATTTTCTCAAGGTCTTCGTAACTTCGAATTTCGTAAATATCATTTTGAACTTTAATATAGCCATTAATCTCCGTATGATTCCCGGTAATGGCAAACAAATCGCGAAATTCAACATCCAAATTTTAGCAATCTCTACCAGTGTAGCTATGGACATGCCTTTGCCGCCAGTTAAAATATTGCTAATGTATTGTTTGCTTTTACCCATTTTTTCCGCAAGTTCTATCTGCGATATGCCTTTTTCTTTCAGTATTTCTTTTATTCTTAATTTAGGTAATTCTTTTTCCATTGTTCTTAGTTTTTTGCAAATATATTCTTTCCTTGCTAGGTAAATAAAATAAGTTTACTAAACTTTGTTAAGTACACAATAAAAATTTACTTTTATCTTGTATAGTAAAGAAAATAGATGTACTTTTGATAATGAAATCAAAATATAGATGATATGATTAAGTTACTTTATATTGACCTTTTTTGTGGTGCTGGAGGAACCAGTACCGGAGTAGAAAACGCACGCTACGCAGATGAACAATGCGCGAAAGTAATCGCTTGTGTAAACCACGATGCAAACGCTATTGCCAGCCATACGGCCAACCACCCGGATGCGTTGCATTTCACTGAGGACATAAGGACACTGGAATTGTCCCCTTTGGTATCTCATGTAAAACGGATGAAGAAGATTTATCCGGATGCACTGATTGTGCTTTGGGCCAGTCTTGAATGTACGAACTTCAGTAAGGCAAAAGGTGGGCAGCCACGAGACGCGACAGCAGGACTCTGGCTGAGCATCTTTTCCGATATATTGAGGCTATTGATCCAGACTACATACAGATAGAAAATGTTGAGGAGTTCATGTCATGGGGTGATATGGATGAAAAAGGACACCCCATCAGCAAGGACAAAGGACGATGCTATGAGAAGTGGAAACGCAACGTCAGGAAATATGGTTACGATTTTGACTGGCGAATCTTGAACGCTGCCGATTATGGTGCCTATACTACTCGTAAGCGGTTCTTCGGTATCTTCGCCAAGCGTGGCCTGCTATTGTATTCCCTGAACCTACTCACTGTAAAGATGGGAAGTCGGATATGTTCGGACGATTGGAAAAGTGGAAGCCTGTTAAGGAAGTGCTGGATTTCTCAGACGAAGGAGATAGTATATTCTGCAGGAAGAAGCCGCTGGCCGAGAAAACTCTTGAACGCATCTATTCCGGACTGATTAAGTTCGTGGCTGGAGGTAAGGAGGCTTTTATTGTAAAGTATAACTCTATGAGTCGGACGGGGAAATACCAGGCACCAAGCATTGACGAACCATGTCCTACAGTAGCAGCACAAGGACGGCTTGCATTGGCAAAGGTAAACTTCCTCTCCAAGCAATTCAGCGGCCAGCCGGATAGCAAGAACATATCTGTGGACGGCCCTGCCGGAACTATCACCTGTAAAGACCACCACGTTTCGTCTCAGCCTATTACGGGAATGGTCATAACAATTCTGTAGAACTTCCAGCATCTACGGTAACAACAAAAGATAGGTTGGCATTGGTAAATTCTGTTTCATAGACAACCAATACGGTACCGGAAAACCGACATCTATTGAGCTGCCAGTTGGTACAGTAACCACGGTGCCGAAGTTCAATGTGGTAAGCTGCAAACCGTGGATAATGAACACAGCTTTCTCAAATGTAGGAAGCAGCATAGAACAGCCGTCACAAACAATCACGGCCAACCGTAAATGGCATTACCTTATGAATCCGCAGTTTGCCAGTGCCGGAGGTTCTGTGAACAACCCTTGTTTTACATTGATAGCACGGATGGACAAAATGCCTCCCTATTTGGTGGAAGTTGAAGGAGGTGTTGGTATACAGGTCACACCAGTGGACAGTCCAATGACTGCCAAGATTAAGGAGTTTATGGCTCTTTACGGTATTATTGACATTAAGATGCGTATGCTAAGGATAACAGAGCTCAAGAAGATAATGGGATTCCCAGAAGACTATATTCTGATTGGTACACAGTCTGACCAGAAGAAGTTTATCGGTAATGCCGTAGAGGTAAATATGGCTCGTGTGCTTTGTGAGGCTATCTGTAAGGAGATTATCAGAAAACGAAAAGTTGCATAAAAAATTTTTTCTATACATACATCTAACATTTTCCCCGCTGCAGTGATGCACCGAGGTTTTTTATTATAAATATATATGTCTATAAATATAGATGCGCAGAAATATAAAATTATATAAACAAATAGAAATATAGATGCGTGTTTCTTCTTTGTTTCGAATTATACTTAATTATGAATCATACTATTATATGAGAAGTAAACAATATGAGTTTACTAAACTTTGTTAAGTACACAATAAAAATTTACTTTTATCTTGTATAGTAAAGAAAATAGATGTACTTTTACACTGTGAGAAAAAAGATAAGATGTATAATTTAATTCAGGAAATATGGAAACAGTTAATTGTATCAGTAATCAGAAGTTGACCGAGATAGAAAATGAGGTCTATAATCTTTGTGTTGCCAATGCTGAAACTTATGGAGAAGACGGTGGATTTTGTTATGATGAAACGGATTACGAGTCACTTGGTATTACACTCGAACAGATGAAAGGTTATCTTGGTCAACTTGTCAAGAAGGGATATATTACTGCTTGTGAAGGTTGTTACTTTACGCATTTTATAGTAGCGAATGATTGAGTCTAATCGGCGGGGTGAAAGCCCTGCCTAAATTAAATAAGAGTCATGAAATCAAAATTTAAAGTTGATGCACTTTTGACAAAAGTGTTTGCTATTACTTTTCCCTATATGGTATTGTATCTTTTGTCCGCATGGATTTTAGGAGATTGGAATATTCTTTTATATTCAAGGTTTCCGAAGCTAATTATTATTGCTGTCAGCTTATCGAATGTAGGCGTAGTAAATGCTGGTTTAAATAAGAATATGAAATGTTTATTTGATATATTAATTGGTGTCGGTACATATGCTTTTTTATGTTTTTTAGCGTGTGCATTTTTAAATAATTCTTTTGAGATTGCTACTTTTGCTAAAGTTGATAAAATTGTATCAAGTATTATTATTGAAATCGCAACAATATATTTTTATTTTAGTTTTTATGATTGCCAAAATGATAAAAGGACTGAAAAATAGTTTCTTAGAGAATCCTTATATAAGTTTAATCCTTATGTGGTTATATTACTGCATGTTTTGGGGAATATTCAACTTAAAGAATATAATATGTTCTTCTCCGGAAGCAAAAGATGAATGGATGTTACCTATTATTCCTGCTTTATTATATCATTTGTAGTTTATTTATTCTCAGCAAAAACATAAGGAATATAGTATTTTCCCATTATTGTCCTTATTTTTCTTATCGGTAGCTTATTCTATGTTCCTGCCATATTGGTTTAACTATTTATCTTTAAGCCAGTCCTTAACGATTGCAATAGGATATTTCGTTATATTTCTTCTGTTTATGTCTTTCGGGAAGATAAAATATGTAGTGATAACCATTATGGGAGGAAGTTTAGTATCTGTGTATCTTTTATACAACTATTTATTTCAGTAATATTTTTACTTATGAATGATTTGAAAGTTATCTACACTCCTGGAGGTGAAAAAGAATTGAGAGTTCTTAATGACGATATAAAAAACAGATAGAAGAGTCTTTAGTCAAGAAAAAGTATGCTGTCGGTGACTCGTGTGTTGAAATAACAGCTTATGATATAGAAAATTTAAGACGGAAAATCAATATTAAATCTGCTGATGAGCGTGAACCTCGTTTGGTGTTTATATGTATATAGTGGGTATGATAATAATATTGACGGTTTTTATAATATCTACTTTTTTATTCTTCAAAACTTTTTTCTTTAGATCATGATTTGAACAATACATTATATTTATTGTTTGTCATGCTATTAAGCAGTGGTTTATTTAATTTGTCCATTTATCTGCGAAACAGGCTCTCTAGAACTAAAAGAGCCTATATTACAACTGACGAAATAGATACTTTAGAAACTGCTATTGCTGTTGCTGATACCTTTTTATTAATGGAAAAGGCAGGGAATAGTCTTAAATCAGATATTTATATTGTCTCAAAAGAAAGAATAAAAAGAGGACAGAATATTTTATCCCTTTTAAAGGATAAGGCATTGAAATGCTAAAACTGTATTGTTACTATTTTTGAAATATACATACATCTAACATTTTCCCCGTTGCAGTGATGCACCGGGGTTTTTTAGTACGCCCAGCATGGGCGTGCGCTATAGGGTGTAAGTCCCGAACGAGCCTGATAGTGGGAATCGTTAGCCCAATGCAAGGGTGTCCTTTGCGAGGAGGAATCTGAAGAAGCTTATTCCCGATGAGAGCCGTGTGCGAATGGCTGCCTTTTGTCGTAAGAAATACTGGCGAATGGCAAGTCATCCCACTGTACAAGCGGCTTTGTCGGATGAGCGTTTGCTTCGAGCTGGTTACCCTACTTTTAAGATGTACTATCATCCTGTGTTTAAAGGTTAATTAGGGAACCGCCGTATGCCGAACGGCACGTACGGTGGTGTGAGAGGTCGGAACGGGAATTAATCCCGTTCCTCCTACTCGATTTATAAATATATATGCCTATAAATATAGATGCGCAGAAATATAAATATACAAACATATAGAAATATAGATGCGTGTTTCTTCTTTGTTTCGAATTATACTTAATCATGAATCATACTATTGCATGAGAAGTAAATAATATGAGTTTACTAAACTTTGTTAAGTACATAAATAAAATTTACTTTTATCTTGTATAGTAAAGAAAATAGATGTACTTTTACACTGTGAGAAAACACATAATATGTATAATTTAAATTTTAGAATATGGAAGCAATATCTAATATTTCAGTTAAAGTAAGAAAACATGAAGGTCTTTTGTCCTGGATGAAAAAACGTAATATACTTTTTCATTTTTATGTGAACAAGAGATTTCCAATTTTCAGGCACTACTTATTATGCAATTGTTTACTTCACTTACTATATTAATGTGTTCAAGTTTCTTGAATACATTAACTCTATTTATTTGTGTTATATGGTTTGTATGTTCTTTCATGTTATGTAAGAAATACATATCTCTTAAAAATTAAACAAGAATTATAGAAAGATGGATTTTGACCTTTTTAATTATGACAAATACATTGTGTCTTTTTCCGGTGGAAAGACAGTACGGCTCTACTCCTGTTCTTAATTGATAATGGAGTAGACAAAAGCAAAATGGAATTATGGCACCAGGAAATAGGACGGAAGAGGTGAAAACTTTTTTGACTGGGAGGTTACACCTGATTACTGTAAAAAAATTGGCTGAAGCTTTTGGGGTATCAGTTTTCTTTCAGTGGAAAGATGGTGGATTTAAGCGCGAGATGCTCAGATGTAATGAACGAACAGCAAAGATATTCTATGAGTGCCCAGATAATACTATTCATAGTGTAGGAGGTGAAAAAGGTAAGTGCTCAACAAGATTAAAATTCCCACAACCTTCTCCTAATCTCAATGTCCGTTGGTGCAGCAGTTATCTGAAGATTGATGTCTGTGCGGCTGCCATCAGGAACCAGGAGCGTTTTAACGGTATCCGAACATTGGTGTTATCTGGAGAAAGAGGTGAGGAAAGTAAGCAGCGTGCCGGTTATGCCATTTTAGAACCTGACAAATCAGATTTGCGGAATGGCAAAAAGATCATGAGGTACGTAGATAGATATAGACCCATACGAGATTGGACAGAGAGAAGAATATGGGATTTATTGGAAAAATACAGAGTAAGACCTCACCCGTGTTACTTTATGGGCTTCGGGCGTTGTTCATGTAAGTTCTGCATATTTGGTAATGCGAATCAGTTTGCCAGCGCAGCATGTATAAGTCATCAGAACTTTTCACAACTCGTTCAATTCGAAAAGGAGTTTGGGTACACACTGAAACGTGATACAGATTTATCTACGCTCATAAAGAAAGGTGTGCCGTACCATGATATTACTCCAGAACTGCGCGATTGGCCACAAGCTACCAATACAACAGTGATATTTTTATTCCCTATTCGCAACAGTGGGAATTACCTGCGGGAGCTTTTAAGAAATGTGGAGGGCCTATGTAAGCTATTCCCGATTGAACTGGCCAACTTTCAAGGTTGATTAATGGCGATGAATTTATTGTTTCGTTGTTTCAGGTATGTGTATAACGTAGCTTTACTGATTCCGGTTGTTTTGATTATCTCCGATACTGTACAGGCATTTGAATCGTATAATTTTAATGCCAGTTCAATTTTCTTATGGTCGACAGAGGGTCGGCCTCCTTTTCTTCCTCTTGCCCGTGCAGCTGCTAAACCTTCTAATGTACGAAGTTGAGTTGAATCTCGTTCAAACTGGCTCAATCCGGCGAAAACAGAAAAAATGAGTCGTCCGTGTGGCGTTGTTGTGTCGAGCCATATTTCTTTCAGAGATTTTATATTTACCCCTGTCTGAGAAAATCTATCAACTAATTCAATTAAGAATTTCTGACTTCGGCTAAGCTTGTCAGTTCGGAAACAAATTACGGTGTCACCTGGTCGAAGAGCATCAAGCATCCGATGAAGTTCTGGACGATTGTTTTTGGTTCCTGATATTTTTTCGGAATAAATCCTTTCGCATCCTTCTTTCTCTAACTGGTCAATTTGCCGGTCAAGGTTCTGCTCCAGCGTGCTTACACGTGCGTATCCAATTTCATGTCTGAAAGATATTTTATAATGGGTTTATTGAACTTTGTTTTACAGACGAGTTTTCAGACAAAAATAAGCGTTTTTCCCTGAAGTGACAAGCCTTCGGTTTTTATAGTCTGAAAAACGGTCGTTTTTTTAGACTATATTTTCATAGTTCTAAAAAAGACAGAGGGTATCCTCTGTCTTTAATTATTCGTGAATTTCTTCAATTTTCCTTTTTATTGCTTCAAGCATGGATATACTTGTCAGTGTTATTTTTCTTTCCTCAGAATTTACTCCAGCTTGAGCAACATTGTGCTTATTTCCATTTAATAATATTTCGAGAAAACTTAGCATATCAGCCTTAGATGGATTATCTATATTAATTCGACTAATTGAGCGCTCACAGTAAAGATCTTCTGCTTTCTTCATAAGGGTTCTTATCGCTGCATTATCTGGATTCTTCCCGGTTATTCTCTTTATCTCTATTCTGAGTTTAACCTTTCCGTTACTTCTGTTTATTCTAAGGTTATCCGTAATCACATTATCAATTCCAGTGACATAGTCAATTTTAGCCACGAATGCATTATCTACATCTGTACAAGCAACAAAATCACACTCACCCAGGTTGTGGTCTCTGGATAAATCGAAAATAAATAATGGAAATTCTCTTTTACTCATGTTGCATATCTTTTATGTCAGCAACCAAAACTCCATTGCTAACTGTTAAATATAATCTACGGTTACCATCGTTACAGATTCCGTAATTGTCTCCGGTCTCATCTGTCCATCCGTTCAGTTCGATTATCTTATTGGTAGTTAATTCCCAATCTTCATTAGAGTTTATAAAATCCCTTAATTCTTCAAGTGTATGCATAATATCAATCTTTACGTTTGCTCCAAGTGATTTGCATATTCTTTCAATTATATCTATGCTGATATTATACTTCCCATTTTCAATCTTAGAAATATTGGAACTATTTATTCCTGATAGTTCTGATAACTCTCGTATAGTTAAGCCATGCTTTTTTCTTAGCATGGCTATCTGTTGTCCAATAATAAGTCTTAGTTTCATCATTCTATATAATTCTTTAGTACAATAACAAGCACTTTTGCATCTTTATTTCCATACGTATCTTTAAAATCTGCAAGAATACCAGTATTTGCTAAAACACTGGTATTATAATCATCTTCATCCATTACCTCGAAGTCAAAATCATCAATTCCATCGCAATATACATTTGTAATGTCAATATCTAATGAAGTTATACAATCAGTATGAATATTATGTTTTTCCCCGGAATAAGTATATACTTCAATATCTTCACACTCACTTATTTCCTCTTTGAGAAGCTCTGATATTTTATAGGGAAGTTCTTCTATTTCGTAAGTCCTACTATCAAAGTCATATCTTCTTGTTCCATCAGGGAATGTAGCACAAGCACCTCTGTTTTGATGGACGGCAACCCCCCAATTAGGGGCAGACGGATAATTACAGTTATCTTCATTATACATATCAAGTAATTTCTTGTATGCTTCTTTCAAATTCAGCTGGTCTGCTATTGTGATTTCGCATCTGCCATTGAATTTGCTGTCTCTCTGAGCTATCCAGCCGTTGGTCTTTCCTATAATTCTATATTTACACATAACGATGTTGCAGAATTTAACGTGTTGCCCCCACGGTTAATGGTTGTTTTCTGTATACAAATATAATAATTTTATCTGAAAAGTTGGTATATATACCAATAAAATTATAGGATTTATTTTAATTAACCTTTGCTCAGAATTTCGCCCAGTCCTCTATTTTTACTATGTTGTGATGACTCCAATATTCTTCCACTCTGCTAATCAGAGCTTCTATATTAGCACCGTGTAGGGAACGAATCTTATCTATGAGTATAGGCATATCTACCCCATGATTTGTAGCGGTATTTTCAAAGCGTTCTGCATCTTCACAAGTTGCAATTAGAACACCTACGTTTGTCCGAAAGACATCTTCCACACAGACGCTATTAAAAACGTCTGCAAAGAATATCCATTCCTGGGGGGTAAAGATCCCCTTTAACTCACCTAATGCCACAGTACGAATACGTTTCAAGGTATTAATCTCTGAAATCACAGCCTGATTAATACTGTCATTATTCCTTTTTAGGTATTCCACCAAGTCCTCTGGTAATCTGAGGTTCACTGTTCTTGTTGCCATTTTATAGTGTTATATATAATTTCGTGTAATTGTCTTTTAGTCTTAAATAATCATTCAATGAAAGAAGTTTTTCTGAATGAACTGCATAATATATGCTTTTCCCCCAGGAATCTTTACCGTTTATACAGTAGAACTTCAATTCTGAATTTTCTGCCAGTTTTTTCAATTTATCCGGAACATTATCCTGAATGTTGTTACGAATGAAAGTTTTCAGCTTTTTCAATTCAAAAGTAATCTTTTCTATATTCCGGCTGTCTATTTGCCCTTTACCTCGCAGTGCATCGTAAAATTGTAAGTAATCTATACCCGCAACCTGACAGATAACTCTTGTGTTCAGCATATCAGACTTCAGTATGTCTGATATGCTTGCAAGTTTAACTTTATCAGCTTTACTCATTGGTTGCTTAATCTGGTAGCTTTCGGAAGCGTATCGGTCAGGAATGGCCCCGCGACTCTTCCAAGTCTTTTCCGTTTTAGGGTTTAGGCCGTATTTTTCAATAATTTCTTTTGCTTTTTCTTCTGTGTAAATCATTATTTAATACTTAGTATCCATAATGTCCTTTTGAATTAGACTATTAGAAATCATATATTTTATTATCTTCTAAAGTGAGTGTTAAGATTTGGCCTCCAAATAAATAGCTATTATAAGGTGCCATTTTTTTTACAACGGTGAAAGAAATTTCTGTGTACTTACCATCACGTTTTACAACTGGGTTTCTATTTCAACATTTTTCCAATCGTTCAGTACTTCATCTTCATCAAGAATTTCAATTCCTGTGAGATTTTTTAAAGAATCTACTGTGAGTTTCATAATCGTTGTAAATAATTGTTCGACTTGTTTGTTCTTATTTGATATTGCAAAGATAACGCAAAGAATTATCTTTGCAAAGTGTTTGCACGCTTTTTATGGCTGCTAAAACATGTTATAAATCATGGAAAACAAATAGGGAAAGAAATATAGAAATCAATCTGTTTTAACCTCTATAACATCAGACAGATTGGTGGTGTACTGCTTGCTGATGTGTTCGCATTTGAGGTGCCAAGATTTATTTTTTGTTCCCTGTACGGCTACCTTAATGGTATTATGACCGTTCTTGCGATTAATCGCATCTATGGCAGCGGCCAGCCGTGATTGCTTATCACGGTCTATAGTATCAAAGAGGTTGGTTTGGATGGCAGAATCAGGAACTATGTTCCAAACAATTACACCGGCTTTCTTGTAGTGGTAACCGCCCTCTTTGCAAAAATCTATTCTGAGTGCCCGGACTGCGGTGCTCACAAGTTCCTGAAGGTCGTTGGTTGGTACCTGCAGGTGGATGGTGCGGTTGATACAGTGCTGCGGTAGATCTAGACGGAAACGGCTGGTATAGGCGAAAACTGTTATCTCTGTACAGCAGCTGTGCTGCATACGGAGCTTACGGACACATTCGGAAGAAAGTTGGCGACAGCTTCCTCCAGGCTGGATAGTTCGGACAAGCCGGAGTCAGGGAAACTGCGGCTGGTACAGATACTCTTCTTCTGTGGAAGTTCCTCGATATTAATACAGTTCTCACCACGAAGTTCCTTCCAGGTGCGGACACCAGTCACAGACAATAATTTTTGCACAAAGCTTTCGTTTTTCTGAGTGAAATCCCAGGCGGTATTTATACCGTAATAGCGCAGCTTATCCAAGCTCCGATGACCGATACCCCAGACATCGCCAATTTCGAAGCCTTGCAACGCCTTGATGCGCTTTTCCTCAGAATCAATCATGCATACCCCCTGATATCCCTTGTACTTCTTTCCGTAACGGCTTGCCACCTTCGCCAGAGTCTTAGTAGGAGCAATGCCCATGGTAACCGGGATGCCAGTACCCTTTCCGATGGTCTTAACAATCTTCCGGCCGTAGGAAACCAGCTTCTCCCCTTCTCCGAAGCCGGAGAGATCCAGGAACGCTTCATCAATCGAATACTGTGTCAGTTCTGGCGTGAACTCGGATAGCAGCATCATCACCCGGCGGCTCATGTCACCATACAAATTGTAGTTGGAACTGAAAACAGCCACATTGTTTGCCTCCAAGACTTCACGGATTTGATACAGTGGTGTACCCATCTTGATGCCCATTGCCTTGACTTCGTTGCTTCTGGCCACGACACAGCCGTCATTGTTTGAGAGGACAACGACAGGTTTGTCACGAAGCTGCGGATTGAACACGCGCTCACATGAGCAGTAGAAGTTATTGCAATCAACAAGGGCTATCATCTGCCTTTTCTCAGCTGTCTCTTTATGTTATACGTAAGAACGCCCCATATCAGGAAGTCGTTTTCTTCAGTAATTTTTATGGGTGAATATTCCTCATTGGCCGGAACAAGCCAGATACAATTTTCTTTTTCGTCAAAACGTACAGTCTTTAGTGTAAACTCGCCGTCGATATAGGCACAACAATGTCACCGTCCAGGGGGTCCAAGGATTTATCTATGACAAGCAAGTCGCCATCGTCAATGCCGCAGTCCTTCATGGAATCTCCGTCAGCACGGGCATAGAAGGTGGTGGCCGGATGGCGTATCAGTTCCCGGTTCAGGTCTATACTGTCAGTCATGTAATCCTGAGCGGCGATGGGAAACCAGCCTTCACGCCTGGTCAGCAAACGGCAATGGCAGTTTGCTGCTCAGGTCAGCTGAGTACATAATCAGCTTTATTTTGTTCATACGTTTAAGCCCTTCTTTTTCATTTCTTCACGTACAAGCTCTGTTTCACTTTGGGACAAATCTGCTAATCTCACGTTTACCGGATTTTCTGTCTGATACGCTTTGACATCTTCAATTAAAAGCTGAAAGTCATAAAGGAATTCTTGTGTAGCACCATGTCGTTTATATATATCATGGGCCGCTTCAAGAACTTCAACGGTGCAGCTATCGTCGCCCTGGAACACAATAGCTGGAATTTCATTCCTTACACACTCTCTCAATAGTTTAATCTGGTCTTTCATTTTTTTTTGGTGCAAATATATTTCGTTTTTTTCTCTTTTCCTATACTCCTTTTTCGTAGTGTATCTCTCCCCGAATTTCCCTTTTTCACGATGCGAATGTAGTGCGCCTTGTAGAAGTCTGCAAGGCACTTTTGTGCCGTTATGAAAAATATCCTGAGCAGCATAGCTGTGCGGTATTTTTCATCCGGTACCTTGCATACATCTACGGTCAGTCGCACAATTATTGCATCGAAAAAGGCG
>ENA-OQCS01001169-OQCS01001169.1-human-gut-metagenome-genome-assembly--contig:-NODE-1169-length-13924-cov-1.697833_pt1 | contig 13924 bp, 20 predicted proteins | sample MGYA00242757_ERZ504575 | MGnify/ENA primary metagenome ERZ504575 (study PRJEB26092, sample SAMD00036297) | human gut metagenome | host: Homo sapiens | study: EMG produced TPA metagenomics assembly of...
TATTGGAACTGGCCTGCGGCACAGGCCAGCTGTCCTTTTCCCTGTCTCCGTGTGTCCGGCTGTGGGAGGCCACCGATGCCTCTTCCAATATGATCGCGGAAGCCAAGAAGCGGAGCGGATCTTCCCGGCTTCATTTCTCAGTGCGGGATGCCTCCTGTCTGCCGTATGCCTCGGAAACCTTTGACGCGGTGGTGATTGCCAATGCCCTGCATATCTTACCGGAGCCGGAAAGTTTTGCGGGAAGCTCGGAGAGTCTTAAGCCGGAGGATGGTTATTTGCCCCCACCTTTGTCCACGCCGGTGGAAAATTGGCCAGACTGCGGACCTGGGGTATGGAGCGGACCGGCTTTCGTGTCTACCACGCCTGGAACGCCGGGGAATTCATTGCTTATCTTTCCTCCCACGATTTTTGGGTGACGGAACACACCCTGCTCGGGGGGCGTGTACTGCCTGTGTGCTATGTGGCCGGCAGGAAGTAACTGCAGATGGGGCGAAAGCGGGCCATCGGCATACAGCGCCGATGGCCCGCCCTTGCATTTTGTGACTTCAGTGAGATAAATCGGAGGGCAACAAAGCAAGTCCTTTTCCGGTGCGTCTATGCATCATTGTCTATCGCACCGTGGTTCCACACCTGAACCAAACGGCTGCGTTAGCAGTACTTTCTTCCGCAGAATCGCTTTAGTTGAAGCGTGCTATTCAGACTTTTCCTGTTGCTCTGTATTATGGTGTCTGTGTTTCCCACAACAGTGATGTCCAGCATGTCCTCCACAGCAGCAACCAGCATCTGCCGGATTCAAGTGAAGAAGGTCTACTTTTCTGTTTCCGTCGACTCTTGGATTTTGGCATTTATTAAAGATTCGAGCATGAGATACACTCCTTATTTCCGAATAATGTCAATGTCCTGTGTGCCAGAGCAGAGGCATTCCGTGCGTTTTTCACATTTTGTAAAGCCCACGCGTACGGCCGCATCCGATACTTCGTTTTTTAATACGCCCATATCCATCCCCTGGAAGTAATACGGCAAATACCCCATTACCATATCCCAGGGGCCGGTGTGGTCAGGCAGGATAGCCTCGCTGATAACCAGCAGCACCCCTCCGGGATTCAGTGCGTCATAGCACTTTTTCAGCAGTTCTTCCATACGGCCTTTGGCAAAGAGCATCACATTGAGGGCCAGGATTAGATCATACCTCTCTCCAATTCTGTCTGCCATAAGTTGCCGCACATCACTTCCGTGCGGTCAGTGAGTCCCATAAGGGAGATGGATTCTTCCACCACCGCCGGGGGAAAACGGTCAAATAGGACGCCAGTACGATCCGGCCGATCACCGATGACTGCCAGCCTAAAAGTCCTGTAGCACCGCCTAGGTCCAGCACGCGCCTGATTTGGTCATTTTCCGGCAGAGAACGCACAATCCGCAACAACTCCTGCTGCCGGTAACCTTCCTGTGCCTGTCGCATCCGCTGTGCAAAAGAGGCAAAATCCAACTGCTGCTCCATCGCTTCCTGTTGCTGGGACTGGGGGCCTTTTGTGACCAACAGCTTCACATCCATAGGTGCCATGCCTTCCTGCATATAAAAGGGCAGAAAGCCTCCCAAATATTCATCTTTCCCTTTGACCAGATAGCGGTCAACTTCCGCGGTGTTCTGGTAAGTGCCGTCCGTCTTGTTTAAAAAGCCGATGGATACCAATGCACTGAGCAGGTATTCTGTATTTGCCTTATGCCATCCCATATGAACTGCCAGTGCTTCAGCAGTAACCGGCTGGCAAAGTTGAGAAAATACATCCAGCTCCATGGCCGCATTGAGCAATCTGGAATATAGATTTAAAAATGGAAGCTGGACTAACTGTTCCCAAACACTTACAGACTTGTTGATTGTGAACATTAAAAAACCCCCTTTGTTTTTATATGGTTAGTCATTGCTAACCTCAATTTAATTATACCGGAACCACCGGCTTCTGTCAAGGAAAGGCATAGAGTGCTTCGTTCATCCAGATTATAGGAATATTGGAATGTACGGTACAGCTTTCATCCAAGGAAACGGCCTCGCTGCTACAAGTTAGTCTACCTTACCTGCTTTGAAACCTTTCTTCGGGACACAAAATAAATCACCCTCTTGAGCGAGTGTTCAGAGGGGTGACTTTTGAATCAGGTTCTTATATGCAGTTGATATGTGTTGCGCCGTCTGCCTTTTTATTTAATTGCGTCCTTTAATACCTTGCCAGCCTTAAAGACTGGCATCTTTCCGGCTGGGATCACAATGGGCTCATTGGTTTTGGGATTCCGGCCCGTACGCTCAGCACGCTCTTTCACTTCAAAGCTGCCGAAGCCGGTGAGCTGGACCTTATCTCCCGCGCACAACGCTTTCTCGACCTGGGATAGGAATGCGTTCAAGACTTCTCTGCATCCGCTTTGGAAACCCCGCTCTCCTCGGCCATACCAGCAATCAGTTCTCCCTTGTTCATAAAGCAAATTCCTTTCTCTTTCTATTGATTTGGATAAGCACTCTTTACATGATAGCCGCATCAGCGGCTTACCACAGAGATGAAGCCCAAGGCATAACGGCTGAGGGCGTTCCTCCCTCAGCCGCAGCCGCGGTCAGCACATATCCCGTGCCCACTCCCGGACATCTTCCAAGTCAGCTCAAAGCGGCCGCCTGCCGCAACCGTATTCCTGGACATATCCACGATCATGTAGCCGCCAAGGTTGTCCGCACTGATGGGCGCATGGGATTTCCGCATCATGTAGCCAGCCGCCTTCAGTACACGGCGGAGCGATTGCTCCAGGGAATCCTCTGTACGCATCGAAATACCTCCAATTTGATATTCCGAGCAAACCACGCCGCGCTCCAACCGTTTTCCTGCTGGTATTATAACAGGGAACTCAACGGAAATGACAACTGTGCGGGCCGGTTTGGGATGCTTTTTCCCTTGCGTTTCCAATGCAGGCACTCAAAATTAGCGCAAAGGGCCTCGGACCTCGAAGGGAACATATGTCACTCATGCTTGTAAAAGGCCCCCATCTCTCCAGCATCCTAAAAATCTGAATATTCTGTAATCAGACAGCTGCGGCGCAGGTAATAGAATACCCACACCGCAGCGTTGTCTTTTTCAATCAAAGTGTCCAGCGGCTGGATCCGTTCGCTCGGAGACGAAATTCCGGTAGATGCCCGCCTGCTGGATCAGTTCGTCGTGGGTACCCTTTTGGACGACGCGGCCCTGGTCTACCACCAGAATCTGATCCGCACCCCGCACCGTCTTGAGCCGGTGGGCGATCATCAGCACGGTCTTCTCCCGCGTCAGGGCCTCCATAGCCTTTTGGAGCTGGTCCTCATTCTCGGGGTCCACATTGGCCGTGGCCTCATCGAAGATGACGATAGGCGCGTCCTTCAGGAGACACCGGGCGATGGAGATGCGCTGCTTCTCCCCGCCGGAAAGCGTGGCTCCTCCCTCGCCAATTACCGTGCCGTATCCATCCGGCAGGGCAGAGATGAAGTCGTGGCAGCACGCCTTTTTTTGCGGCCTCCACCACCTGTTCATGGGTAGCGCCCGGGCAGCCGAACTTGATGTTGTTCTCCACCGTGTCGGCAAAGAGGTACACCCGCTGGAACACCATGCTCACCTGCTCCATGAGGGATTCCAGTGTGTACTCCCGCACATCCCGGCCACCAATGGTCACACGGCCGCCGTCCACATCCCAAAACCGGGCGATCAGGTTGCAGAGGGTGGTCTTGCCGGAGCCGGAGGGCCCCACAATGGCGGTGGTGGTCCGGTCCGGGATGGTCAGGGACACATCCTTGAGGATGGGGCGGCTCCCATAGGAGAAGTCCACATGCTCAAAGACGATCCCGTGGTTGTCCGGACGGATCTCCGTTCCCCGCTGGTCCATCTCCGGGATGTCGTCCACCTGATTGGCGTGGTCGATGGAGCTGCCCACCAGACGCAGGGCGGACACGCCGCTGCCCGCGGACTGGATCTGGGAGAAGATCAGGAAAGAGACGATGACCGCCATCAGCGCATTGGCGAGGGACATAGCTCCCGTCAGGCACAGCCCCACCGACGCCGCCAGAATTAGAACGCTGAACAGGTGGAGGACCATCTCCTGGCCCCAGATATAGGGAGTGAACAGCTTCTCCACCGCCAGATTGTTCGCCCTGCTGTCCTCCAGCGCCTGCCGCACCCGCTTGTCACCCTTTCCCGTCAGGTTAAAGGACTTGATGACACTCATGCCCTGGAGCTGTTCCAGCACCGCCTCCACCAGCCGGGCCTCATCCGCTGGCGCTTGGGGCAATCTTGGCGGACTGCTTCTCCATTCCGGAGAGGAGGGCCAGATACACCAGCATCCCCGCCAGGCCAGCAGGCCGATCCGCCAGTCCCAGAACAGGACGCACAGCAGCATGACGGCGGAATTGATCAGGCCGCCCAGAATACTGACCAGCACCATGGGGCCGGTACTCTCCACCTCGTCCAGAACGGTGGTGGTGATGCCGGTGAGTTCTCCCAAGCTCTGGTCGTTGAAATAGCCCATGGGGACCCGCTTGAGCTTGTCGCCAATGGAAATGCGCTTGTTCGCCACCATGAAGTAGCCGGCGTGGGTCTGCTGGAGCTGGCTGAAGCGGTTGAGGACGCCCGGCCCAGAATGCTGGCCAGCAGAAGCCCCAGAGCCTGCCATGCCGGGGCGGAGTCTGTGGAGCCGCCCACCAGGGCCAGCACCACCACATAGATGGCCGCGATCTGGAACATGTGGAACACCGCGTAGAAGAAGCCTAAAATCATGGACTTTCGGATATTGCCCTGCTCCTCTCCGGCAAAGTCCCAGATTTTTTCAAAACACCGATCATGCCTGCTCTCCCTCCTTTGCGCCCATATGCGCCCGCCACATCTCCTGATACAGCGGGCAGTTTTTCAAAAGTTCCCCGTGGTGCCCACATCCTGGATGCGGCCGCCATTGACTACCACGATCTGATCCGCGCCGGTGATGGTGCTGAGGCGGTGGGCGATGACCAGTACGGTCTTTCCCGCCACCAGCTTGCCCACGGCCTGCTGGACCACGGCCTCGTTCTCGGGGTCTATGTAGGCAGTCGCCTCGTCCAGCACCACAATGGGCGCGTCCTTGAGCATGGCCCGGGCGATGGCGATGCGCTGACGCTCGCCTCCGGACAGATGGGCGCCGCCTCCGCCCACCACCGTGTCATAGCCGTGTTCCAGACTGCGGATAAAGCGTCACACCCGGCGGCTTTTGCCACGGCCTCCACCTCGCGCGGTGGCCGCCGGGCGGCCATGCGGATGTTCTCCCGAATGCTCTCGTCAAAGAGGTAGTTGTCCTGGGATACAAAGGCCACCTGGTCGTAGAGCTGCTTCAGCGGGACCGCTTCAAGTCCTGCCCGCCCAGAGTAATGGAGCCGGAGGTCACATCCCAGAAGCCGGCGATGAGCTTGGCGATGGTGGACTTGCCGGAGCCGGAGGGCCCCACAAAGGCGGTCATGGTCCCGGCGGGGATGGTGAGAGATACATCGTGGAGCACTTCCTTGTCCGCGTGGTAGCCGAAGGACACATGGGAGAGCCGGATGTCCCGGCCCTGGAACTCCGCCGGCGTTTCCCCGTGGTCCTGCTCCGCTCCGTTCAAAATGGCATCCACCGAGCCCACGATGGTGCCCACCTTAGCGAGACTGTCCACAAAGTCCATGGCGGCCAGCAGGGCCCGGCAATGCCAGGGACAGGACGATGGTGGTGATAAAGGTCTCGATGGGCAAGCTCCCTCCGGTATAGAGGAGCCAGCCCACCGGCAGAATGGTGATCATGGTGGTGGGCGAGATGGCACGGGCCAAAGAGACCGGCATCTGGCAGCTCTTCATCCAGTGGTAGAAGTAGGAGGCGTTGGCCTTTACGCTGTCGGAGAAGCGGGCATAGGACTGCTTGCCCTGGTTAAACGCCTTGATGACCTCAATGCCGCCGATGTACTCCACAATGGCGCTGTTCATGGCTTGGGTGGTTTTGACCGAGCTCTCGTACTGCTTTCCGTAGCCGGCCATCACCGCCATCATGAAAGCCATCGCCCACCGGATGGACACCAGCTCAAAAGGGCCATCCGCCAGTCCAGCACGAACAGATAGATCAAGATGCACACCGGTCCCAGCACATTGGCGGTCATCTCCGGCAGAAGATGGGCCAGAGGCCGCTCCATGCTCTCCACCTGATCTACGATGACCTGCTTCATCTGGCCGCTGGAGGTGTCCAGAATCGTACCCAGAGGCATCTTCGGCAGTTTCTCCAGCACTTTCTCCCGGATAGATTTCAGGATAGCAAAGGTGGCCTTGTGGGATTGGGACAGGGCCAGGGAATACAGGGTGGCCCGGAGCAAAAAGCCCACAAGCGCCACTGCGCACCATATCAGGTAGTATTGTGTACTCTCCTCCCCTTTCAGCAGGCCCAGGATGATCTGCGCTGCGGCGAAGTAAGGGAGCATCCCAAACAGTACCCCCACCACAGCGGACAGGACCGCCCGCTTCAAGCCGCCCTGCTGTCCCTCTCCCAGCTCCCACAGACGGAGCATGGGACTTTGTTGTTTCATGATATAAATTCCTCCTTTTGGTTAGTAATTGCTAACTTTTGTACAAATGAGAGGGCTGCACCAGAAGGCACAGCCTCTTGTCAAGGTTGAGGGTCAAACACGGTGGAAAATCCCGCCATGTGGTAGCGGTTGAGCATCTTGACATAGCGGTGGGCGGCGGCGCGGTCCATGTTATGCCGCACCACCTCAAACATGCCGTTGAAGTAGGCGGTGACGATGATGTGGATAAACTCCTCCGTCACCAGGCCGGACTTGACGCTCTCGCAGCCGATGACTCCATGTACTTGTAGGTGTACTCCACCTCGATGTCCACCAGCTCGTCCAGAAAGCAGGAAAACCGGGTGCCGTGGGCCCCGTCCAGCAGCAGACGGAAAACATCAAAGTGGTCGTAGATGTAGTCCAGCATCTCCTCCTGGTGACGGGCGGTGTACTGTCCCATATCCGCACGCTGTTCCTCCTCACTGAGCTGGTGAAAATCCTCCTGCACCCTGCGGAACATAGCCTTGAATTGATCCACCACCGGCTCCGCAATGGCCCGGAACAGCCCCTCCTTGTCTCCAAAACGAGTGTAGATAGAGCCGGTGCTGGTATCTGCCGCCTGAGCTATGGTGCGCAGAGATGCTTCCAGAAACCCCTTGGACAAAAACTCCTCCCTGGCGCATTCCAGCACCCGGTCGTAAACCCCCGCCTTTTGTTTTGCCACTGTCATTCCTCCTTTTTCAAAACATCGTTTTATAACGATGTTTTGAATATAGCACTTTGAGTTTAGCCTGTCAAGAGGGCTGGCAATCAAAAACGACCCTTGCATGAAACAAAGGCCGTTTTCTTGGTTACTTTCTGTTTTATGTTATTCGCACAAGTCGGGATATGCCTGCCGGAGCGCACGGAGGATCAACTCCGCCGAGCGCCCGTGCCCCACTGGATTTTGTCCGTCATACATGGCTCTCCACACGAATTTTTGTTCAATCAGGGAAGTGCAAGAGGATAACACCTCCCATCAAGCTCCACTCTTGACAAAACCAGTTTTTTCCTTTACACTGCATTATAGTTCTGAATAGAACAATAATGCCTGCTGTTTATGTTGCAGGGAAGGAGGGCGAGGATGGAATTCTGGGATCATCTTTTTCTGTTCAAGCGGCTCTATGATCAGACGATGGACCCCATCGCTCAGCAATGGGACCTCACCCGGATGGAGCTGGACATCCTGCTCTTCCTGGCCAACGCGCCGGCCTATGATACCGCCGCCGATATTGTGGAGCGGCGGAGACTTACCAAATCCCATGTGTCCGTCTCGATTCACTCCCTGATCCGCCGGGGGTGGTTGGAGCGGAGCTACCTCCCCGGAAATCGAAAGAGCGCCCACCTCCGCCTTCTGCCTGCCTCCTCGTCTGCCGTAGCCGACGGACAGGCCCATGGTAGTTGCGGTAAAGGCGGATGATAATGCAGATACTTTATCAGCAGCAGCCGGATATACATTTGGTGTTCAGTATGCGACTGGTGGAGACCAGACGAAGTCGGCAGTTAAACAGATTGAAAAGGAACTGGGACAGAACATTACTCTTCAGGAATACAGTAATCTGGGAGAAGAAGCACAGGCATTATATGACGGAGAAGTAGATGCGATTATCTACAACTCAGCTTACAGTAATATTATCAAGGAACAGTATTCAACCTTTACAAAGGATACAAAGGTTATTTATAAGCACAATATTGTTGTTGAAATTGAAAGCGATACATCTGATGAAAGCGTTACAAAGCCATTTGCGGTTTATTTGAGTGGTATTGATACAAATGGTGATATCACAGAACAGGGACGAAGCGATGTCAATATCGTAGCGGTTGTTAATCCGACGAGCCATCAGGTATTACTGATTACAACCCCTAGAGATTATTATGTACCAATCCCGGGAGTATCCGGAGGACAGGACGACAAACTGACACATGCAGGAATCTATGGTGTGGATGTGTCTATGCAGACGCTGGAAGAACTTTATGATACAGATATCGAATTTTTCGGAAGAGTTAATTTTACATCTATGACCAGTGTGGTTGATGCACTTGGCGGACTGGATGTTGAATCAGATCTCGAATTTGATACAGGATGGGAGTCGGGTGCAGAGATTCATGTAAATGAAGGAATGAATCATTTTGATGGTATTAGTGCACTTGCTTTTTGCCGTGAACGTCAGGCACTGCCAGACGGGGACAACGGAAGAGGAGTCCATCAGCAGGCAGTTATCACTGCAATCATTAAAAAGATGATGTCACCGGCAATGCTCCGTGGGGCAAGCGATATTATTGAAAGCGTCAGCATGGTGTGGATACGAACTTTACTTCCAGCCAGATCCAGTCTCTGATCAAGACTCAGCTCAGAACCAATGCAAAATGGAATATTTATTCCGTGGCAGCGGATGGAACCGGGGGAACAGATATCTGCTATTCTTCAGGAAATGAAGAGCTTTATGTAACGTATCCGGATGAAGATTCAGTGGCTGAGATCATTGGATTGATCAAAAAAGTAAAAGACGGAGAAATAATCGAAGGATCCGTAAGTACAGAATAAAAATGAAGAAAAAGTCAAGGTATGATTTGGAAAATATTTTTTCAGAATACCTTGACTTTTTTTTTTGCAATATACTACAATAAACAAGCGTGCGAAAAACGATGCACTGTTTTTCTGCGCATTAAACAGAACTTGTTTAAAATCGTAACCAATTATTACTTCATAGGAGGTGAAAGAGATGCCAACATTTAACCAGTTAGTAAGAAAAGGTCGTCAGACAGCTGTAAAGAAATCTACTGCACCGGCTCTCCAGAAAGGATACAATTCTTTGAAGAAAAGAGCTACAGACACATCTGCACCGCAGAAGAGAGGTGTGTGTACAGCAGTTAAGACAGCTACACCGAAGAAACCGAACTCAGCTCTCAGAAAGATCGCCAGAGTACGTCTTTCAAACGGAATCGAAGTAACAAGCTACATCCCAGGAGAAGGTCACAACCTTCAGGAACATAGCGTTGTTCTTATCCGTGGAGGAAGAGTAAAGGACCTTCCGGGTACAAGATACCATATCGTTCGTGGAACACTTGATACAGCAGGTGTTGCAAAGAGACGTCAGGCTCGTTCTAAATACGGAGCAAAGAGACCAAAAGACGCAAAAAAATAAGCACTTGATTTTAGTGTAAAACGAAAACTAAATCGTATCACAAACAGAACTATGAGAATAGTTGGTTGCGGGTTTAATTCAGATATCGCCTGCCACGTGGCAGGCATCGGAGATTGTCCCGCCAACGATACACATAGAAAGACACATGTGAGTACCGATGAATTATTCACGCAAAGCAAAGCTTTGCCAATATGTATAAGGAGGGAAGAACCGTGGCACGTAAAGGACATACTCAGAAAAGAGACGTATTAGCGGATCCGTTATACAACAACAAGGTAGTTACAAAGCTTATCAACAACATCATGCTTGACGGTAAGAAAGGTGTAGCTCAGAAAATTGTATACGGAGCATTTGACAAAGTCGCAGAGAAAGCTGAAAAACCAGCTATCGAAGTATTTGAAGAAGCAATGAACAACATCATGCCTGTACTTGAAGTAAAGGCAAGACGTATCGGTGGAGCTACTTATCAGGTACCGATCGAGGTAAGAGCAGACAGAAGACAGGCTCTTGCACTTCGCTGGCTTACACTGTACTCTCGTAACAGAGGCGAGAAGACAATGGAAGAAAGACTTGCAAATGAAATTCTTGATGCGGCTAACAACACTGGCGCATCTGTAAAGAAGAAAGAAGACATGCACAAGATGGCAGAAGCAAACAAAGCATTTGCTCACTATCGTTTCTAATTATAGGAGGAAAAAATCTTGGCTGGAAGAGAATATCCATTAGAGAGAACCAGAAATATCGGTATTATGGCGCATATTGATGCTGGTAAGACCACTCTTACAGAGCGTATCTTATACTATACCGGTGTTAACTATAAGATTGGTGATACTCATGAAGGAACTGCTACCATGGACTGGATGGAACAGGAGCAGGAAAGAGGTATCACGATCACTTCAGCAGCTACAACATGTCATTGGACACTTGAAGATCATACAAAACCGAAAAAAGGTGCTCTTGAGCATCGTATCAATATCATTGATACTCCGGGACACGTTGACTTCACTGTAGAGGTTGAACGTTCACTTCGTGTACTGGATGGTGCTGTAGGTGTATTCTGTGCTAAGGGTGGTGTTGAGCCTCAGTCAGAAAACGTATGGCGTCAGGCAGACACATACAACGTACCAAGAATGGCCTTCATCAATAAGATGGACATCTTAGGTGCAAACTTCTACAACGCTGTAGAACAGATTAAGACAAGATTGGGTAAGAACGCTATCGTTCTTCAGTTACCAATCGGTAAAGAAGATGATTTCAAGGGAATCATCGACCTTATGGAAATGGAAGCTTACATCTACAATGATGACAAGGGTGATGACATCACAGTATGTGAAATCCCGGATGACATGAAAGAAGATGCTGAGCTTTACCATACAGAACTGGTTGAAAAGATCTGTGAATTGGATGACGAACTTATGATGATGTATCTTGAGGACGAAATCCCGACAGTAGATCAGCTCAAAGCAGTTCTTAGAAAAGCTACTTGTGAATGTACAGCAGTACCGGTTTGCTGTGGATCTGCTTACAGAAACAAGGGTGTTCAGAAGCTTCTGGATGCAATCGTTGAATATATGCCGGCTCCGACAGACATCCCGCCAATCCAGGGTGTTGACGAAGATGGTAATGAAGTAGTAAGACATTCTTCAGATGAAGAACCTTTCTCAGCACTTGCATTCAAGATCATGACAGACCCGTTCGTAGGTAAGCTTGCATACTTCCGTGTATATTCAGGAACTATGAATTCAGGTTCTTATGTATTGAACGCTACAAAGAATAAAAAAGAACGTGTTGGACGTATCCTTCAGATGCATGCTAACAAGAGAATGGAATTGGATAAAGTATATTCAGGAGATATCGCAGCAGCGATCGGATTCAAGTTTACAACTACAGGTGATACAATCTGTGATGAGCAGCATCCGGTAATCCTTGAGTCCATGGAGTTCCCAGAGCCAGTTATCGAGCTCGCTATCGAGCCTAAGACAAAAGCTTCTCAGGGTAAACTTGGTGAATCTCTTGCAAAACTTGCAGAAGAAGACCCAACATTCCGTGCTCATACTGATCAGGAAACAGGTCAGACAATCATCGCCGGAATGGGAGAACTTCATCTTGAAATCATCGTAGACAGACTTCTTCGTGAATTCAAGGTAGAAGCTAACGTAGGTGCTCCGCAGGTTGCATACAAAGAGTCCTTCACAAAAGCAGTTGATGTTGACAGCAAGTATGCTAAACAGTCAGGTGGACGTGGACAGTACGGACACTGTAAAGTTAAATTCGAACCAATGGATGTCAATGGTGAAGAAACATACAAATTCGATTCTACTGTTGTCGGTGGTGCAATTCCGAAGGAATACATTCCGGCTGTAGGCGAAGGTATTGAAGAAGCCATGAAAGCTGGTATTCTTGGTGGATTCCCTGTAGTAGGTATTCATGCAACCGTATATGATGGTTCTTACCATGAATCGATTCTTCAGAAATGGCATTCCACATTGCAGGTTCTCTTGCATTCAAAGATGCTATGAAGAAATCTGACCCGGTACTCCTTGAGCCTATCATGAAAGTTGAAGTTACTATGCCGGAAGAGTACATGGGAGATGTTATCGGTGATATCAACTCTCGTCGTGGACGTATCGAAGGTATGGATGACCTCGGCGGTGGAAAGATCGTTAGAGGATATGTTCCGCTTTCAGAAATGTTCGGATACTCTACAGACCTTCGTTCCAGAACTCAGGGACGTGGAAACTACTCAATGTTCTTCGAAAAATATGAGCCAGTTCCGAAGTCTGTTCAGGAAAAGATTTTATCTAACAAAAACGCATAAAAAATACGAAAAAGGCTTGAAAAACTGTACTTTATGAAATATAATCAGTATTAGCCGAGTTAAAACATCGTAAACTAAAATGCCTATTGGGTGGTATATTTAAGGAGGATATTCAAAATGGCTAAAGCTAAATTTGAAAGAACAAAACCGCATTGTAATATCGGTACCATCGGACACGTTGACCATGGTAAAACAACTCTTACAGCAGCTATCACAAAAACTCTTGCAGCAAGAGTTGCTGGTAATGCAGCTGTAGATTTCGAAAACATCGACAAAGCTCCAGAAGAAAGAGAACGTGGTATCACAATCTCTACAGCTCACGTTGAGTACGAAACAGAAAAACGTCACTACGCTCACGTAGACTGCCCAGGACATGCTGACTACGTTAAGAACATGATTACAGGTGCTGCTCAGATGGATGGTGCTATCCTTGTTGTAGCTGCTACTGATGGTGTTATGGCTCAGACAAGAGAGCACATCCTGCTTTCTCGTCAGGTAGGTGTACCGTACATCGTTGTATTCATGAACAAATGTGATATGGTAGACGACGAAGAACTTCTTGAACTCGTTGAAATGGAAATTCGTGAACTTCTTGATGAATACGAATTCCCAGGAGATGATACTCCGATCATTCAGGGATCTGCTCTTAAAGCTCTTGAAGATCCGAACGGCGAATGGGGAGATAAGATCATGGAACTTATGGATGCAGTTGATTCATACATTCCGGATCCAGAACGTGACACAGACAAACCATTCCTTATGCCTGTAGAAGACGTATTCTCTATCACAGGACGTGGTACAGTTGCTACTGGTAGAGTAGAACGTGGTGTACTTCACGTATCTGATGAAGTAGAAATCGTTGGTATCAAAGAAGAAACACGTAAGTAGTTGTAACAGGTGTTGAAATGTTCCGTAAACTTCTTGATGAAGCTCAGCTGGTGACAACATCAGTGCTCTTCTTCGTGGTGTTCAGAGAGACGAAATCGAAAGAGGACAGGTTCTTTGTAAACCAGGTTCAGTAACTTGCCACCACAAGTTTACTGCACAGGTATACGTTCTTACAAAAGATGAAGGTGGACGTCATACTCCATTCTTCAACAACTACAGACCACAGTTCTACTTCCGTACAACAGACGTAACAGGTGTTTGCGAACTTCCAGAAGGAACAGAAATGTGCATGCCTGGTGATAACGTAGAAATGACAATCGAACTGATTCATCCAGTAGCTATGGAACAGGGACTTCGTTTCGCTATCCGTGAAGGTGGACGTACTGTAGGATCAGGACGTGTTGCTACAATCATCGAGTAATCACTGACTAATATATATTGAGTACCGCAAGGTACATGTGTCCAAACGTAAGATACCCCGGAA
>ENA-OQCS01001170-OQCS01001170.1-human-gut-metagenome-genome-assembly--contig:-NODE-1170-length-13917-cov-3.719362_pt1 | contig 13917 bp, 25 predicted proteins | sample MGYA00242757_ERZ504575 | MGnify/ENA primary metagenome ERZ504575 (study PRJEB26092, sample SAMD00036297) | human gut metagenome | host: Homo sapiens | study: EMG produced TPA metagenomics assembly of...
TTCTTCACGATTTTGCAAGGTCGAGCCGTTCCGGTTTGGCGAAAAATCTTCCCTGCCTTGCGAGGTATTTTTGCCCAAAACCTTGCAAACTCTAAACACTACCCTTTTACGCCTATGTGAAACGAAAACGACCGACCCGACCGGAAGACGCATAAAAAAAAGTCGGATTTACGGGAAACAGGAAAAAAGTTCAGTGAAACTTTGGGCTCCCTCACCTCTCAAATCCGCATAAAATTAAAAACTTAAAAATTACAGCAATATGGAAGCAAAGGTATTATCGGAAGCAAAAGTTTATGTAGCACTTATGCCAAGTACAACAACGGTTCATTGTCCGGCGCATGGCTCGACCTTTCGGACTATTCGGACAAGGAAGAATTTTATGAAGCCTGCCGGGAACTTCACAAGGACGAGGAAGATGCGGAATACATGTTTCAGGACTGGGAGAACGTGCCGGAGGCTTAATCGACGAAAGCTGGATTTCTGAAAACTTCTTCGCCCTGCGTGATGCGGTGGAGGATTTGAGCGACACCGAGCAGGAAGCCTTTTTCGTGTGGTGCAACTATAAAAGCCATGATTTGGGCGAGGAAGATGCGGACGACCTTGTACGGGATTTCCGGGATGAATATCAAGGGGAATATGACGATGAAGAAGATTTCGCCTATGAAATTGTAGAGGAATGTTACGACCTGCCGGAGTTCGCAAAGACCTATTTCGATTACAAACAGTTTGCCCGTGACCTGTTCATGTGCGATTACTGGTTTGATGACGGCTTTGTGTTCCGTGCGGCATAACAACCAATCCGGGCGGGGTGTCAAAGCCCTGCCCGCTTAAAACAACCAAGTTTATAACCATAAAAAATAAGACATCATGCAGTCACTTAACAAAAACGGGGTAAGCATCACCCAAACACCGGGAGAAGAAAAGTTCGTGAAATGTCGTTTAGGGTCTTTCAGGGGACAAATTTATTATCAATATGACTACCGCCACACGGACGGCGAACTTTTCAGCACGGTAGCCAAAACGCTGGACGAGTGCCGCCGCAGGCGTGACGAATGGGTAGCGAAGAAGAACGGAGTAATAAACAAGTAAATTTCAGGGACATGAAAACGACAGAAGTAAACAAGGAGCTTATCGGCAGGCGTTGCGAGTGTATTTTTACGGGCTTAATGGTAACGGGCGTTATCGAGGACATCCAAGACGACCAGCATTCCATAGCGGTCAAAGTCCGTTTCGACCACCCGCACCAGTGGGGCGATGATTTGTATAATGATGTGTGGGCGTGGGGGCGCAAAATAGACGAGTTCGGCACGCTGCACCATTTGCAACTGTTGGAGGACAAACCGGACTTTCAGATAATGACGGTAGTTTTCGGCGAGCCAATCAGCCGGATAGACCGCAGTGTTTTTGCAGATGTGGAAACGTGGGGCGTCTGTTCCTGCAAGGCTGGGTAAACAGCTATGAAAGTGTCCGGTTTGTAGCCATAGACGACCATACGGCAATCATCACGGGCGAATATAACATGGAGCAGGTAAAGGTGTGGTTAGAGAAATACACGTCCATAAAGAGCCTTAAAACCAGTTGATAGAGGACGGCGGCTGCTTGCCGCCGTTACTTTCTTCCGTGAGCCTGCCAGCGGGTGAAGAAAGTAACAAAGAAGCCTTTCGTTTTCCCTATCATGGAAACAGCCCGCCGATGCTTCCCGGCGGGCTGTCTGCCCGATATTTACGCTTTGCGTATCATTCCATACCCGGTTTCCCAAGAGGATGATAAAAACGGCTGTCGCAACTATAAATCCTCATAGTGAATAAATTTTACACCAAGTATGCACACGGTTTCTTCTTCCTCGATGTCATATTTCCATGTCCGTTTATTGACAAGCATTTCCGTTTCGCAATCGAACCATACCATTACGGGCGCATCGTCTTCTTCGTCCGCCCATTTGAATACCTGATTGGACGGCGTTTTCCATAATTCAGCACTGTCACGTTCGGAAATACAGTCCTTGTCCACAATGATGATGTCACCTACTGCCGGAACTGTATCTGTTTCCAACGTGGTTTCTATGTACCACGAGATGCCTTCTATATCCAATTCTATTTTTACCATGTCGTTTTGTTATTAGGGGGTTATTGTTTCCGTTCCTTCTTCGCTGTTGTCATTATTAAATGATAGTGTAAGTTGCTGCATCTGCCCGAAGCTGTCGATGATATAAATGTCAATCGTCTGCTGGTCGGTCGATGCCGAGGTGTAGTAGAGCCTGAACGTTTCTTTCTCCAGCGGGTAAAGGTCGTTGGGCAGGAACACCGTGCCGTTATCCATTTCCAGCTTTCCTTTGCCGTCCGGCTGGAAATACCGTATCTGATAGGTAGTCGGCTGGTAATAGCCGCCACGCACCAGTCGGCAGCGTATTTCGGCGGTTTCCCCGACTTTCAGCCTTTTGGGTACTGGCAGTGTTTCGATGCTGAACGGGTACGCCTGCTGAATATCCAAGTTGTCATTACAGGCGGTCACAAGCACGAGGGCGGCCACGATGCAGCAGCCCATGATGATTTTATACATTACATTCTTCATATACATTATTATATAGCGGTCAGTTGATAATGAATTTCAGTCCCACAGATACCTGCGTGTGGAACTTGCCGATGTCCGAGCCGAACAACGCCCGTTCCCTTGCGCTCAACAGCAGAGCCACCCGGTCGGTCAGGTAGGTTTCCAGTTCCAGCGTCAGCGCACCGCCGTAAATGAAGCAATCCTTATCCAGCAAGGTAGAGCCGTCCGGCAGCAGCTTTTCGCTTCGGTTGCTTGTTTCGTACCCGGCGAGAGCGACAAACCCAATGAAAGGAAAAAGGTCTTTCGTCTGTCCGATAGGAATTTCAGGTAATAGCCGCCCTCTGCGGTGAACTGTTCTACGGGTATCTGCATATCCTTGTAGTCATACTTCTTGTGCAGGTATTCGCCGCCAATCACCCAGCGGTTGGCGTTCTTGGTGTAAACGCTGTACGCCGCCCCGATGTGGTAGGCGAAATCACTGCCAGTGTTCCAATGCACCCCGTCCGTCATGCCCGCCGTGACCTGCAAGCCTTTCATGCCCGGCAGGTATCTTTGTGCGTGTGCCTGAAACGAGGTCAGGCACAGCGCAAAGAGCATCATTATAAAGATGTGTCTTTTCATTCCCTATTTGATTTTTAGTTCGTCAATCACTTCCGCGTTCACGATGTCGGCGTTTTCCACCCGTATGGTCTGATGCCGCCCGCCGTTCTTCTCGTAGAGTTCCACGACCAGCAGCTTGTCGTCAGGAATGGTAACTTCGGCAGGGCGTACACCGTGCGCACGGTCGATTTCCCGGCAATCTCTATCACCTCGTTGTAGCTGCGTACCGCATCCAGTACCGTTTCCTGAATAGCCGTGCGTTTGGGCACTTTTTTATCGGTTATCTTAAACCTGATGAAGTCCGTGTCGAAAGGCACGTTGGAACTGTTCTTTGTCTGCGTGTGCACGTAGAGCATCCCGTTATATGTGTAAATCCCCTTGATTAAGAACTGTATGCCGAAACGCTTGCTACCCAAGTGGCGCACTTTCCGGTCATTGTTCTTGTAGATGCTCTGCATTATCAGCTTCACTAATAGTGGGCTTTCACCCGCCAGTTCCCGGAAATGGATGTTCATCCGGGTATGCGAGAAGTCGGACGTATCTTCATTCTCCAAGAAGTCTTCATTTCGATGTTGAGCATTTCCGGTTCACGGGCGTACTTGGCGTTGAACGAAAAGAAACTGCCGTCCTCGCAGATAACGGAGAAGTTCGTTTCTCCCGGAAAGCCCTCTGTCGTGGCTTTCACCCTGATTACGTTCTCCGCACCGTCCGCCTTGCCCGCTATGATGTGGTTGCTTCCCAAATCGACATAGCGGACGGCGGCGGGGAAGATGATATGCACCGTCTTGGCAAAGGTCACTTCCACGCCGTAGGGCGTAACCATTTGGCGGTACGGGAGTTTCCGGGTAATCCCCCGGTACAAGTCGTTGCCAGCCGCATACTTCACGGTGTCAGCGGTTTGTGCGTTTGCCGCACACACGCCCAGCAAGAGGGCGAACAATCCAAAAATCTGTTTCATTGTCAATTGAAATTTTAACGGTTGATAAAATGGTTATTGTTGTTTGGCATACAGCATGACTTTATAGCCTGCTTTCAGCTTCACTTTCACGGTTCGGAACTTCTTGGCGAGGTAGCCGGACGTTCCTTGCAGCAATCCCCTTGTCACGTCCATAGCCACCTGCTGCCCGGCACTTTGGGCAAAGGAAATGCTTGTACCCAGCCCGCTTCCGATATTCGCCATAGCTTCGTTGAACGCTTCCTGCTCCATAGAGGACGGTACGGAAAGCCCCTTTTGCCCGTCCGTGTCGAACACGGCGAGTTCCACCGGATGATGTTGCCAGCGTACTCAATCGAGGACACCAGTATGTCGAGCCGTTCGCCCTGCACCTTTGCCGTCCCCGCCACAAGGGTATTCTTCGGCACAACGATATTTCCCGCCTGCATGGGTTCGAGCAGCCGTAGTTTCACCGCCTGCCCGTCCACCAGCGTTTGGTCTTGGTGTATGCAGGCGGCTACCTGTGTTCTTTCCCATAGCGTACCCCGTGCTACCGCCGTGTTGAAGCCGTAGTTTCGTGGCTGGCTGTAAGCCCGGATGAAGTCGGCATCGCTCATGGGCTGCTGCAATCCCGAAACGGTCGTTTCCCGGATAGCCTGCACCGGAATAGCCGGAGTGCCGATACCGCCGCCGTTCTGCCCGGCTGTCGGTATTTGGGCAATCTGCCCCCTTTGTCCGTCCTGCCCGTTCATGTACTTTGCCGCCAGCTCGTAGGACTTTTCCAAGAGTGCCATTTGGTCGTCAGCCGTAGGCGTGGCGTTCTGCTGCTGTTTCAGTCGGTCGGTCAGTTCCGCCACCTGCCGTTTCAATTCCTCTTTTTCCTCGTCCACAGGGGGCGTTTCGTAGAACGTGCTTAACTGGCGGTTGATGTCCCGGTAAGCCGCCCGTGAAGAAGCACCGCCGCCCCTTTGTGGCTTCGGATCTTCTTCCGGCATCAGGTTGAGTTCTTCCATATCATCGTCCAGCGTGAAACCGAAGTCCTGCAAGGATTGTATCTTGTCCTGCTGTTTGCGGCTTGTCACCGCCTGCTCGTAAGCCTTTTGCTTGTCGGCTATAATCCCGTCCTCTGCGGGCAGGGGTATGTCGGCATTGAAGCCGCCCACGCTTTCCACATTCACGTCCTCTTTGCCGGAGGGTGCGAATATCAGGTACATGCACCCTGCAAAGGCAAGGAACATCAGCGGGAAGACTATCATTTTCCTGCGCTGCTGCACCTGCTGCGGGGTAAGTTCCGTTTGGGTTTATCTTCCTTTTTCGGCTTCCCGTCCGCCTGCGGTACGGTCGTGCCGTTCTCATTCTTCTGTACTTCTTCCATATTGCGGTCTGTTTAACGGGTTGATACTTTGGGTTGTGTCATTGCCGTGCAACGGCAGTTGTCTGATGTGTTCTATTTGCAGCCTTTGCCCGTCCCGTTTCCCGATATTGTAGATTGATGAAACGGTGATGTAGATAGACAAGCCGCCGAAAAAGAAGAACATCAGGAGGATAACCGCCAGCCTTTTGCCCGGCGTAATCCGTCCGCACATTCGGCGCAGGCGGTCGTCCGCCCAGTCCCGCACCTTTTCGATGTGGTTTCGTTTTCTTTCCATAAGGCTATCTTTTAATGGTCTGCAAATCCTTGTTCTCGGTAATGGTGAACGCTTCGATGATAAAGCCGTGCGGGTTGTTGTCGCTCCGTGTGGCGTTAAGCAACCGGCACGAGGTGACAAGGCTTCGCACCGTCAGGCTGCTTTCCCGGACAATCAACTGGCGGGCATACGTGTTCACCTTGTAGGGGTACTGGTCGAAGTCGCACTTCACGCTGTCAATCTCCACCGTCTGCGTGACGTTTCCGGAAATCACCCGGTTGTAGTAGCCCTTTTCCGCCAAGTCCTTGTAATAGTTGAAAGCGGTCTTGTCGGCGAGAAACAACGAGCGTTTGATGTTGCTTTCGATAGCCCCTTTTCGGGTGATAAGGTGAAGAAAAGTTCGTGGAAACGCCGCACGTGCGACTTGGCTTCCACGGGTCTGTTCTGTGCCATGTCCTGCGAGAGTGCCAGCATCAGGCTTTTGCCGTTGTCGAGGACGTATATCTTCTGCCGCTGCTTTTCGGCGAAGCTGTACGAGTTCCACACGGCAAAGCCCGTCACCAGTGCGCACAGGCAGATGAATACCAGCGCAAAGAGCCGGATTTGCCGGAAACTCGTTTCGATGTTCGTTAATGACTTAAATTCCATATACTAAATATTGATGTTGGTTATTTGAGTAGTTTCCCGGTTACTTTCCCGCTTGCCGCACCGACCGCAGCCCCGGCGATTGAACCAGACCGTGCCACGTTGCGGTTATAGGCAGACGTACCGCCAGCCGACACTATCCAGCTTGCCACCGTTGGAATGGTGAAGTAGCCCACGATGCCGATAATCATAAAGATTATATACACGGTGCTGCTCCCGTCCGGGATGAAATCCGGGTCTGAAAGCTGCTCGATGTCTTTTTGGAGCATCAGGGTTTGTATGCGTGCCAGCACGCTGCTGAACAAGTCCGACACGGGCAGCCACAGGTAAATGGAGATATAGCGTGAAATCCACCGGGTCAGCGTGCTTTGGAAACCGTCATAGACGGAAATCGCAAACGCCAGCGGACCAGTATGCTTAACACGATTAGGAAGAACGTGCGCAGCGTGTCTATAATCAGCCCCGCCGCCTGAAAGAGCATTTCCAATAACTCCCTGAACCAGTCCCGGACGGACTTCTTTATATTATAAGCCGTCCTGTCCATGTACATGCCCGTCATAGTCACCATGTCGGAGGCGACCAGCCAGTTCTTCCAGTTGTCGGTCAAATTCCTCGTCCGATGCGAGGTAAGCCGTTTCGGGGCTTCGCATCAGGGCTTCATATTCCAGTCGGTCTTTCTGCGCCCGGTACTCGTTCATGTCGAAAGTCTGCGTTTCCATAAGCTGGTTGCACCCTTTCACCACTGGCGACAGCACCGTGTTGATAGTCCCCAGTACGAAAGTTGGAAAAAACATGATGCACAGCCCCAGCGCAAAGGGACGCAGGAGCGGGTACACGTCTATGGGTTCGGCACGTGCGAGCGACTGCCACACTTTGGCGGCTACATAGAACAAAGCTCCCAGCCCGGCTATCCCTTTGGCTACCCCCGTCATGTTGCTGCACAAGGGCATCATTCATCGTACAGCACCCGCAACACTTGGTGCAGGTTGTCAAAATCCACCGCTGCTAATAACATAGGCATACCGATTTATATGTTACCAGTAGCGTTCATCCGCCGAGCCGTAGAGAGCCAGCACCCGGTCGGTGTCGTTCTTCTTCTTCGCCCGCAGGTAGGACACGGATATGTTCTTTCGGGTGTAGTAGTTCACGAGGTTGCGGTAGTTGAGCAGGCTTTTATAGGCGTTGTTGATTACCGCCAGCCTTTCGGCATCCGTCAGCGACATGCCCGTCACGTTCACTACATTCTTCAAGTCCTGCAACACGTCCGCACTTTCGGAGAGCAGCTTTGCGTACCCGGCTGAAATGGCGGTGAGTTCATCCGGCGTGTAGTTCGGGTCTGCCAGCATGTTCTGATAGTTTCGCACGTAGATTTCGGATATTTCCGCCACCAGCTCAATGGACTTCTTCACCTTGATGCCGCCCTTGACCACGTCATGCACCGCTTTGAGCGCATCGTAATATTTTTTACCCTGCTGGAAAATCTTCTGCGCTTCCATGAAGCCGTCCAGCGTGTTCTTGGCAGTGGTGGAAGTCTGCACTATCTGCTTGGTGGTGTTGATGATGCCCTGCGCCAAGTTGCCGGGGTCTGACACCACCCACTGTGCGGATGCCTTGCCGATGAAGCAAAGGCACACCGCCATAAGGAGAATTGTTCTTTTCATTATCTTTTGTTTTCAGGGTTTGTAACTCGTTTGTATTCGCCGCCGGGCATGAGCGTTATCCGGTCGGTCTTTTTGTCATAGGTGAACTGTATGCGGAAGCCCGTTTCGATGAACAGGCAGCCGTTCCGTTCTGTTACCGGGTAAGCCGTTTCCAGTATTCTGCCCCTGACATTCGCTTTCCGGGTGACGGTGTATCTGCCGCCCGTTTCCGAGAGTGTGAAAGCCGGGTGTCCCCTGACGTGTACCCAATAGCCCTGCATCCTTTCCAGCTCCTTGCTTCCGCTGTCCTCGCAGCCCGCCAGCAGGCAGGCGGACAATAGCGTGTATATCAGATTGTCAATCCATTTCATGTTACTTGATTTAGTTTGTTGGTAATTGGGGGGTTCTTTTGCTTTCTGCAAGCCGCTTGATAGCCAGTTCAAGGTTGCCGCCCAGCTTGTCGGCGAGGGCGAACAGTTCCATTTTCTCGCTTTCCTCGGTCGTGTACGTGTAATATTCTTCCAATGAAACTTCCGTGGCATATACCGCCGATTGTGTGCCGCCCAGCGAGAAGAAAACTTCCTTGTACTTCCGTCCGGGGTGGTTCGCCATGTTGATAGACAATATCTGCGAACGCTCCTTGTCGGTCAGCCCCAGCAGTTTTTGTATACTGTCGAACTTGTTAAGGTATTTTCGCTGGTCTAACAAAATCTTGCAGTCCGAGTTATTGATGATACTCTCTTTCACGATAGGGGAAGAAATAATATCCTCAATCTCTTGCGTGACTACAATCGCTTCCCCGAAATATTTACGGACTGTTTTGTAGAGGTAGCGGATATAGTCCGCCATGTTCGCCGATGCAATCGCTTTCCACGCTTCCTCGATTAGTATTAACTTCCTTATCCCCTTTAACTTGCGCATCTTGTTATAAAGGCTTCCATGATGATGATAGTCGTTACCGGGAATAAAATCTTGTGGTCTTTGATATTGTCCAATTCAAAGACAATGAAGCGTTTATGCAGCAAATCCAGCTCCTTGTCGGAGTTCAGCAGGTAGTCGTACTCACCGCCACGATAGTATGGTTCAAGCACGTTCAGGAAATTGTCAATGTCAAAATCCTTTTCCCTGACATTCTTCTGTTCAAGCTGTCGGCGGTAATCATCCCGGACAAACTCGTAGAACGTGTTGAAGCAGGGCATTACCGAACGGTCTTTGCCTATCAGTTCGATATAGGCACTCACGGCGTTTGACAACGCCACTTCTTCCGACCGTTTGGGGGCTTCATCGTCCCGCTTCCACAGGGTGAGTATCAGGGTCTTGATACTCTCTTTCTTCTCGATGTCAAATACCCCGTCCTCGACATAGAACGGGTTGAACGCTATCGGGTTCTCGTTGGTGTAGGTGAAATAAATCCCGTCCTTGCCGTGCGTGCGGTTGTGGATAAGCTGGGACAGCCCCAAGTAACTGTTACCCGTATCGACCAGCAGCACGTGCGCGCCCTGCTCGTAATACTGGCGCACCATGTGGTTGGTAAAGAAGGACTTACCCGACCCGCTCGGCCCAAGTATGAACTTGTTTCTGTTGGTCGTGATGCCTTTCTTCATGGGCAAATCCGATATGTCGATGTGCAGCGGGCGACCGCTTACCCTGTCCACCATTTTGATGCCGAACGGCGAAAGCGAACTCTTGTAGTTCGTTTCTTCCACGAACAGGCAGAGAGCCTGCCCCAAGAACGTGTAGAAACTTTCCTCTGCGGGGAAGTCGGCTTCGTTGCCGGGTATGCCCGCCCAAAAGAGCGTGGGCGTGTCGGTGGTGTTGTGGCGTGGCTTGCACTCCATTAGCGCAAGCTGGCTTCCCACATCGTTGCGTATGCGTTTGAGTTCGTCCCTATCGTCACTCCATGCCATGACGTTACAGTGGCAGCGTACCGAAATAAGCCCCTTGCTGTGCGCTTCGTTCAGGTACTCGTCTATCCACTCCTTGTTCACTTGGTTGGCACGGGAGTAGCGGGAGAGCGATTGCATGTTCCGGGCGGTCTGCTCGAAGTTCTTCAGGTTTTCGGCGTGGTCGTCTATGAAGATGAACTGGTTATAGACGTGGTTACACGACAACAGCACGCCACCGGGGCGGCGAATGACAGTCGGCAGTCGCTCCGGTCAGTGGATAGCTTCTCAAATCGGCAGTCCGTCCCGACCTTTCCGGGCAAATCTTCCACGTCCGAGAGCGTGTGCAGGCACAGTATGTCGTCCCCGACCCGCATTTCTTCCGGGTACAGCCCGATGTCTTTCAGGCAGGTGGTATCTGTTTGCGAGAGCGAGAAGTATTTCTCGATGATGCCCGCCTTTCCGTCCTGCCCGGTGATTTCCGATGCCGCCAGCCGGGTAAGGGTGATAAAACCGCTGTCGTTCATAATCCTTTCAAACTGCCCGACCGCTTCGATGAACTTTGCCGCCGTTTCCTTGTCGGCTATCTCCTGCGGAACAATCCTGCCCCGGCATAGGTGGAGAAATCGCTCTGTCGGCGGCTTCTCTCCCTTGTCGTCTTTGTCAGGAACAGGTAGCAGTAATGGTTCAGGAACGGGCGTTCATTGAAGTGCCGTTCAAAGGAGCGGCTTAAAAAACTAAGCTCGTCCTTTCGGTGTCGGGCTGGTAGTTCTCCTTGATGAAGAAGTCCTGCTTGTGTACTATGGAGTAGTCGGGCAGCACCTTGACCGCCTTGTACCACGCCGAATGTATAGCTTCGTACTCGGCACTGGTGACGGTGAACAGTTCGGGCAGTTCCACCCTGAAAGCCACCGTCAGGTCTGCATCCTTTGATATGATGCAGCCGTTCTCCACCGCCAAAAGGGGAAATTTCCTTTCCAGCGTGGTAGCCTTTAACATATTCCTCATGTTCTTTCTTCCTTTTCTTCTTTTGTAGTTGAACAGCCGGGGTATCGCCTTTCGGCTGATAATGAAGCGTGGGTGTCTTTTGCGTGCGGCTGCTTTCATCAGCCCGTGCGTGCCGTACTTGGCGTTGAGCCGGAACGTCTGCCACACGAGCAGCAGCGAAGCCGACACGATGAAACCGATACATAGCCACTGGTTCACGCCTGCCATGAACAGGACGATGAACACCACGAAGACGGCGAGCAAGCGCCGCAAAAGATAAAGAGGTACTGGCTTTTCAGCCCCTTGAACTCCACCGGCTTCCCGATACCCCTGTTTACCGGATATTCAGACATAGCCGCCTTTTTAGAGGAAGAACGAACGCAGGATAGTGGCGGCGACAATCAGGAAGATGCACGCCCCGAACCAACTGGCGGCGGTCTTTGAGGTGTCGGGGTCGCCGCTTGAAAACTTGTTATATACTTTTACCCCGCCAATCAAGCCGCAGACCGCCCCGATTGCGTACACCAGTTTTGTTCCGGGGTCAAAATACCCGGTGATTAGGTTCGTGCTTCGGTGATGCCCGCCTGCCTGTTTCCTTGTGCGTAGGCACTTACCACGCGCTAGTATAGCCGCCGACAAGAAGATTTTCTTTCTCATTGTGATTTGTTTTTAATGCCGGGGCAGCGGGTGGATAGTCCGCCTTTCCCGGCTGGTGAATAATTTGAAATTTTAGTGGTCGGGGATAGTCCCGTTTGTCTGTTTGTTTTCAGGTTGCCAATCAACCGTAATCCCGTTGTTTCATGCTGTCAGGCTTATAATTATTATATTATAGGAAATCGTTCATGTCGAACGCTTCGTGTTCCTCGCTTGTATCGCCAGTTCCGGCAGGGACAGCAGCCGTAGCCAGTTCCGCTTCGTTGCGTCCCAGCAGTTCCGCCACCTTTGCCAGCCCGCCGTTGATGTTCTCCACCACCGCATCGTAGAGGTTCGTCCCCTCAATGCTTGCCAATGTCCCGGCGGCTTGCCGTTTCTCCGCTTCGGTGGGGTTGTCGGCGTTCGCCGTGCGTACCGCTTCGCCCAGTTCATCGAAGCTCACGCCCGTAGCCCGCCCGGTATCATCGTCACCGTCCATGTACCGGCTATTTCCTCGTCCTCGTAGTCGGGTTCGTCATTCTCGTAACCGGGCGTTTCTTCCGGCTGTCCGTCAGCCTGCGGCGCAAAAATAGTATCATTTTCAGCCGCTTGCGGGAGGTGTCCCGATTTGTCCTGCGCTGTCCCGATTAGTCCGCCCTTGTATCGGCTTTCACCTATCAGCGTGTAGCCCGAAACCCCGTTTCGTGGGAGTGGCGCATCATCCGTTCTGCCCGGTGATGTCCGGCTGTCCGTGTAGCGATACCACAGCATAGGGCGATATAGTACACCAAAAGCCCGGTAAGTATGCAATAGATTACCATAGTCAGACAGGCTTTTGGAAGTGGCTTTCGTACAGGGTGTTTATCTCGTCTTGGTACTGCTCGAAGTGTCGCAGCAGAATGTTTTCCACGTAGCTGCTTACCGTCACCTTGCGCCCGCCTATCACTGTCACGATACGCATCAGCTTTTCGTGCGTGGTACGGCTCACGTACAAGGGCTGTCGGTCTGCCAGTTCTACTTTCTGAAAGTAGGTTTCCCGGTAGTCGCCCGAACCGCCCTTGCGCTTGCGGTTTGTCGTTTTCTCCACCCGCACCGTTTCCGTCTGCTGTTCCTCTTGGGTAACTTGTGATGCAAGATTGGTATGTGGTGCATCATTCGGTTTAATATCTTCTTTACTGGGAACACCCTGCGAGATAAGCTCTTTCATGAAATCCTCGTCTATCTTCGGCATCCCGCCGCTTTGCTTTGCCATATCATTTTAATTTGATGTAGTACACTATTTCGGTTATCAGTTCTTCCAAGTTGCTTCCCCTTACCAGCGGGCGGCTGGCGGGAAAGAGCGTGGAGCGGAACACCGCCTTTTTATCCGCCACCAGTTCCTTTTTGTAGCGTTTGGTATCGGGGATAAAGGTTTTCATCAGCGGCAGTTCCAGTTCCTTAATGGTCTTGTCGTAGGCGGTGTAAAGGTCTGTTTTCTCCCTACCGTCCACCATGTTCCAAAAGAGGTACAGCCCGGCAAGTCGGCAGGCTTCATTCTTCACTAATAGCTTTTGGATAGCCATTGCGAACGACAGGCTGCTTTCCAGCACCACCTTGTCGGCGGAAATGGGGGTGAAAATGTAGTCCATGCCCGCAAGGGAGTTTATCACGCCCTCGCTGTTCACCGTGCCGGGCAGGTCGAAAAACACTATATCCGGCACGTGTCCGGCGGCTATATGTTCGTCAGCCGTTGCAATCGCCTTTTCAGGTGAACTGCACAATACCGGGTAGCTTCTTCCCAGCCGGGTGAACTGTTCATACGCCATTCGCTTGTAATCTTCATCCGTCCCGACCTGCTCGGCATCCCGCTTTCGCATCCCGCAATGGAGTGTTGCGGGTAGTCGCAATCGACCACCGCCACATCGTAGCCTTTGAGGTAGTAGAGGTAACTCGCCGCCAGCACGGTAAAGGTGGTTTTGCCGACCCCGCCCTTTTGGGTGGAAAAGGCGACATAAAGGGGTGTTTTCTCGTTTTCCATATTGCTTCCGTTCATTATTGGTTGATAGATTTATTTATTGCTTTCAATCAATCCAGCCATATAGCTTTCTTTGTTTCCATATTGCAATCTTGAAATATTGAAAGACTGTTTTATTTCAATCTTGTTTTCCAGCTTTCATTCTTTCTTGAAATATTGAAATCCTGCAATCACGTTTTATTGAAATCCTGCTTTCAATCATTCTTTCCTGATTGGAATATTTCTTTCAATCTTGCTTTCAATCTTGAAATCCGATGCAAAAAAAGGGAGAAAAAAACGTCCCCTGAAAACCTTGTCCCGATTTGTCCTGCGCTGTCCCCGTTTTGTCCACCAACCGCCTATCCACATGCCGATATTCTGATTAAATTTGGTGCAGCCGGCGAACATCCACGCCATTTCACGG
>ENA-OQCS01001171-OQCS01001171.1-human-gut-metagenome-genome-assembly--contig:-NODE-1171-length-13904-cov-2.496552_pt1 | contig 13904 bp, 19 predicted proteins | sample MGYA00242757_ERZ504575 | MGnify/ENA primary metagenome ERZ504575 (study PRJEB26092, sample SAMD00036297) | human gut metagenome | host: Homo sapiens | study: EMG produced TPA metagenomics assembly of...
GAATTCAAGCAATTGCTATTTAGATAAGCAATTGAAAAAATATTTAAAATTGAAAAATTAAAGAAAATAGGATGTTTTGACATATATAATGATGAGGTGATAAATATTATGTTGAAATATCCTATTTTTACAAGATAATGAAAACAGTTGTGGGGCATACTGTATTAAAATGCTCTTAAGCTTTTATAAAAGAGATGATGAAATTAAAAATATTAAAAAGCGTTGTCGTCTTACCAAAGAAGGCATTACGGTTTATGGATTGATACAAGTTTTAAAGAAATATCATCTAGAAGCAAAAGCGTATCAATGTGAGTTTAAACATTTATTTGAAGAAGTCAATTGTCCAGCAATCGTGCATTTAAAACAAGATGATCTCTATCATTATGTCATCCTCTATAAAGTTAAAGATGGATATTTTTTAGTAGGAGATCCAGCTAAAGGACTCATAAAAATGTCTTATGAAAGTTTTTCAAAGCAGTTTACAGGAATTATTATCATGATTGATCATGTAGGAATGCCAATTACTAAAAGAACGAATTATACTTTTCAAAATTTTTTAAAAGATCATTTTAAACAGCATTATCAAACAATCATTAAGATGATGATTAAAACCATTATTATTTCAATGCTTACAATGATTTTTTCTTATTATTATCAATTGATGATTGATTCTTTTTCAAAGTATCCAATCTATCAAATTGTTTTCATTTCTCTTGGCTTTACAGTGCTCTATGCCTTTAAACTTTTATTAGATTATTTAAGAAGACAACAAATTTTAGAATTAAGCAGAGAACTTAATCAAGAATATGCTTTAAAAACCATGCAAAATCTTATTTATCAAGATTATGATTACATGGATGGTTTAGAAAAAGGAACATTGTTATCAAGATCACAAAATTTATTTGAATTAAGTCAATATTTTATAGAATTTTATCATGTGATCTTTATTTGATAGTTATTTTAATGCTTTTCATTTTAGTATTTTTATTTATTTGATTCAATTTCTTTTTGTTTTTGATTGTTTTATTGATGATGGTTATTATTTTTTTAGTATTTTATTTTTATAGTAAAAAACTACATATTGAAAATAAAAAAATATTAGAACAAAAAGAACATTTAAATGATGGCCTATTAGAATTTCAAGAAAACTATTTTCAAACAATTCAGTTTAAAGTTAAAAAAATGATGAAAAATAAACTAGGATATCTCTATGATACTTACTTTATGAATGTCTATCATCATGATGAAATGACCAATATTCATCAAGTTCAATTAGAAGCCTTGATTCAAATCATGATTATGGCTGTCTTATTATTGGCAATCATCATTTATAAAAAGCAACAAATGACCCTTGGAACAGTGATGCTTGTTTATTTATTACTTTCTTATATGATCAATCCTTTAATGAAAATATCAGTCTTTATTGCGATGCATGATGAATTACAAATTATTTTTGAAAGATATAAAGAAATGTTACCTGAAAAAAGAGAGAGAAAAAAGAAAATCAAAAAGATAAAAAGCATTGAATTAAAACATGTAAGTTTTAGTTATGGTTATACCCGACCTCTTTTTGATCATTTTCAATTAAAAATAGAACGTTCATTATTTATTCAAGGTAAAACAGGAAGTGGTAAATCAACACTTTTGAAACTTATCATGAATCAATTACAACCAACAAAAGGAGAAATTGTTATTAATGGAATCAATCTACAAGAACTTGATTTAAATAGTTATTATAGTCATATTAAATATTTAAATAAACTCCCGTTTTTATAAAGAATCATTAAGAACGAATATGATTTTTGATCGTTTGTTTTAGAGGATAAAATGATAGAATTATTGCATTATTTTATGTTGGATGATTTAGTAAATGGTTTAGATTTGAAACTGGATGAACAGGGTGGTTTTTTATCATCGGGACAAGGACAGCTCGTGATGATTATTCGTGCACTATTAAGTGAACCCGATGTTTTGATTTTAGATGAAGCATTTAGTAATATAGATCAAGAAAGATTACAATTATTGATCAATTATCTAAATTTTCAAAAGATCATCGTGATTATTGTTTCTCATCAAATAAATATGATGAACTGCCTGTTTGACTGTGTTATAATTGATTCAGGAAAAATAGTGGGTGAGGAAGATTATGGAAATAGATTTAGCACTTAATAATGAAGTAGAAGATTTTAAAGAAGATTATGAAAGTATTTATTTAGAAATTATTAAAGAAGCATGTAAACAATTAGATATTCATGATGATTTAGAATTATCAGTTATTTTTGTAGATGATCAGCGTATTCATGAAATCAATAAGGAATATCGTAAAATTGATCGTAGTACAGATGTTATTAGTTTTGCTTTAGAAGATAGTGAACAATATTATATTGAAGGTATGCCAAGAGAAATAGGAGATATTTTTATTTCAATTGATCATGCTAAAATGCAAGCAGAAGAATATGGTCATTCATTTTATCGAGAAATGTGTTTTTTATTTACACATGGTTTATTACATTTACTTGGATTTGATCATATGAATGAAGAAGATGAAAAAGTGATGTTTTCAAGACAAAAAGAAATATTGAATGCTTTAAATATTGAAAGGAAATAATATGGATCAAAATAAATTAATCGATTTAGCTTGGAAAGCAAGAGAAAATGCGTATGTTCCTTATAGTCATTTTAAAGTAGGAGCTTGTATTGCTTTAAAAGATGGAACATTTGTTCAAGGATGTAATATTGAAAATGCTGCTTATGGGTCAACAATGTGTGCAGAAAGAAATGCTGTCTTTGGCGCTTATTGTAAAGGTTATCGCAAAGAAGATATTATTGGACTAGCAATTGTTGCTGATTGTAGTCCGATTGCTTCTCCATGTGGGGCATGTCGCCAAGTATTATCAGAACTTGTTGATTTAGAAATGCCCATCTTTCTAGCAAATAAAGAAAAAGTAGAAAAACATACAATTGGTGAATTATTACCAATGGTATTTATAGGAGAGAGTTTATGAGTTTTAAATCAGGATTTGTCAGTATTGTAGGACGTCCAAATGTTGGAAAGTCTACCTTATTAAATCAAATATTAAAAACAAAGCTTGCAATCATGTCAGATGTTGCTCAAACAACACGTAATACAATTCAAGGTATTTATACAGATAATGAAGCACAAATCATTTTTATGGATACACCAGGAATCCATAAACCTCAAGATGGTTTAGGAAACTTTATGAATACGACGGCTTTAAATAGTATTTATGGAGTGGATATGGTTTTATTTATTGCACCAGCAAATGAAACGATTGGTAGAGGAGATCGTTTTATTATTGAAAGATTAAAAGAAGCGGATGGACCGGTTTTCCTTTTACTTAATAAATGTGATCTTGTTTCTAAAGATGAAGTTATTAAAAAATTAACAGAATGGAAAGAACTTTTTGATTTTAAAGAAATCATTCCTATTTCAGCTTTAGAAGATCAAAATGTGGATACATTGATTTCTACAATTAAAACATATTTAAATGAAGGAATGATGTATTATCCAAAAGATCAAATGACAGATCATCCAGAAAGATTTGTAATGGCTGAATTTATTAGAGAAAAGATCCTTTATTTTACAAGAGAAGAAGTTCCTCATAGTGTTGCGATTGTTGTTGAAAGAATGGCAGAATTAGAGGATGGCAGCGTAGAAGTTATTGCGACAATTGTTGTTGATCGTAAATCTCAAAAGGGTATTTTGATTGGTAAACAAGGAAGTATGATCAAAAATTCGTCAAAATGCACAAAGAGAAAATGAAACGTTTTTTTACAAACAACAGTGCATTTGGAATTATTTGTTAAAGTTGAAAATAATTGGCGTAATAAACAAAAATATTTAAAAGAATTTGGTTATAACGAAGATGACTATTAAAAAAGAAGAAGTTGTTTCTTTAGGTATTGTTTTAAAGACGCATCCTTATAAAGAAAGTGATTCTTTAGTCACTGTGTATTTTAAAGATTATGGAAAAATGACTTTGATTGCTCGGGGTGTAAAAAAATTAAAAAGTAAAAATGCTTCGGCTTGTCAAAGTCTTACACTTTCAGAGTTTACTTTTATACCTAGAAATGGTTTATCAACGATGATTAAAGCAAGTTCGGTTGATTTTTATCGTTATATTAAAGAAAATCTTGAATTAGAAGCTTATGCAAGTTATTTTATGGAATTTGTTTTAAAGAATGAAGAAGATAATCAACCGGATTTAGAAATCTTTGATACTTTAAAAAAATCATTAGATGCTCTAAATCATGGTTATCCCTATCCATTAGTTTATCTATTATATAATGCATTTATTTTAAAAAGATGCGGGATGGCTTTACAAGTTGATGGCTGTGTAAGATGTTTAAGACAAGATCATATAGCAGGAATCAGTTTAGAAGATGGGGGCTTTGTCTGTCATGATTGTTTATCACTTCATGATAAACAATTAGATAAGGTAACATTAAAGGCTTTTCGTCATATTAATAAATTAACGATTGATTCTATTGATCAACTTAAAGTACCGGATGAATCTATTGATTTATTAATGGAAATTATGGATTATTATGTTGATGAGATGACGGGGATTTTATTTAAAACAAAGAAAATGATTCAAAGTCTTTCAAAAATATGACAAAAGTAGACACTTTTGTCTTTTTTTTATAAACATATTTTGACTATAATAGAAACAAAAGTAAGGGGAGGATTTATAGATGGGACAATTTTTACCGATAAATAGAAAAGAAATGGAAGAAAGAGGATGGCAAGAGGTAGATTTTGTCTATATTTGTGGTGATGCTTATGTAGATCACCCTTCATTTGGAGCAGCTATTATTTGTCGTACATTAGAGGCAAATGGTTTTAAGGTTGCTTTTTTATCGCAACCAGATTGGCATAAGGTAGAAGAATTTAAGCAATTTGGGAAACCTCGTTTGGGTTTTTTAATTTCTTCAGGAAATATTGATTCAATGGTCAATCACTATACTGTTTCTAAAAAAAGAAGACATAAAGATTCTTATACATCAGGTGGTGAAGGTTTTAAAAGACCAGATAGGGCGGTTATTGTTTATAGTCAAATGGCAAGACAAGCATTTCCTGATGCTAATATTTTAATTGGAGGAATTGAAGCTTCTCTTAGACGTTTAGCTCATTATGATTATTGGAGTGATAAGGTTAGAAAATCGATTATTATTGATGCCAATGCAGATTTATTAATGTTTGGAATGGGAGAAAACAGTATTATTGAAGTTGCAGAAGCATTAGATAGTGGATTAGATATTAAATATTTAACGTATTTAGATGGAACAGTTTATAAAACAAAAATATCGATGATTTAAATGAAGCTGATTATATAATGCTTCCTAGTTACGAAGAAATTACAACATCTAAAAGAAAATACGCTGAATCTTTCCAAAAACAATATTTAAATACCGATCATTATAATGCTAAAATCTTAGTTGAACCTTATCAAGGATGGTATGTGGTTCAAAATAAACCGAATAGACCACTTACCCAAAGAGAATTCGATAGAGCTTATGGTTATGATTACAATCGTGATTATCATCCAAGTTATCAACACGTTCCAGCTATTGATGAAGTTAAATTCTCACTTATTTCAAATAGAGGGTGTTTTGGATCATGTAATTTCTGTGCTTTAGCGTTCCATCAAGGAAGAATTATTCAAGCAAGAAGTCATGAATCAATTATTGCAGAAGCTAATAAAATGGTTTGGGATCCTGATTTTAAAGGATACATTCATGATGTTGGTGGACCAACAGCTAACTTTAGAGATACTGCTTGTGATAAACAAAAAACCAAAGGGGCTTGTCCTACAAAACAATGCTTATGGCCAGAACCTTGTAAAAATTTAAAAGTTGATCATGAAGATTATTTATCATTACTTACAAAATTAAGACAGCTTCCAAACGTTAAAAAAGTTTTCGTACGTTCAGGAATTCGTTATGATTATCTCATGTATGATAAAAATGATCATTTCTTTGAAGAACTTGTTCAACATCATATTTCAGGACAATTAAAAGTTGCCCCTGAACATATCAGTAATCATGCTTTAGACAAGATGGGCAAACCAAGACGTGGGCTTTACGAAAAATTTGTTGATAAATATTATCGTATTAATGAAAAATATAATAAAAAACAATTCTTAGTGCCTTATTTAATGTCCTCTCATCCAGGATGCCGTTTAGAAGATGCTATCGAACTGGCGGAATATTTAAGAGATATTCATCATCAACCAGAACAAGTACAAGATTTTTATCCAACACCAGGAACACTTTCAACAACGATGTATTATACAGGGTTGGATCCTCGTGATATGACACCTGTTTATGTTCCAAAAGATCCTAAAGAAAAAGCGATGCAAAGAGCCTTGATTCAATATAAGAATCCTAAAAACTATGACCTTGTATATGAAGCCTTGATCAAAGCTAATCGAAAAGATTTGATTGGATTTGGTAAAAAATGCCTAATTAAACCACGTACAAAAAGGCAAAACTATAACAGATCTTATACAAGGGGCATAAATGATGAAACTTACAGAAACGTATACCTCCTTAACACAAACACATATTAAATTTGATATTTATCAACCGAATGTGATATTAAGATATAAGGGAATCATTCAACTTCATCATGGATTATGTGAACATTCAGACCGTTATCAAAAATTTGCGGAATATTTAAGTCATGAAGGTTTTATTGTAGTCGTGCCTGATTTTCCTGGGCATGGTACATCACTTTATCATTTTGAACAAGGCTATTTTGGAAGCGGAAATGCTCTTGATACTTTGATTGAAGATATGCAACGTTTAAGACATATTATCGCTAAAAGATATGAAGACCTTCCTTATTTTATGATTGGTGTTGATTTTGGTTCGCTTGTATTACTTAAATATGCCATGACGTATGGAGATTATATTAATGGAATGATTTTGCTTGGAACATGTCTGAAAAATAATTTTTATTATCGTATGAAAACGATTGTTGATTTAAATATTTTACTACATGGACCAATGAACCGTTCAAGAGTAATAAAAAAAGCAGTTGATTTATTTTTACAAAAAAAATTTAAATGGTTGTTATAAAATGAGTAATCAAAAAGAAGTACAGCTTTATCAAGAAGATCCTTTAAGTGATTTTGTTTATACAAATCAAGCCTATCATGATATATTGGAATACATAAAATATGTAAGTGATGAAGATCATCTAAAACATATACCTGATTATTTACCTGTTTATTTATTATCAGGTGGTTTTGATAATCTTACTAAAAATGGAAAAGATACTATAAAACTTTATCAAATATTAAAAGGAAATGGTCTAAAAGATCTCCAATATAAGATTTATGATAATAAAAGACAAGATATTTTACATGATAATAATTATCGAGATGTCTATCATGATATCATGCATTGGTTAGACGAAAGAACCTATATATAGTACCTTATAGTTGGTTGACAAATATCCACTATAAGGGTATTTTATTTGTACGCGAAAAGAAGATAGAAGACTTGGAAAGCCAAGTCTTTATTCATTTATATCGTAAAAAAAGGAGAAAATTATGGCAACTAAAGATATGGATAAATTAGTAAATCATGCAAAATCAACTGGTTTTGTATATCAAGGTTCAGAAATCTATGATGGACTAGCAAATACTTGGGATTATGGACCATTAGGGGTTGAAATGAAAATAACATTAAACGTTTATGGTGGAAAAGATTCATTCAAGAATCTCCTTATAACGTTGGTTTAGATTCAGCTATTTTCATGAATCCAAAGGTATGGGAAGCTTCAGGACATGTTGGTGGTTTCTCTGATCCGTTAATTGACTGCAAAGAATGTAAAACAAGACATCGTGCAGATAAATTAATTGAAGCATATGATCCTTCTGTACATAGTGAAGGTTGGTCTAATGAACAAACAATGTCTTATATTAAAGAACATAATATTGTTTGTCCTAACTGTGGAAAAAGTAATTTCACTGATGTTAGACAATTTAAATTAATGTTTGAAACACATATGGGTGTTGTTGAAGATGATAAATCTGTTGTTTATTTACGTCCAGAAACTGCACAAGGAATCTTTGTAAACTTTAAAAATATTCAAAGAACTTCTCGTAAAAAAGTACCATTGGTATTGGTCAAATTGGTAAATCATTCAGAAATGAAATTACACCAGGTAACTTTATTTTTAGAACAAGAGAATTTGAACAAATGGAATTAGAATTCTTCTGTAAACCAGATACGGATTTAGAATGGTTTGATTATTGGAAAGCTTATTGTAAAAAATTCTTATTAGACTTAGGATTAAAAGAAGAAAATTTAAAATTCAGAGATCATGAAAAAGAAGAATTATCTTTCTATTCTAAGGCTACATGTGATGTTGAATATAAATTCCCATTTGGATGGGGTGAATTATGGGGTATTGCTGATCGTACTGATTATGACTTATCTCGTCATATGGAACATTCTAAAAAATCTTTAGAATATTTAGATCCTCAAACAAATGAAAAATATATTCCATATGTTATTGAACCATCTGTAGGGGCAGACCGTTTATTCTTATCTATTTTCTGTGATAGTTATCAAGAAGAAACATTAGAAAATGGAGATACAAGAACAGTGATGAAATTACATCCTGCCATTGCTCCATATAAAGTAGCAGTTTTACCACTTACTAAAAAACAAAGTGAAAAAGCTGAGGAAGTTTATGCAACACTTGCTAAACATTTCTCTGTTGAATTTGATGTTTGCAGGTCAAATTGGTAAAAGATATCGTCGTCAAGATGCTATTGGAACACCATATTGTGTAACTGTTGATTTTGATACAATAGAAGATAATGCTGTTACTGTTCGTGATAGAGATACAATGGAACAAGTACGTTTACCAATTGATCAATTAGTAGATTATATTCAAGATAAAATTACTTTCTAATAAAGGAGATCATTATGCCAAGACTTTCAAATGAAAAAATCAATGAAATAAGACAAAGCGTTGATATCGTTGATGTTATTGGCAATTATCTTCCTTTAGAAAGAAGAGGACGTAATTATTTAGCAAGGTGCCCATTTCACAATGATGATCATCCATCAATGTCTGTTTCACCTGAAAAGCAGATCTATAGATGTTTTGTATGTTCACACGGTGGAAATGTGTTTACTTTCTTACAAGATTACTTAAAAATTTCCTTTATGGAAGCTGTCAAATGGTGGCTCAAATGGGAAATGTTGATTTAGGTGATTTTACATTTTATGAAGAAAAACCACATGTGAATCAAGAATTAGAACCATACTATTTAATGCATGAAGAAGCAAATCGTATTTATAAACATTATTTAACGACGAAGCTTGCTTTAGAAGCAAATAGTTATTTAAGTCAAAGACATTTATCTAAAGATATTATTGACTATTTTGAAATTGGTTATGCACCGGAACAAAATATTTTATTAAAGGCTTTTGAAAAATCTGGTTTTTCAAGAATGCAAGCTTATGAATCAGGGCTTGTTATAGAATCTGAAGTAGGATATGATCGCTATTCCAATCGTATTATGTTTCCTTTACATAATAGTGAAGGACGTGTTGTTGGCTTTAGTGGTCGTATCTATCAAAAAAATCAAAAAGAATCCAAGTATATGAACTCTCCAGAATCTAAAATTTTTATTAAAGGAGAGACCTTATACAATTACCATCGTATAAAAAATGATGTTAGAAATGAAGGTAAAGTCATTATTCTAGAAGGTTTTATGGATGTAATAGCATTATATAAAGCGGGTATTAAAAATACTGTCGCAATTATGGGAACAGCTTTAACTTCACAACATTTAAAAATGTTAAAACGATTATCAAATGATATTGTTTTATGTCTTGATGGTGATCAAGCTGGAAAAAATGCGATGATAAAATGTGTGGATGCTTTAAATAATGAAGGATTTCATACATCAATCGTGGTTATTCCTGATGCAATGGATCCAGATGAATTTCTAGAAGCTAAAGGAAAAGATGAATTAATAGCACTCTTTAAAAATCCAATAAGTGCTGTTGAGTTTAAATTAAATTATTATTATGAACGTATCAATGTTGATAATTATGAAGATCGAAAAAATTATTTAGAATCCATGGTTAAAGTCATCATGCAATTGGATGATATTGTTGATCAAGATTATTATATTGGTCAACTTGAAAAAAATCAGGATTTTCTAAAGAAACAATTCATCATTTAATGAGTCAACAAACTCTTGTAAAAAAACCAATACCTTTTAGACCAGTGACTTATGATCATGTTTCAAGATTGATTGATAAGTATCAAAAGGCTGAAAGAGATTTGTTATATTATATGATGCAGGATAAAAAGTATGCGATGGAATATGAAGCAAAAGCAGGCTATATGTATGATAAAGTTAATCGCTTAATTGCTTCCTATATTATTGATTATTATCGTCAGTACGTCATTTTAGAAGTTGCTGATTTGATTAATATGATTGATGATCAAGATATTGTTAAAAGAATTTTAGAAATATCATCTTTACATTTACCTCAATTAGAATCAAATCAAGCAATTGATGATTATATCAAAATAATACAAGAAAAACTTAAAATTGAACGAATTAAACAACTTGAACAGGAGCTATCACAAACATATGATCCTCGTCAACAAGCAAAAATTCTTCAAGAAATTATAGAATCAAAAGATAAGGAGTAAACTATGGCAAAGAAAAAAGTACAAGCAGTTTCATTTGATGATTTAAAAAAATTAGTTGTAAATGAAGCAAAAAACAATAACAATGTATTAACCCAAGAACAAATTGATGAATATTTAATGAATTATGATTTAAGTGATGAACTCGCAGAAGAATTACTTGAATATATTCAACAAAATCAAATTACTATTTCTGATGATGATTTAGATTCATTAGATGTAGATGATGATATGTTACTTGCAGGCGTTCCTGCAATGGATGATGATTTAGACCTTGATATAGATGATGCAGATGATACTCCTGATCTAGATTTTGATGGTGATTTCGATATGATGACAGGGGATACATTACATATGTATCAAGAACATGATGATGATAAAGAAAGCGAAAGCACTCAACTTGGAAGTAATGTTAAAATTAATGATCCTGTAAAAATGTATCTTAAAGAAATTGGGCGAGTTGAATTATTAAATCATGATCAAGAAATTGAATTAGCTAAAAGAATTCTTGAAGGAGATGAACAAGCTAAAAAAGAACTTGCTGCAGCAAACTTAAGATTAGTTGTTTCCATCGCTAAAAGATATGTTGGACGTGGAATGTTATTCTTAGATTTAATCCAAGAAGGAAACATGGGGTTAATTAAAGCAGTAGAAAAATTTGATTATACAAAAGGATTTAAATTCTCTACTTATGCGACTTGGTGGATTAGACAAGCAATTACACGTGCAATTGCCGATCAAGCCCGTACAATTCGTATTCCAGTACACATGGTAGAAACAATCAATAAATTAACACGTATTCAAAGACAATTAATTCAAGAATTAGGTAGAGAACCATCTGCTGAAGAAATTGCTGAAAAAATGGATGGTATGACACCTGAAAAAGTACGTGAAATTCAAAAAATTTCATTAGAACCCGTTTCATTAGAAACACCAATTGGTGAAGAAGATGATTCACATTTAGGTGATTTTATTGAAGATGAAGGAGCAATGTCTCCAGATGATTATGCTGCTAATGAATTATTAAAAGATGAATTAAATGATGTTTTATTAGAACTTACAGATCGTGAAGAAAAAGTATTAAGACTTCGTTTTGGTTTGGATGATGGAAGAACAAGAACTCTTGAAGAAGTTGGACGTGAATTTAACGTTACACGTGAACGTATTCGTCAAATTGAAGCGAAAGCATTAAGAAAATTAAAACATCCATCTCGTTCTAAAAGATTAAAGGATTTCTTAGATCGTTAATGAAACTATCAAAAAGATTAGAATTACTTGCTTATTTGGTAGAAAAAACATAAAAAAAGGAAAATATCTTGGCAGATATTGGAACAGATCATGCTTATTTGCCATGTTATTTAATTGAAAAAAATATTATAGATAAAGCTTATGCCTGTGATGTCGCAAAAGGTCCTTTTGCGGCGTCACTTTCTACTATTAGGCAATATCATTTCGAAGAAAATGTTGAAGCTTTATTAGGAGATGGATTAGATCCTATTCTTGATAAAAAAGTTGATATGGTAACGATTGCTGGAATGGGATCATTCTAATTGTAGAAATATTAGAAAAAATAAAGCGTATTTAAACAAAGTTAAACAATTCTATTTACAACCTAACGCTAATACGGATCATCTAAGAAAATATTTATTTAAAAATCATTTTAAAATTGTTGATGAAAAGATGATTAAAGATGGTCATCATGTTTATGAAATGATGGTTGTAGAAAATACAAATCAAGATATTCAATATAATCAAGAAGATATGATGTTTGGTCCAGTTTTAAGAAAAAATAAAGATGAATTATTTATTCGTTATTGGCAAAACAATATCAAACATATTTAAAGATTATGAAAGATTTGCCATCAAATCATCCAAGATATTTAGAATTAGAAAAACAAAAACAATTAATTGAAGGTGAACTTAATGAAAGCTTATGAAATTATGAATCATTTGGAGAAATATTTTCCTTTAAATCTTCAAATGGATTTTGATTGCTGTGGTCTACAAATTGGAAGTAGAGAAAAGGAAGTTAAAAAAGTTTATATTGCTTTAAACGCTGATAATGAAACATTACAAGCCTGTATTGAAAATAATTGTCAAATGTTAATTACACATCATCCTTTTTTTATTAGAAAAGATTAAAAATTTAGATACTTCTTTACATCAAGGAAAATTTATTTCAACAGCCATGAAACATGATATTGTTGTTTATAGTTTACACACATGTTTAGATCGAGGACAAAATGGTATTTCAATGAATGATTGGTTGATTCAAAAGTTAGGTGTTCATGATGTTACTTGTTATGATCATTATGAAGTTGGAAAGAAAGCTATTTTAAATGAAGCTATAAATGGAAAAGATTTCATTGAAAAAGTAAAAGACATTTTTCATTATAGAACAATTTAAAATATAGTAAAAATACAAATAAAATGATACATACAATTGCTATTTGCGGGGGAAGTGCAGCAGACGACTTAGAAATTCTTGCTGATCAAGTAGATTGTTATATTACAGGTGATACTAAATATCGCCATGCTAAATATGCTATTGATCATGATTGTTTATTGATTGATCTTGGTCATCATTTAGAAGTTATAATTGAAGAAAAACTTCCTGAATTATTAGAAGATTTACCAATTCAAATACAAATTCATGAAAGTCTTGATTATTTTAAATATGAATAAAACTCTTGGGATGACTCAAGAGTTTTTTCATATTTGATAGGCTATAAGAAAGGAGCTTTATTATGAAATTACATTATCAAGGAAAATATAATTTAGATCCTGAAATATTACCGAAAAGAAAACATCAACCCAATGCTGTAAAATTTAAAGAAGTCAGTTCATCCAAAGAACTTGCTGTTATTTTTCCAATTTTAACAATGTTTCCTCATGAGCTTTTACATGCCCTTTGTTTTAAAGAAGATGTTTATCTTTATACAAATTTTAAACAAGGAATGTTTTTTGTTTTAGAAACTGAAACAATGAGTAAAAAAAGATTTATTTTTATGTCTCTTCTACCAAATTTAGTTTTTGGTTTTCTTCCTTACTGCTTATCTTTTCTAGGAACTAAATATTTGATGTTTGCTTTATGGGGAGTTATTGCTGTAGCGATGGGAGCAGGAGATTATTATAATGTTTTCAATGCTCTTACACAAATGCCTAAAGGAGCTAGAACCTATTTATATCA
>ENA-OQCS01001172-OQCS01001172.1-human-gut-metagenome-genome-assembly--contig:-NODE-1172-length-13904-cov-1.688829_pt1 | contig 13904 bp, 19 predicted proteins | sample MGYA00242757_ERZ504575 | MGnify/ENA primary metagenome ERZ504575 (study PRJEB26092, sample SAMD00036297) | human gut metagenome | host: Homo sapiens | study: EMG produced TPA metagenomics assembly of...
TCTCTTTGGACCGTGCACGGCCCCGTTTCTCTTTTTGGCACGACAAAAGAGAAATGGGGGGTGCATCCGCCCAGCCATCAGCATGGCTGAATCCCCGTCCCATGGGGACGGTCACATCATAAGAAACAAACGAGGTAATATCAATGGGCAAACTATTTGGAACCGACGGCATCCGCGGCGTGGTGGGGGAGAACCTCACTGCCGATATGCCTTCCGCGTGGGGCAGGCCGTGGGCACTGTTCTGATGGAGGACAAGGGCAGCCGCCCCACCGTGGTGATCGGCAAGGACACCCGCATCTCCTCCGACATGCTGGAGTCCGCCCTGATGGCGGGGCTCTGCTCCGTGGGCAGCGACGTAAAGCCGGTGGGCACCATTCCCACCCCGGCGGTGGCTATCTCACCGTGCAGGAAAAGGCGGACGCGGGCATCGTGATCTCCGCCAGTCACAACCCCTATGAGCACAACGGCATCAAGGTCTTCAGCGGACAGGGCTACAAGCTCTCCGACAGCGTGGAGGCCCGGATCGAGGAGAAGATCCTCTCCCAGGAGCCCATGACTGCCTTGATGATCGTGCTTTTGCCGCTTCCGGACTCGCCAACGATCCCCCAAAATCTCGCCCTGTTTCAGTTCAAAACTTACATCCTGGACCACCGGTTTTCCATTATAAGAAATTGTCACATGCTCTACACGAAGCAATGAACTCATAATTAATCATTCTCCTCAGAATTTAGCTGCTGCAAACAACCGTAAAATTTACTCTACATCCAGCTCTGCAGTGATCTCATAATAATCACATGGATGCGCTGCCATTCCCTTAACATTGGATTTTGTCACAATTCCCATATTCAGATGTGATACAAAAAAGAATGCATCATCATCTAAAATATCCTGCTGAAGCTCTACTGCAAGCTTGCCTCTTTCGTCCTTATCAAAGGTCTGGTGAAGCTTCTCTGTCAGCTTGGTAACCTCATCATTCTGGTATTTTCCATAGTTCTTGGAACCGACTACTGTACTGGTAAAGAAGTACTCCGGATCACCGGTCGGCGCAGTTGTAGTTGAGCTTACATACACATCAAAATCTCCATTTTCTGCAAAGGTTCTGTGGTCAGAAGTGTTGTTTACCTGCACGTCAATACCGATGTCTTTCAGTGTTGCCTGTGCATATTCTGCAAGCTTTGGCTGCTCCAGACGAGTCGGATAAGTCAGCCAGTTGATGCTTAATTTTTCTCCATCCTTATCCACATATCCGTCACCATCTGTATCTGTCCAGCCGGAATCTTCAAGGAGTTTTTTCGCTCCATCCGGGTCATAAGAAACAGTTTCACTGCATCATTCCATAAGAAAAACTGCTCGGGAAAGCTGCCTTGGCCGGCACTCCACGACCCTGCATGATCACAGAACAGAAGCCTTCTTTATCGATTCCCATCTCAACAGCCTTGCGGATATTCTGATCCTGCATAAGCTCTGATTCCATATTAAACTGTCCAAAGAAACAGCGGCTGGTCGCGCAGGAATTGATGGTATAATCCGGATTATTTTCAAACAACGGATAGTTGTCATACTGCAGTCCATAAGTACCCTGGATGTCCCCTGTCTGCAGTGCTGCTGTCAGCGCGCTTCCGTCTGCAAAGGATTTTACTGTGATATTATCAACCTTGACATCGCCGCCCCAGTAGTCTTCATTTTTAACCAAATCAATCTGGGTAGCGTAACATTCGTTGCAACATATGGAACCTGTTCCGGCTACATTTGCAGAACCGCCTTCCCCCTGGATTCCATAGTCCATATCAATGATCGCACCATATGGATCACCAAGATAATTGATGATCGCCGGACATGGTTCTGTGGTATAAATGGTAAGTGTCAGTCCATCTGCGTCAATATGATCGATCTTCAGATCATATGGTGCACGGTCATGAACTGCAATCAGATCTTCCAGACATTCCTTGACAGCCTCTGCATCCATGGTGCGTCCACTGGAGAATTTTACCCCGTCACGAAGTGTGATCTTTACAGTTGTATCATCCACAAATTCATAGTCTGTTGCCAGCCATGGTTCTACTTCCATGTTGTCATTATATTTAAAAAGAGTCTCGCCAACACCATAACGAAGAGCACTCCAGCCGGAATAATTGTCATGCGGATTCAGACCAGCATCACCCATTTCTTCGCTGTATCCGGTCGTCCCATAGACAAAAGATTTTCCTCCGTCTGCCCATACATTTGTGGTCATTCCTGCTGCAAGCATAGCTCCTGTAAGAATTGCTGCGATCAGTTTCTTCTTCATAATCTGTACTTCCTTTCTACTTTTTAGCTCTTTCTTTTGGATCCATAAAATCCCTGAGCGTATCGCCCAGAAGATTGAATATCATAACTGTAACAAATATTGCCAGTCCAGGCGCAAGTGCCATCCACGGTGAAATCTGAAGCATACTTCTTCCATCATTGATCATACTTCCCCACTCTGCCATCGGCGGTTTTACACCAAGACCAAGGAAGGAAAGTCCAGCCAGTTCCATCATCATCGTTCCAATATCAAGAACCGCTGTGACCAGGATTGGCCCTGCAATATTTGGCAGAATATGCTTAAACATAATCTTAAATGTACTGCTCCCTGACAGCCTTACAGCCATCAGATACGGTGCCTCCTTCTGCGCAAGAGTCAGCCCTCTGGCTAATCTGGCAAACTTTGGCCATCCGATCACCGCAAGCGCTATAACTGCATTTTGTATGCCTCCGCCAAGCACGCCTGCCACTGCAAGTGCAAAAACAAGGCTCGGAAATGCCAGAAAAAGATCCGATATACGCATCAGGATTGTGTCTGCAGTTCCACCGCACCAGCCACAGATAATACCGATCACTGTTCCAACTACCGTGACAATTGCTACCAGAAGAAGCGTCGCATAGATACTGATCGTACTTCCCACCAGCACCCTTGAAAACATATCTCTTCCATATCGGTCTGTCCCCAAAATATGCTCTGCACTCGGCGGTTTCTGTGCCTGCAGAAGATCCTGAATGTCCGGATCATATGGGCATAATTTCCGTGCAAAAGCTGCCACAATCAACAGAATCAACGCCAATATTGCAAAGAAGATCAGCTTCTCTCTGACATGATTTTTGCGCACCTTCTGCCTGCGGACAGAGACTGTTTTTTTCCTGTTTTTCTGCTCACTCATGCTCTGTCACCTCCCAGTCTTACGCGAGGATCCAGATAATGATAGATGATATCTGTAATCAGATTTACCACCACATAGATGATCGCCATCCACGCCACATACGCCTGGATGATCGGATAATCCCGCATTGTAATAGCATCTACTGCCATCTTTCCAACGCCATCCCACATAAAGATCGTCTCAACGATCGTCGTGCCTCCAAGAAGGTTTCCTATCGATAAAGCGAGCAGAGTGATGATCGTAAGCATCGAAGATTTCATAACATTTTTCCAGATGATCACGCTGCCTCGCACTCCTCTTGCACGCGCTCCGATCACATAATCCTTGTTCAGTTCCTCCAGAATTGTTGCTCTCACCTGCCGCGTATACTTGGATGCCATCGATATCGCAAGCGTAAGCGTTGGCAAAACAAGGCTCAATGCCACATTGTCTGTTGTGATCACCGGAAGCCATCAAGCTTGATCGAGAAGAAATACATCAGCACCAGCGCTGCAAAAAAGTTGGGCATGGAGTTCCCGATAAAACTCAAAAAACGGATCAGATAATCACTCCATTTGTTATGTTTTACCGCTGAAATAATACCCAGCGGGATTGCAATCAGCATCGTTAAAAGCACCGAAGATACCGTAAGAAGGATCGTTGCCGGAAGCTTTTCTGCAAAAGTATCGTAAACATCTCTCTTGGAAACATAGCTCGTTCCCATGTCCCCAGTCACCATTCCTGCAAACCACTTAGCATACTGTACAAGAAACGGCTGATCCAGTCCATACTCCTTTTTCGTCTGGTCAATGACCTCCTGCGAGACAGAAGCACCTGCGTTATCATACATATAAGTAACCGCATCACCACCCGCAAGCCGCATCATCGCAAAAGACAAAAAGTGATCCCGATTAAGATCGGAATCAACTGAAGAAGCCTTTTAATAATGTATCTAATCATGAGCACTCCTTTATGTCAGTCTAAAACAAATCAAATATCCGCACATTAATTCATTAAATAAAGTCTAACAAATCAAAAAGCACACAACCCCTAGGAGGGTTATGTGCTATTCCAAAAGAGAATATCTCTTGTGCATTATGGAATAAGTCTGTTTTAACTTTTATGCAGCCGAGTCATCAGGAAATCAATCAGTTCCTGTACACTTTCATCGATTTTCTCTCCCTTATGGATAATATATCCAAAGAGCACCTTGCTGTCCCCCATATCCAGAGGAATTCCTGGTGTTGTACCCGTTTTATTCTCAGAAAGATAGCTTCCACTCACATTGGAAACCCTGCTGTTTTTCAGCATCTTTTCCATAATGTAGTCACTGTTTGTCAGTACGGAAATGTCAATAGCCTTCCACTGAAAAGAATCCTCATGCACAGAACCAATGTCAAAAAACTCATCCTGATAGTTCTGAATAAACCGGACTCCCTCCAGATCCTGCAGCTCAACTTGCTCCGTCCAGAATCATAAAGTTCCGTCTTTCGTCCCGGATAAAACACCACATCCGTCTCATACATCGAACAAACTGCAGCTTATTCCGGGATATTTCATGCAGAAAATTCTCCTTCTGCTGACTCAGGATATAGACAAAACCGATGTCGTCCACATAGTCTCTGACACGGTCCATAACGCTCCGAACACCTGCCGTAGTCAGCTGAAAATGATAGTTTTTCTCATAAGTTTCGTTATAAAAATCCACAAACTGATTCGCAAACCAGGAGCTCGGATTCAGCGAAACACGGATCCATTTTGTCATACCATGCGTCGCCATATTTTCCAAAACGCTGATCTCGTTTGTGATTCTGCTTGCATACTGATAAACTTTCTGTCCCTGCACTGTGAGGCGTATTCCTCTCGGAAGCCGCTCAAAAAGCTGCATTCCAAGAGCATCCTCCAACGCCTTGACAACCTTGCTCACACTCGGCTGCGTAGAATAAAGAACCTTCGCTGCATCACTGAAAGAACCCGTCTGTGCACATACCACAAAATACTGTAATTGTTTTAAATCCATATTATTTTACCGTCCTCAGCATAAACAGCGGTGTCGGATTATAGAACGCATCCTTCTCCAGATAGATCCTGCTGCTGATGCCCAGATCCACCTGGAACTCCTTCAGACTCATCGCTCCCAGCGTCTCCAGATCCCACGCCGGACGACTGTAGGAACTGATCGGAAGCTGCCGTTTGATCTCCTCACACTCACGCATCATCTCGCTTCCAAGCATATTGTGGGCATGATTTCCGGCAAATCTTCCACATTCGAGAAGTCTGTAATTCCATAATTCGCATCAAAATTCAGCAGCACGCCGCCCTTTTTTCAGCACACGAAGCCACTCTCCATATGCATGCTTTACGTGCGGCAGTGTCCAAGTCAGATTCCTGGAAACGATCACATCAAATGTGCCATCCGGGAACTCCGGATTCTCCGCATCCATCACTGCAAACTCACACTCTGCCTGCTCCTCTTCTGCCAGCTGCTTTGCGTTCTTGATCATATCCGGTGTCAGATCGATACCTGTCACCTGATGACCAGCCTTTGCCAGAAGAATCGTAAAAAATCCTGCTCCACATCCAACGTCCAGAATGCGAAACTTTTTATTATCATCAGGAAGCTGTGCCTGAATCTCCTTCATCCAACGGTCCGCCATCGCACTGTGAAGCTCCGCACGCCTCTGTTCCAGAAAGCTGTCGCTGCGCTTTTCCCAGTAGTTAACGATACGCTCTTTGCGCTCATCATAGCGGCTTACAATACGTCCATAGGTCACCATCGGACCATTTCCAACCACCTGAAGCGTACCCGTCTGATACAGGATCACCCCGTCAAACTCCGCCTCACTGACTTCCTTAACCTTGCCTTCATAGTCACGGACTTCACCCAGGATATCGCCCTCCTGGATCATGTCACCGACCTTTTTAAACGGATACCAGAGCCCGTTTTCTTCCGCATCCTGATAGCGCACATCTGCCACCTCGAGCGGATAATACGTACGAAAATCCTTTAATCCCTGATAGATTCCCATGTGACACAGAATATTCCGGACGTCTCTTCGAGTCGAACGGACCTCCTCATAATTCCAGTCGCCCATGCCGCCACGCTCGATCAGGATACTCGGGATTCCCTGCGAAGCCGCATAATTATACGAACCACCCGAAGCCACGTTGGACTTTACCATATATGGCACATCCACCTGCTCCGCCATCTCACGAGAAACCTTCACCACATCCTCCGGTGCAGCTCCCGCATAATACACATATGGAGTCAGTTTCTCATAATCATCTCCACTGTGCAGATCAATATAAAGATCAGCCACCGGCTGCAGCTCCTGCGAAACCGCCCATGCCAGACGCTCCATCTCCGTACCATCCGGATTCCCTGGGAATTCACGGTTCAGGTTCTTTGCATCCGCCAGCCCCATACTTCCATTACGCGCCTCAAAAGCCGGACGGTTCAGCACCTTCACGATAATGATCGTACCAGTGACCTTCTCAATCTTAAGCTTTTGTGAAAGCTCGATTGCCGCCTGGATTCCCACATACTCCCCGGCATGCACACCGGCAGTGATCAGCATCGTCTTACCTGTTCCATGTCCATGAAGCACCGTTGCCGGAAAACGCAGTTCTCCATTCGCCAGTTCCAGCTCGCCATTCCATTTTTCACCAGGCTCAACCGTAATGTTTTTCAGATGAAAAGTCTCTCTTTTGCGTCCACTTAAAAGGAAGATTGGAGAAGAACTATTGTTGATGATCTCTTCCTCCGTCCAGACCTCTTTCCAGACATTTTCGTCACAGGAAACATCCAGAAATCCTGTCTTTCGCATCGTTTCCTGATCCCATTTTGGACGTTCCAGACGACTCAGCGGAACCTGGCGCGCAATCTCTTCCATCTTCTCAATGTCCGTACCACTGTAGTAGTCTTCTACATTCTGCGCTTCTGTCTGCTGACGATCCTTCTCGTATCCGCTGCGTTTCTCTTCATTATATAAATGTCCATACCAGTCTGCATCAAAATTATAAAGCCTTCCGCCCGGCTTCAGCACACGCAGCCATTCCTTGTATGCCAGATCCGGCCGCGGCAGATTCCAGGTCACATTCCTCGTCACAACCACATCAAAGCTGTTGTTCTCCACATCAAGAGCCTGCGCATCGCCTGTTTTCCACGTAATACACTTCGCTAATCCACCTGCATTCTGCTGTGCTTCCCTCAGCATTTCTTCTGTATAGTCAATCGCAGTCACCTGATAACCGGCTTCTGCAAGAAGTATTGCAAAAAATCCAGGACCCGTTCCTACATCAAGGATTTTTATTTCCCCTGGTTCACGTTCCGGGAACGCCTCTCTCAGCAGACTCAGAAGCTTGTCTCTCCACATCGTCCGCCTCGCATCCGCCATCTCCTGCTGATTATATTCCGAATAACCCCTGGCACGATTCGTCCAGTAGTCATGAATTTCATTTTTCAGATCACTCATAATTATTTTCTCCGCCTAAAATAGTATTCTTTTAGTATATAAAAAAAAAAGTCCCCGCCACAAGCCTGTGGGGGGGATAAAGCCAGGTTTCTATTATTTCTTTCCAGTAAAAATACCTATGATTCTGTTTACAATAACGCATCCGATCATACATCCCAGCCCATTGTGAATCATATCATCCCATTCAAATAATCCACGCATCATGATCAGCTGGCTGCTCTCAATAACCGCCGATACCACCACACCAAATGCCAGTGCATGCTGCCATTTTACTTTATGATTCATGATCAAAGGCAATAACGCTCCGGCTGGCAAAAGCAAAATACAGTTCAGCAGATTCTCCTTCAGCAATTCCATGTCATGGTACCTGAGTATGGCACTCCATGACAGAATGGAATCAGTTCATACTGCCGGACCGAACCCGTCCTTGTAAATACTGTAGAACCAAACACAATCCCAAGAAAGACCAGTTCTGCCAGAATCGCTGCGCCTGGAGCTATTCATTTTTTCCTTACGTATCAAATAAATCATCATAATAACCGCTATCACCATAACACACGAGAAACAAAAGATTTCCCGGCTTGACCATGGATTATTGTATTCCGTCAAGATCTGATAGATGTCCATCTACTGCTCCTTCACATAAAACATTCCAAGTGGTCTTATTATACACTATCTGTCAAATCTTTTGTAAATGTCTCACGTTCTCCTGCATTCTCCCTCCGCCAAATGGATTTTCAATAATAAAACTGCAAAAACTACTTGTAATATATAATAATATGTGCTATCTTGTTTTTATTCAAATCAATTTTAATAAAATAAATTTTAATAAAACTATTTTAAATAAAAGGAGGCTATTCATATGTTTGTAGGAAGAGAACAAGAGCTGGCATCGTTAGAGGAATTTTATGCCAAAGACGGCATTGGCATGACCGTTATCTATGGGCGAAGACGTATTGGAAAGTCTACTCTTATTACCGAATTCGTCAAAGATAAAAAAACTGTATTTTATACGGCAACAAAAATCGGAAAAACCAGAAATCTGGAGCTATTTTCCAAACAAGTGTTAGATTTATTCATGCCCGGAATTGAAAACATCAGTTTTAACAGTATAGAAGCTGTTTTTGATTTTATTGATAAAAATATAGCTAATGATAAGATAGTACTTGTAATAGATGAATTGCCATACTGGGCTGAAAAAGATGACTCTCTTTTATCTATTCTGCAGAAATATATAGATACAATTTGGAATGACAAAAATCTGAAAATAATTTTATGTGGTTCAGCATTAAGCTTATGGAAAATAAGTGCTCAGTGAAAAAGTCCTTTATTTGGAAGACGTGATTCACAGATAAAATTAGAATCATTTAATTATTTAGATTCAGCCAAATTTGTTCCTGACTATTCAAACGAAGATAAAGCAATCTGCTATGGCATTACTGGCGGTGTTGCAAAATATCTTTCCATGATCGATCCGAAAAAAACATTGACGAGAACATTATAAGATTATTTTTCAGGACAGATGGTTATTTATATGATGAAACCAGAAACTTACTGACACAGGAATTTTCTGATATATCACTCGTAAATAATATTGTGGAACAGATTGCCTCCGGAGTAAATACACTTAATACCATTCCGGAAAAATTAACGAGAAAGAGCCAACTGTCTTATACTCATTAGAAAAATTAATCAGTGTTGGGTTAATTGAGAAAAAGAAATGTATCACAGAAGAAAAAAACAAAAAGAAGACACAATATGTTCTAAAAGATATATGTTCAAATTCTGGTACGAATTTATCCCAAAAGCAACCAGTGTAATTGAAATGGGACAGGGTGCACTTTATTATCAAAAAGCTGTCAAACCGTTCTTACATTCATTTATGGGTTCTGTATTTGAAGAAATGTGCCGATACTATACTCTGAATCAGGGAATAACCGGTGCATATGGTTGTTTCGTTACTTCAGTCGGAACCTGGTGGGGTGTAGAAAATATTACAGATAAAAACGGTTCTATACGAGCACAATCTGCGATATAGATATCGTTGCCTTATCTGATATAGATAAAAAAAGCAGTTAATTGGCGAATGTAAGTTCAAAAACGAAAAAATTGACAAGGGTATTTATGAAACCTTGGTCAGAAGAGGAACTCTTATATCCAATAAATACAAAATTTCAAAATATATTTTCTTTTCTCTATCAGGATATACAGATTGGTTCAACTCATTATCTGATGAAGATGTTTTGCTGCTTACATTAGATTCACTTTATAGGTGAATAATGGATACAGAGAGAGGCATTGCCGTCTACAATATCGTTTTATATAACTTATTTTATTATATAACTTATCTTGTATTATCAGGAAAGCCAGTACGGGAATCGAACCCGTATTGGCTTCCAAATTTTAGAATTTAAATGTATCTTTCAATCCCATCCACTTCTGATCTTTATCGCTCAAAATCAGTGCTGTTCCATCCTCCAGTGTATAGCCTTCTGCGGATGCACTTCCCTGATATTCACCCTTCAGCTCCGGCCATTCAATCCCAATCTCAGGATCGTTCCAGGCCATTCCGCCTTCATCATTTGGATGATAAAAATCATTTACTTTGTAACAGAATTCTGCTTCATCGCTCAGCACAAGGAAACCGTGTGCAAATCCTTCCGGAATCAGAAACTGTACCTTATTCTCAGCAGAAAGAGTAACCCCATACCACTTGCCATAGGTCTTGGAATCTGCTCTAAGATCAACTGCCACATCAAAAACAGTTCCACGAACCGCACGCACCAGTTGCACTGACGGATACTGTTTCTGGAAATGGAGTCCTCGCAGAACACCTTTCACTGACATGGACTGGTTGTCCTGTACGAACTTGATATCAATCCCTGCCTCTTTCATATCTTTTTCATTGTAGGTCTCCATGAAGTAGCCACGATCATCTCCGTGCACTGCCGGTTTGATCACACAAAGCCCTTCAATACCGCCTACATTTTTATCAAACTGTAATCTGTCCCATTTTAAAAATCTCCTGCTAATCAACGGTTGCTGTACATTTTTTCATAATAGTTCTGGTATTCACCGGAAATGATCGTCTCCCACCATTCTCTGTTTTCCAGATACCATTTGATCGTCTTTTTGATTCCATCCTCAAACTTTGTCTCCGGAAGCCATCCAAGTTCACTGTGGATCTTGGTCGGGTCGATCGCATAACGCATGTCATGTCCCTTACGGTCACCTACATGTGTGATCAGGCTCTCCGGTTTGCCAAGCTCCTTGCAGATGATCTTAACGATCTCAATATTCTGTTTTTCGTTGTGTCCGCCTACATTGTAGACTTCTCCAACTCTTCCGTTGTGGATGATCAGATCGATTGCCTTGCAGTGGTCCTCTACATACAGCCAGTCACGAACATTCAGACCTTCTCCGTAAACTGGAAGCGGTTTGTCTGCCAGTGCGTTTGCAATCATCAGCGGAATCAGTTTTTCCGGGAAATGATATGGGCCGTAGTTGTTGCTGCATCTTGAAATAGTCACAGGCAGGCCATAAGTTCTGTGGTATGCCAGGACCAAAAGGTCAGCTGCTGCCTTGGATGAACTGTACGGGCTGCTTGTGTGGATCGGAGTTTCCTCTGTAAAAAACAGGTCCGGTCTGTCAAGCGGAAGGTCTCCGTATACTTCGTCTGTGGAAACCTGATGATAACGTTTGATGCCATATTTACGGCAGGCATCCATCATCACTGCAGTTCCTTTGATATTTGTATCAAGGAATACTTCCGGATTCTCGATACTTCTGTCTACATGACTCTCTGCAGCAAAGTTTACAACCATGTCCGGATGTTCTTCTTCAAACAGTTTATAGACAGCTTCTCTGTCGCAGATATCCGCTTTAACGAAACGGAAATTCGGGTTGTCCATTACTGGCTTCAGTGTAGAAAGATTACCCGCATAAGTTAACTTATCCAGACAAACAATACGATAATCCGGATATTTATTCAGCATATGGAATACAAAGTTGCTTCCGATAAAACCTGCTCCACCTGTTACAATAATATTCATATTTTTCTCCATCCTCTGTGTTTTATTATGATGCTATACAAATTATTCAATACCTGTGATCAGGCATCAATGTACTTCCCATCCAGCACATCTTTTAAATACTGTCCGTACTGATTCTTTTTCAGGATCTCATACTCTTCCAGAACCTGCTCTTTGCTGATCCAGCCATTCAGATAAGCAATCTCTTCCAGGCAGGCAATCTTGCGGTGCTGATGAGTTTCTACTGTTTTAACAAAATTTGTCGCATCCACAAGACTCTCATGTGTACCGGTATCCAGCCAGGTAAATCCCTGTCCCAGAAGCTCCACATTCAGAGTTCCGTCTTCCAGATAGATACGGTTCAGGTCTGTGATTTCCAGCTCGCCACGGCAGAGGGTTTCAGATTTTTTGCAAACTCAACAACACGATTGTCATAGAAGTATAATCCTGTTACACAGTAATTACTCTTCGGTTTTTCCGGTTTTTCTTCAATAGAAATAGCCTTGCCGGAATCGTCGAACTCTACAATTCCAAAACGTTCCGGATCATCTACATAGTAGCCAAATACAGTCGCACCTTTGCCAGTTTCAGCATTCTTTACAGCTGCTTCCAAACGTTTTTTTCAGTCCGTGTCCGGCAAAAATATTATCGCCGAGAACCATCGCTACTGTATCATCACCAATGAAATCAGCTCCAATGATAAATGCCTGTGCCAGTCCGTCCGGTGACGGCTGCACTGCATATGTAAGATTGATTCCAAACTGCTTTCCATCCCCCAGAAGTTCCTCAAACCGAGGAGTGTCCTGCGGTGTGGAAATAATCAGGATGTCCCTGATTCCTGCATTCATCAAAACCGATAACGGATAATAAATCATCGGCTTGTCATAGATTGGCAACAACTGCTTAGATGTTACCCTTGTTAATGGATACAAACGTGTGCCGGATCCACCGGCGAGAATGATACCTTTCATAAAACCTCTCCCTGTTTTATTAAAATAATTTTATAAATTTACTTAATCTTGTTCCAACATATCAAAGAAAGTACTCCTAATATTGTATATGCCACAATTGTTGCATATGCACACATTTTTACACTTGAAGAAAGCAATAACAATATAATGTAAATTATAAAACTAATTGTTAAACAAATCGTATTATATGGAAATTTACTTTTTCCATCTAATGGATTTCTCAACAACAGATAATACGCATTAGGTATAATTGAAATTATCATTATTTTTACTATATCGAATGATTTTGTATATTCGCTATTAAATAACAATGTAAGCAATGGTTTTCCCAATAAATATACGAATGCAATTACCAGAACACTTACACCTATATATATGTATCCTAGTACTTTTATCTTTTTATTTACCTCATCTTCATTATTGTTAAATCTACTTCCACTAACCAACGGCAATAGAATTGTTCCTACCAACTAAACAAAGGCGTTATTAATGAATTTATTGACAATGCTGCCGAAAAATATCCTACCTGTAAATTACCAAATTTATTAGAAATAATAGTTAATGGCACTAGAGTATATGCAAATAAGATAAACTCGCCTGGCACTCTAGGTAAAGAATATACAAACAAATCATTAAATGATTGTGAATCGCCATTACAAGTCCTTAAAGAGAAATTGTTCTTCCTATATATAATAAAGATCTCACACATACCATATATTACTGCACATATACTCCACAACATATAAAGTTTATTTAAATTATCCCGAACAAAAATTGCTGAAACAATGAAAATAATCTGCAAAATCAAGTTAATTATCGTATATTTAATGAAATCATCAATTCCACGATAAAACGAGTATGCATATGTAATCAAACAGTTTCCTAAAGAATAAAAGCTCAAAATTATTATTAAATTATGTAACTCTACAGTGCCAAAAATAAATTTAGCCCAAAGTTCTTTTTTTTATCAGCAAAATAACTGTTAGCAAAACAAACATAAGAATTATTATCTTAAGTCCATTTCGCATATAACTTTCCATTAAACTTTTATTTTTTTTGCCTTTGCTTCCGCAACGTATTTTGGTATGGCAATTCCCATAGCCATCAACATAACAAATGTTATTACCGAAGCAAATCGTTTAGCTAAATTATATACTCCGAAATCACTTATTGAATATTGATTACTAATTATCTTGTTAAGAACAAATGATAATATCATTACTAAAAATTTGCCCACCAAAAGTTATAAACAAGTCTTTATAAAAAGTA
>ENA-OQCS01001173-OQCS01001173.1-human-gut-metagenome-genome-assembly--contig:-NODE-1173-length-13897-cov-4.105084_pt1 | contig 13897 bp, 20 predicted proteins | sample MGYA00242757_ERZ504575 | MGnify/ENA primary metagenome ERZ504575 (study PRJEB26092, sample SAMD00036297) | human gut metagenome | host: Homo sapiens | study: EMG produced TPA metagenomics assembly of...
TAGACTTCATTGTAGATACCTCTCTGTTCAATAAGATTTTTACTAACCTGCCAGTCAGTAGTCTTATTGTACTCTGAGGTATTTTCAATTTTCAACATCCACATTTTTTATTATACAGGAAGCTCCTAAAAATCATCTGTCAGATAACTATACCACAGGCGAAAGCGGTTTGTCACGGGAGAGTCGACCTGAAGTGCGGTAAAAGTGGATATCTGTATGGCTGAACTGTTAGACAAAAACCGACATTTTACTTGCCCGAATTATAAAAATATAGTAGTATTAATTTTTAAAGGAGAGGAAATTATGTGGTATTGGATTATAGTAGCTTTACTTGTGTCGGGCTGTGCCGCGATGTTGTTTGTATCGTTTTCGGGAATCAAACAGAGCAAAGCGGAGTTGGCGCGGGCAGAAGGAAGAGGAAGAAAAAAACGTCGGGATGAATATGAAGATGAGTATGAGGCGGAAGTCCGCACGCGTTCAAAACGAGAACGAGAGGCGCAAGCGTATGCAAAGGATCAGCGCCCGAAACGTAAGAAACGCCGCTGGAAGATCATTCTGGAAGATATTGACAGTTGGGAAAAATATAGCTTTACATTTTGCGACAGCGTAGGGATCGGCAGAGGAAAGGACGGAAGCATGTATGAGAGATATCTTCCGCTCACTTCTGACGGAAGGATCTCCAAGCTTCATTGTGTAATCATACATAAGAATGACAAATTATATGTAAAAGACGAGGATTCGAGAAACGGTACATATTTAAACGGTGTCCGTATCGACCGGCCGATGGAGATCCAAAGAGACGATATTATCGGAGTCGGGGAGACGCGGCTTGAAGTGCAGAGGATTTTGCGTGAGAGCGATTAAACGCAGCATATAGAAAAGAACAGTCCGTTTTGCGGGAAGCAGACAGTTGCCGCACTGTAAAGCGGGCTGTTTGCCGTATAGGAAGCGGCGCGTTTTTGGCAGTCACATTTTCGGGGAATGAACATATAGTACACATATAATATCAGTTCGGGAGTGAGTGCGATGAACGAAAAACTGCCTTATTATATGGCTTATCCGATGCCCTTTTCTTTTGATGACGAGCGGATCGAGAGAATGGATCTTGAATATTTGAAAAGTATGTATCCGAAGATTCCGAAACGGATTCTTCCGTATGTAGAAGAAGAATGCGACCGTATGGAATACGAAAACAGTATGGTGTACGACGCATATCCTGATAAACTGCAGTTGAAGCTGATGTGCACGCGGGTGTGTGACAATATCAGACGGCATGAACATATTTGCCGGGAAGAGGATGAGAAGGAGGAAGATTTATCCGAAGATGAAGCAATAACTATGGAGAATCTGAGGGATCTTGTGGAGGTAATGCTGTTTCAGGAGTTATACAAACGCCGTTGTGACCACAGAAGATGTTGTCGCAGATTTTTTAAATAAGCGGAACTGTTTTATGCAAGTTTTGTGAGGCGAAGCGGAACTGTTTGGCAAAAAATATGTTTTAGTTGAAAATTACATGAAATATTTGCTTGAATTTTATGTATATTTTACAGAAATTTTCAAAGAAGCTCTCTTGATTTACTATTAAGATGAAATGTGATAAAATAAATAAGATATAGTAATGTATATTAGGTGGGGAATAAAATAAGGCGGAGAATACATATGAAAAAAAATTTGATTTTTATAGGGATGCCCGCAGTAGGAAAGAGTACGGTCGGCATCGTTGTGGCGAAGCGTCTCGGAATGCAGTTTATCGATACAGATCTGTTGATCCAGGAGCAGGAGAAGAAACTTTTGTGTGAGATTATAGCCGAAGTGGGAGAAGATGGGTTTATTGAGATCGAAAACAGGGTGAATGCAGACGTCGATGCGGAAAACGCGGTCATTTCCCCGGGCGGAAGTGTGATTTATTGCGAAGAGGCGATGAAACATTATAAAAATATCGGAACGGTCGTATATTTGAAAGCGTCTTATCAGACAATAAAAAAGAGAATCCGCAATCCGAAAAAGCGCGGAGTTGTTCTGCGCGACGGACAGACGTTTCGGCAGCTTTATGAAGAGCGCGTGAAGTTCTTTGAAAAATATGCGGATATTACGATCTGTGAAGACGGATGCGAGATCGAAGATACGATAGAAAATGTCCTGGAAGAAGTAAAAAAACTTGACAATGTACAGTGAACAACACTAGAATGATACGTTGACAAAAGTTGGGATTTAAAAAAAGCCGGATATGTGGTAGAATAAAAACGGCAGACTGAAAAGATATTATAAAGAATATAAGATAGAAAAGAGATATAGAAAAAACGTACGGGAAAGTACAAGTATGATAATAAAATCTAAACAGAGGTGTGATATGGAACAATATATCATAAAAGGCGGAAATCCGCTTGTCGGAGAAGTGGAGATCGGCGGCGCGAAAAATGCGGCGCTTGCAATTTTGGCGGCTGCAATCATGACGGATGAGATGTTCAGATCGATAATCTTCCTGATGTGAATGATGTGAATGTGATGTTGGAAGCGATCGAGGGAATCGGCGCGATGGTGCAGAGGATCGATCGTCATACAGTAAGATCAACGGAAGTACGATCGGCGATTTTAATATAGAGTATGATTACATTAAGAAGATCAGAGCGTCTTACTATTTGCTGGGAGCTCTTCTCGGGAAATATAAAAGGGCGGAAGTCGCGCTGCCGGGAGGATGCAATATCGGAAGCAGACCGATCGATCAGCATTTGAAAGGATTTCGGGCTCTTGGAGCGGACGTTGATATTGAACACGGCAAGATTGTCGCAGAGGCGGAGAAACTTCGTGGAACGCATTTGTATTTTGATGTTGTGACAGTCGGGGCAACGATCAATGTGATGATGGCGGCTGCTATGTCCGAAGGTCTTACGATCATGGAAACGTGGCGAAAGAGCCGCATGTTGTTGATGTGGCAAACTTTTTAAACAGCATGGGCGCGAATATCAGAGGCGCAGGTACTGACGTGATCAAGATTCGCGGCGTGAGATGCTTCATAAGACGGAGTATTCCATCATACCGGATCAGATCGAAGCGGGAACATTTATGTTTGCGGCTGCGGCGACAAAAGGAGACGTAACGGTATTGAACGTAATTCCGAAGCATCTTGATGCGACGATCTCTAAATTAGTGGATATCGGATGCGAAGTGGAAGAGTTTGACGATGCGGTTCGCGTTGTTGCAAAGAAGCGTCTGAGGTGTACCCAGGTGAAGACGCTTCCGTATCCGGGATATCCGACGGATATGCAGCCTCAGATCGGGGTGGCGCTCGCTTTGGCAAAAGGAACGAGTACGATCACGGAAAGTATTTTTGAGAATCGTTTCAAATATCTCGGTGAACTGGCCCGTATGGGAGCACAGGTAAAAGTGGAAGGCAATTCTGCGACGATTGAAGGCGTTGAGCGGTTTTCGGCTGCTCGTGTGAGCGCGCCGGATCTTCGCGCGGGAGCAGCGCTTTGCATTGCGGGTCTTGCGGCGGAAGGCATTACGATCGTGGATGATATCGTTTATATTCAGAGAGGATATGAGCGGTTTGAAGAGAAACTTAGAGGGCTCGGCGCTATGATCGAGCGTGTATCCAGTGAAAAAGAGATTCAGAAGTTTAAATTGAAAGTTGGTTAAAAAAAGGCAGAACCGAGAAACGGTTCTGCCTTTTGGCTCTTTCGGCGATGGAAGATATAAAAAGAAAAAGTGCGGTTTCCGGGAAGTGGAAAGGAAACTGCACTTTTGGCGTTTTGGATAGTTTTTATCGGATTTTTCGAGTGGACTCCCGTACTTTTAATTCTACAGGGAGAAGGATCTGCTGTTTTAATACGGAGTTGCTTTTGATCTGACGAATCAACACTTCTGCCGCCAGTTTTCCCATTTCGGCAGAAGGAAGCCGGACGGTTGTCAGGGCAGGCGAAAAATTCTTGGAAAGGGAGATGTCATTAAAGCCGACGACACCGATGTCCTGAGGACATTTTAAGTTCAGCTTTTTAAGCTGAGAAAGGATGACGCTTGCCAGAGAATCCGAACCGGCGAAGATCACTTCGGTTTCGGGATGCTTTGAGAGCAGTTCCTTTACCTGTGCCGCACATACTTTTGAATCCCAGTCGCAGTTATAGATCAGTTCGGATCGTAAGGAATATTATTTGCCCGAAGCGTTTCACGGAAGATCATCATGCGGCAGCAGGAGTCGAAGTCGGATGGGGCGGATGAGTTGGAAGCGCCGCCGATGTAGGCGATCTTTTTGTAACCGCATTTGATAATGTGGTCGAAGATCAGTTGGTTTGCATATACGGTGTTGTATCCTATATTGCAGTATCCGTCAATATAGTTGTCGACAAATACGATTTTTTTATTGAGCGTTGTAATAAATTCAAGAGTTTCGGGCGGAATTTCCGTAATGATCAGTCCGTCCAGTTCCGAAAGCTGCTTTTTGAGTCCGGGAGTCATATTATGCAGCTGGGAATAACTTACGATCAGGGAAATAAACGCATTGTGAGATGCGCAGTAAGATTGAATCCCTCCCAGAATATCATTGAAATAAGGATCGGAGTAACTATAAGTAAGAGACATGATGCAGCCGATGTGGAGCTGACTTTTTTTTCCTGTATACTGATAATGAAGTTCCTCTGCTGTTTTCAGAACGCGTTCTCTTGTTTCCTGACTTGCCCGAAAATCGGGATCGTTAGAAAGAATTTTGGAAACAGTAGTAATGGAAACGTTTGCCGCTTTTGCGACTTCTCTAATTGTAGCCATAATATCCCTCCTTGTTTAGTAAACATAGTATCACAAAAAATAGAGAATGTAAACCTGAATTTTATGTAAATTATCAACAAAAAATAAAGTTTAGTAAACAAAATAGGTTAAAATAACTATAAAAACCAGACGAAAATAAAATAATTTGTTAAAATTACTTGAAAATAAATAAAACAAATATTATTATCTAGATAAACAAAGACAGATTGTTTAGTAAACGGAGGTGCAACATGAAAAAATTTACATTTATAGGAGCAGGATCTTTGGATTTTACAAAAGATCTTGTAAGAGACATTCTTACGTTCGAGGCATTTCGGGATGCGGAACTTATGTTGATGGACATTGATCCGAAACGTCTTGAATATGCGGTAAAAGGAGTACAGAAAATCGTAGATGCCGGAAAATATCCGGCAGTAGTAAAAGGAACGCAGGACCGGAAAGAAGCATTGAAAGATGCGGATGGCGTTCTGATCACGATTTTGCAGGGAGGTGTGGAAGTATGGCGTCATGATATCGAGATTCCGAAGAAATATAATGTAGATATTTGTGTAGGAGATACGCGTGGCCCGTCCGGTATTTTCCGTTTTTTGAGAACGGCTCCGGTGCTTCTCGATATTATAAGAGACTGTGAAGAGGTATGTCCGAACGCGGTAGTTCTCAATTATACGAATCCGATGGCAATGCTCGTAAGTTATCTGCAGTCGATGTCTGACATGAATATTACAGGATTATGTCACAGTGTTCAGGGAACGGCGGAAATGCTTGCAAAATGGATCGGAGCAGAAGAAAAGCAGGTTCGTTATACATGTGCAGGAATCAATCATCAGGCGTTTTATCTTGATTTTGAAGTGGATGGAAAAGATGCTTATCCGGATCTTTATAAAGCAATCGAAAGAGAAGAAGTGGCGGCTGAAGAACCTGTCAGAATCGAAATGTTCAAGAAACTTGGATATTTTAATACAGAATCGTCGGGACATAATTCGGAATATGTGGCATGGTTTAGAAAACGTCCCGATCTGATCGAAAAATATTGTACTCACGGAACAGGATGGAATCCGGGAGCGTACGGATTTATACTGGATGAGTATTTAGGACGGGAAGATACATGGGAAAAGGAATATACGGACTGGCTTGAAAACGGAGAAGTCGATCTTGAAAGAGGAGAGGAATACGCTTCCAATATTTTCAACGCAGTGTTCGGCGATCACACACCTTACTTCTTTAACGGAAACCTGAAAACCATGGTTATATTACAAATGTGAAACAAGGCGTATGTGTGGAAGTTCCGACAGTCGCAACAGAAGCGGGAATCGTTCCGATCAAACAGATCACGCTTCCGGATCATCTGGCAGTGCTTGTAAATAATTCGGCGCTGATCGAAGACCTTGCCGTGAAAGCTGCCATTGAAGGCGATCCGAACCTTGTATTCCAGGCTGTTTTGTATGATCCGCTTACAAGCGCGGTCTGCAGCATGGATGAAATCCTGAACATGGTTCAGGAGATGCTTGATAAAAATGCAGAGTATTTGAGTTACTTTAAGTCGTTAAAGATAAATATGGAGGTGCTTCATGAAAAAGAGAATCGTTAGTTTAATATTATGTGGGCTCATGGTATTTTCAGCGGCAGGATGTTCAGGCGGCGGAGAAAATAAAGCAGGAAAAGACGACGTTACACTGACAATGTGGACACATATCAATGAGCCGTGGAATGCGGCATATAAAGATGCGATCAAAGAGTTTGAATCGGAAAATGAAGGCGTTCGGATTAAACTTGAGACGTTCCCATATGATGAGTTTGAATCAAAAGTACAGACCGCTTTGATCGATGGTGAAGGCGGAGCGGATATTTATGAATTGTGGGGAGGCTGGGCATTAGATTTTACTCCTTACGGAACATTGATGGAACTGCCGGAGGAAATGGCAGAAAAAGTGAGAGAAGAAAATTACGAGCCGACATACGGAGCACTTGAGTATGAGGATAAAATGTATGGTATCCCGCTGGAATATAATATCGAGTACGGCGGAATGCTTGTGAACGATACATTGCTCAAGGCGAAGGGGCTTACTGTTCCGAAAACATGGGAAGAACTTCGTAAAACGGCAATCGAAGGAACAGAGCACGACGGCAATATTTTCCAGTGCAAAGGTTTTGATTTTGTGAACTGGGATTCTGTGCCATATTATTTCCTTGCCTTTATCCTTCAGCAGGATGCGGATTACATGACGGCGGACGGAAAATTCGACGTGACGACAGATGCGGCTAAGACAGCGTTTAATGAACTTGCGACAATGGTAACAGAAGATAAAGTTACAGATCTTGAAGGACTGACAGGCGGAGCGGATATGAAGGTTATCAGCAGTTATATGCCGGACGCAACATGATCGTACCGCGCGGACCGTGGACGATCTCCGAAGGAGAACAGTCATTCGGATTAAAACTCGGCACGGATTTTGATTATGCAGCTATGCCGCAGTATGGAAACAATCAGAAATTTGCTTCGGAAAACGGATGGTCGCTGGCGGTAAGTTCCAGTTGTAAAGAACAGGAAATCGCTTTGAAATTCCTTGAATATCTGTATCAGGATGATGTTATGTTAGAGCATAACATACGCTGCACACAGATTCCGGCAAAGAAAAGTCTGGCTCAGAGCGAAGAGTACAAAAAAAGAAGTTCCGTACGCGGACGTTCTTGTAGGAATTCTCGATCAGGGACAGTTTATCGGAAACTTTAACACGGATCGTCTGAAAGAAACAATCAACAATACGTTTGTTTCCTATTGTTCCGGGGAATACGGATCGTTGGACGAGGCGATGGAAGATATGAATACGAAACTGAATGGAATACTGGAATAAAATAAAAAGACTGCCGTAAAACGGCAGTCTGACTCACAAGGGGGTGCGTCATGAAAAATAAAAAATTTGTAGGGACGGTCATGGTACCGGCTATGCTGCATATGTTTGTATTTATCGTTATCCCGATCGTGATAGGTCTTGTGATTTCTTTCTTTAACTATAATCCACTCAGTCAGACAATAAATTTATAGGACTGGAAAACTTTGTAAGGCTTGTTCAAGACGCGGATTTTCGTAAGGCGCTTTTAAATACGCTGTTATTCGTGCTCATCACGGTTACTTTGAATATCGGCATCGCGCTCGTTGTGGCGCAGATGATCTCATGGTTTAAATCAAATAAGGTGAGAAGTTTTTTCCGTATGGTATTTTTCCTGCCGTGTATTGCGCCTATGGTTGCAACATCCGTTGTATTTGCCCGTTCTATCTTCCCGACGACAACAGGATTTCTGAACGTGGCTCTGAACAAGATCGGGATCGACTCGATCAACTGGCTCGGAGATCCGAAAGTAGTGATGATCTCACTTATTATTTATACGATCTGGGTAGACGTCGGTTATAACGTGATCCTGTTTTCGGCAGGTATTGACGGAATTCCTTCTTATGTGTATGAGGCGGCAGATCTGGACGGAGCGAGCGAATGGGTAAAATTCCGCAAGATTACATGGCCTTTGCTCGGAAGAAGCTTTCAGTTTGTCATTGTACAGACGTTGATCTCACATTTTCAGATGTTTGCGCAGTTTGCAGTGCTCATTTTGAAAGACGGCCCTCAGAATTCAGGACTTGTTCTTTCAAGATATATTTACAAGATGGCGTTTGAGTATAAAGACATGGGATATGCATCGGCTGTGTCGCTTGTTCTCTTTGTCATTATTATGACACTGTCATTGATCGAGCAGAAGAAGAGCGCGGTAGACTGGGAGTATTAGGAGGCATATTATGAAAATGTTAAAAGACAAAAAGAACAGAAAACTAAGGATTATTTCATTCGTGATTTTGTTTTTGGCAGCGATCGTGTTTCTTGCGCCGTATTTTTGGATGCTTTCCAATTCCTTTAAATCTACGAAAGAGATTTTGCTGGAGCCTACGAATATGCTGCCGAAGCAGTTTACGCTTGACGGATATGTGAAAGTGATTACAGATTCGCCGTTTTTCAGATGGATGGGAAATTCGCTTTTTGTAACGGTTATTGATACGCTTGTTGTTTTGTTTACGAGCTCTTTGATCGGATTTGTGCTGTCGAAATATAAATTCAAACTGAACAAATTTTTGTTTTATGTAATATTGATCACAATGATGATGCCGACGGCGGCAATGATGATCGAACTTTGCTTATATCAAAACTGGGATGGTATGATAAGATCATTTCTCTTGTTGTGCCTACGTTTGTAAATGCATTTGGAATTTTCCTGTGCAAACAGTTTATCGACGATATGCCGAAGGAACTTTTCGAGTGTGCGATGCTTGATAATGCGGGGCCGTTTACGATCTATCGAAAGATCGTGCTTCCGGGAATCCGCCCGGCGCTCGGAAGTCTGACGATCTTTACCTTTTTAGGATTGTGGAATGATTACCAGACGCCGTTGATCTATTTGAACAGCTCGGAAAATATGACTCTGCCTCTTGCAATGTCGTATTTTTCAACTCAGCATTTATCGGATCTTTCGGCGACGATGGCTGCCGCTTCCCTTATTATGATTCCTGCGTCGATCGTATTTATTATATTCCAGAAGCAGTTCATCAAAGGAATTACGATGACCGGAATGAAATAACGAAAAATGTGGAAAAGAAAAAGTTAAAAAAGCAAGAAGTATAAAGATAAAATGTAAATGCTAAGGACATAAAAAGAGGAAAACATAAAAAAGAGAATCAGAAGGGGTGATTCTGTATGGAATTGGAAAAATTTGATCCTGTCTGCGCCGCAGTGCTGAAAAAAACAGAAATTGAAAAACCGGCATATCCGGTGATAGATTTCCATATGCATATGGGAAAAATGCTGTTGGGCGAATCGTATGAAACAAAGTATGACACGAAGGAATATGTCCGGGAACTGCAAGATGCCGGCGTTGTATGCGCTGTGAATATGGATGGATATTTCGGAAAAGATCTGGAAAAGATGCAAAAGAAACAAGAAGGATTCGAGGAAATGTTTTTTAATTTTATGCAGCTTGATTTTTCTGCGTATGATGATCCTGATTTTTGCGATAAAACGAAAAAGGTAATAGAAGATTCCTGTATGCGCGGATGCCGGGGGATCAAATTATGGAAAGATCTTTCGCTGTGGGAGCGGGATAAATACGGCAGGCCGATCCGTACAGATGATCCTCGTTTTGATATCATCTATGATACGGCGGCGAAACTGCACATTCCGGTGCTGATGCATGTAGCTGATCCGGCGGCGTACTCCGAAAAGTGAAAAAATGAACGATGGGAAGAGCTTGATGTCTGTCCGGAATGGGATTTCAGATCATGAAAAGTATATGAGTTTTGAAGAACTTATGGAAATGCAAGAGAATACGGTACGCAGTCATCCGGAAACGACGTTTGTGATCGCTCATGTCGGAAGTTACGCGGAGAATCTGGAATGGGTAAGCGGGCAGCTGGAAAAATATCCGAATATGTATATAGATGTTGCGGCCCGGCTGGCGGAGCTGGGAAGAGTTCCGTACAGTGCGAAGAAGTTTTTTGTGAAGCATCAGGATCGGATCTTGTTCGGTACGGATTGTACGCCGCTTGGTATGGGATATCATAAGATTTATTATCGTTTCTTCGAGACAAAAGACGAGTATTTTCCGTATCAGCCCGAAGGAGAACTTCCGGGACAGGGAAGATGGGCAATCTACGGAATCGGACTGGAAGATGAGATCTTGAAAAAGATATATTATAAAAATGCATGTAAGTTCTTTCTCTTGATGAAAACCGCTTTGTAGGAGGTGTGAGATGAGACGGTATTTAAGCGTTGATTGTGGCGGAACAAAGACGGCGTTTCTTTTGTGCCGTGAAACGGGAGAGCTGGAAGCTGCGTGTACGTTAGGCCCCGGCAACTATATGGTGAACGGAATCGATCATGTGCTGTCAGTATTAAAAGACGGTATTTTGCAGATCTGCTGTCAGGCGGCAATCGCGCAAAGTGAGATCACTCACAGTTTTATAGCTATCGCAGGGTTTAAAGATATACCGGCGGATGTGCCGGTGCTTACCCGCCTTGTACGGGAAACGTTTCCGAGGATGTCGACACTCTCGGGAACGATACGGAAAATGCACTGGCAGGATCTCTTCTCGGAAAACAGGGAATCCATGTGATCGCCGGAACGGGATCGATCGGGCTTGGATTTGACAAGGACAGTTACTATGTGCGAAGCGGCGGATGGCATCATCTTTTCGGAGGGGATGAAGGAAGCGGTTATTGGATCGGATGTCAGTTGATCCGGCATTTTACAATGCAGGCGGACGGAAGAGAAGAAAAAACGATGATGTTTGATTATATTTTGGAAAAATACGGTCTTGCGTGTCCTGAAGAGATATTAAGGCTCGTTATTAATGAGTGGAAGGGAGAACGGGATAAGATCGCATCTATGTCAAAAGATGCATATGAACTTGCGGAACAGGGCGATTCTGCGGCGGCAGGCATTTTTAAAAGCGCGGCGCGCGAACTTGCGAAGATCGTAAAAGGCGTGTACAGAAACGGGAATTTTGATATACCGGTTTATGTGTCTTATTCCGGAGGTGTGTTCAAAGCGATGAAGTATATAAAAGAAACGCTGGAAGAATGCTCATGTACGGTAAGGAAGCAAGCAACCGAAAACAAGAGATAGACCGCCAGCACTACACTATTCCGAACCAAAGACCAAAAGATAAGCATTGTGGGAAAATCTAAACTTTTGGATTTTCCTACAATGCCAACTACGGCGGAATCCCTCCCACTCCTTATATCTTTCTGTATACATTGAATTTGTATTTAGTAAAATGCAGACAACACCACGGATCGGCTTTTGGTTGGACAATTCCAACCAAACACCACAGCAGACAGCAGAAAACATTCTGAACGCTAGGAAGCCGGTATGATTGTTACATATAAGGGGAAGAAAAATTTCTTTTAGGTACTTGCTTTCCTAAAACTGATGTGATACAATGATTTAATCCAGCCTGCAAATAAAAAGTCAAGGCTAAAATGAAAGAACTTTGAAAATTTTATACAGGTTGAAAATTAGACATCAAAACAAGACCACCACACCAGTGCTGGTCTGAAAGGTATAGTAGATAATTAAGATTCTGGAAGAGATGCAAGATATTCTTTCACTCGTCCATAGTAGATGCGTAGAAACTTGTTAGCACCGGCAGTCATATAGACATAATACGGTTTCTTTTGAGCCCGTTTTTTGTCTAAGAACTGATACACAGGATCATCTTGTGGATGTGTTTTGATTAAGACATCCATTACCTGAAATAGTGTTTTCCTGAGGTCAGAAGAACCTCGTTTTGAAGTTGGAACACTTTTCTGTTCATAAGAGCCGGATTCGTTAACACCAGGGTCTACACCGGCAAAAGCAGTAATGGCACCCTTGTGAGTGAAACGGGAAACATCACCAATCTCAGCCATCAGTTGAGGACCGAGTGACGTTCCAACCCCTTTCATTGCCATAACAACGGGATACTCCGGAAGCTTGGATGCAGTTTCGTTCATGAGAGTGCGTAGCGACTCAACAGTAATAGAAGCACTGTTAAGTTGGTCAACTGCCTGCTTGATAATAAGCTTTGTAATGTCATCCTTAGGAAGTACAGGAACAAGCTCCTTTGCTTTTCCATAGATTTCTTCAGCTTTTGACTTGCTGAAGTTGTACTTCTTGCGTTTGCACCAGTTTTCATAGTGATCAATAAAAGCGTTTATGGACATTTTACGGACACAGTCTACATGCCAGTATGTAGATGCAAAATCGACCCATTTCTGGCTGCCGTCACTACGTGCAGGACTGTCAAAATAAGTATTAACACCAGGATAGGTTTGGTCAAGGATGCCGATAAGGTTATTCTTCATAGCCGTCTTGTGCTTCATGTAAAAGCCAAACTGACGGTTCATGGTTTTGAGTTGATTGCGTAATTCATCCATAACGCTATACTGTTTCAGATTTTGCCACTTGTCAAGTGCATATCGGGCAATTTTAACAGAGTCAGCTTTATCTGTTTTGACTTTACGAAGGGAATCGTTATCAAAATCCTTGATAAGCTTTGGGTTAATGGCACTAACGAAAAGATTTGCTTCGGAAAGTTGATGGGCAAGGACTTCGTAATAGCGTCCGGTATGCTCCATTACAATTCGGGACTCACCTTCGATAGACTTGATAAGTTTTACAAGCGAATTGATGTCACTGGATGTGTGTTTAATTTCAAAGGGTGTGGAAACAATTTCGCCAAAAGGCCGCATAATAGCAACCATACTTTTACCTTTTGAAACATCGATACCTACTGCGTTCATAAATTTGTCACTCCTTAAGATTATTGCAATGGATAAGTACCAGTTTTACTCATTGCCTATTCAATCTACTGTGGTGTGACACGAATGCACCTGAGGTGATTCAACCTGCATAAAACGAACGCTGCGAATGAGGAGCTGGTTATCAGTCTGTGTTACGGACGCGAAGTCCAAGAAAGGAGAAGATATCCAATTGCTACCTACATTCTAACAGCTTAAGCAACAAGATGGATAATTCCTTACTGGCTGTAAGGGATATTAACCATAAATATATTGTAGTAGAACGGAGATTATCTTATCCCGAACATCGTTATCCGCAAGACAAAGCCCCTCGGACACTACGGCAGACTTCGCAAAGCGTATTTGGAAATGCACCGCCCGATACTGTTCAATGAGCTGGCGCTATCCGACAAGCTCTTTGAGCATTGCGCCGAGATTGACGAAGCGGCACGAAGCCGCATGGAACTGATCGTGCCAGAGCTGGCAAAGCAGTACGGCGTGACAGAGCAACTGAAAGCCGAAAACCAAATGGAATGGGTGCGGCAGATGAACGTTTGCAAGGCGCAGGCAGAGGAAGTTGTGAAAGCAGAGTTGATTTATAATTGAGCGAGGAAGTCCAGGCAGAAAACTGTTCGGACTTTTCTCATATGTTCCAAAATGACGGTAGAATTGTTCACAAGTTTTATGGTATAATTTATGCGAATAAAGAAAACGGAAAATTAGAATCTAACAAGAGAATGTGGTTGTATGAAAAAATCCATATTAGTATTTTGGGCAATCGTGTGTCTGTTACCTATTCAAAGGAGGTTTAAGAATTT
>ENA-OQCS01001174-OQCS01001174.1-human-gut-metagenome-genome-assembly--contig:-NODE-1174-length-13890-cov-2.091695_pt1 | contig 13890 bp, 20 predicted proteins | sample MGYA00242757_ERZ504575 | MGnify/ENA primary metagenome ERZ504575 (study PRJEB26092, sample SAMD00036297) | human gut metagenome | host: Homo sapiens | study: EMG produced TPA metagenomics assembly of...
GGTCTGCCGTTCCTAAATATGTCTGATTTTCAATATTAAAATATCCTTTATATGTTGATGGTATAAGGTCCCAACTTCCAGAACTTATATCTTCCGAGTCCCAAACAAAAACAAGTTTATTGTTTGGAGCATTGTTATATTGACCACAAACCAATGGCTTATTATAAGACTTTGAATAAATCAAATATGGTATTCCACTACTAGGTGGCAAAATCTTTAAATAGAATTTTGAAGAACTATATGCTGAAAGTGTCAATTCTTTTCTCATTCCTTGAGTAGAAAGATAAGGTTGTCCAGCCACTCCACCTCCTCTGACTTTCAATGCAAAAGGCAACTCTCTAACAGCATACATATTTGATGAATAAAATTCATCGGTTTCAGGATAATAAGAAGAAAATTTTGTTTCCTGCTTTTGATATTCATCTGCATTAGAAAACAGACTTACAGAATCAGCAACAGGAATGGATCTTGATAAAACCGAACTTTCTGATGCTTCTGAGAAATCATCTAAAAAGTCCTGAACCTTGTGTGCAAGAGGTAAGAGCTACGGTCATTCCCCCTACTAATAATCGGCTTACGCCCCATAAAGAATGAAAAAAGTTTTTTCATAAAAATGTTTTTTAATTTGGTTCTTGAAATTAGAGTGAATATATAATATCAATATTGTAAAGATTTGAAGTAAGAAGTTAATCCTTATATATTAGTACAGTAACCATCCCAAGCGGTCATTATAAACCAATGAGAAATAACTTCATATATGTTTCTACATTAGTTCCGATTCAATGAATAAACCGAATCTGGTATAAACTATTATCTGCCTTTTTATAAGAATGGTGAAAATATTTACCCCTATCTGTTCTGCAACGCATTTATTCAATGCCATATAAGCTAAATAGAGCAATTAGTCACATACATTTAAAACAGAACATTCCCACAAAAAAGTGCTACATGCCAATGAATTCAAAACAGCAATAGGTTACAATAGTAACCTATTGCTAGTCTATGGATTTCACCAATAATACTTTATGAGAATAAATATGCAGACAAGACTTAAAATCATCCCCCCCATTTGATATATTTATTATCTGAAAATAAATTAGTTATCATAGCTATTATTAAACACAGATAAAATAATCTTGAGCTAGAACTTATTTCACAACTTATCATTAAAACGATACATATTGCTACTATAAAGTATTGTATTCCTTGAAGAAATGTTTTCATTGTCCTTTAAATGACCAATCGTTATAACAACCTATAATAGGAACAGGTATTATCTCGCACGAAATAATGATTCCATTCGGATAATTATCCGCAATTGATTGAAAGCAATACCGCATAACCCTGCTACTATTGTTGCTATTTTTGATATACTGGGATCTGGAATAGCAGCACTTAGAACAGCCGTTATCTCGGATCCTAATGCAATCTTTTTGCAATCAGAATTTGAAATATATAATTCAAACGAGGCCCAATTTAGAACTAACTTGGTCACTCCCCCTGAAGCTCTTTCACCAACGAAATTACTAGCATTATATATTTCTATTGATTTTTCTCCTATCTGATTTTTCACAATTCCTTGTGCTGATAAAAGAGCATTGCTTTCTTGCATTCGGTTTTTATAGTAGGTAAACACTCTTTCAGACAAACCGATAGATTCTCCATTTGCCACATCAAGAACAAAGAGGCCGTTTTTAATAGACACATGTTTATCTATGGCTTCATAAGCTTTCTTTCTAAGAAGTTGATCTTCCTCCGTTTCTTCACATGGGACTTTTGTCACATCATAATCAATAAGGTTTACCTTTTCAGTACTTTCTTGAGTAAAACCATCCTCATTTTGACATGAAGTCAATTGCCCTAGAACTGCAATTATTGAAGCAGCTATAAATCCTTTAATTATCAATACTTTTTCATTTTCTAAAATTTTAATGAACATTTTGTTATATAGTACTAGTACGGATGCAAATATACAATATCAATTGTATATAAAACAATATTATTAGATATTTTTTGCCATTATATGTCGATAAACATAAATAATATCTATATTTGTACTATACAATCTAAATTATATTAATATGGAAAATGTTTATTACTCATTAAAAGACTTTGAACTTTCTTTAAAGAAGAACGCTATCGAGAGAGCTGACGACTTCCAGCAGTACATCAATCAATTAAATGAATTTGGTTGCAAAAGCTATTGGATAACTTCCCAGACAGGAGTCGGATCAACAATGACCATTGAAGACTTTGACCGACCTGTCACTGCATTTATCTCCAATGACTATCTGGGAATGTCACAACGAGAGGAAACTAAACAGGCTGGAATAGACGCTATTATCAAGTATGGAACAGGAGCTTGTGCCGCACAGGTTATAGGTGGCTATCTCGATATACATCAACAATTGGAACAAGAAATCGCATCTTTTGTAGGGCAGGAAGACGCAATACTGTTTTCTTCCGGTTTTGGAGCAAATGCAGGGATATTAAGAGCCTTATTAGGTCAAAATGACATTGCGTTAGTGGATCCTTATATCCATACAAGCGCAATGGCAGGATTAAAAGGGACAAATATAAAGCGGATAGGGCACAACGATTTGGAATATTTAGAGAAAACACTGAAAGAAACCAAAGACCAATATCAGACCAGGCTTGTAATAATAGACGGGGTATATTCACAAGATGGGGATTTGTCCTTGCTTCCCGAAATAATTTCTCTTTGCAAAACCCATGAAGCTATGTTGATGCTGGATGATGCACACGGAATAGGTGTAATGGGAGCCAACGGTAAGGGAACGGCAGAACATTTCAATTGTTTAGGGCAAGTGGATATCATCACCGGAACATTCAGCAAATCATTTGGTTGTGTGGGAGGATTTGCCGCTGCCTCAAAAAAGATAATACAATACCTGAAATTTTATGCGGACAGCAATGTCTTCTCGGCAGCCCCTACACCACAAGTAACCGCGTCCATTTTGAAAGCTTTGGAAATAATAAAGAAGAACCGGCAATAAGAGCCAGACTTTGGGAAAATACCGATTATCTCAGAAGCCGGCTGACAACCGAAGGATTTGACATAGGAAAATCCGTGTCACCCATTTTCCCTATTATGATAAGAGATAATAAAAAAGTTTATGAAATAGCTAAAATGTTACAGAAAAAAGGTATCTTTACAATTGGAATTGTATATCCGGCAGTAAGAACCAAAGAGGCCAGATTAAGGGTCAGTGTTCTTGCCACGCATGAACATGAACAGTTGGATGCTTTAATCAACGCTCTTAATGATATAAATAAAGATATAAAAATAAAAAAGGAATAATGAAAGAAAGGAGAAAGCGAAGAAGTGCAAAGGACATAGAAGAAAGTATACTTGATGCGGCAAATCAATTAATTGAAAATGATGGATTTTCAAAATTGACAGTTACCGGTATCATACATCTGGCAGAAATCGAACCTGTCCAATTCTACCATAGATATGAGGATTTGAACAAGTTTATTGATGAGTATGTCAAAAAGTACGATTACTGGTTCAATGATATCATAAAGTCCCAGAAACAATCAAGCAATGATAAAGAATTGTACACGAACATTCTGACAGGATTGTTCCATTCTTTATCGGAGAACAAAGCAATGCAAGAGCTTCTGAAATGGGAACTGGCTAATAATAATGAAACCAGTCAGCGTACCGCCCGATTACGAGAATTACATACATTGCCTCTATGCCAAAAATATTCAAAACTGTTCTCAGATACGGATATTGACATTGTAACCATATCCGCACTGATAATAGGCGGAATATACTATCTCATTTTGCATGATGAACTTTCTACTTTCAGTGGTATAAATTTAAAAGTGGAATCAGACAGGCAAAGAGTTATTAAAGCCATAAATAAACTGTCAGATATTCTGTTCACTCCTATACCATCTTCTCTTACCAGAGAAACCATTGATATAATAATAAAAATGAAGGAAGATAATATACCAGTGGAAAAAATAGCATATTATACGGGAATACCACAAGACATTATCATTTCAATCTAAAGCACAAATTGGAATAACCAGCCGTATATACTGATTTGAAAATGAGTAAAAATTGCAGTAAAAAAGCCTGAACATCAATCTTCCCATCGTTGTTCACGGCTTTTTTTATAATCAAGGTATATAGAAAAGCGCAAACTCAGCTTTCCTTCTTCTCTCTATGCTCGGAATCACTTTTCCCTTATAGCACCTAAAGGAAACATACTCCTCATAGATGTCACGCTCCCCTTTTTCCAGCTTCCGTATCAACCGGCTTTTGGGTATCCTGCCATGCCCTTCAATCTGAAAATGCCAACGTTATAGCTCAAAACGCCCAAAAGCAATGCATCATTCTCAAACTCCCGGAACGCATCACAACACTTTCTAAGGTCACTCCTCAGCAGCGAATCAGCCTGTGCCTTGCTCAGGTTCTCGGTCAATGTCTCCCCCGGAAGCAAGCAATGCCCGTAACCGATGTAAGGCATCTGTTCCCGATGCCAGCCTTCCGCCCGTTTGATGAACTCCACGGCCTTATCAAACAGCGAATCCGGCACTTCCCCCTTTCCTTGGGCAAAAGCGGAGGAGGTCACAAACGCCATAAACACTCCGGCCGTCAGCTTGAGCCATTCCCTACTCATTGCCCGGGACGTTGTTTTCCGCATCATTCACATTGAAACCATAGGTCAGCTGCCGCATATTCCCCCAGTTATCCTCAAAATAGAGGTCGATGGTCTGCGAGTCATCCGCGCTTGCGAAGTGTAATACAGCCGGAATCTCCGTTCATTCAGCAGATAGCGGTCATTGGGCTTCAGCACCGTGCCGTCCTCCATCTTCAGGCTACCCTTGCCGTCCGGCTGGAAGTACCTCAGCGTATAGACCGTTCCAGCAAAGTTGCCTTCCGATCTGATTTCCAGACGGATTTCCACTGTCTCACCGTTTGCTATCCCATCCGCTACCGGCATGGCTTCCACCGTGAACGGGTATTCCTGCCGGACATCCAGCCTGCCGTCACAAGAAACAAGACAAAAAAGGGCGGTAGCCAGGCAGCAGGCCGCCGTCATACAATCAAGGATTTTTCTCTTCATGGGTATATATCTGTTTTAGGGTTAGAAAATGTATTTGACTCCGATTCCATACTGGCAGTGGCAGCGAACCGAGGCGCCGCCCCACACAAACCGCTCACGCAGCCGAAGCAGCAGGACAACCCTGTCAGACAGGTAGCCTTCCGCTTCCAGTGTCGCCGCACCGCCGTAAATGAACGATTCACACCTGTGCAGGGCGGCACCGTCATCCAGCAGTCTCTTGCCTCCGTTTACCGTCTCATACCCCAGCAGGGCCGAGACACCGAGGTTCAGGAACAGACCTTGCCCGGTGAGGAAAAGAACGTATGGTAATAGCCGCCCTCGCCCGTGTATTGCGCCGTCGGGATATGCGTGTTCCTGTATGGGATGTTGCGCCGGAGCGTCTCCCCGCCGAACACCCACTGGTTTCCTTTTTTCGTGTAGGTGGAAACGGCCAGCGAGAAGCGTAACCGGCATCGTGCCGGTTCGCTCCGCAGTAAAAGCCGTCCGCCATTTCCGCCGTGAGACGGACACCCTTCATTCCCGGCAGACAGCGTTGCGCATGGGCCTGCCCCGTCATAAGGGCAAGCAGCGCAAGGGTGACATACACATACCTTTTCATTCGCACTTTCAGTTCATTGATGGTCTCGGCACGCACCAGGTCCTCATTCTCTATCTCAAAGACCTGGTGGCGTCCCCCTTGTTTCTCATACATCTCCACCACCAGTTTCTTGTCATCAGGAAGGGTGAACTTGGGCAGGGCAAACACCGTTCTCCCGCTCTTTTTCCCGTCCACACGGGTCAGGTAATTGAAGGCACGCAGCGGACAGATGACCTGTTCCTGCATGGCGGTACGTTTCACTATCTTCTTGTCCACGATCTTGAAGATCACGAAGTCCACATCGAAAGGCACGTGGGTGGAATTTCTTACCTCGGTATGGAAATAGAGCAGGTCACCGTGCGCATAGAGCCCTTTGAGCAGGTACTGCACGCCGAAGCGTTTACAGCCGATGTGCTTCACTCTCCGCTTGTCCTGTCCGTGCACGGACTTCATGACCAGACGGCACCAGCCTGGGCGACTCGTTGCCCAGTTCCTGCAAATAAATCTCCATCGCGTTGTTGGGACGGTTCACCGCCTCCCCGTCGTGGATGAAGTCGCACATCTCCACATTCAGTAGCAGCGGCTCGTCGGCATACTTGACATTGAACGTGTAAAAATTCCCGTCCTCGGTAATCACGCTCATGTTCGTCTCGTTACGGAAATGCTTCCTCGTGGCCTTCACCCGGATCACGTTCTCCGCACCGTCAGCCTTGCCGGCTATCAGGTTGGGGGAACCGAGGTCCACGTACTTGACGGATGAGGGGAAAATCACATGCACCGTCTTGTCGTAGGTGATTTCCAGACCATGCGGAGGTATCATCCGGCTGAAACCTATCTTGCGGCTCAGCCTTCAAAATAATCTCCGCTACTCTGCTGCGCATGGGCAGCTAAAAAGCCCGTCAGAAGGGCAAACATCATCAGAATCTTCTTCATGTCCGATTGTTGTTGGTTGGTTGTTGAATAATTGTGTTTTCTCTTTTTCTACTCCGGGGTATGGAGCAGCAGCCTGTGCCCGGCCTTCAGCGTGATTTTCACCGTCCGCATCCTCTTGGTGACGTACTGTGACACGCCCTGTATCACGCCTTTCCCCACGTCCGAGGCTATCTGTGCGCCGGCATCCGTCGAGATGTTGATGCTGCTCCCCATCGAGGTCCCCATGTTGGCGGCTATCTCACGCACGGCATCGTATTCCAGCGAGTTCGGGACAAGTATTCCCTGCCCACCGTCGCGTCATACACTTCCAGTTCCACCGGAATGACCGCCCCTTTGTATTCCACCGTCTCGACGAGCACGTCCAGCCGTTCCCCCTGGATACGCGTGCTTCCGGTCAGCAGAGTACCTTTGGGTATGAGGCGGTCGTCCACCGCCATCGGTTCCAGCAGTCGGAGGCGCAAGGCCTGCCCGTCCGATACGGTCTGCGTCCCGTGCACGCAGGCAGCGATGGTATTCCTGTCCGAGGAGAGCGTCTTGCCGACGGGGGTATGGAATCCCGTATTCCGCTCTCCGGCAATCCCCTCTTCGTCATTCACCGACCGGGACAGGGAGGACACCACCTGCTGCCGCACCTGCTTCACCGGTCGGGCGGCGGTCCGTTCTTTCCGGCCGGCTGCCGGAGCGGCGGTCGTCTGCTTCCCGTTGTAACGGCCGCCAGCTCGTATGACTTCTCCATCAGTGCCATCTTCTCTTCCAGTGACTGCCCACCACCGTCAGGGTGCTCCCCGGACTGCCTCTTTTCCAGGCTCTCGATGCGCCGCAGCAGCTCCTTGTCCTGCGGATGGTCGCGCGGCTCATGGATGGTATGGAGCGAGCGGTTCATGTTGCGGTAGGCCTCTGTGGACGAACGCACCGGACTGCGGGGTGTCATGGCTTCCGGTTCCGAGGGAAGCTCCACGTTCACTCCACCTGCGCAACACGCAGGGTGTCGTTCCGCTTCCTGTTGAACAGTTCCGACATTTCCTGAAAAGTGTCCTTGCGCTTTCTCTCCTTTTTTGCCAGGGCATCCCGTTCGTAGGCGCTGACTTTGTTGCCCTCCATGCGGGTCTCCTCGGGCGAGGGGATTTCCGTATTGAAGCCCAGGCCTTTTCCGGCTTCCTCCCTTTCCTTCTGTGTCGGGGCGTATATCAGCAGAATGGCTCCCGCGAACATCAGGAAAAAAAGCGGGTAAATGACAAACTTCGCACGCAGGCGTTTCTCTTCGGGTGTCAGCGGCTCGTCACCCGACAGTCCCAGCAGTTTCTTTATCTTCTGTATATCCGTTTTCATCGTAGCAGTTGTTTGGATGGATGGGTATTGTTTTCCGGCCGCAAGTCAAGCAGCCGGATATGTTCTATTCTCATCGTCCCGTCGCTCTTTCCCGGACCGGAGAGCGCGGAGACAATCGTGTACAGGCAGGCGGCCAGGAACAGAAGGGAAGCGGTGATTGTCACCAGGCTCCGTTGCCTTCTTGTCAGGTGGCGGCAGAACAGCCGTATCCGGCCGTCCGCCCGTCTCAGGCAGGCATATCCTCTTTTCATCGTTCCGCACTCCTTATGTCCTTGTTCTCCAGGATGGTGAACTGCTCGATGATGAACCCGTTCGGATTGTCGTCCGAACGCCCCGTGTTCTGGAGCGAGCAGGAGGTGACAAGGCTGCGCTCGGTCACGTTGCTCTCCCTGATGATCATCTGGCGGGCATACGTCGTTGCCTTGTAAGGATAAACGGCGAAATCGCACACCACGCTGTCCACATGCACCACCTGGTTGATGTTGCCCGAAATCAGCCGGTTGTAATAACCCTTCTCGGCAAAGTCCACATAATAGTGGTAGGCGCTCTTGTCCGCCAGTTGCAGGGCGCGGTTGATGTTGTGCCGATGGCGTCCTTTTGGGGCGAGAGCGAGAAGAACAGCTCGTGAAAGCGCCTCACGTGCTCCCTCGCCTCGGCGGGACGGTTCTGTGAGAGGTCCTGCGAGAGGGCCATCATCAGCGACTTGCCGCCGTCCAGCACGTAGATTTTCTCACGCTCCTTTCGGCGAAGCGGTATGAGCTCCACAGCGCATAGCCGGTGACGAGCGCACAGCAGCCAGTGAAGACCGCCAGCATCAGCCGGATGCGGCGGAAACTGCTTTCAATGTTGGTCAATGACTTGAATTCCATGTATGAATCGTTTCTTTGGATTGATTGATTTTTTCTTTCTCCCGGCGGATACGTATGGCATCAAAGGCGACATACGTTAGTAACGGCTCGTTACATACGTTAGTCTTGCATGGTTACTAACGTTAGTCGTATCAGACTGCATACGTTAGTAGCCGTATGCGGCGTACGCATCCCGTAAACCGGTCTTTGTTATTTTCCTCTCAGCCGTCCTCCGATGTTTCCCAGTACGGAACCGCCCACTCCGGCAGCAAAACTGCCCGCTTTCATGGCTGTCCGGTTCAGGTTGCGGCTGAAGTTTCCGGCACCGCCCGCCTGCACGATCCAACCCGCCACCGTCGGGACGGTGAAGTACCCGATAATCCCTATGAGCATAAAGATTATGTACACGCTGTTGGAGTTGTCTATCGAGTAGTCGGGATTGTTCTGCAACTCCTGGATGTCGTTCCGGAGCATCAGTACCTGGAGCTTGGCGAGCAGAGTGCTGAACAGGTCGCTCACCGGAAGCCACAGATAGACGGAGATATAGCGCGTGAACCACTGTCCGAGCGTGGACTGGAAACCGTCCCACACGCTGAAGGCGAACGCCACAGGCCCAGTATGGAGAGCACGACCAGAAAAAAAGGTCCGTACGGTGTCTATCAGCAGCGATGCCGCCGCGAATATCAGCTCCAGCAGGCTGCGAAACGCATCACGGATTTTTTTCTCCAGATTGTACATCCCTACCTCGACGTACATGCCTAGCCGCGAGGCGGTATCCACGACTGACAGCCCAGCTCGTCCAGCTGCCGGTCGAACTCCTCGTCGCTCACTAGATGGGCGGTCTCGGGATTGCGCAGCATGGCTTCCCGTTCCAGCTCCTCCTTCTGGGCACGGTACTGTTCCATGTCCAGCGTCTGCCCCTCAAGCATCTTGTGCGTGCCCTGCACGATGGGGCTGAGCACACTGTTCAGCGTGCCGAGCACCAGTGTGGGAAAGAGCAGGATGCAGATACCAATGGCGAAGGGACGGAGCAGCGGATACACGTCTACCGGCTCGGCGCGCGCCATCGACTGCCACACGCGAACGGCGACATAGAAGAGCGCCCCCAGCCCGGCAAGCCCCTTGCCCACGTCCATCATGTCCTTGCAGAGGGGCATCATTTCTCCATACAGGGTTTCCAGTATGGTATGCAGGTTGGCGAAATCTATCGACAAAAGTACCATAGGCTACCAGTATTTGGAGGTTTCATCCCCGTAGAGCCGCATCACGCGGTCCAGGTCGTTCTTCTTCCTGGCCCTGAGATAGCTCACGGCGATGTTCTTGTTCGTGTAATAGCTCACCAGGTTGCGGTAGCGGCGCATCTCGTAGTAGCAGCGGTCCACCACATCCATACGGTCCTTGTCCGTCATGGAGAGCGTGCTCACGTTGATGACCTGCCTGAGGTCCTGCAACACGCCGTTGCTCTCCTCCAGCAGCCGGGCGTAACCGAAGGCGATGGCGTCCAGCTCGCGGGGCGAGAAGTTCCCGTCGTTCATCATCTTCCCGAAGTTGGTCACGTAGATGTCCGACACGTCGCCCACCATCAGGATGATGTCGCGCACCTTGCGGGCGTCCTGTATCAGGTTGTTCACCGCCTTGAGCTGGTCGTAATACCTCTTCGCCTGCTCGTAGATTTTCACCGTCTCGGCGAAGCTCTCGGCCGTATTCACGGCGGTCTTGGAGGTGTGGGCGATGTTGTCCGACATGTTGATGATACTTTGGGCAAGGTTGCGGGGTCGGTCACCACCCATTGCGCGTCCGCAGCGGTACCGCACAAGGCGAGCACGGTTCCTATCAGGAGTGACTTCGCTCTCATGGGCGTTCCTCCTTGCGTACATAGTCCCCGTTGGGGGAGAAGTCAGTACGTCCGTCGCCTCGTTGTAGGACACATCGATGCGATAGCCCGTGTTGATAAACAGGTTGCCGTTCTCTTCCACCAGCAGGTAGGTCTTCGGTTTCAGTGCACGCATCCTGCCGCTACGGGCGAACACCGTCACCTTGTAGCTTCTCCTTCCTTATATACCAGCACGTCCGGTTTGCCTTCCACGCTGGTCCACGAGCCGCAGAGCTTGTCACGGTCAATACCGCTCTCCGAGCAGCTCTGCAATATCAGGCGGCCATGCTTATCAGGCACACCGCCAGTTTCACAAAAGGTCTGTTTCTCATAATCATTCTTGTTTGAAGGTTGATGTTTGTCTCTGTTCTTCCCGTTTCTTCTCCGCCATTCGTCTGACGGCAGCCTCCAGGTCTCCTCCGGATTCTTCCGCTAGCCGCTGCACTTCCAGTTTCTCGGACTCTTCCGTCGAGAACGTGAAATACTCTTCCTCGCTCACTTCCGTGGCATATACCGCCGAATGGGTGCCACCCAGTCCTATCCACACCTCCCGGTAGGAACGTCCGATGGTTCGCCTGGTTGATGGAGAGAATCTGCCCCTTCTCCTTGTCGGTCAGGCCGAGCAGCCGCTGGATGTGCTCGAACTTGTTCATGTATTTCCGCTGGTCCAGCAGTATCTTGCAGTCGGAGTTGTTGATGATGGCCTCCTTCACGATCGGGGACGAGATGATGTCGTCCACCTCCTGCGTCACCACCACCGCCTCGCCGAAATATTTCCGGACAGTCTTGAAAAGGTACTTGATATACTCGCTCATGTTGGCGGACATCAGCGCTTTCCAGCACTCCTCTATCAGTATCATCTTGCGGACGCCTTTCAGCCTGCGCATCTTGGCGATGAAGGTTTCCATGATAATCAGCGTCACCACCGGAAGCAGCACCTTGTTACTGCCGATGTTGTCCAGCTCGAACACGATGAACCGCTTGTTTGTCAGGTCCAGCTCCTTGTCGGAGTTCAGCAGGAAGTCGTAGTCGCCTCCCCGGTAGAAAGGCTCCAGCACGTTCAGGAAGCCGTCAATGTCGAAATCCTTCTCACGCACCCTCTTCTCCTCAATCATCCGGCGGTAGTCAACCGACACGAACTCGTAGAATCCGTTGAAGTCCGGCCTGACGTTCCGGTCCCCCGATATTTTCCGGATATAGGCGTTCACCGCACCCGACAGCGCCACCTCCTCCGCACGTGTGGGAGCCTCGTCCTCCCGTTTCCACAAGGTCAGTATCAGGGTCTTGATGCTCTCGCGCTTCTCCACGTCGAACTGTCCGGAGTCGGTGTAGAACGGGTTGAAGGATATCGGGTTGTCCTCCTCGTACGTGATGTATATCCCATCCTCTCCCCGGGTGCGGTCATGGATCATACGGCACAGCCCCTGGTAGCTGTTTCCCGTGTCCACCAGCAGGATATGCGTGCCCTGCTCGTAATAGTTGCGCACCAGATGGTTGGTGAAAAAGGACTTGCCGCTGCCGCTTGGTCCCAGGATAAATTTGTTGCGGTTGGTGATGATGCCGCGCTTCATCGGAAGGTCGGAAATGTCCACATGCACCGGGATGCCGTTCTGCCGGTCCGCCATGCGGATACCGAACGGGCTGGGCGAGTTCCGGTAATTGGTCTCCCCGGCAAAGAGGCAGACCGCCTGCTCCAGAAAGGTGTAGAACGACTCTTCGGCAGGAAAGTCGCCCGCATTGCCGGGAATGCCCGCCCAGTAGAGCACCGGGGTATCGACGGTGTTGTACCTCGGCGTGCATTCCATCATGGCGAGCTGGCTGCCCGTATCGTTCCTGATACGGCGGAACTCGTCCGCATCCTCGGCCCAGGCGATGACGTTGCAGTGGCACCTGACGGGCAGCAGCCCTTTGGCGTGCGCCTCATCCAGGTACATTTCCGTCCACTCCTGGTTCACCGCGTTGCTCCGGCTGTATTTCGACAGCGAGAGCATGTTGCGCGAGTTCTTCTCCATCATTTGCAGTATCTCCTGCGCGCTGTCGATGAACACATATTGCGAATAGATATGGTTGCACGACAGCAGCAGCCCCACGGGGGCGGCAAAGGACAGCCGGCAGTCGCTCTTGTCGGTGGACATACGCTCGTAGCGCATGTCGGTGGAAAGCTTGCCCGGCAGGTCCTCCGTGTCCGAAAGTGTGTGCAGGCAGAGCCGCTTGTCACCGATACGCATCCGCCGGGTTTGAGGCAGATGTCCTGCAGCACAGCGGTCCCGTCCTCCAGCGAGAGGGAGAAATACTTCTCCACCAGTCCGGGATGTTCTTTCGTCCCGGTCACCTCGTCCGTATCCAGGCGGCGCAGCCTTACGTGCCCGGAATCGTTCATGATGCGCTCGAACTGTTCCACCGCCTCAAGGAAACGCTCCGCCGTCTCCTTGTCGGTTATCTCCCTGGGCAGCAGGAAGCCGCGGCAGAGGGTGCTGAAGTCACTCTGCGACGGTTGCGCTCACGGGTGGTCTTCGTCAGGTACAGGTAGCATCTGTGGTTCAGGAAGGGTCTTTCGTTGAAGTGCCGCTCGTAGCTGCGTGCAAGGAAGCTCTGTTCCTCCCCGCCGGTTTTCGGGCGGTAGGTCTCCTTGAGAACCAGTCCTGCTTGCACACCACGCTGTGTTCGGGCAGTACCTTGATGGCTTTTATCCAAGAGGCGTGCAGGCCTCGTACTCGTCCGCCGTCACCGTGTACAGTTCGGGCAGCTCCACCTCGAAAGCCACGGTCAGGTCGGCATCCTTGCTCACGATGCAGCCGTTCTCCACCGACAGCAGGGGGAACTTGCGTTCCAGCGTTTCCGCTTTCAATACATTTCTCATGGTTGTTTCTTCTTTCTTTTCGTGAATAATCTGAAAACTCTTTTGCGGTGAATCAGGTAGCGCGGGTGCCGTTTCCCGGCCAGCAGCTTCATCAGCCCGTGTTCACCGTAACGGGCGTTCAGCCGGAACGTCACCCATACCAGCAGACCGCCGGATACGATTCCGAAAGGAATGCATATCCACTGGTCCACGCCTGCCAGATAGAGGATGACCACCGCAAGGAGCACCACCGTCAGCCGCCCGCGAAGACGAATAGGTATTGCGACTTGAGCCCCTTGAACTCGACGGAATTGCCCGCGCCTTTGTTTACCGGATACTCCATGCCTTTAGAGGAAGAAGGAACGCAGGATGGTGGCGGCCACGAT